>Ga0209369_1000037_pt1 | contig 337768 bp, 310 predicted proteins | sample EBPBio142010_DNA_FD_185865 | JGI IMG/M metagenome (GOLD analysis project Ga0209369, IMG submission 185865) | Wastewater treatment Type I Accumulibacter community from EBPR Bioreactor in Madison, WI, USA - Reactor 1_10/4/2010_ DNA (SPAdes)... | ecosystem: Engineered > Bioreactor > EBPR >...
TGAACGGCGGCACGCTCGACCTGAACACCTTCGCGCTGACCGCCTCCTCGCTGTCCGGCACGGGCGGCACGGTCGCGCTGGGCAGCGCCGCCCTGACTGTCGACCAGGCGGCCAATACCAGTTTCGCCGGGGCGATCACCGGTACCGGCTCGCTGTCGAAGACCGGCGCGGGTGTGCTGACACTGTCGGGAACCAACACCTATACCGGGCCGACCACCGTTTCGGGTGGCAGGCTTGCGGTGAACGGCTCGATCAATGGCTCTGCCGTCACGGTCGCGGCTGGTGGCACGCTCGGCGGGAACGGCACGGTCGGTCCGACCACGATCCAGGGCGGCACGCTCGCCCCCGGCAACTCGATCGGCACGCTCGCCATCGCCGGCAACCTCGCCTTCACGGCCGGCTCGACCTATGCCGTCGAGGTCTCGCCGTCGAATGCCGACCGGGTGAATGTCGGCGGCACGGCCACGCTCGGAGGAGCGAGCGTCGCCGCGAGCTTCGCTCCGGGAACCTATGTCGCCAAGCAGTACACGATCGTCAATGCGACGGGCGGCGTCAGCGGCACCTTCGGCAGCAAGGTCGACACCAACCTGCCTGCGGGCTTCAAGTCCGGCCTGAGCTACGATCCCAACAACGCCTATCTCGACCTGACGCTGGATTACACACGAGAGACCGGCCTCAATCCGAACCAGAGTGGCGTCGCCAATTCCCTGACCGGCTATTTCAACAGCCATGGCGGCATCCCGATGGTGTTCGGCAGCCTGACGCCTGCCGGGCTGTCGCAGGCGGCCGGCGAACCGGCGACCGGCGTCCAGACGGTCAGCCGCGACGCGATGAACCTGTTCATGGGCACGATGCTCGACCTCTCCCCGGAGGGGCGCGGTATACCGCTCGCGCCGGGGCCTGACGGGTTTGCCGGCTATTCCTCCGTCTCCGGCAAGGCGATGGACCTGCCGACGCGGAAGCTGCCTTTGACCGCCGATCCTGATGCCTGGCGCTGGAGCGTCTGGGGCAGCGGCTTCGGCGCCGCGCGCTTCACCGGCGCCGATGGCGCGGCCGGTACCGCCGCCGTCACCGACCGGGTCTATGGCGCGGCGGTCGGCGCCGACTACAGGCTGACGCCCTCGACCGTCGCCGGCTTCGCCCTGGGCGGTGGCGGCACCAACTTCAACACTTACGGGCTGGGCTCGGGCAGTTCCGACCTGTTCCAGGCCGGCGCCTTCATCCGCCAGCATTTCGGGCAGAGCTATGTCTCCGCCGCGCTGGCCTATGGCTGGCAGGATGTCACCACCGACCGCAGTGTCGCCGGCCTCGACCGGCTCCAGGGCCGCTTCAACGTCAACAGCTGGGCCGGTCGGATCGATGCCGGCCACCGCTTCGCGCTCGGCTCCTTCGGCCTGACGCCCTATGGGGCGCTGCAGCTCACCCGGGTCTCGTTGCCGTCCTATGTCGAGACGGCGCTGGGCGGCCCAGGCCTCTTCGCGCTGTCCTATGCGGACAAGGACGCCACCTCGGCGCGCAGCGAACTCGGCCTGCGGGCCGATGCGAGGCTGGACCTCGGCGGCCTGCCCCTGACGCTGCGTGGCGGACTGGCCTGGGTGCACAACTTCAACCCCGGCAGCAGCGTCGTCGCGGGCTTCCTCTCCCTGCCCGGCACCGGCTTCCTCGTTCAGGGCGCGGCGCAGGATCGCAACGCGTTGCGCACCACGGCCACGGCCGAGCTGTCGCTGAGGAACGGCCTCTCGCTGGTGGCGAGCTTCGACGGCGAATTCAGCCAGAACAGCCGCAGCCTCGGCGGAAAGGCCGCCATCCGCTATAGCTGGTGAGGGGCAGAAGCCCGTCTGGTGTTTTGCCGGTGATCAAAAGAGCTTCCGTGAGACTGGCAGCTCATGGCGTATCGGAGGTCTGACGGCTTCGAGAGAAGGCTGCTCCAAGCCCATGTTTGTCCGGATCATGGCGAAGTGCGGCTTGCGATCGCCGAAAAATTGACCCCGAGCCGCGCGGGCATCTCAGCCGGCGCGTTCGGCGATGGCGGTCCCTGCCGCCCAGCCCGATGACCACGCCCATTGGAAGTTGTAGCCGCCAAGCCAGCCTGTCACGTCGACCACCTCACCGATGAAGTACAGGCCGTCGACCGTTCTTGCTTCCATCGTCCGTGAGTTCAGGCCGGACGTATCGACGCCGCCGAGCGTCACCTCGGCGGTTCGGTATCCCTCCGATCCGATCGGCATGACGTCCCAGCCCTGAATGGTGGACGCGATCGCGGCGAGCTTCTTGTCGCTCGCGTCGCCGATGGGGCCTGCCCAGCCATGGGCGTCCGCAAGATAAGCCGCCAATCGCTTGGGCAGAATCTCACCAAGCGTATTCGGCAGGCTCCTGCGGCCGTTTTCCTGTCTGGATGCTCGCAGGGTGGCAAACACGTCCTGCTTCGGCAGGAACGCGATCCTGATCGGCTCCTTCTCGCGCCAATAGGACGAAATCTGCAGGATCGAGGGGCCTGAAAGCCCGCGATGCGTGAACAGCAGCGCCTCGTCGAACGTGGCCTTGCCGCAGGAGACCCGTGCATCCGCGGCGACGCCGGCCATGTCGCGAAACCCGGAAAGGACGTCTTCGCCGAAGGTCAGCGGCACCAGGGCCGGGCGGGTTTCGGTCACCGCCAGCCCAAACTGGCCGGCGATCTGGTAGCCAAGGCCGGATGCACCCATCTTGGGGATGGATTTTCCGCCGCAGGCCACGACAAACTGCCGGCATCGGATTCTGGCGGCGCCATCGCCGCCAAGCGCGATCGCAAAGCCGTCATCCAGCCGTTCGAGGCTTTCCAGCGTGGTTCTGAGGCGCAGTTCGCAGGCTGCGCGCGCCATCTCGGCCATCAGCATGGCGACGATATCCTTGGCGGAATCATCGCAGAAGAGCTGTCCGAGCGTCTTCTCGTGATAGGCGATGCCGTGCTTTTCGACCAACGCGACGAAGTCGTGCTGCGTGTAACGGCCGAGCGCTGACTTCGCGAAATGCGGGTTGCCCGACAGGAAATTGCGCGCGCTCGTGCCGATATTCGTGAAGTTGCAGCGCCCCCCGCCGGAGATGCGGATTTTCTCGCCGGGTGCCTTGGCATGATCGACGACGAGGACGCGCCCGCCGCGCGCTGCGGCGTGGATCGCGCACATCATTCCAGCGGCGCCGGCACCCAGGATGACAGTGTCGTAACGCTCAATCGACATCGAATGCGGCTAGCCTCAGAACGGCTCCGACGGCCGTTGCGCAGCGTTTCGGGTGGCAGCGCGCTGCGCTCGGCTTCGGGTAGATGATCGGCGGCCGTCCAGCAACCGGCGACACCAATGGCTTGGCGCCGCTTCATCGACGGAAAATCGTCGGTTCGATTCCGATGCCCGCCCTAAATTCCCGTTATGCCGCGCTCCTCGACGAAATGTGCGGGCGGGATCCCTTGTCGTGCTCCGGCGCCCTCTTTGGCTTCAGCCGGACCTACAGCCGGACGACCAACTGAGAGAAAGCGTCGACGGTGTCGTTCAGGATGCGCGCGGTTGCCTGGATGCGCTTCGCCGTCTCGGCGACCGAGCAGGCCTGGTCGAGCGCGCCCTCCGAACCTGCCGTGACGATCGCGGTCGCCTGCGCGACGGCTTCGGCGGCGATCACCGCGTCGCCGAGGGCGGCGACGATCTTGTCGAGCGCGTCGGCTTGCTGATCGGATGCCGCGAGGATGGTCTCGGCCGAATCGATCACGGAATGCGCGGCCGTTTCGATCTCATGCGAGGCGGCGATCGATTGCTTGGCTGCCGTCCGAATTTCGTGAACTTGCGTGATGATCAGCTCGGCAGCTTCGTTGGTCCGGCCCGACAGTAGCTTTACTTCATGCGCCACCACGGAGAAGCCCGTCCCGAGCTGGCCGGCCCGTGCCGCCTCGATCGTCGCGTTGAGCGCAACGAGATTGGTCTGTCGCGCGATGTCGCGGATCAGATTCGTGCCCTTGTCTACCTCATCCAGGAGCTGGACGAGCCGCTGCTTGATGAGAACCGATCTGCGCACGTTCTCGGCAGCGATCTGGACGAAGCCGGAGGTGTGGTCAGCGCCGGCCCGGATCGACGAGACTGCGTCGGTCATGCGATGCGATTCGTCGTCGACATGTTTCAGGCCGAGCCTGGCGCGATCCACCATCTCGGGAAACTCCGCCACGCCTGACCGCGATGTCCTGGACAGCGAGGACAGCCGATCGGCGCTGCCGTTCATCTGGTCGATCGAATCGGACAGGGAAGACAGGGCGGTCTTCACGGCGCCATGAAAGGTCTCGACGCGGCCTTCGAGGGCAAGCCGCGTGGCCTCCTCGCGTGCCGCGTGCCGACGCTCCGCCTCTCGCAGCGTTGCGATCTCGGTTTCGGCCCGCACGCGATCGAGGAAGCGCCGCGCGACCGAGCGCGTGAGCAGCAGCGAGAGCACGAGGAAGATCAGGTCGACAGCCAGGTAGAGCACCAGCATGTCGCCCTGGAGGAAGGCCAGATGGGTCAGGCGGCCGGCCCAGAGTGTTGCCAGGAAGGCCACGGCGGCGGCGGGCAGGATCGCCATGGTGAAGACGCCGACGCAGGACAGACAGGTGATGGTGATGCCGATGATCCCGTCGAGCCGCGGTGCGGCGCCGGGATTGAAGACGACGGCCAGGATCGCCCAGGGCATCGCGAGCAGGCATGAATCGCGGATGATGCGAACCGTGAACCGCGGCGAGGGCGGCTCGGCCTGCCGCGCGCGGGCCCGTAGCAGGCCCATGCGCCGGATGCCGAGGCCGGACAAGGCTATGATGGGCGGCGCCCAGAGCAGCGGAAATGCCAGCCATCCCGACCAGAGCAGCACGGCCGAGATCGTCAGCCCGAACACCATGTTGGCGCCAAGGATCGTCGGCAGGGCTTCGCTGTAGCGCGCTGCTTGCGCCTGGCGCAGAGACGCGCGTTCCTCCTCGGTGATCGCCAGGCCACACTGCGCGTCGAGCCAGGCGCTCCACCGCAGCAGGCTCCGACCGGCAAGGCCGAGTTGATCTGACAAGGCAACCACTGAAACGTCGGCCTTCCGCGTGTTTTCGACAGTTAGCCGTGGCGGGCCGAGGCGGCTTCGCTCGCCATGGCCGGCTGAGCCTTCGCCCCATCGATCACGACCGGTGTCCAGCCGCGCTCTGATGATTTCAGCCAGTCGGCGATATGCTCGAAGATGATGCGTTGGAAGGGCTGGATCTGCTGGCCGCTCTGTTCGGAGATGTCGATGATCCGGCTGAGTTCATCGGCGAAATCGCGCCTGATTTCGTCGCCCAGGCGGTTTTCCAGATGCTTGAACAGGACGCCGAACAGGCTGATCTGCGCGCTGGCGAGCCCGGCGAGGCAGTCGCTGATATCCTGATTCATGGCGTGGTCCTCGTGGGTGGTCCGGCCGGTGTCGCTGTGGCTTTCGCGTTGCGGCATGCCGTCGGTCGAAATGGGCATGGGGTGGAGGCGGGCGGCTTCAGAATTCCGCCCAGTCGTCGCGGCCGTTCATCGCGCGCAGCACCTTGCGCTGAAGCCGTGCCGGGACGGTCGGTGCCGGCTCGGCCTCGCTCAGTGCCGGCCGCGTGAAGGCGACGCCATCGACCTTCCCGCTCAGCCGGCTCAGCGGGATCTGGAAGGAGGTGACGAGGGACTGGAGCCGCTTCGCCGAACCTTCGAGCGTGCCGGCGACGGCGTGGCTCTGCTCGACCATCGTGGCGTTCTGCTGCGTCATCTCGTCGAGATGGGCCACGACCTTGGCGACCTCCTCGATTCCGTTCGCCTGCTCCTGCGATGCGATCGAGATATCGGCGAGGGCGTTGGACACTTGCTGCGACGATTGAACGATCTCGGTCAGCGCGGTGCCGGCTTCCTGGACCAGCTTCACGCCGGCGGCGACCTCTTCGGCCGAATCCGTGATGAGCTTCTTGATGTCGTTGGCCGAATCGCTGGAGCGCTGGGCCAGCGCCCTGACCTCGGAGGCCACCACCGCGAAGCCGCGGCCCGCTTCGCCGGCGCGGGCCGCCTCGACCGCTGCATTCAGGGCGAGCAGGTTTGTCTGGAAGGCGATCGTGTCGATGACGTTGATGATGTCGGCGATATTGGCTGAAGCGCGCTCGATGCGCTCCATCGCCGCGATGGCCGCGCTGACGATGTCGCCGCCGCGATTGGCGATGGTGTTGGCTTTCTCGCCCAATGCCGTCGCGTCCTGTGCCCGCGCCGCGCTCTGCTTGACGGAAGCCGCGAGCTCCTCGGTCGTCGCCGCGGTCTCTTCGAGGCTGCTGGCCTGTTCCTCGGTTCGCTGCGCGAGGTTTTGGCTGTCCTGGTTGATCGTCGAGGAGCCGGCCGTAAGCGTGCCGGAAATATCGGCAGTCGTCGTGACGACGTCGCAGAGTGTCTCGATCAGCGCATTCACGCCTTCGCAGAGATCGCGCAGCTCGCCGGCCTTGCCGGCCAGCTCGATGCGCGGGTTGAGGTTTTTCTGCTTGGCGGCCGCGACGACCTGCTGGGTCTCGGCGACCGTGAGCTGGAGAGCCTCCTGTGCGAGACGGCGTTCCGTGATGTCGGAGGCGAATTTCACGACCTTGTACGGCCGCCCGGTCGAATCGAGGATCGGGTTGTAGGTGGCCTGGATCCAGATCCGGCGCCCGCCCTTGCCGATACGCAGATACTCGCCCTCGTCATATTCGCCCCGGCCTAGCTTCGCCCAGAAGCGCTTGTATTCATCGGATTGATGCTGCTCCGGCGTCATGAACAGGCGGTGATGCTGGCCCTTGATCTCGTTGAGCCGGTAGCCGACGGCGCTCAGGAAGTTGTCGTTGGCATCGAGGATCATGCCATCGAGATTGAATTCGATGACCGCCTGCGACTTGCGGATTGCGGCGATCTGCGCTTCCGAATTGGCGATCTCCGCCTTCTGGGCGGTGATGTCGGTCGCGAATTTCACGATCTTGCTCGGCTTGCCGCCGCGTCCGAGGACCGGCGCATAGACCGCCTGGAGCCAGAGCGGCGTGCCGTCCTTGCCGACGCGCAGGAACTGCCCCTCCTGTGGCTCTCCCTGACGCAGCGCGCTCCAGAACGCTTTGTAGGCCGGCGCTTCGGCCTCGTCCTTGCGCAGGAAGATCGCGTGGGGGCAGCCGACGATCTCCGACAGCTGGTAGCCGGTCGCCGCGAGGAAGTTGCCGTTGGCGTTGAGAACCTTGCCCGCGAGGTCGAACTCGATCACGGCCTGCGAGCGATGGATTGCCTCGATCTGCGCCGCGCTGCTGTCCCGGTTGAAGAGGTTGAAGGCCATTGTTGTCCCCAGCGTGATATGACGTAGGGAAGAAAGCTCTAACCAAGTTAAATAACAAACGGGGCCGCTTGCAGAGGCGATTAAGGGGTTGTTAGCTGCGTTTAACGACACGAGGAAATTAATGATCCTCACCCTGGTTTAGCTCTCAATGGTCGAATTTTGCTGCAATTTCGGCGCATTTTTGTGATTATTTTTATTTGACTCCGTTAACCGGTTAACTAGTGTTAATGAGTCCTTAACGAAGGGGGGGGCAGGTTTGTTGGTGTTTGATAACTATAAGATACTATCGAGTGATCTCATCAGGATTCGCTATTCTGCTGGATAAGATGAAATGCTGAGCACGGCGCTCTGGGATGAAGAAGATTTCGCGCAACTGAAGGTTGAGCTTGCAACCTTGAGCGGCAACATCCCCGCGCCGGTACGCGTTATGGTGGCGAGCAGCGTCAAACATTTCGCCGGTGAGTTGGTCGGCGAACTCTGGGGGGATCTTGCACGCCATATGCGGGTCCAGGCCCTGTTCGACAACGAGGTCCGTGCCAGGCGCTTCCGGGGCGCCCTGTCGCAATGGCTCGTCGAAATCTTTCCGCGGGAGCCGATCGACCCGACGCTTTTTCTCATGCGTCAGTCCGAGATCGGGGCGACCCATGCCCGCATCCAGATCCCGACATCGCTGAGCATGCTCGCGGCGCGCTCCTTCAAGCGCGGCATCTACAACAATCTCAAGCACACACGGCTGTCGCGCGACGAATTCGTCCAGGCTGCGCTTTATGTTTCCGGCGTTATCGACATCGCGACGGCGGCGATCACAGCCGCTCTTATCAGCGGGCTCGACCGCAACATGCGGGCGGAGGAAGCGCTTCGCCAGGTGTCGATCGATCATGATTTCCGTGCGGAGCGGGAAAGGCAGAAGGCATCCCTTTCCGAATGGGCACAGGCTGTCTTCTTCGGCTCCGGCATCGCCGGTGAGGCCGACGGGGTCCTGTTGCTGAGCCGGTCCGAATTCGGCCTCTGGTTTTCCCATAGGGCAAATCTGCTGTTCGGTCGCACGGCCGAATATACGTCGATCGCCGGGATGGTCGATCGGGCTGACGCGCATGTCCGGCAGTTGCGCGGCGATGGGGATGCGTCCTACCGCCAGAACCACCTGCGGGAGATCAGGCAGATTGTCGGCCAGATCAACAACCTCCTGAGCGTCCAGTTCAGCCAGTCCTTCGACATGGGCAGTGCCAGAGACCCGTTGTCGCGCCTGCTGAATCGCCGCTATCTTCGGGCCGCGCTCTCCCGCGAGGTCGCATTGCGCCGCCGGACGAACCGGCCCTTCTCGATGATCATGCTCGAGATTTCGCAATTCGATACGCTGAGGGCCAGCCTCGGCGAGGGCGGCGCCGATACCGTCGTCCAGCAGACGGCCGCCATGTTGCTCAACGCCGTGCGCTCGAGCGACACCGTCTTCAGCATGGGCCGGGAGACCTTCCTGATCATTCGGGTCGGGACGGATGCCAGGGAAGCGGCGGTGTTCGCCCGCAGCATCGTCGAAAGCTATGCGGCGACGCATTTCTCGATCGACGGCAAGACGGTCCGGAAGAACACGTTGAATGTCGGCGTCATCGAGTATGACGGCCATCCCGATCCGCGCCGGCTCGTTGACCAGGTCGCCAATGCCCTGCGCAACGAGAAGGTCGGCAAGTGATGCATACGGGCGCGCTCCACGGTACGTTCCTGCCGCTTCGCTCCTGACCCGGCCGTAATCCGGCTCCCGTCGCGGGATCGAATCCGCGTTTCGCGGGTTGATCCGCGACGCCGCCGCTTCGGCGCGAGGAGCAGGATATGATGACGATCAGGCAGATCACGACCACCGCCGCCGCCGTTCTGATGCTGGCTTCGCCGGCGATGGCCCAGCAGCGCTCGCTTGGCCCTTCGACGGGTACGGTTCGCATCGAGCAAGTCCAGGCCGGCTTCATCGCCTCCGGCGAGGCAGGCGGCGGAACCTTGCGCTATCAGGGCCGCTCCTATCCGATTACGGTCGGCGGGCTCGGCATCGGCTCGATCGGCGCTTCGCGCTCGGTCGCGACCGGTACGGTCTACGGGTTGCGCCGCGTCTCCGACTTCGCCGGACCTTATGTCCAGCTCAAGGAAGGCTGGGCTCTTGGCGGCGCCGGCCGTGGCACCACATGGCTGCGCAACGACAAGGGCGTGACGCTCCGGCTCGCCACCCGCCGACAGGGACTCCAGCTTCAGCTCGGTGCCGACGGCGTGCTGATCGGCTTCCGGAATTAGGCCGCAGCCGCATGGGCGGATAAGGCGGCGTAGCCTCTAGGCTTTTGCGCCGCCTCGACTATGGTGCGGGCACTTTGGATAGCGTGTTTCGCCCTCTGCTGATCTGTGCCGCCGCCGCCGTTCTGGCGGCGGTGCTCTGCGTGGCCTTGCGCCCGCTCTTGCTGCGTTATGCGCTGGCGCGGCCGAATGCGCGGTCCAGCCACAAGATCCCGACGCCTCAAGGCGGCGGCATCGCGGTTCTCGCTGGCGCCTTCCTCGCGTTGGGCACGACGCTTTGGCTCGTGCCCCTCGAGGGCGAGGCGACCCGCGCCGTGCTGGTGCTCGCCCTTGCGGTGACGGGGCTCGGCATCGTCGGCGCCTGGGACGACATCCGGCCATTGCCAGCGGGCATCCGGCTGGTGCTGCAAGCCGTCTGTGTCGGCTTCGTGCTGTTTCGCGCTGCGCCGGAACTGCGCTTGTTTCCCGAATTTCTGCCCCTGCCGGTCGAGCGCGCGCTCGCGCTTCTGGCTGGGGTCTGGTTCGTCAACCTCGTCAATTTCATGGACGGGCTCGACTGGATCACCGTCGCCGGCATCGTGCCGTCGACGGCCGCTTTGGCCTTCGCCGGAATGGCCGGCACGATTGACCCGGTGACAGGCTGGCTCGCCGCCGCTCTCTGCGGCGGGCTCCTCGGCTTCGCGCCCTTCAACCGGCCGGTGGCGCGGCTGTTCCTCGGCGATGTCGGCTCGCTGCCGATCGGGCTCGTCACCGCCTATCTGCTCTACCGTCTCGCCGGCACGGGCGCTTTCGCCGCCGCGCTGATCCTGCCGCTCTACCATATCGCCGACGCGACGATCACGCTGCTGCGGCGCCTCGCGCGCGGCGAGAAGGTCTGGGAGGCGCATCGCTCGCATTTCTACCAGCAGGCGACGGTGAACGGCTTCAGCGTGATCGCTGTGGTCGGCCGCGTCGCCCTGCTCAATCTCGCGCTCGCCGCGATCGCGGGTGTTTCGCTGATCTGGCCGGCTCTTCCGGTGCAGTTCGTCTGTCTGGCCGTCGCCGTCCTGCTGACCGGCCTGCTGCTGCGCCGCTTCGCGACCGGTCCCCGCCATGGCTGATCGGCGCGTCCTCGTCACCGGAGCGAGCGGGTTCGTTGGTCCGCATGTCGTGGCGGCGCTGATCCAGGCGGGCTACGTCCCGCGCCTTGCCCAACGTCGTGCTCAGTCGACCCCTGCGGGGGCGGAGGCGGTGGTAACCGGCGATCTTTCGGCCACCGTCGACTGGCGTCTGGCGCTGGAGGGCGTCGACCATGTCGTTCACATGGCCGGTCTCGCCCATGCCGGGCCGGGGCTCGATGACGCCCTCTACCGGCGCATCAACACAGAGGCGACGCTGGAACTCGGTCGGGCCGCGGCAGGCGCCGGCGTGCAGCGGTTCGTCTATCTCTCCTCGATCAAGGCGCTGACCAATGCCTTCGACGGCCTGCCCCTGACGGAGGAGATGCAGCCCGCGCCCGGCGAGCCCTACGGCCGCTCCAAGCTCGCGGCGGAGCGAGGACTGGCCGAGATCGATCTCGATTGGGTCGCGCTGCGCCCGGTCCTGATTTACGGGCCGGGAGTGAAGGCGAATATGGCGGCGCTGCTTAAGCTGGCGCGCTTGCCCGTGCCGCTGCCCTTCGGCGGGTTGAAGGCGCCGCGCTCGCTGCTGGCGGTCGAGAACCTGGCCAGCGCCATCCTGTTCGCGCTGACGCCGCCCTGTCCGGCGCGGCAAAGCTATGCGCTGTCCGACCCCGAGCCCATCAGCGTCTCCGGGATGCTGGCAGCAATGCGGTCCGGGCTGGGGCGTGGTCCGGGCCTTCTGCCCGTGCCGGAGGCCTGGCTGCGCGGGCTCGCGCGCCTTGCCGGGCGCGAGGAGACTTTCCTCAAGCTGGCGGGAAGCCTCGTCGCCCGTCCGGAACGTCTGCTCAGGGCTGGCTGGCGGCCGCTGGTTGAGACGAAATCGGCACTGGCGCGTCTGGCCGCTTCGAATCGCGCAGGCTGAAATCCGGGATCGCCTCGTCGAGCACGGCATTGGCCGCGGCCTGGTCATTGGCTTTCACCGCCGCTGCAAGTCGCGTCAGCCAGACTTCGATCCTGTCGCGGCCGGCGAAGATCGGCTTGGCCGCCATCACGCCGTCGAGCCCGGTTTCGGCCATCGGCTCGTCGCGGGCGAACAGGATCTCGTTCAAGCGCTCGCCCGGCCGGACGCCGGAGACGACGATCTCGATATCCTCGCCCGGCTCGAAGCCGGCGAGGCGGATCATCCGCTCGGCCAGATCCATGATCCGCATCGGCTGGCCCATCTTGAGCACGTAGACGGCCGCCCGTTCCGCCTCGGCGCCCGCGGCGCGGGCATGGGAAGCCGCGGTCAGGACGAGGTCGCAGGCCTCGCGGATCGTCATGAAATAGCGGATCATGTCGGGGCTGGTCACCGTGACCGGGCCGCCACGGGCGATCTGCGCCTTGAATTTCGGCACCACCGAGCCGGCCGAGCCCAGCACGTTGCCGAAGCGCACGGCGACGAGGCGGATGCCGGAATCCGCGGCGACGAGCTCGGCATCGCGCGACTGCGCGTAGATCTCGGCGAAGCGTTTGGTCGCGCCGAGCATCGAGACGGGCTCGATCGCCTTATCGGTCGAGATCATCACGAAGGTCCGGGCACCGGCCGCGACCGCGGAGTCGATGACGTTCACCGAGCCGAAGATGTTGGTCTTGATGCCCTCGCTCCAGTCGGCCTCCAGATAGGGGACGTGCTTGAGCGCGGCAGCATGGACGACGATATCGGGCTGGAAGGCGGCGAAGAGCGGCATGATCCGCTCGCGGTCGCGGACATCGGCCAGAACGCCGGAGACGGTGGTGTCGGGCGCCTGAACCGAGAGCTGCTCGCTGATCTGGAACAGGGCGGGCTCCGAGCTTTCCACGACGAGCAGTTCGGCCGCGCCGAAAGCGGCGCAGCGCAGGCAGATCTCGGAGCCGATCGAGCCGCCGCCGCCGGTGACGATGACGCGCTTGCCCTTCAGGAACGAACCAAGCCGTTCGCGATCGATCGCGACGGTCGAGCGGACCAGCAAATCCTCGATCTCGAGCGGCGCCACTTCCGTGTCGCGCACACCTTCACCCAGATTGTCGATGCGCGAGATCGGCAGGGCGAGCTTGCGCGTGCGCGCCAGCCATTTTTCCGGCTGCGCTTCCGGCGCGAGCGCGGCAGGCGTGGCGACGATCCGGCGATAGGCTTCGCCGCGCTCGACGGCCTCGCCCGCAATCCGCTCGATATCGGAGAGTAGCCCGAGCACCGGCACGCCGCGGATCGACTGGCCGAGATCGTCGGGGCGCGGAGACAGGATGCCCGTCGGCCTCAGCCGCCGCATCGTGCCGGCCTCCATGGCGCGGATCACCATCTCGACCTCGACGCCGCGCCCGAGCAGCAGCGCCGGCAGGCTGGCTTCGCGCACGGCCGAGGTCCGCGACCGCGCATATTTGAAGTAGCGATAGCCGAGGCGCGGGCCGCCGAGCAGGGCGATCTGCACGAGCCAGTACAGCGCGATCGAAATCTTGCCGAAATAGAAGGCGCCGTAGAAATTCGGCGCGACCAGCACATAGTCGACCGCGAGCAGCGAGACCGTCAGGACGGAGACCGCCTTGACGATGTTCGAGAGGTCCGGCAGCGAGGCGAAGCGCCATTTCGAGCGGTAGAGCGAGAACAGCCAGTAGATCAGCCCGGCATAGGCGACGAAGAAGGGCAGAAAGCGCGGCAGATAGCGCAGGTGCTCCTCAAGTTGCGCGCCCTCGAAGCGAACGACGAAGACGAGCCAGATCGCCAGCGCCGTGACCGCGAGGTCATGCAGGACGACGGCGAGTTTCTTGAGATTCTGTTTGGGCAGGATGGCCATGTCCGGGCGGTATCCCGCTCCCTCGGTGGCTTGTCAACGCGTCGGGCGGGATCGTCTGGAGCATTCTCGAGCGAAGGGCTCTAGCGAGCCTGGGGCTTTGCTTCCAGCGCGCTGAGCACGAAGGCGATCATCTCGTCCGGCGTCGGGCCGGGAATGCACTCGCATTGCGTGATCAGCAGCGGGTGCATGAAGCGGATCATTGCGGTGCGGATGCAGCCCGTCGCATGGGCCGGCTCCATCGGCCGGAACTCGCCACGCGCGATACCGTCGGCGACGACGCGGCGCAGCACCATGTCGAAACGCTCGATATGGGCGATGATCGCGTCCCAGCTCTCCTCCATCGCGGCGCAGACCATTTCCTGCATCCGGGCATGGCCGGCGAAGCGGGCGGCGTTCAGGCGGTAGGAGGTGGCGAGGATGTCGCGCAGCCGCTCGGATGCGGGCCGGTCCTCGTCGGCGATCGTGGCGATGGCTTCTTCCTGCTCGCGCTTGTAGCGCTCCAGCACGGCCTCGTTGATCGACTTCTTGGAGTCGAAGAAGCGATAGACGTTGGCGGGGCTCATCCGCAGGGATTTGGCGATGTCCGCCACGGTCGTCTTCTGATACCCGATGTCGCGGAAGAAGCGCTCGGCGGTGTCGACGATGATCTGCCTGGTATCGCGTTCGGGGTTACTCACGGCGTCGCCGGTTAGGTTGTTTCAAACGAAAGCGGTGAAGAATTGATCATTATGACGAATTTCATCATTCGTCAACATAATGGCGAATAAAGACTTTTGCCTTGATGTGCATCAATCTGCGGGCAAGGTCCTTGTTCAAGGAACGGCCCAGGGCGTCCGAGGCTCCCATCCGGCTCAGACCACGGAACTGCGGGTTCTGGCGAGATCAAGCAGGGTTTCGGTATCGAAATGAGCATCCAGATGCGCAGCGAGCCCATCTAGGGTCGCCTCGATCGCATCGTCGTAATGCAGGTCTGACGATGTGGGGTGCTCGGCGTCGATGGCAGTGAGCCAGGCGCTTCGCACCGCGTCCGAAGCAAAGATGCCATGCAGATAGCTGCCGGTGACCCGGCCATCCGGGCTTGCCGCACCTTCCGCCCGGCCTTCGACGTGGAACGGCGCGCGAGCCGTATCGGCGCCGTCCGTTCGGCCGAGATGGATTTCATAGGCCCGGCCCGAGGCCGTGCTGCCGATATCGACGAAATCAACCTCGCGGACGGTCTTGTCGGCGTCGAGCGTCGTCTCGACATCGAGCAGGCCGAGGCCCGGCGCTTCACCTTGCGGCCCTTCCAGCCCGAGCGGATCGCGCACCACGCGTCCGAGCATCTGGTAGCCGCCGCAGAGCCCCAGGACGCGCCCGCCCCTGCGGCGATGGGCGAGGATGTCGATGTCCCAGCCCTCCCGGCGCAGCGCCGCAAGGTCGCGCAAAGTCGTCTTGGAGCCGGGCAGAATGACGAGATCGGCATCGCCGGGCAGCGGCTGCCCCGGTCCGATCATGGCGAGATCGACATCCGCCTCGAGCTTCAGCGGGTCGAGATCGTCGAAATTGGCGATGCCCGGCAAGACCGGCACGGCGATCCTGATGCGGGCGCCCGCTTTGCGTCCCGAGCGGATGTCGAGCCCGTCCTCGGCCGGCAGCCTGACCGCATCGGCGAACCAGGGCACGACGCCGAGACTGGGCCATCCGGTGGCCTCCGCGATCGTGGCGACGCCGGGTGCAAACAGTTCGACGGCGCCCCGGAAGCGGTTGATCGCGAAGGCGCGGATCATCGCCCTGTCTTCCGCATCGAGAACCGCGTGCGTGCCGACCAGGCTCGCGATCACGCCGCCGCGGTCGATATCGCCGATCAGCACAGCCGGGACGTTGGCGGCCCGTGCGAAGCCGAGATTGGCGATGTCGCGGGCGCGCAGGTTCGTCTCGGCCGGCGATCCCGCGCCCTCGACGATGACGAGATCGGCGCCTTCGCTCAGGCGCGTGAAGCTTTCGAGGACCTGCGGCATGAAATCCCCGCGCCGGGCGAAGTCGCGCGAGGCGAGGCGGCCGGCAACGCGACCCTGCAGGATGATCTGGCTGCCTTGCTCGCCCTCAGGCTTCAGCAGCACGGGGTTCATGTCGGGGTGAGCAGCAACACGGGCGGCGCGGGCCTGCAGGGCCTGCGCCCGGCCGATTTCGCCGGCGCCGGTCGCGGCGGCGTTGTTCGACATGTTCTGCGGCTTGAACGGCCGCACCTTCAGGCCGCGATTCGCAAACAGCCGGCACAGCCCGGCGACGATCAGCGACTTCCCGACATTGGAGCCGGTGCCGAGGATCATGATCGCGGGGACGGGGGAGCGGGCCATATGCCTGCTTAGCGTGGTTTCGATCTGCGCGGAAACCAGTCGCAGCGGCAATGTTCACGCAAGGAGGATGGGAGAGTTTGGCGCGGACCTCGCGCGTCGGGTGGCGCTTGCACCTTCCTGACAAGGTTCGCCGGCCTTCTGCGGCATCCTGCTGCGCCAAAGGGGCGAAGTCGCAACGGGTGTCCGCCGAAGGCCGGCTGGGAATCAATAGATACTGATTGATGACGAATGTCAACATTCATCACTCGCTATTTGCTGCCCCTCAGCCAGATCGCTTTTCCATCGGGTGCGCCGGCCTGTCCGGCATGCTAAAGCCACGGCTCCCGCCTTTGCCGAGCCGATCCGACCGCGATGAATCCGATCCTCTCCGCCCTCCCCACCACCGTCTTCGAGGTGATGTCGCAGCTCGCCCGTGAGACCGGCGCCGTGAATCTCGGGCAGGGCTTTCCGGATGATCCCGGTCCGCTCGATGTCCGCCGGAAGGCGGCCGAGGCGGTGGTCGATGGCTGGAACCAGTATCCGCCGATGATGGGTCTGCCGGAGCTGCGTGAGGCGGCGGCCAAGCACTACAAGCATTGGCAGGGGCTCGACCTCGATCCGATGACGGAGATCATGGTGACCTCTGGCGCGACAGAGGCCATTGCCGGCGCGCTGATGGCCCTGATCACGCCGGGCGACGAGGTCGTGCTGTTCGAGCCGATGTACGACGCCTATCTGCCGCTGGTCCGGCGTGCCGGTGGCATCCCGAAGTTCGTGACGCTGACCCCGCCGCATTTCGGCCTGACCGAGGAAGCGCTGGCAAAAGCCTTCTCGCCGAAGACGAAGGTCGTGCTGTTCAACAATCCGCTCAACCCGACCGCGACGATCTTCGGCAAGGCCGATCTCGACCTGCTCGCGGATTTTTGCGTCCGTCACGACGCGATCGCGATCTGCGACGAGGTCTGGGAGCATGTCGTCTTCGACGGGCATCGCCATGCCTCGGTGCTCGGGCGCCCGGACATGCGCGAGCGCACCGTCAAGATCTCCTCGGCCGGCAAGATCTTCTCGCTCACGGGCTGGAAGGTCGGGCTCGTCATGGCGGCGCCCGCGATCATGCGCGTGCTGTCCAAGGCCCACCAGTTTCTCACCTTCACCACGCCGCCGAACCTGCAGGCCGCGGTCGCCTACGGGCTCGGCAAGGATGACGGCTATTACGAGGGCATGCGCGCCGATTTCCAGCGCTCGCGCGACCGCTTCGCGGCCGGCCTGCGCGATCTCGGCTTCGCCGTGCTGCCGAGCGCCGGGACCTATTTCCTCAATGTCGATATCGCCCCGCTCGGCGAGAGCGACGATGTCGATTTCTGCCGCAGGCTGGTGACCGAGAGCGGCGTCGCCGCGATTCCGGTCAGCGCCTTCTATGCCGAGGGCGCGGTCAGGAATGTCGTACGCTTCTGCTTCGCCAAGCGCGATGCGACGCTGGATGCCGCGCTGGAGCGGCTGGTCGCGCGGCGCCCGCGCTGAGCCTCCGGGCTCAGCCGGCGATCAGCTTGGCCGCCGTCGCGCCGGCTGTTCCGAGGCGCTTCTGCAGATCGGCGGCGACGCCGCCGCTATTCGGCGCCTGCTTGGCGGCTTCGGTTGCTGCCATCAACTGGGCGAGCGCCTGCTGCGCCAGCGTCTTGTCCTTGTTGCGGCGGGCGAGCTGGAGCATGGCCTCGGCCTGATTGGCTCGCGTCTGCGCCCAGAGGAGTGGCGCTCGTTCCTGACGATACTCCTCCAGCGCGGCGGTGAAGGCGGCGATCGCCTCCTCGATCACGACCGGCTCGCTGTAGCGTTCGCCCATGGCCGCGAGGACGCCGCCCATCTGGTCCTGAAGCTCGGCCCAGCGCATGGGCATGCGGCTGCGGTCGGTCGCCTGCGAGACGCGGTTGAGACCGTTGAAGGCGCGTTCGAGCAGGGAGAGGTCGCTGCGGCGCCGGCCGAGCGTGGCACGCGCGCGGGAGATCATGTGCTCGGCTTCGAGCCAGCGGGCCTCGTCGTCGCTGCGCTTCCAGACGGCAAGTGCCGTGGCATAGGTCGCCACCGCTTCCTCCAGCAGATTGTCGTCCTTCTGCGAGACGCCGAGATTGACCGCAAGCCGACCCAGCCGCAGCTTCAAGGCGCGCCAGAGCGCGGGCGCCTCGTCATGGCGCAGGTCTTCAAGCCCGGCCCGGCAATGGATGAGGGCCTCGTCGAGCAGTTTGGCGTCGCCGCTCAGCGCGGCCAGTTTGTCGAGCGCCGAGGCCAGCGCTTCCTGGGCTCCGGCGAAGGCGATGGTATCGGCGAGGCTGTCGAGCCCTTCGAGCAACCGGCGCAGGGCGGCAATCGCGGTGTCATAACCTTCGCGGCCACCGAAATCCTCGCTGATCCGCGCCAGCACCTTCGCCTGCTCGAGCGCGGTATCGCGGCTGCGGTCGACCTCGGCGAGGCCGATCAGGGCGGAGGCTTCGCCATAGCGCGCGGCGGCTTCGCGATAGGCCTCGGAGGTCGTGCGCAGGAAGCTGATGGCCGCGCGGTCGGCGCGGTTCTCGCCGATCAGCAGCCGGCGTTCGAGTGGGAGCGCGGAAAGGTCGGTGGAGCCGCCGATGGTGTGCAGCTCGGCTTGGGCGAGGCTCTTGTCGGCTTCGGCGAAACGGCCCTCGGCGATGGCAGTCGCCGCTTCGCCGCGCAGGCGCTTGATCTCGGCATCGCCGAGAGGCGTGGCGAGGCGGGTGGACAGCGCGAGGAAGTCGCTGGCCTTGCGGTCGAGCAGGGGCTCGCTGGGCAGGGGGGAGCCGGCACGCCGCAGCCAGTCCGCCATCATCGCGGCCATCGCCATCGGCGATATGCCGCGGCGGCCGGCGATGCGCGCCAGGAGCGGAGCGATCTGGTCGGTCTGGCTGATGGCTACCTCCCGCTCCGGTCCGGTGACAGGGATCGCCGCGCGCCCGTTTGGGCGAGCGGCAATCCGGGGGCGATTTACTTCGCGGCGATGACCGCGATCTCGACGGTGAACTGCGGCGCGGCCAGCTTGGCCTCGACCGTGGCGCGGCCCGGCGTGGCGCCGGCGACGACCCACTTGTCCCAGACGGCGTTCATTTCGGCGAAGGTCGAGATGTCGGTGAGCCAGATGTTGACCATCAGCAGCTTCGACTTGTCGGTGCCGGCTTCGGCCAGGAGGCCGTCGATGATGCCGAGGATGTCGGCGGTCTGCTCGCCGACGCTCTTGCCGGCGGCCTTGTCCGCGACCTGGCCGGCCAGATAGACGGTGTTGCCGTGCACGACGGCCTTGGACATGCGCGGGCCGACGCCGATACGCTGAATGCTCATAATCTGATCTCCTTGAACGGACGCTTCGCTGGTAGCCCGGCCCGGCCGGTTTCGCAAACGATATGCGGCTGCCCTAAGGGAAGATATCGCCGAAAATCATCGGCGATTCGCGGAGGCTCAGGCGAAACTTGCCCAGCCCGCCCAGAGCGCCGCATAGCGTCCAGCCTTGCCGATGAGGACAAGCAGGGTGAAGCGCCAGAACGGGTAGTTCAATGTGCCCGCGGCGAAAGTCAGGGGATCGCCGACGATTGGAACCCAGGCCAGCAGCAGGGATGGCCAGCCGAAACGGGCGAAGAAGCCTTGCGCCTGGGCGAAGCGCTTCGGGTCGGGCCGCAGGCGCGCCGGCAGCCTGTCGACGCCGTGACGCGCGATCATCAGGCCGAGCCACCAGTTGAGGATCGAGCCGGCGGTGTTCGCGATGCTCGCGGTCAGGAACAGCGCCAGCGGATCGACGCTCTTCGCGGCGAGCAGGCCGACGAAGACGGCTTCCGACTGTGCCGGCAGCAGGGTCGCGGCGACGAAGGCCGCGAGCGCCATTCCGCCGAGGGAGGACAGGCTGGCCATCACGCGAGCATGGCCGCCAGTGCCTTGACCGTATTCGCGTTGCGCAAGGTGCCGATGCCGAGCTTCTTGGTCGTCAGATGCGAGAGCAGCTTTGCCTCGCTCGGCGCGCCCGCGAAATCGATCCAGAGATCGCCGTCCCGCAGCGTGAGGCTCATGCCGGGCGCAGCGATAGCTTCCAGTCTGGGCAGTACCTCGGGGCCGAGGGGCTGGCGCATGACACGAATGCCGATATCGGCGCCGTTGCCGTCCGGGAAGGGGTTTTGCGCGGCGAGCCGCAGCCAGCCCGGCGCCGTGCGCAGGATGATGTCGACGGGCTTGCCGAAGCGGGCACGGAAACCCGTCTCCAACCGGCCCTCGATCTCGGCGAGTGGCGCATCCTCGCCCTCGAAGATCAGGTTGCCGGTGGCCACCCAGGTCCGTGGATTGGCGAAGCCGAACTCGGCCGCCATGGCCTTCAGGTCCGCCATGACCAGGCGCTTGCCGGGGCCGAGCACGATCGAGTGCAGCAGGGCGACATAGGTCGTCATCGCCGTCCCGGAACCCGCGCTACAGCCGCCGCAGCGCGACCTGCTGGATGCGGTGGCTCGCGCCCTTGGTCAGGATCAGGCTGGCGCGCTGGCGCGTCGGCAGGATGTTCTCCTGCAGGTTCGGCAGGTTGATCCCGGTCCAGAGCTTCTCGGCGATGGCGAGCGCCTCCTCCTCGCCGATCTCCGCGTACTTGCGGAAGAACGAGCGCGGATCGCGGAAGGCCGTCTGGCGCAGCGTCATGAAGCGGTTGACGTACCAGCGGTGCAAATCGTTCTCGTCGGCATCGAGATAGACCGAGAAGTCGAAGTAATCGGAGACGAAGGGGATGGCCGTGCCGTCCCTGGGCATCCGGCTCGGCTGCAGGACGTTGAGACCTTCGAGGATCAGGATGTCCGGCCGCTCGACCGTTACCGTCTCGCCGGGCACGACGTCGTAGACGAGATGCGAATAGACCGGCGCCGTCACCTGCGGCTTGCCGGCCTTGACGTCGGAGAGGAAGCGCAGGATCGCCGCCCCGTCGTAGCTCTCGGGAAAGCCCTTGCGCCCCATCAGGCCACGCCGTTCCAGCTCGGCATTGGGCAGGAGGAAGCCGTCGGTGGTGACGAGCTCGACCTTCGGCGTGTTCGGCCAGCGCGAGAGCAGGGCCTTGAGCACGCGGGCCGTGGTCGACTTGCCGACCGCGACCGAACCCGCGACCCCGATGACATAGGGCACCTTGACCTCGGATTCGGCGATCAGGAAGCGCTGCGTCGCCTTGAACAGCCCCTGCGTCGCCGCGACATAGAGCGAGAGCAGGCGCGACAGCGGCAGGTAGATCGCCACGATCTCGTCGAGCGAGATCGGGTCGTTGAGCGATTGCAGCTTGACGAGGTCGTCGACCGAGAGCGTCAGGGGCGCGTCGGCGCGCAGATGCGCCCACTCGTCCCGCGAGAAGGCACGGTAGGGCGAGACGAGGTCGCGTTCCGGGGGAGTGGTGATCAGGCGCTGGTCCATGACGCGACCCGCAATCCAGGCTTCGAGGTTCAAGGGAGGGTCATCCTGGCCGGTCCATCCTCACGCAACTCAACGGGGTCTGGCCGCCTTTTCCGCCAGTCCGGAGCGGGCCGTGCGAGCCTCAAGCTGGCTCAAGACGTCCTGCAATGCAACATCGCGCGCCCGAAGCACAACCAAAAGATGATAGAGCACGTCGGCGCTTTCGGCGATCAACTCGGCCCGGTCGCCCTTCACGGCGGCGATGACGGCCTCGACAGCCTCCTCGCCGAACTTCTTCGCGGCGCGCTCGGGGCCAGCGGCCAACAGCTTCGCCGTCCAGGATTCCTCGGGCGAGGCGCTCGCGCGCTCGGCGATGCGGGCTTCGAGATCGGAGAGGGTGAAGGTCATGCTGAACCTCTGTCATTCCGGGGCTTCGCGGAGCGAAGAACCCGGAACCCACGACCGGGTGAGACATCCGATGCCCAGTTGCGGGCGGCGCACCCGGTCGTGGGTTCCGGGTTCGCGCCTGTGGCGCGCCCCGGAATGACAAGAGAAAGGAGCCCGGCCACGTCTCAGTCCAGCCTCATCCTGAGGCCGGCTTCCGCCATATGCGCCTTGGCCTGCCCGATCGTGTAGGTGCCGAAATGGAAGATCGAGGCGGCGAGCACGGCCGAGGCATGGCCTTGCGCGACACCCGCAACGAGATCGTCGAGATCGCCGACGCCGCCCGAGGCGATGACGGGAACGGAGACTGCATCCGCGATCGCCCGCGTCAGGCCGAGATCGTAGCCGACCTTGGTGCCGTCGCGGTCCATCGAGGTGACCAGCAGTTCGCCCGCACCGAGCGAGACGACCTCGCGGGCGAAGGCGACGGCCTCGATCCCGGTGGCGTTGCGCCCGCCATGGGTGAAGATCTCCCAGCGGCCGGGCGTGACCTGCTTGGCGTCGATGGCGACGGTGATGCATTGCGCGCCGAATTTTTCGGCCGCTTCCCTGACGAACTGGCGGTTGGTCACGGCAGCTGTGTTGATCGAGACCTTGTCGGCGCCGGCCAGCAGCAGGGCGCGGATATCCTCGACCTTGCGCACGCCGCCGCCGACGGTGAGCGGCATGAAGCAGGCTTCGGCCGTGCGGGTGATCACGTCGAACAGGATGCCGCGATCCTCGTGGCTCGCGGTGATGTCGAGGAAGCAGAGCTCGTCCGCTCCGGCCGCGTCATAGGCCTTGGCGGCCTCGACGGGATCGCCGGCATCGACGAGATCGACGAACTTCACGCCCTTGACGACGCGGCCGTCCTTGACGTCGAGGCAGGGGATGATGCGGGTCTTGAGCGTCATGCCGCCGCTCCCGTGCCCGCCGCCAGTCGCTTCAGCGCCGCCGCCGGATCGATCCGCCCGTCATAGAGCGCCCGGCCCGTGATCGCGCCTTCGAGGATCGCAGCGTCATCGGCGCAGAGGCGCTCGATGTCGGCCATCGAGGCCAGGCCGCCGGACGCGATGACCGGGATCGACACGGCCTGCGCCAGCGCGATCGTGCCCTCCCAGTTGATACCCTGCAGCATGCCGTCGCGGGCGATGTCAGTGTAGATGATCGCGGCGACGCCGGCATCCTCGAAGCGCTTGCCGAGATCGGCCGCCGCGAGCGAGGAGGTCTCGGCCCAACCTTCCACGGCCACGAACCCGTCGCGGGCGTCGATGCCGACGGCGACCTGCCCCGGAAACGCCTTTGCCGCCTCGCGCACGAAGCCGGGATCGCGCACCGCCGCCGTGCCGATGATGACGCGGCGAATGCCCTTTTCCAGCCAGCCGGCAACCGTCTTCATGTCGCGGATGCCGCCGCCGAGCTGCACCGGAAACGCCACGCGCTTCAGAATCGCTTCGACCGCGGCCGCGTTCATCGGCTTGCCGGCGAAGGCGCCGTCGAGATCGACGACATGCAGCCACTGGAAGCCTTGCGCCTCGAAATCGGCGGCCTGCGCGGCGGGATCGTCGTTGAAGATCGTGGCTTGCGCCATGTCGCCCTGCTTCAGCCGGACGCAGCGGCCTTCCTTCAGGTCGATCGCGGGAAAGAGAATCATGGTGCCCAGCTCAGGAAATTCGTGATGAGCTTCAGCCCCAGCTTCTGGCTCTTCTCGGGGTGGAACTGCGTGCCCGCGACATTGCCATGCGCGACCATCGCCGTTACAGGCCCGCCATGCTCGGTCAGGGCCAGCACGTCCTGTGGGCGTGCGGCGGCCAGCGCATAAGAATGCACGAAATAGGCGTGCAGACCCTGCGGGCCGGTCTCGATGCCGTCGAGCAGGGGGTGCTCATCCTGCTTGTGCAGAGTGTTCCAGCCCATATGCGGGATCTTGAGGGCGTCGTCCTTCGGCTTGATCAGCGTGACGTCGCCGGGAATCCAGCCGAGGCCCTGCGTGACCGTGTATTCCAGTCCACGCGAGGCCAGTAGCTGCATGCCGACGCAGATACCGAGGAAGGGGCGACCCTTGCCCCGCACGACCTCTTCCAGCGTCTCGACCATGCCCGGCACGGCATCGAGTCCGCGCCGGCAGTCTGCGAAGGCGCCGACGCCCGGCAGCACGATGCGATCGGCCGCGCGCACGACACCGGTGTCGCTGGTGACATGGATGGTCGAGGGAATGCCGGCCTCGGCCGCCGCCCGCTCGAAGGCTTTCGCGGCCGAGTGCAGGTTGCCTGAGCCGTAGTCGATGATCGCGACGCTCTGGCTCATCGTCCCCGAGCCTCCGGAAACAGGCCGATGATCGGCAGCGGCCCGCTCGGGCGAGCCGAAGCGGCGGCCGGCGCCGCTTCCACGCGCGGCGTCGCGGCTTCGCCGGCCAGTGCTCGCTCGAAATAGCGGCGCTCGGCCTCGGCCAGCGTGCGGGCCTCGACGACGTCGGACACGCGCCAGCCCTGGCGAGTGAGCTTGCGGACGACGAGGTTGTTGCCTTCGATGCCCAGGAACAGCGCGACCGCCCAATAGATCAGCGAGAGCGCGCTGGCATGCAGGCCGAAGCGGCTGTTCAGCCAGATCAGCGCGCCCCAGAACAGCACGAAGAGCAGCGTCGCCAGCCAGAGCCGCTTGCCGAGCAGCCAGAGGCCCGTGAGCAGGAAGGCTCCCGCGGCGAAGCTCTCGGGAATCAGCCGCGCCTGCTCGATGTCCTCGCGCCGGTCGCCTTCCGGCGGCGGCGTCATGACGGTGTAGAATGCCATCGCGACCTCCTACAGGGCGCCCTTGGTCGAGGGGATGCGGTCGCCCTCGCGCGGATCGAGGTCGAGCGCCTGCCGCAGCGCCCGCGCCAGCCCCTTGAAGCAGCTCTCGGCGATATGGTGGGCGTTGTCACCATAGAGCGTCTCGACATGCAGGGTGATGCCGGCATTGATCGCGAAGGCCTGGAAGAACTCGCGCACCAGCTCGGTATCGAAGGTGCCGATCTTCTGCGCCTTGAACTCCGTGCGGAACACCAGGAACGGCCGGCCGGAGACGTCGACGGCGACGCGCGTCAGCGTCTCGTCCATCGGCAAGTGGACATCGGCATAGCGGCGGATGCCTTTCTTGGTGCCGAGCGCCTGTTTCAGCGCCTCGCCCATGGCGATGCCGGCATCCTCGACCGAGTGATGGTCGTCGATATGGGTGTCGCCCTTCACCTTGACCGTGAGATCAACAAGCGAATGGCGGGCGAAGAGGTCGAGCATATGGTCGAAGAAGCCGACGCCGGTGGCGATATCGGCCTTGCCGGTGCCGTCGATCAGGAGCGAGACCGCGATATCGGTCTCGTTGGTGCGGCGCTTCACTTCGCCCGAACGCATGCTGGCCTCTCAAGCCTTTAGCGGGAAACGGCCCCGCTTTAGCAGGGGCGGGCGGCGATGGCCACTGGGGCGGGGATTCTCAGCCGTCATGCTCGCCCTTGTGGCGAGCATCCACGTCTTGAACACGACCACGATCAGCGAAGACGTGGATGGCCGGGACGAGCCCGACCATGACGGAAACCGCCTGGGCTCACACCTTCGCCAGCGCCTGCTCCAGATCGGCGATCAGGTCGTCATGGTGCTCGAGACCGATCGAGAGGCGGACGAGCCCGTCGCTGACGCCCATCGCGGCGCGCACTTCCGGCGTGAAGCGCTGATGCGTCGTCGTCGCCGGATGGACGATCAGGCTCTTGGCGTCGCCGAGATTGTTCGAGATGCGGATCAGCTTGCAGGCGTCGAGCAGGCGATAGGCGCCTTCCTTGCCGCCGGGCACCTCGAAGGCGATCATCGTCGAGGGGCCGCTCATCTGGCGCTTGATGATCTCGGCCTGCGGATGGTTCTTGTGGCCGGGGAAGATCACCTTGGTCGGCTTGCTCTGCGCCGCCAGCCAATCGGCGACCTTGCTCGCGTTCTCCGCCTGCTTGCCGACGCGCAAAGGCAGCGTCTCCAGCGCCTTCAGCATCACCCAGGCGTTGAAGGGCGAGAGGATCGGCCCAGTCTGGCGCAGGAAATTCTGGATATCGGCTTCGATCAATTCCTTCGAACCGAGGATCAGGCCACCAAGGCAGCGGCCCTGGCCGTCGATATGCTTGGTCGCGGAATAGACGACGATATCGGCGCCGAGCTCCAGCGGGCGCTGGTAGAGCGGCGTGGCGAAGACATTGTCGACCACGAGCTTGGCGCCGGCCTCCTTCGCGATCCTGGCGATGGCCGTGATATCCAGCACTTCGAGCGTCGGGTTCGACGGCGATTCCAGGAAGAACAGCTTGGTATTGGGGCGCACCGCCTTGCGCCAGGCGTCGAGATCGGTGCCCTCGACCAGCGTCGTCTCGACGCCGTAGCGCGGCAGATGGTCCTCGATGATGTAGCGACAGGAGCCGAACAGCGCGCTCGCCGCCACGACATGGTCGCCGGCCCTGACCGGCGCCATCATCGCCGCGGTCACCGCAGCCATGCCGGTCGCGGTCGCGCGACACGCCTCCGCGCCTTCGAAGGAGGCCATGCGGGCCTCCAGCATCGCCGTCGTCGGATTGCCGAGCCGGCCGTACTGGAAGCCGGGATCGGTATTCAGGAAGCGGCCCTCGGCCTGCGCCGCGTTGTCGTAGACATGGCCCTGCGTCAGGTAGAGCGCCTCGGAGGTCTCGCCGAACTGCGAACGCTGGATGCCGTCATGGACGAGGCGGGTCTCGGGATGCAGCTTGGCTGCGGCTTTGTCCGGTGCCGGCATGGAACTCTCGATCCGTTCTTTATAACGGACAGGAGCAGTATCAGCTCCCAATGAGTTCGTAAAGAAGAACGGAATTTCCTTTGCAAGGAACTTGAGCGGGAGGAAACGCCTCCCGTTCAGGGTTGCCGTTCGTCCGTTCGTCCGAGCGGCCTCAGGAAGCCGGTGAGGTCGGCCGTGACGTGATGGACATGGCCGGCATCGATCGCGGACTGTTCCCAGGCCTCGCGGAAGGGATCGGGCGTCTGCGGGATGATCAGCACGGTCTTCATGCCGAGGTCGCTTGGCACGATCAGGTTCTTCTCGATATCCTCGAACATCGCGGCGCGGCCGGGATCGACCGAGTGCTTGGCGAGGAAATTCTCGTAGGTGGCGCGCTCGGGCTTCGGCAGGAAGCCGGCATGGACGATGTCGAAGATATCCTCGAACTGGTCGAGAATGCCGAGCTTGCCGGCGACGTTCTTGGCATGGCCGACCGAGCCGTTGGTCAGAATCAGCTTGCGCCCGGGCAAAGCCGCGAGTGCCGCTCCGAGCTCCGGGTTGGGCTCGAGCAGCGTCAGGTCGATATCATGGGCGAAGTCGAGGAACTGGTCGGGATCGATCCGATGCTCCTCCATCAGCCCTTTCAGCGTCGTGCCGTAGCGGTGATAGTAATATTGCCGCAGCGCGTGCGAGGACAGGCCGTCGAGCCCGAACAGCTCCTGCAGGAACAGCGTGATGCGCTCGTTGACCTGCGGCCAGACGCGGCTCTCGTGCGAGTAGAGCGTGTTGTCGAGATCGAAGATCCAGTGGTCGACATGCGCGAAGCCTTCCGCCGTCAGGGGCGGGGGCGCGGCAGGGATGTCTGCGAGTTTTTTCATGGGACTCCGTGATGTGGCGAGCCGGAGTCTGCGCCGCAAGTCCTTGGTGGGGTGTTAATCGGGCGGGAACCGCGACCTGCCCCCTCTCCCCTTGCGGGAGAGGGCTGGGGTGAGGGGTCGCGTCACCCCAATTCATTGGCGAACCGGAGCATCGTCGGGTAGGTCGCGAGACCCCTCATCCGTCTCGGCTGCGCCGAGCCACCTTCTCCCGCAAGGGGAGAAGGAAAGGTCTGCTTCCGCCCGAGAACGACGCCTCTCAACGCCGGATGATCGTGCCGGCGCCGGTATCGGTGAAGAGCTCGATTAACGCCGCATGCGGCACCTTGCCGTCGAGGATGACGACCGCCTCGACGCCCTTTTCCAGCGCGTAGATGCAGGTCTCGATCTTCGGGATCATGCCGCCCGAGATCGTGCCGTCGGCGATCAGGTGGCGGCACTCCTCGATCGTCAGCTCGGAGATGAGCTGCTTGTCCTTGTTCAGCACGCCCGGCACGTCGGTCAGCAGCAGCAGGCGCTTGGCGTTGAGCGCCCCGGCGATGGCGCCGGCGAAGGTGTCGGCGTTGACATTGTAGGTCTGGCCGTCGGCGGCGGCGCAGACCGGCGCCAGCACGGGGATCAGCTCGGCCTTCAGAACGGCGTCGAGCACGGTGGTGTTGACCGTCTCCGGCTCGCCGACGAAACCGAGGTCCAGGACCTCCTCGATCTTGGAATCGGGGTCGACGATGGTGCGCGTCACCTTGCGGGCGGTGACCATGTTGCCGTCCTTGCCGCAGAGCCCGATGGCGCGCCCGCCCTCGCGGCTGATGTAGCCGACGATCTCCTTGTTGACCGAGCCGGCCAGAACCATCTCGACGACCTCGACGGTGGCTTCGTCGGTGACGCGCAGGCCCTGCTTGAACTCGGACTGGATGCCGAGCTTCTTCAGCATCGCCGCGATCTGCGGGCCGCCGCCATGGCAGACCACCGGCTTCAGGCCGGATTGCTCGAGCAGCACGATATCCTCGGCGAAATCCTCGGCGGTGGCCGCATCGCCCATGGCGTTGCCGCCATACTTGATGACGATGATCTCCTGGTCGTAGCGCTGCATATGCGGCAACGCCTGAACGAGCAGGTCGGCGGATTGCGACGGCGTCAGCTGAGGCAGGTCGGTCATTCGGGAGGCTCCGCGCATCCGCAGGAAAGGTGCGGCCGCGCTTCTACCCGAACTTGCGCGGCGGCGGAAGAACGCCGCGCGGCGGTCAGCTGCGCTTCGCGGTCACGGCGGCGACCGCAAGCCCGAGCCAGCCGCCGAGCATGAACCAGCCGCCGGTCGGGGCCGCGCGCGGAAACAGCGCCGCCCCGCCAAAACCGCGCCGGGCGAGATCGGCCGCGAACAGGCCCGCGCCGACGATGAGCGCGGAGAGCGCGATGCGGGCCAGCAGATCATGCAGGTGTCCGCCCTTGCGCGCCGCGGTGGCGCCGATGACGACGGAGGCATGGAACAGCAGCATCTGGCCGGCGGTCTGGACATGACCGGGATCGACGGCGACATGGGCCGCCGCCGCCAGCAGAGCGACGCCGGCGAAGCCCATCACCGCGGCAAGGACCAGATGAAGGCGCGTCGCGGTCATGGCGCTCAGGCGCGCTCCGCCAGGACCCGGCCGATCGCGGCGCGGAATTCCGGCAGGCCGGCGCCCGTCTCGCTGGAGGTCAGGAGCACCTCGGGGAAAGCCGCCGGGCGGCGCTTGATCTCGTCGAACGTGGCCTCGGTCATGAATTTCTGGTCGGCCGGCTTCAGCGCGTCGCCCTTGGTCAGCACGACCTGGTAGGATACGGCGGCCTTGTCGAGCGTCTCCAGCACGGCACCGTCGACATCCTTGATGCCATGGCGGGCGTCGATCAGCAGGTAGACGCGCATCAGGTTCGAGCGGCCACGCAGGTAATCGTGGATCAGCCGGGTCCAGGCCGCGACCTTCTCCTTGCCGACGGCGGCATAGCCGTAACCGGGCATGTCGACGATGGTCGGCGCATGGGGCGAATAAACCGGAACCGGCTTTTCGCGCGAGCGCTTGCCGCCTTGAGAGCTCGCCCCGACGGGCTCCTCGTGCTCGACCTGGCGGAAGAAGTTGAGCTGCTGCGTCCGGCCCGGCGTATGCGAGGTCCGCGCCAGCGCGTTGCGCCGCGTCAGCGCGTTGATCAGGCTGGACTTGCCGACATTGGAACGCCCGGCGAAGGCGATCTCCTGTCCGACCATCGGCGGCAGGTCGTCGATTGTGGTCGAGGCCCAGACGAAATCCCACGGCCCCTCGAAGAGCTTGCGGGCGGCCTCGATCTCCTCGGCGTCATAGGGTTTTGTCGTGGATGTGGTCATGGAACCCTGCCTACACGGCTGCGCGCAGCGCGTCGATATTTGCACCTTGAATCGCGTCGATATGGCGCGCGATCCTGTCGGCGTCCCAGTCCCACCAGCGGATCGCCAGCAGCTCGGCCACGATCTCGGGTGGAAAGCGCATCTTCACGACGCGGCCGGGATTGCCGGCGACCACGGCATAGGCAGGCACGTCCTTCGTCACCTGCGCCCGCGTGCCGATGATCGCGCCGTCGCCGATCGTCACGCCCGGCATGATCACCGCCTCGCGCCCGATCCAGACATCGTTGCCGATCACCATGTCGCCGCGATTGTTCGGGCCGGGGCGCTTCAAATCCGAGGGATCGCCGAGGCCGAACATCTGGAAGGGAAAGGTCGAGAACCCGCCGATCGGGTGGTTGGCGCCATTCATGATGAACTGCGCCGCCTGCGCGATCGCGACGAATTTCCCGATGATCAGGCGGTCGCCGATGAAGTCGAAATGATAGCGCACGCAGCGCGCCACGAAATGTTCCGGCCCGCGCGAGTCGTCATAGTAGCTGTAGTCGCCGACCTCGATCAGCGGATGGTCGACCACCGCCTTCAGGAAGGCCGTGCCCTTCCAGCCGGGGATCGGATGGCGCGTGCTGGGATCGGGCAATGGCATCGGGGGAGGCCTTCAAAAGCGAAGGGCGGGAAACCCCGCCCTTCGATCAATCACTTCTTGTTGCTGTTGGCGGGGTTTGGCGCGCCGCCTGCCGTCGCCGGCTTCTTGCCGAACATGCCCTTGAGGTTGTCGAAGAGTTCGATCTTCACCCCGTGCTTGCGCATGATGTAGCCCTGCTGGATCACCGAGAGCAGGTTGTTCCAGCTCCAGTAGATCACCAGGCCGGCCGGGAACGAGCCGAGCAGGAAGGTGAAGAACACCGGCATCCAGGTGAACATCATCTTCTGCACCGGGTCCGGCGGCTCCGGGTTCATCTTCATCTGGATGAACATCGTGACGCCCATGATGATCGGCCACAGGCCGAGATGCAGCATGGCCGGCGGGGTGAACGGCAGTGCGCCGAACAGGTTGAACAGGTTCGTCGGGTCCGGCGCCGCGAGATCGTGGATCCAGCCGAAGAACGGCGCGTGCCGCATCTCGATGGTGATGAACAGGATCTTGTAGAGCGCGAAGAACACCGGGATCTGCAGCAGTACCGGCCAGCAGCCGGCGACAGGGTTGATCTTCTGCGTCTTGTACAGCTCCATCAGAGCCTGCTGCTGCTTCATCTTGTCGTCGGCATGGCGCTCGCGGATCGCCGTCATTTCCGGCTGCAGTGCCTTCATCTTCGCCATCGAGGCGTAGGACTTGTTGGCCAGCGGGAAGAACAGGAATTTCAGCAGCACCGTGACCAGCAGGATCGCGACGCCGAAATTGCCGACATGCTTGTAGATCCAGTCGAGCACGAAGAAGAGCGGCTTGGTGATGAAATAGAACCAGCCCCAGTCGATCAGCAGCTCGAAGCGCTTGATGCCGAGGTTCTTCTCATAGCCGTCGATGGCCGCGACTTCCTTGGCGCCGGCGAACATGCGGGCATTGGAGGAGGCTGTGGCGCCCGGCGCGACGGCGACGCCCTCGCCGAGGAAATCGGCCTGGTAGGTGTGGCCGGTGGCGGTCTGGACCGCGGAATAGCGGCCCTCGTACTTGCGCTGCTGGTCGGGGATGACCGCGGCGGCCCAGTACTTGTCTGTGATGCCCACGAAGCCGCCGACCGCATCCTTCCAGGACTTGCCGGTCGTGCCCGGCGAGAGCAGCGGCTCCTTGTCGAGCTTGTCGTAGGTGTATTCCTGCAGGCCCTGCTCGCCGAGATTGCCGACGAGGCCCTCGTGCAGCACGTAATAGCCGAGCGTGGTCGGCTTGCCCTGGCGAACGATCTGGCCATAGGGGAACAGGGTGACGGCGCCGCCGCCCTTGTTCTCGACCTCGTCGCGGATCGTGAACATGGCGTTGTCGTCAACGCTGATGGCGCGCTTGAAGATCAGGCCCTGGCCGTTGTCCCAGCTCAGCGTCACCGGCTTGGCGGGGGTGAGCGTCTGGTTGTCGGCGGTCCAGACCGTCGTCGCGTTCGGCAGCGCGACAGTCGTGCCGGGCGCCGCGACCCAGCCGAAATCGGAATAATAGGCGTTCGGGCCGCCGACCGGCGAGAGCAGGACGATGTTCGCGCTCTTCGGGTCGACGGTCTCGCGATAGGCCTTGAGCGAGACGTCGTCGATGCGCGCCCCGGTCAGCGAGAGCGAGCCGGCGATCTTGGGCGTATCGATCTTGACGCGTGGGCTCGCGGCAAGCGCCTGCTCGCGGGTTCCGATCGTCTGCTGCGCAGCCGTGCCGGGCACGGCAGAGCCGGCGGGCTGGCCGGGTGCCGGAGCGGAGCCGGAAGTCGCGGGCGCCTGCTGGCTCTGGGCCTGCTGCGCGGCCTGCTTCTGCTTTTCCATCTGCGGCACGCCGTAGAAGAACTGCCAGCCGAGCAGCACGACCACGGACATGACGATCGCGAGAAGCAGATTGCGGTTGTCTTCTTTCATCATGGTCGGAAACGGATCTCGCTTGGTCCGGCAGGGTCAGGCTTGCGCCGGCGTGCTTCGCTTGGGATGCGGGCGGCGCCGATCAGCATGCGGCTTGTGAGGCTTTGCCCGGTCGATGGCAATCGAAAGATCGGCGACGAGCGCCTTAAATCGCGCGGTCAGCACGTCGGAGCGCGCGACGATCACGATATCGCAGGGGCGTTCGGTCTGGCTGGCGAGCGCCTGTTTGGCCGCTTCGCGCAGGCGACGGCGGATGCGGTTGCGCTTCACCGCGTTGCCGGTCTTGCGCGAGGCGGTGAGGCCGAGCCGCAAGCCAACGGGTTCGCCGCCCTTGCGGGCTTCGTCCGGTGCGGCGTCGCGCACCTGCGCCATGAAGGCGGACGAACGAAAACGGCGGCCGTGTTCGGCCGCCGCCAGGAATTCTTTGCGTTGCGTCAGACGGGCGAGGCGCATGGCGATTGGCCAGTCTTCCGGAACCGGCGCGCTGTCGTCACGCGCCACCAGGGCTCGTCAGGCCGACAGGCGCTTGCGGCCGTGGGCGCGGCGAGCGGCGATGACCTTGCGGCCACCCTTGGTCGCCATGCGAGCGCGATAGCCGTGGCGGCGCTTGCGAACCAGCTTGCTGGGTTGATAGGTTCTCTTCACGGTCCGTCTCCGGGGCCTTTATGAGCACGACGGCCGCGGCTTTCCGGGGAAAGCATGGCCAACCGAGCCTGTCATGCGATAAGGGTCGGCGCCGCCTTTCGGCTGCGCAGGTCGCGGGCTTATGAAGGATGGACGACACCGAGTCAACGCCAAACTGGCAGCCTCGCGCCTGAGTGCGACGAAGCTTCGCGGTCGCCGCGATGCCGGCTTGCGATTCCCCGCGACATCCCCGATATAGCGGGCGGGAGGTTGGCGAGGGACGTCTCACTCGCCAACCGGGTCAGGTCCGGAAGGAAGCAGCCCTAACGAGACCGAACGGGTCTTCGTCCAGCCTCCCACCTCATGCGCCCGATAAAGCGCCGGACCGCATTGCGGAACCGGCGCGGCGCCATTGACCCTCGCCTCCCGATTGGCGAAACCAGTTTCCATGACCGACCCAATCGACGCCGCCTCTGCTGACGAACCGGGATTTGCCGGGTTCGATCCGGTGCCTGCGCCGCCGCCGGCCGCAAATGGAGCGCTCGCGCCCTATCGCGTGCTCGCGCGAAAATACCGCCCGGCGCATTTCGGCGACCTGATCGGCCAGGAGGCGATGGTGCGCACGCTGACCAACGCCTTCGCGGCCGGCCGCATTCCGCAGGCCTGGATGCTGACCGGCGTGCGCGGGGTCGGCAAGACCACGACCGCCCGCATCCTGGCGCGCGCGCTCAATTTCCAGACGCCGGACGGCCAGGGCGCCCCGACCACCGATCTCAGGGATTTCGGCATCCATTGCCGCGAGATCATCGAGGGCCGCCATATCGACGTGATGGAGATCGACGCGGCCTCGAACAACAGCGTCGACAATATCCGCCAGATCAACGACGCCGTGCGCTATGCGCCGGTCTCCGCGCGTTACAAGGTCTATATCGTCGACGAGGTGCACATGCTCTCGACCGGCGCTTTCAACGCCTTCCTGAAGACGCTGGAGGAGCCGCCGCCGCATGCGAAGTTCATCTTCGCGACGACTGAAATCCGCAAGGTGCCGATCACGGTGCTGTCGCGCTGCCAGCGCTTCGACCTGCGCCGCGTCGAATCCGATATGCTGGTCGACCATCTCGCGAATATCTGCCGGGCCGAGAGCGTCGATGCCGAGCAGGAGGCGCTCGCGGCGATCGCCCGTGCCGCCGAGGGCTCGGTGCGCGATTCTCTCTCGATCCTCGACCAGGCCATCGCGCATGCGGCCGGCCGCATCACGCTCGACGATATCCGCGCGATGCTGGGACTCGCCGACAGGGCGCGGGTCATCGACCTCTTCGAGGCCGTGATGAAGGGCGACATCGCCTCGGCGCTCGGCGAATTGCGGGCGCAATACGATGCCGGCGCCGATCCGGTCGTGGTGCTCAACGATCTCGCCGAGTTCACCCATCTCGTCACCCGCCTCAAGCTCGTGCCGGAGGCGGTGAAGGATAACAGCCTCGCCCAGGCCGAGCGCGTGCGCGGCGGCGATTTCGCCCAGCGCCTCTCGGTCCGCATCCTCGCCCGCACCTGGCAGATGCTGCTCAAGGGCATTGCCGAGGTTAAGCAGGCCGACCGGCCGGTCATGGCCGCCGAGATGGTCCTCGTCCGCCTCGCGCACGCCGCCGACCTGCCGACGCCGGACGAAGCCTTGAAGATGCTGCGCGACGGCATGGGCTCGGTGCCGGCCGGCAACGGCGGCGGCAATGGCATGGGCATGCCGCGTCCGCCCTCCGGCGGCGGCAACACCGCGCTCGCCGCCCGTCCGATCCTCGCCAGCGCCAACCCTGCGCCGACCCCGGTCGCGCGCGCCGTTGCGGCTCCTATGGCGATCGTCGCCACGCTGGAGGATGTCGTCGCGCTTGCCTCGCAGCATCGCGACATCACCCTGAAGATCGCGCTGGAGCGCGATATCCGGCCCGTGCGCTTCGAGCCCGGCCGCATCGAGTTCTCGCTCGCCGAGGGCGCCTCGCGCACCCTCGCGCAGGACCTCTCCCGCCGCCTCAAGGAATGGACCGGCCAGACCTGGATGGTCGCCGTCGTCAATGATGAGGGCGGCGCCACCATGCGCGAGCAGGCGGCTGCCGCGAAGGACCAGCGCGAGAGCGACGCGGCGGCCCATCCGTCGGTCAAGGCGGTGCTGGAGCGCTTCCCCGGCGCGCGCATCGTCGATGTCCGCGACCCCCGCGCCCTCGCGGCGGCCGAAATGGCGGCTGCCGCGCCGACCGAAGACGAATACCTGCCCGATGCCGAGCCCCTGTTCGATGATTCCGAACCGGATTTCGACGGCATCGATTTCTGACGATTTCGAGGAGGATTTCCGATGCGTGACATGATGGGCCTGATGAAGCAGGCGCAGCAGATGCAGCAGAAAATGGCCGACATGCAGGCCGAGGTCGACACTATCGAGGTCGAGGGTGGGGCCGGCGGCGGCATGGTCACGGTCACGATGACGGCCAAGGGCGCGCTCAAGGGCGTGAAGATCGATCCCAGCCTGATGGTGCCGGACGAGCGCGAGATCCTCGAGGATCTGATCGTCGCAGCCGCCAACGACGCCCGCACCCGCGGCGAGCGCGTCATGCAGGAGCGCATGGCCGAAATCACCAAGGGCCTGCCGATCCCGCCTGGCATGAAGCTGTTTTGATTGCGATAGGCGCCGCCCGTTGTCATTCCGGGGCTTCGCGCAGCGAAGAACCCGGAACCCACGACTGGGTTGGCCCGATGGATACAATGCGCCCTGCCACGCTCCCCCGGTCGTGGTTTCCGGGTTCGGCCTGCGGTCGCCCCGGAATGACAAGGTAACACCATGTCCCGCGCCATTGCCGGCCCCGAGATCGAAAGGCTGATCCAGCTCCTGGCCAAGCTGCCGGGGCTCGGGCCGCGCTCGGCCCGGCGTGCCGCCTTGCATCTCGTCAAGAAGCGCGAGCAATTGCTCGGCCCGCTCTCCGAGGCGATGGCGGTGGCGCGCGAGCGCATCGTCGTCTGCGCCCGTTGCGGCAATGTCGATACCAGAGACCCCTGCGGCCTCTGCACCGACCCGCGCCGCGATGACAGCCTGATCGTCGTCGTCGCCGATATCTCCGATCTCTGGGCGTTGGAGCGCTCGGGTGCGGTCTCCGGTCGCTACCATGTGCTGGGCGGCGTGCTCTCGGCGCTCGACGGCGTCCGGCCTGAGCATCTCTCGCTCGACGCGCTGGTGGCGCGCGCTTCCGATCCGGCGGTGAAGGAGGTCATCCTCGCGCTCAGCGCCACGGTCGACGGCCAGACCACGGCGCATTTCATCACCGATCTCATGGCGCATCTGCCGGTGAAGGTGACCAAGCTCGCCCATGGCGTGCCGGTTGGCGGCGAGCTCGATTATCTCGACGACGGCACGCTCGCCGCCGCGATCCGCCAGCGCACGGGCTTCTGAGGCCTTTCGCGTCATTCTCGGGCTTGGCCCGAGAATCTCAGGCCGGAAGAGGTGCCGGAGCCTCCATTGTCACGAGATGCTCGGGTCAAGCCCGAGCATGACGGCCAGGCTGAAGCGATCTCAGAACTTGTAGGCGACGCTGGCGCGGGCGCCGTGGCTGGACAGTTCCTGCGAGCCGGTGAGGCCCGGGAAAGCGCCGGAGCTGGCGAAGCGGTTCCGCCCGAAATCGGTGTAGCGATATTCGGCGCCGAGGATCAGGTTGTCGGTGAAGGCGAAGTTGACGCCCGCGCCGACATTCCAGCCGGTCCGTGCGCTGGTCAGTCGCTCTCCGAAGCCGGCGCCGGGTGTGAAGATGCGCCGTTCGTATTCCGTGAAGGAGACGCCGCCGGTGCCGTAGGCCATCCAGCGGTCGAAGGCGAAGCCGAGGCGCGCCCGCGCCGAGCCCTGCCAATCCTGGCTGACGCGGGCGGAGAGCCCGATCCCGTCGAAGCGGCTGCGGCTGTTCAGCGCTTCGACATCGCCCTCGACGCCGAGCACGATACCGCCGAGCTGATAGTTGAAGCCGGCATGAGCGCCGCCGAAGGCGCTGTCCTCGCCGACACGGAAGCTGACGGGGGCGAAGCCGCTGCCGGCCGAGCCGATCCGCACGCGGCTGTCGCCCCAGGCATAGCCGCCCTGGAGACCGGCATAGAAGCCGGTCCAGGAATAGAGCGCCGGCAGTTCCGGAGCCGGCGGCAAGGCGACCTTGCGCAGGTCGGCCGCATAGGCCGCGCCCGATAGCAGGATTGCGAGGCCCGTCAGGCCGGTTCTGAACAGCTTCGTCATCGGGCGTATCCGGAGGGACAGACAAGCGCCTGCCGTTCGCGGCTGCGCCCCGTCATAACGAAGCATTAAGGTTAACAATCGGCTAAGCCGCACTGGCACCGGCTCCCGGCCGGAACGATTGCGAATGCAGCCCGTTGCTCGCAAGCTGTGGCAGAAACGGCAGGCGGAGCGCGAAACCCGAGATGGCTTTCCTCAAACGGATCACGGGCGCTGCCGGGATCGGGGTCGCGCTCGGCTATCTGTCGGGAGTGGTGGCCGACAGGCTCGGGCGGCGCAAGGCGGAGGCCGTGCGCGGCCGGCTGGCGAAGACGCCGCTGCAGATGACCTGGCTCGGCTGGAAGGACGTGCTGCTGCGCTTCATCGGCAATGTCGCCGAGAACCGTCTCTCCTCGCTTGCCGGCGCGGTCGCCTTCTTCACCCTGCTCTCGCTGGTGCCGGCCCTGTCGCTTCTGGTCACGATCTACCGCTACTTCACCGACCCCGCGACCATCGCCGAACAGCTCGACACGGTGACGACCATGTTCCCGCAGGCTGCGCGGGAGCTCATCCACGAGCAGGCGATGCGGCTCTCGACGCAATCCAGCGTCAGCCTGTCGCTGACCTTCTATGTCAGCCTGGGCGTTGCGATCTGGTCAGCTAATGCGGCGGTGAAGGCCCTCTTCGATGCGCTCAACATCATCTATCGCGAGGGCGAGAAGCGCAGCTTCCTCAAGCTCAATGCGATCTCGCTCTTCACGACGGTCAGCGGCGTCGTCCTGCTCGCAGCGGCGCTCGTCGCCATCGCCAGCCTGCCGGTGGTGACCGCGCTCTTTCCCTTCCATTCCGAACTCGAGCGCCTGATCCGGCTCGTCCGCTGGCCGGCCTTCTTCGTCCTGGCGACGCTCTCGATCGCGGTGCTCTACTGGATCGGCCCGAGCCGCGAGCGCGTGCGTTTCATCTGGGTCATGCCCGGCGCCATCGCCGCCGCGCTGTTCTGGGGCGCCGCCTCCTATGCTTTCTCCTGGTATGTCTCGACGCTCGGCAACTACACGGCCGCCTATGGCTCGCTTGCGACCGTCGTGGTGTTCATGACCTGGCTCTGGCTCTCGGCGACGATCGTGCTGGCCGGCGCCGAACTTAATGCCGAGCTCGAGCACCAGACGGCGCATGACACCACCACCGGCCGGCCGAAGCCGCTCGGCCAGCGCGGCGCCACCATGGCAGATCGGATCGGCCCGCCAAGGGCGGGATAAGCGCGGCGCGACCCATCATTGCAACCATGCAATCGCAGTCTTGCCGGCCGGATGGGCGACAAGGCCTAGCGGAAGCGCCATTTTGGGGGGCGGCCGGCATGGCCGCCGCGAAAGGAATTCCCATGGTCGCAACTGCCGAACGGACGGCCCCGGCCGCCATCCTCGAAGCGCACAAGGCGCCGGTCTTCATCGGCGCGGTGACGCTGCGGGCTCATGATCTCCCGGCTCTGGCCGCCTATTACCGTGACGCGATCGGCCTTCGGTTGATCCGGCAGGATACGATGAGTGCCGATCTCGGCATCGGCGAGCGCGTGCTCGTTCATCTGGAAGCCGGCGCCGCCCGGCCGACCTCGACCGCCGGCCTGTTTCATCTGGCCATCCTGCTGCCGTCCAGGCGCGATCTCGCCAACTGGCTGAGGCATGCCGCAGTCTCGCGCATCCTGCTCGAAGGCGCCTCCGACCATCTCGTCAGCGAGGCGCTCTATCTCTCCGACCCCGAAGGCAACGGCATCGAGATCTACCGCGACCGCAAGCGCGAGGAATGGCCGCGCAAGCCCGATGGCGGCATCGCCATGGCGACCGAGCGGCTCGATCTCGACAAGCTGCTGAGCGAGGCCGACGACGTGGCTTATGCCGGCATGCCCGAGGGTACGGGCATGGGCCATATCCATCTGCGCGTCGGGGATACGGCGGCGGCGGAAGCCTTCTACCGCGACCTGCTCGGCTTCGACCTGATGGTGCACTATCCCGGCGCGAGCTTCCTCGCCAGCGGCGGCTATCACCACCATATCGCCGGCAATATCTGGGGCAGCCGCGGTGCCGGCCCGCGCCAGCCGGGCGAGGCGGGGCTCGATCGCTTCGAGCTGGTCGCGCGCGACGAGGCCGATTTCGCGGCGATGCGCCAGCGCATGCTGGCGGCCGGCGGCAAGGAGGCTGACGGCGTGCCGAGCGTCACCGACCCCTGGAACAACCGGTTGGTTCTGGTGCGATAAAGGCTCGGTTGGTTCTCTGAAGAACCACGCCGTCATCCCGGGCTTGACCCGGGATCCATCTTGGAGCGCTGGAGGTCTTCGATGGATCCCGGATCGGCGCCGCTGACGCGGCTTGTCCGGGATGACGACATTCTGTTGGTTGCGCCTATCGGGTCGGGAATCTGCTTACCGCGTCAGCAGATGCGAGCGGCGCGGCCCGCCCGTGTCGGGCGTGAAGCCGCTCGCCTCCCAGAAGGCGGTTGCGCGCGGATCGGCCGCGCGCAGCGACAATCGCGGTGCAAGGTCGAGACCCTGCTGGATCAAGGCGGCGGCCAGCACGCGGCCGATACCGCTGCCGCGATGCAGCGGCCGGACATAGACATGCCGGACGCGCAGCAGATCAGGCGCGAGGTCGTAAGGGTCGGGCGTCAGCGCGCCGATGCCGGCGAGCCCGCCCTCATGGAAGGCGGCGAAGGTGATGAAGCGTTCGTCCGCGCCGTCATACTGGCCGGCGAGCCATTCCTCGCGCAGCCCCTCGATGAAGCGGTAGCTTTCGGCGCTCGCTTCCTGACGCAAGGTTTCGAAATCGTCCGGCAGGGTTTCCGCCAGCCGGACGATCTGGATGGCCGTTGCGGTCACAGACCCTCGAACAGGGCGCTGGAGATGTAGCGCTCGGCGAAGGAGGGGATGATCACCACGATGGTCTTGCCGGCATTCTCCGGCCGGGCGCCGACTTCGAGCGCCGCCGCGACAGCCGCGCCGGACGAGATGCCGGCCGGAATGCCCTCGTTCCTGGCGAGCGCGCGGGCCGTCTCGAACGCCGTCTGGTTGCCGACGGTGACGACCTCGTCGATGACGCCGCGATCGAGGATGCCCGGCACGAAGCCGGCGCCGATACCCTGGATCTTGTGCGGGCCGGCCTGACCGCCCGACAGGACCGGGGAATCCTCCGGCTCTACCGCGACCATCTTCACGCCGGCCTTGCGCGCCTTCAGCACCTGGCCGACGCCGGTGATGGTGCCGCCCGTTCCGACGCCGGAGATGACGATATCGACCGCGCCATTGGTGTCGTTCCAGATCTCCTCCGCGGTGGTCCTGCGGTGGATCTCGGGATTATGCGGGTTCTCGAATTGCTGCGGGATGATCGAGCCGGCGATCTCGGCCTTGAGCTCCTCGGCCTTGGCGACGGCGCCGCGCATGCCGCCGGGGCCGGGCGTCAGCACCAGCTCGGCGCCGAGCAGGGCGAGCATCTTGCGCCGCTCCAGCGACATCGTCTCGGGCATCACGAGGATCAGGCGGTAGCCGCGCGCGGCCGCGACGAAGGCGAGCGCGATGCCGGTATTGCCCGAGGTCGGCTCGATCAGCGTGCCGCCGGGCTTGAGCGCGCCGGAGGCTTCCAGCGCATCGATCATGTTGACGCCGATGCGGTCCTTCACGCTCGAGATCGGGTTGAAGAACTCGAGCTTGGCGAGGATCGTCGCCTTGACGCCGCGCTCGGCCGGCAGGCGGTTGAGCTTGACCAGAGGGGTGTCGCCGATCGTGTCGGTGATCGAATTGTAGATGCGTCCGCGTCCGGGCGCCTTCGTCGTCTTCTGTGCTTCGGCCATGACATGACTCCTCTGGACGAAAGACCGTTCAACCGTGACGCTAGATCAATTCACAGAGTCTGTCGATTAAAGAAATAAATTACATTATTAAATAGTGAAATCTGGCTTCCTGCCGGGCTCGTCGAAGACGGCCTTCGCCTGCGCCCGCCGGCACAATTCCTCGACCGTAACCGTGTCCAGTGCGGCGAGGAACGCGGCCGAGGCTTGCTCAACCTCCGGCCCGATCACCTCGTCGACCAATCGCGACTGCGGTTCCGGCCCGAGCCCGTCCTCGATCGCTTCCTGCATCGCGGCCCGGGCGATGTCGCCGGCGGTGATCTTGCGCCGCTCGCGGGCAAGCTCGTAGCCGCCGCGTGGCCCCCGCACGCCCTTGAGGATGCCGACCCGCACCAGCGTCTGCAGCAGGGTTTCGAGATGGCGAGGCGGCAGCGCGTGCCGAGCCGCGAGGAGCTTGGCCGCGACCGGCTGCGGCCTTGCATGCAGCGCGATATCGACCACGGCGGCGATGGCGAGCAGGCTGCGGCGCGAGAGCAGGATCATGACCTGTCTCCAGCGCGTTTGCCGCCGCTGACGCCTGTCGAGCCGTAGCCGCCGGCGCCGCGCGCGGTCTCATCGAGCGCTGCGACCTCCGTGAGGCGGACATGGCTGACCGGAGCGATGACGAGCTGAGCGATGCGGTCGCCGCGCGTGACCGTGAAAGTTTCGCTGCCATGGTTGATCAGCACGACCGAAACCTCGCCGCGATAGTCGCTGTCGACCGTGCCGGGCGCGTTGAGGACGGTGACGCCGTGGCGCAGCGCCAGCCCCGAGCGCGGGCGCACCTGCCCTTCGAAGCCCGCGGGCAGTTGCATCGCGAGCCCGGTCGGGACGAGCGCGCGTGCGCCGGGCGCGAGCGTGACGGTCTCGCCGATGGCGGCACGCAGGTCGAGCCCCGCCGCACCTTCCGTCTCGTAGGCTGGCAAGGGCAGGTCGGCGCCATGCGACAGGCGCTGCAGCAGGACGGTGACCATCGTCACTCCGCCTGCCGGGCCGGCGCGAGCCCCGCGATATGGGCAATCAGCCGCGACGCGACCTCGCCTTTCGGCAGGGTCGGCCAGGTCTCGACGCCGGTCGTCGTGACGAGATGCACGGTATTGGCATCGCCACCCATCACGCCGGTGCCGCCGACATCGTTGGCGACGATCAGGTCGCAGCCCTTCCTGGCGAGCTTGGCGCGGGCATAGTCGATCACGTTCTGCGTCTCGGCCGCGAAGCCGATGACCAGCGGCGGGCGCCCGTGCTTGCGATGCGCGACAGTGGCGAGGATGTCGGGGTTCTCGACCAGCGAGAGCGGCGGCAGCGCCTTGCCGTCCTTCTTCAGCTTGTCGGAGGCCGCATCGGCGACGCGCCAGTCCGCAACGGCGGCGGCGAAGATCGCGATGTCGGCCGGCAGCGCCGTCTCGACGGCGGCGAGCATCTCGCGCGCCGATTCGACATGGATCGTCTCGACCCCGGCGGGATCGGGCAGGTTCACCGGCCCGCTGACCAGCGTCACCCGCGCTCCGGCGGCGGCGGCCGCAGTCGCGATGGCATGGCCCTGCTTCCCGGAGGAGCGGTTGGCGATATAGCGCACGGGGTCGATCGGCTCATGCGTCGGCCCGGAGGTGATCAGCACATGCCGCCCGGCAAGCGAGCCTGTCGTAGGCTCGCCGCCCGGCAGCCGGCCGAGGAAGCCGATGGCGCGCTGGGCATTGGGTTTCTCGCCGGCGAGCGCGAGCTCGATCGCGGCGAGGATTTCCGGCGGCTCGGCCATGCGCCCCGGCCCGCTCTCGCCGCGCTCGGCCATGGCGCCGACATTGGGGCCGACGACGAGCACGCCGTCCTTCTCGAGCTGCGCCATGTTCCGGCGCGTCGCCGGGTGCTGCCACATGCGCGGGTTCATCGCGGGCGCGATCAGCACGCGCTTGTCGGTGGCGAGCAGTGCGGTCGAGGCGAGGTCGTCGGCATGCCCGTTCGCCATCTTGGCGATCAGGTCGGCTGTCGCAGGGGCGACCACGACGAGATCGGTCGAGCGCGAGAGCTGGATATGGCCGATATCGGCCTCGTCCGTCAGCGAGAACAGATCGGTGAAGCAGCGCTCGCCGGCCAGCGACGACACGGTGAGCGGCGTGACGAACTGCTCGCCCGCCTTGGTCACGATGCAGCGCGAAGCGATGCCGCGATCCTTCAAGCGGCGGATGACCTCCAGCATCTTGTAGGCGGCGATGCCGCCGCCGATGATCAGGAGAACGGAGCGGGAAGCGGACAAGGCGGCTCCTCGGGCAGCGCGATGGGCGAACTGACCGTTACCTAGCATCCGCCGCGCCGCGCTGTCATGCGCCGCGCGTTGCCCCCTGTTCCTCAGTTGCGGGGCAGATCGGGCACTTTATAGGCCGTCGTCGCCTTGATCCGCTCCATCGCGAAGCGCGAGGTGACGTTCTTGAGCGGGATCGTCTCGATCAGCTTCTTGTAGAAACCGTCATAGGCGGCCATGTCGGCGACGACGACGCGCAGCATGTAATCGACATCGCCCGCCATCCGGTAGAACTCCATCACCTCCGGCATCGCCGCGACCATCTGCGCGAATTTGTCCAGCCACGGCCCGGAATGATCGGCCGTCTCGATCTGGACGAAGACGGTGAGCCCGAGCCCGATCTTTTCGGGCGCCACCAGCGCGACGCGCTTCAGGATCACGCCGGCCTGTTCGAGCTTCTGGATGCGCTTCCAGCACGGGGTCTGCGAGAGCCCGACGCGGTCGGCGAGCTCGGCGATGGAAATATTCGCGTCCGCCTGGAGCACGGTCAGAATCTTGCGGTCGATGGCGTCCATTCTCTCAAGCTCGCTATCTGGAGAAATTCGTTTCGCAGATTTCGCATGAAAGAGATGAATCATCTTTTTCTAGCTAATCTATTGCATCCAGATAGAAAATCCTTTTCTCAGATGTCAATGGGGGCTCGGTTGAGCCTGTTTTCGAAAGGGATTTGAACGATGGATCGCCGCCAGTTCCTCATCGCCGGGTCGAGCCTCGCGGCGGCCACGCCCTTCGCCGCTCCGGCCCGCGCGCAGAGCGTCGCGGCGCGTGTCGGCTACATCCCGATCGTCGGCACGGCGCCGTTCTTCGTCGCCAATGGCGAGGGCTGGCTGAAGCAGGGCGGCATCGATGTTGCCGTGACCGTCTTCGAATCCGGCCCGAACATGATCCAGGCGCTCGCTTCCGGCACGATCGACGTCTATGTCGCCGGCGTCGCGCCGCTCGCCGTCGCCCGCTCGCGCGGCATCGACATCCGCGTCGTCGCCTCGACCGCGATCGGCGAGAACGTCGTGGTCAGCGCGCCCTCGCTCACCAAGTTCTTCACGGCCGGCACCAATGCGGCCGCCGCCTTCATGGCCTTCCGTGCCGCCAATGGCAAGGCTGCTCGCCTCGCCACCCAGCCGGCGGGCTCGGTGCCCAACACGACGCTGCAATATTGGCTCTGGGAGGTCGCGAAGGTCGACAAGGCCGATGTCGAGATCGTGCCGATGGGCATTGACGCGACCCAGCAGGCGATCCTGGCCGGCGCGGTCGATGGCGGCTCCGTTCGCGAGCCGGCGCTGACCATCCTCCAGACCCGCAATCCGCAGATCAAGCTCGTCGCCGGCGGCGAGGAGGTCTTCCCGGGCCAGCCCGGCACGGTCGTCGCCGTCTCCGGCGCCTTCGCGACCAAGAATCCGCAGGTCGTACAGAACCTCGTCGCCGGCCTGGTCAAGGCTGCCGCGCTGATCAAGGCGGACCCGAACAAGGCGGCGCCCCATGTCGGTGCCGCGCTCGGCAAGGGTATCGTCGATCCCGAATTGATCCAGAAGGCGCTGGTCTCGCCGGCCAGCCGCTTCGAGATCGACCCGCGCAAGATCATCGAGCCGTCCCGCGCGATGCAGGCCTACCAGGTCAAACTCGGTTCGCTGGAGAAGGAACTCCCCTTCGACGGGCTGTTCGAGACCCAGTACTACGAGCGCGCGGTCAAGGCGGGCGGCTGATGCCGACCCTCATCGATGTCGTTGAGACTATGAAACGCGGGTCATCCCGGGCGACCGCAGGGAGACCCGGGATCCATGCCGGAGCATCCCCGAAGAAGGTTCAGGCATGGATCCCGGGTCTGCGCTTCGCTTCGCCCGGGATGACGGCGCGTTTACGAGCCAGAGGTTGAGTGGTTTGACGTTGCAGTCGCTGCGGGCTCCGGCCCTCGCCCTTCTGGGCCTCGTCGCCTTCCTCCTGCTCTGGGAGGCGATGCCCCATTTCGGACTGGTGAATCCGGCTTTCCTGCCGGGGCCGAGCGCCCTGCCGAAGGCCTTCATGCGGGAATTGTCTTCCGGCGCCTGGTTCGCGGCCATACTCGGTTCGCTCTGGCACTACTTCGTCGGGTTGTTCGTCGGCGCCGGCCTCGGCATCGCCTTCGGCGTGGCTGTCGGCATGTCCCGCATCGCCGAGGAGGCGACGGCCTGGGTCGTCCGGGTCCTGCGCCCGATTCCCGGCCTCGCCTGGGTGCCTTTCGCCATCATCTGGTTCGGCGTCACGCCGGGGGCTGCGGTCTTCATCATCGCCATCGGCGTGTTCTGGATCGTCTTCTTCGCGGCGCAGGGCGCGATCCGCGGCGTCGACCGCGACCTCATCGAGGTCGCGGACGCTTTCGGCTTCCGCTCGCCTTGGGCTCGCCTGTTCAAGATCCTGCTGCCGGCGGCCCTGCCGGGCATCCTCGTCGGCATCAGGACGGCGCTCGGCCAGGCCTGGATGGCGGTGGTCGCGGCCGAGATCTTCGGCGTCGCCGGTGTCGGTCAGCGCATGATGCAGGCGTCGAGCCTGCTCGCGACCGATATCGTCGTGGTCTACATGCTGACGATGGCGGCGCTCTACGGCCTGCTCGACACCGGCTTCGTCGCCTTCCAGAAATGGGTGCTGCGTTGGAAAGCGTGATCGAGATCAAGAGTCTGTCGCTGACCTTCACCCGCGACGGCGAGGAGACCGAGGTCCTAAGCAAGCTCGACCTCTCGGTCGGGCGCGGCGAATTCCTCGCCATCGTCGGCCCCTCCGGCGTCGGCAAGTCGACTCTGCTGCGCGTCATTGCGGGCCTCGCCAGGCCGAGCGGCGGCGAAGTCGTCATTGACGCAAAAGATCGGACGCGTCGCCCGGTCGCGCTGGTCTTCCAGGATTCGCGCCTGCTGCCCTGGCGCAAGGTCGTCTCCAATGTCGGCTTCGGGCTCGAAGGCCGCGCGTCCCGTGCCGAGCGTCTCGCCAAGGCTGCGGCGATGCTTGATCTCGTCGGCCTCGCGCCGCTGGCCCAGCGCTGGCCGCACCAGCTCTCTGGTGGCCAGCGCCAGCGCGTCTCGCTGGCCCGCGCGCTCGCCGTAGAGCCCGAGATACTGCTGATGGACGAGCCCTTCTCGGCGCTCGATGCCCTCACCCGCGAGAACCTGCAGGACGAACTGATCCGCGTCTGGCAGCGCACGGGCAAGACCGTGCTCTTCGTCACCCACGATATCGACGAGGCCGCCCATCTCGCCGACCGCGTCGTCGTCCTGTCGGGCGCGCCCGGCCAGATCATCGCCGAGCACCGCATCGAAGCGCCCCGTCCGCGCAAGCGCGGCGCGGCGGCGGAGGCCGAGATCGTGCGAGCGGTCCGCCAGGGCCTCGGCGCCGATATCGTCACGGACGGCGCCGCGATCTGATCGACCACGACCGTCATGCTCGCCCTTGTGGCGAGCATCCACGCCTTGAGCGTTGCGGCAGGAAGACGTGGATGGTCGGGACAAGCCCGACCATGACGGGCATCGCGCACCCCCTCGATAGGGCGGCGACATCATGGCACGCTGCCTCCCGGCGCCGGATCGCCCAGAATGCCCCCGACCCCGCCTCACTGCCTTGTCATTGGCGGATGAAGGCGGATTGAGGCATGGGGTCCGGGTGATCAGGGATTGCGACAACATCATGCGGCGGTATTTCGGCAAGCGTTTCCTGCGTGGGGCAATGCTGGCATTCGGGCTGGCGGCTCCGGCTCTGGCGCTGGCTGTCGAATCCGCCGCCGTCACCTCGCCGCGCGTCACCGCGACGCTGCTGTCGAGCCGCGATGCGGTCGCGCCCGGCGAGCGCTTCAAGGTTGCGCTCGTCCAGAAGCTTGCGCCGCACTGGCATACCTATTGGCTCAACCCCGGCGATTCCGGCGAGCCGACCCAGATCAAATGGGACCTGCCGGCCGGTGCGACAGCCGGCGAAATCCAATGGCCGGCCCCGAAGGCGATCCGGGTCGAGCCCCTCGTCAATTTCGGCTTCGAGGGCACGGTTCTTCTGCCGCTCGAGATCACGGTTCCGGCCGATGCCAGGCCCGGCGAGACTTTTGAGCTGAAGGCCGAGGCGACCTGGCTCGTCTGCGAGAAGATCTGCATTCCCGAGGAAGGCTCCTTCTCGCTCGACCTTCCCATCGCCGCCGCGGGCGCGGTCGACCAGGCTGCCGAGGCACGGATCGACGCCGCCATCGCATCGCTGCCCAAGCCGGCGGCTTTCCGCGGCAAGCTGCGCGACGATGCCGGCAAGCTCGTGCTGGATCTACCCGGCCTGCCTGCCGGCGCCGCCGACCTGCGCTTCTTCCCGGTTTCCGACACGCTGATCGAGCATGCCGCCGACCAGTCCTTCGCGGCCGGCGACAAGCCCGCGCTGACGCTGACCCGTTCGAGTGCCTTCAAGCTGGAAAAGCCGGAGGTCTCCGGCGTCCTGACCTTTATAGAAGGGAGAACGCCTCGTGCAGTCGCGCTGCTCGCCGATGCCGATCCCGCCCTGATCGCGGCGGGCGCGACGGCCGCGCCTGAAACCCGCCCGGCGGTGGTGCGGATTCCCATGCCGGCCGAGGGTGCTGATCTCACGCTCTGGGCGGCTCTGGCCTTCGCCTTCGCGGGCGGCCTGATCCTCAATCTGATGCCTTGCGTGCTGCCGGTGCTGTTCATCAAGGCGCTCGGCTTCGCGCAGCTCGCGCATCGCAACCGGTCCGAGGTCCGTGAGCAGGGCCTGCTCTTCCTCAGCGGCGTGCTGCTGACCTTCCTGATACTGGCCGGCGCGGTGATTGCGCTGGGTAGCCTCGGCAGCAGCGTCGGTTGGGGTTTCCAGCTCCAGTCCCCGCCGCTCGTCATCGCGCTCGCGGTGGTGATGGTCCTGATCGGCCTCAACCTGCTCGGTGCCTTCGAGATCGGCACCTCCGTCACCGGCCTCGGCGATGGCCTCGCCAGTCGGGGCGGGCGGCTCGGCGCCTTCATGACCGGCGTGCTCGCGGTCGTCGTCGCGACGCCATGCACGGCACCCTTCATGGGCGCGGCGATGGGCTATGCTGTGACGCAACCGCCTGCGGTGGCGCTGTCCGTCTTCATGGCGCTGGCGCTGGGCTTTGCGTTGCCGGTGGTCGCGCTCTCCTTCGCGCCCGGCCTGCTGCGCCTGCTGCCGAAGCCCGGCCGCTGGATGCTGGTGTTGAAGCAGGCTTTCGCCTTCCCGATGTTCGCGACCGCGATCTGGCTGATCTGGGTCGCCTCGGTGCAGAGCGGCCCGCAAGGTGTGCTCGCGGCTCTGGTCGCGGTGCTCGCGGCGGGCTTCGCCGTCTGGCTCGTCGGCGTGACGCGCGGGTCTCTCGGGCGTCGCCTTTTTGGCTCGGCACTGGCAGCGCTGGTCGTGCTCGGCGCCGGCTGGTTCACCGTGCAGAACGCCATCCCCGGCGCGGCGACCGAGGCGCGGGCCGGCGATATCGAGGCCTGGTCGCCCGAGCGGGTCGCGACCCTGCAGGCTCAGGGCAAGCCGGTCTTCGTCAATTTCACTGCCGCCTGGTGCATCACCTGCATCGCCAATGAGCGCGTCGCGCTCTCCCGGCAGGAGGTGAAGGACGCTTTCGCGAAGCTCGGCGTCGTCTATCTCAAGGCCGACTGGACCAATCGCGACGGCCGCATCGCCAAGGCGCTGGCCGAGCAGGGCCGCGCCGGCGTGCCGCTCTATCTGATCTATCCCGCCCGCAAGGAGGCGCAGGCCGAGATCCTGCCGCAGCTCCTCACGGTGGACGGGCTGATCGCCGCGGCCGAGCGTGCGGCCGGGCGCAACGCGAAGACGGCAGCATTGCCATAGGTTTTCGACATCAACCCGGGGAGACAGACATGCAAAGCCTGACCAGACAGACTTTCATCGCCGGCCTTGCCCTCGCGGGCCTCGCCTTCCCGGCAGCCGCCTTCGCGCAAGGCACGGCCAGGGTCGGCGCGCCCGCCCCCGCCTTCCAGGCGGTCGATGTCGAGGGCAAGACCCGCAACCTGTCCGAATTCGCCGGCAAGACGGTGATCCTCGAATGGACCAACCACGACTGCCCCTATGTCCGGAAGCACTACAACAGCGCGACCATGCAGACGCTGCAGAAGGACATGGCCAGGGAGGGCATCGTCTGGCTCTCGGTGATCTCCTCGCCACAGGGTGAGCAGGGCCATGTCGATGCCGCCAGGGCGAAGGAATTGACGGTCCAGCGCAATGCCGCTCCGGCCGGCATCCTGCTCGACCCGAACAGCAAGGTGGCGCGCGCCTATGGCGCGCAGACCACGCCGCATATGTACATCATCGATCCCAAGGGCACGCTCGCCTATATGGGCGCGATCGACGACAAGCCGGCCTCGGCGGCATCGAGTCTCGAAGGTGCCAAGAGCTATGTCCGTCAGGCCATCGCCGAGCTGAAGGCCGGCAAGCCGGTCTCGGAAGCCAGCACCAAGGCCTATGGCTGCGCCGTGAAATACGTGCCGCTGAGCTGATCGCCTTCAGCCGTCATGCTCGGGCCTGACCCGAGCATCTCACGCCGAGAGAGCAAGGGGCCGTGACACGCCCCCTCTCCCCTTGCGGGAGAGGGTCGGGGTGAGGGGTCGCGCTGCCCTACATGGTTTCGCCTCACCCCGGCGCTCGACTGGAGAGGTCGCGCAACCCCTCATCCGTCTCGGCTTCGCCGAGCCACCTTCTCCCGCAAGGGGAGAAGGAAAGTCGCGCGCTTCGCCCGAGAATGTCGGTGTTCTGTCGGCTCGCCTTACTGCGACCTCGGCCCGAGATCGCGTGGCGCGGCGTTGATCGTGACGATCTGGCCGTTGCGCAGCTCCAGCACCGCAAGGCCGCGCTCGACCTGTCCGTCCGGGCGGAAGCGGAAGACGCCGTCCGCTCCGGCGAAGCCCGAGCCGTTGGTCAGCACGGCCTCGGAGAAGCGCTGCGACCCTTGCGTGCGCGCCAGCGCCGCCGCTAGCGAGACTGCGTCATAGGCCAGCGTCGCGGTGCGGGTCGGGGCGCTGTTGAAGCGCTGCTGGTAGCGGCCCGCGAAGGCGTTGAAGCCGGCGGTGTCGGGCGAGGCGAACCAGCCGCCCTGGATCGCCGCCACGCGCGCGATGCTGGCATCGTTCCAGACGCCGGTGCCGAGCGGCTTGACCTTGGCCGGGTTGTAGCCGGCTTCCTGCAGCAGCTGGCCGAGCGTCGGCATCGTGTCGGCGGCGGCCGGTACGAACAGCGCATCGGCTTGGGCGAGCGACGGCATCAGGCGCTGGATCGCGGCCTTCATTGCGGCGGGGTCGGTGCTGAAGCGCTCGATCGCAGCGACGCGCACGCCCCGGCTGGCGGCGGCCTGCTGGAAGGCGGCCTCGACGACCTTGCCATAGGCGGTGTCCGGCACCAGCGCCGCGAAGGACTTGCGACCCTGCTGGGCGGCATAGCCGATGACGCGGTTGACGTCGTTCTCAGGCGGGAAGGAGAGCAGGTAGATGCCGCGCGAGGCGACGTTGGAATCGCTCGAGAAGGCGATGACCGGCTTGTTGGCGCCGCGCGCGACCTGTCCGACCGCCTGGACGGAGGGCGCGAAGAGCGGGCCGACGATCAGCTCGGCCCCTTCCGACAGGGCCTCCTGCGCGGCGGCGCGGGCGCCGTCCGGCGTGCCGCGATCGTCCTTGACCAGCAGCGTGAGGTCGGCATTCGGGAATTCGGCGAGCGCCATCTCGGCCGCGTTCTTCAGCGAATTGCCGACGACCGCGCCCTGGCCCTCGGCCGTGAGCGGCAGGATGAGACCGACCTTGACCTTGCCGGTGCCGATGGTCTGGCCGGTCGGGGCGGCGCCGCCAGCGGCCGGCGTGCCCGAATCGAAGCCCGGCAGGCCGGAGGTGCCGCCGCTGCAAGCCGCGAGCGCGAGCGGCAGCAGGACGGCGAAGGTCCGTGCCTTGAACCGCAGGATCGGTGCGATGTGCCGATGATGGAACACGGGCGATCTCCAGTCGTGACCGGGCCGGCGAAAGGCGGCTCGGCGATAGGTCCTGCGGAACGGTTCTACCCCCAGGACCTCTCGTGCCAGTGCGGAAGCCTATTTTCAAGTTGTTAACTATAGGTTGCAGGGGCCGGCGCGCCTTGCCATGGCGCGGGCGCGGCCGCTGTGGCAGCGTGGCGCCATGTCGACCGATGCCGCCGCCCGCCCCCCCAGCTATACCGCCTTCGGCCTGAAGGCCGAGGCCGAGCCGCTGGCGCCGGGCCTGCATATCGTCGCGACGCCGATCGGCAACCTTCGCGACATCTCCTTCCGGGCGCTGGCGACGCTCGCCGCCGCCGATGCGATCCTGGCCGAGGACACCCGGACGTCGAAGACGCTGCTGGCCCACTACGGCATCTCGACGCCGCTCCTGCCCTATCACGAGCACAATGCCGCGCAGATGCGGCCGAAGGTGCTGGCCAAGCTGCGCGAGGGCGGCAAGCTCGCGTTGATCTCGGATGCGGGCACGCCGCTCGTCTCCGATCCCGGCTACAAGCTCGTCGCCGAACTGGTGGCCGAGGGCCTGCCCGTCACCGGCATCCCCGGTCCCTCCGCCGTGCTGGCGGCGCTGGTGCTGGCCGGCCTGCCGACCGACCGCTTCTTCTTCGAGGGCTTTTTGCCGCCGAAATCGGGTGGGCGCCGCACCCGCCTGACCGAGCTTGCCTCGATTCCCGGCACGCTGGTCTTCTTCGAATCGCCCCGCCGTCTCGCCGAGATGCTGGCGGACGCCGCCGCCGTGCTGGGCGCCCGGCCGGGTGCTGTCGCGCGCGAGCTCACCAAATTCTACGAGACGGTCCGGCGCGGCACGCTTCCGGAACTCGCGGCCCATTACGAGAGTGAGGAAGAGGCGCGCGGCGAGATCGTCGTGATCATCGGCCCGCCCGGTGCCACCGATCTCGTCCCGACCGACGAGGCGATCGACGAGCGGCTGCGCGCAGCCTTGGCCAGGGTCTCGCTGAAGGAGGCCGTGGCGCAGGTCGCCGCCGAAACCGGCCAGCCGCGTCGCAAGGTCTATGCCCGAGCGCTCGAACTCACCCGCGATGATCCGTGAGCAGAGCCGGCGCCGATCCGGGCGGGCGTAGCCGCAAGGCGAAGCGCTCCGGCCTGACCGGGCGCCGTGCCGAATGGCTCGCCATCCTCTGGCTGACCGCCAAGGGCTACCGCCTGCTCGAACGGCGCTTCGGCGGCAAGGGCGGCGAGATCGATCTCGTGATGAAGCGCGGCCGCACCATCGCCTTCGTCGAGGTCAAGGCGCGTGGCCGGCTCGACGAGGCCACGATCGCGATCACGCCGGAAAAGCAGCGGCTGGTCGAGCGCCGCATCCGGCACTGGCTTTCGCGCAATCCCTGGGCGGTCAGCTGTCATTTGCGCGCCGATGCGGTGTTCCTGGCGCCCTGGCGCCGGCCGCGCCATGTCCCCGCCGCCTTCGCGCTTGTCCTCTGACGCAAGAGCATTGTGCAAAAAAGTGGGTACCGGCTTTTGCTGAAACAATGCTCCAAGCTTTTAAGATCGATCACGTTTTTCGCCTTCTGACGATTTCGTCAGAAGGCGACGTGGTCGATGCCACCCACTTGCAGGAACCCGGTCTGCGGTCCGATAAGAACCGCCTGCCTGCAACAGGAAGCCTGTCATGAGCCTCAACGTCGCCATCCAGATGGACCCGATCGAGCGCATCCGGATCGCCGGGGATACCGGCTTCGCGTTGATGCTGGAAGCGCAGGCGCGCGGCCACTCGCTCTACACCTACACGCCCGACAAGCTCTCGATGCGCGACGGCAAGGTCACCGCGCCGATGCGCCCGGTGAAGGTGCGCGACGTCGAGGGCGACTATTTCACCGCTGGCGCCGAGGAGAAGGTCGACCTGTCGACGCTTGACGTCGTGCTGCTGCGGCAGGACCCGCCCTTCGACATGGCCTATGTCACCACGACCCATATGCTGGAGCGCATCCACCCGAAGACGCTGGTGGTCAACGATCCCACTTCGGTGCGCAATGCGCCCGAAAAGATCCTCGTCACCCATTTCCCGGAACTGATGCCGCCGACCCTGATCACCCGCGACAGGGCGGAGATCGAGGCCTTCCGCGACGAGCATGGCGAGATCGTCATGAAGCCGCTCTACGGCCATGGCGGCGCGACCGTCTTCAAGACAAGCAAGACCGACCCGAATTTCGGCTCGCTCTTCGACCTGTTCAGCAACCTCTTCCGCGAGCCCTGGGTGGTGCAGGGCTTCATCAAGGAGGTCACCGAGGGCGACAAGCGCATCATCCTGATCGACGGCAAGGCGGCCGGTGCGGTCAATCGCGTCCCGGCGGTCGGCGATCTCCGCGCCAACATGGTGCGCGGCGGCGCGGCCCGGCCGACCGACCTGTCGAAACAGGAGCTCGCGATCTGCGAGGCGATCGGCCCGACCTTGCGCGAACGCGGCCTGCTCCTCGTCGGCATCGACGTAATCCATGGCAAGCTCACCGAGATCAACGTCACCGCGCCGACCGGCGTCCGCGCGATCAAGAAGCTCGGCGGCCCGGATCTCGCGGCGCAGCTCTTCGACGTGATCGAGGCGAAGCGCTGAGCGACGCCTGTCAGTCGAGACCTTTGCGAAGGCCGCCACTTGTTACAGCGTCAGCTTTCTCGCTGGCGCTGTTTTTCGTTTCGATCTTGTAATTGCGCCACTTTCGCGCGTCTTGAACAAACGTAACTAGGGCCGTCAGGTTGCTGCCGTCACAGACGATATCCCAGCGCTCTTCATGGGATCTGGGCACACCGACGAATGGCGGCGGGTTGATCGCCTCCCTAGGCGTTTCCTTCACGACAGACGCTTTCAGAGTGGCCAGATCACACTGCTTTTTGTCGATGAGCGTGCGCGTGATGATCTTCTGTAGCGGATAGGCCGCCTTCGTGCCGATCCTGTCGATGGCAGGGATGGAGTCTGTGCGTTCGGATGTTGGTATCGGAACGGAGCGAACGAACTCGATCATCTGCTGTTTGGTAACAGGCTTGGGAATATCGAGACGTAAGTGCTGGATCGCTCTCTCGCAGCCCATGGTTTTGACCGCTTCGTCGAGTTGGCGGACCATTTCATTTCGATAGTCATCCATAGCCTTTCGGGCTTGAACGATACCGGTCGGGTTGCTGATACTGCTGACAAAACTGGCTTCACGTTCGTAGATGATGGCAATTGGCTCATCCAGATCCGCGACGTGAAAACCCTTCAACGCCTTCTCGACTTCCGACGAGCAGCTTCCCGTCAGAATGCGATAGCTTTCAAGCCGTTGCCAGGCGCTATCGAAAGCGTAGGCCGATGCTGTTGAAGCCCAGAACAGAACGCAAATGGCAAGTGTACGCATGACATGATGCCCAACTCCAAGAATATGAATGTCTCACAGCCGAGAGAAGTGCTGGTGAAGCGAGATCGCTCAATTTGAAGGAAGGCGGCTTTTCCTTGCTGGTTGGAGATGTTGATCGCGTGTGAGGCCTCTAATCCGCCCTGACATAGCCCTTCCAGCAGCGCCCGAGCGTGATCTCCCGCCGGCCCGTCAGGACCGGCGCGTAGATCTTGCGCAGGGCCTCGTTCGCGACCGTGACCGGGCAGAGCGGATAGAGCACGAGGTCGGCCTCGCGGGCGAGCGTGATCTCGGTGTCGTCAGGTTTCGGCACGGCCCGGAACGGGTCGGCGCCGATGGCGATGCCGCGCGGCGCGCTGCGGCCCATCACGGATGGGAAGGGATTGACGAAGTTGAGGCTCATGATCGTCTCGAAGCGGCGTCCGCTCGCCTGCTCATGCGCGAGGATTGCCGAAACGCCCTCGTCGACCGCCATCAGCCAGGACGCTTGGAAGTCGAGCTCCGCGTAAAGCTGCGGATTCGGCAGCATCTCGCGGGCGGAGAACTCCCGGAAGGTCGCGGGATGGCTGGTGTAGATGTCGAGCATCGCGCTCGCGCGATCCATGACGTTGGCGTGCTGCGAGACCAGCCCGAGCCGGCCGAGATGCTGGTTCGGCAGGGTGGCATAGCCAGCCTGCGCCATCAGTGCGCGTGCCCCGCGCTGGAGCACGGTTTCGGCGGGCGGGATCGCGGTCGCCGCGACGAGGCCGCAGACGACGAGCGCGCCGCGCCGGCCGCTGCCGAGCCAGCGCGACAGGATCACCAGCAGCACCGGCCAGATGAAGATGAAGGCCTGCCCGCCGGTATTCTGGGTCTCGAAGAACAACCCCGCGGCGAGAACGATGGCGAGCCAGGCGACATCGCGGTCGAGCAGCCGGACGAAACCGGCCGCGGACGGCTGTTGGCGGAGCGCAAGCGCCGCATCAGCGATCTCGCGGCGGTCCAGCCAGAGCAGGGCGAGGCCGAGCGCCGTTCCGGCGCCGACGATATCGAGATGCAGCGAGGCCGCCTGGACGAAGCGCGGCAGGATGCCGCCGGCATTGATCGCGACAAGCGCGAGGATGCTGTCGAGATAGGCGCTGACCAGTCCGGTCGCGAGTTCGAGTCCGATCAGGCCGAGCCCGGCGGCGGCGGCGATCAGGAGGCTTTGGCGCCAGCCGATCCGCCCGGCCGCGAGCGCGAAGGCCGTAACCAGGCCGCCGGCGAGGAAGCCGGTGATCTTGATCAGGAACAGCGCCGAGAGGGTCCAGCCGATGACGGCGCCGAGTGCGGGGCCGCGCAGGAAGACGAGGCCTGAAACCAGCACGTAGAGCACGATGCTGACATGCCGGTTGTAGATGCCGAACCCGTCCGTGCCCGGGAAGAAGGAATAGTGCTCGACATTGATCGGCAGGATCTGGAAGGCGAGATAGGGCAGGAGCAGCGCCATGGCCGTGGCGCGCGACCGCTTGTCGACCTTGTGTACGATCACGGCCATGGCGGGTGCGGTCACCGCGAACAGGCACCATTGCGCCAGCAGGAGCGGATGCGCGCGCGGAAAAGCCGCGTCGAACCCGGTGAACAGCCAGTAGCCGAGCGGCCCGACCGGGGCGATGAAATCGATCAGCGGGACCTGGCCGTCGCCGATCCGGTTGGCGGCGTCGAGATAGAGGACAAGGTCCCAGTACATCGGCCCGAGCGGCAATGTCAGGGGCAGCGTCAGCAGCAATGCGCAGGCGAGGACGGCGGTGCCGAGCATTGCGAGCGGCAGGTTCGGGAGCCGTCGCGCTCCTGTCGAAGCGCGTGTCTCGATCGTTCCGCTGGCCTGCATGGCGCGCTTCCCCGTTCCCGTCGACGGGGCTCGCTAGCACGAACGGGTTAAGATCGGCCTTCGGCCAGGCCCGTGCCGTTCAGCGGATTGGCCTCGTCCCAGCCGTAGCGCAGCGTCTCGAAGCGCATCGTCAGCGCATCGACCAGCAGGAGCTTGCCGACGAGCGATTCACCGAAGCCGGTAACAGTGCGCACCACCTCAAGCGCCATCATCGAGCCGATGATGCCGGGCAGGGCGCCGAGCACGCCGGCTTCCGCGCAGGTCGGGATCGCGCCCGGCGGCGGCGCTTCCGGGAAGAGGCAGCGCCAGGTCGGGTTCGGCTTTCCGTCCGGTCCGGTCTCATGGGCGCGGATCGTGGTGAGCGAGCCGTCGAAACGGCCGAGCGCGCCCATCACCACCGGCTTGTGTTCGTGGAAACACGCGTCGGAAACGGCATAGCGCGTCGCGAAATTGTCGGAGCCTTCGGCGACGATGTCGTAGAAGGCGATCAGCGCGCGGGCATTGTGCGGGTCGAGCCGCGTGACGTGCTCCTCGACCACGACATTCGGGTTGAGGTTCCGCACGAAGCGGGCGGCGGCCACCGCCTTGTGCGCGCCGATATCCTCGGTGGTGAAGATGGTTTGGCGCTGCAGGTTCGAGAGCGAGACGATGTCGTCGTCGACGATGCCGATCTTCCCGATCCCGGCCGCCGCGAGATACTGGATCAAGGGCGCGCCGAGCCCGCCGGCCCCTATGACCAGCACGCGCGCGTTCTTGAGCCGTTGCTGGCCAGGCCCGCCGATCTCCGGCAGGACGATATGGCGCGCATAGCGCTCGATCTCGTCGTCGTTCAGCATCATGGATCGCAGCCTAAGGCCGGCAGCGGCCCTTCGGCAATCGCCATGGCGGCTCGGCCGCACCCTCCCGGCAAACATGACTTTTCGCCAGCTTGGCCGCGCGCCCGGGCCATGCCATCGTGGCACGATCGAGGGCCGGACAACGGCGCCCGGCTATGACAGGGGATCGTTCGATGCGTTTGGGTTCTTTCGCGGCGGCTCTCGCCGGCGTTGCGCTTTCCAGTGTGGCCGCTCTGGCGCAGCCGCAAACGATCAAGCCCGCGATCGTCTATGACAAGGGCGGCAAGTTCGACAAATCCTTCAACGAGGGCGTCTTCATGGGCGCCGAGAAGTTCAAGAAGGAGACCAATGTCGACTTCCGCGATTTCGAGCCGACCAACGACGCCCAGATCGAGCAGGCCCTGCGCCGCTTCGCCCGCGACGGCCATTCGCCGATCATCGCGGTCGGCTTCTCGCAGGCCACCGCCCTGCAGAAGGTCGCGGCCGAGTTCCCGAATCTGAAATTCACGATCATCGACATGGTCGTCGAACTGCCGAACGTGCAGTCGGTCGTCTTCAAGGAGCATGAAGGCTCCTATCTCGTCGGCCTGCTCGCGGCGATGGCCTCGAAATCCGGCAAGGTCGGCTTCGTCGGCGGCATGGACATTCCGCTGATCCGCAAGTTCGCCTGCGGCTATGTCCAGGGCGTCAAGGCCGGCAAGGCCGGCGCCGAGATATTCCAGAACATGACCGGCTCGACGCCGGCCGCCTGGAACGACCCGGTCAAGGGCGGCGAACTCGCCAAGTCGCAGATCGATCGCGGCGCCGACGTGGTCTATCATGCCGCCGGCGGCACCGGCATCGGTGTGCTCCGCGCGGTGGCAGATGCCGGCAAGCTCGGCATCGGCGTCGACTCCAACCAGAACGCCCTGCATCCCGGCAAGGTGCTGACCTCGATGCTCAAGCGTGTCGACGTCGCCGCCTACAACTCCTTCAAGGCGGCGCAGGACGGCTCCTGGAAGCCGGGCGTCTCCGTGCTCGGCCTGAAGGAAGAGGGCATCGACTGGGCGCTGGACGATGCCAACAAGGCCCTGATCACGCCGGAAATGAAGGCCGCCGCCGACAAGGCCAAGGCCGACATCATCGCGGGCACGGTCAAGGTCCACGACTACATGTCCGACCAGAAATGCACGATGTGAGCATGGCATCGTCGGACCGGTTGCGGGATGATCCGCGGGGAACCCTTCTCTCGTGTGGGAGAAGGGCAGGGATGAGGGCCTGCCCGCTCCGCAGAAGGCATAGCGGTAGCCACCTCGCCCTAGCAATCGGCGGCGGTCCCTCACCCCTGCCCCTCTCCCATCCGGGAGAGGGGGGCAGCGTCGCGTTTCCCGCGTCATGACGATCAAAGCGTCGCCGCCCGCCATCGAGCTTACCGGCATCTCCAAGCGCTTCGGCCCGGTCGCCGCCAACAGGGACGTGTCCCTCTCGGTCGCGGCCGGCTCGATCCATGGCATCGTCGGCGAGAACGGCGCCGGCAAGTCGACGCTGATGTCGATCCTCTACGGCTTCTACGAGGCCGATGCCGGCGAGATCAGGATAGCCGGCGAGCCGCGCCGCATCCGCTCCCCGGCCGATGCGATCGCGGCCGGCATCGGCATGGTCCACCAGCATTTCATGCTGGTGGAGACGCTGAGCGTCGTCGAGAACGTCGTGCTCGGCGCCGAGGGCGGGGCTTTCCTGAAAGGCGGCATCGGCAAGGCGCGGGCCGCGCTCGCGAAGCTCTCCGGGGATTACGGCCTCGCGATCGATCCCGATGCCATCGTCGGCGATCTCTCCGTCGGCCTGCAGCAGCGCGTCGAGATCCTGAAGGCGCTCTATCGCGGCGCCGAGATCCTGATCCTCGACGAGCCCACGGCGGTGCTGACCCCGGCCGAGGCCGACCAGCTCTTCGCCCTGCTCCGGGCGCTGAAGGCGCAGGGCAAGACGGTGATCCTGATCACCCACAAGCTGCGCGAGATCATGGACGTGACCGACCGGGTCTCTGTGATGCGCCGTGGCGAGATGGTCGCCCATGTCGCGACAGCCGAAACCTCGCCGCCGGCTTTGGCCGAGGCGATGGTCGGCCGGCGCGTGCTGCTGCGCGTCGAGAAACAGCCGCGCGAGCGCGGGGCGCCGGTACTGGAGGCGGTCGACCTGTCCTGCCGCGACCGGCGCGGCACCGAGACCCTGAAGGACGTGAACCTCACACTCCATGAAGGCGAGATCGTCGGCATCGCCGGTGTCGCCGGCAATGGCCAGAGCGAATTGCTGGAGGCGCTGGCGGGCCTGATCCAGCCGAGCCGCGGCGTGATCCGGCTGGGCGGGCAGATCCTCGCCGCCGCCGACCGCCATCCGGCGCGACTGCGCGATCGCGGCCTGATGCATATCCCCGAGGATCGCCACCGCAGCGGCCTCGTCACGGCTTTCTCCGCCGCCGAGAACGCGATTCTCGGCTACCAGCACGATCCCGCCTTCGGCGCTGGCCCGCTGCTCTCGCCGGCCCGCATCGAGGCCTATGCCCGCGAGGCCTTCGGATCTTACGACGTGCGCCCGCCCGATCCGGCGTTGAAGACGGCGAAATTCTCCGGCGGCAACCAGCAGAAGATCGTGCTCGCCCGCGAGATCGAGCGCGGCCCGAAGGTGTTGCTCGTCGGCCAGCCGACGCGCGGCGTCGATATCGGCGCGATCGAGTTCATCCATCGCCGGCTGGTGGCTTTGCGTGATGCCGGCGTCGCGATCCTGCTCGTCTCGGTCGAGCTGGAGGAGGTGATGGCGCTCTCCGACAGGATCATCGCCATGTGCGGCGGCCGGATCACTGGCGAGCGCGTCGCCGAACAGGCCGACGAGCGCGATCTCGGCCTGCTGATGGCCGGTGTCACGGACGAAGCCGCATGATGGGAGATTTGCGGCAATCCGCTTTCTGTCATGGTCGGGCTTGTCCCGACCATCCACGTCTTCGCTGGTCGAAGGCTGTGTTCAAGACGTGGATGCTCGCCACAAGGGCGAGCATGACGGGTTGCTCATGAGTGCCGCCCCCGTTGAGCTGCCGCGCTGGGCCGATATCGCGCTGGTGCCGCTGGTCTCGGTGATCGCGGCGCTCCTCGTCGCCGGGCTCGTGGTCGTCGGCATCGGCGAGAATCCGCTGGAGGCGACGGCGCTGCTCCTGCGCGGCGCGCTCGGCAGCGCCGAGGGCATCGGCTTCACGCTCTATTACGCCACGAACTTCATCTTCACAGGGCTCGCGGTCGCCGTCGCCTTCCATGCAGGCCTGTTTAATATCGGCGGCGAGGGGCAGGCGACGGTCGCCGGCATCGCCATGGCGATCGTCTGCCTCGCACTGCCCTCGCTGCCCGGCTTCCTCGCCGCGCCCTTCGCGATCCTCGGGGCGGCAGCGGGTGGCGCGCTCTGGGCTTTCATCCCCGGCTGGCTGCAGGCGAAGCGCGGCAGCCATGTCGTCATCACCACGATCATGCTGAACTTCGTCGCGGCGACGCTGGTCGTCTACCTGCTGCGCGAGGTCATCGGCAAACCCGGCTCGATGCAGCCGGAGACGCCGGATTTCCCGGCTGGCGCCATCCTGACGCCGATGCATCAATTGCTCGCGCCGCTCGGCCTGAAGCTGCCCTCGACACCGCTGAACAGCGCCTTCTTCCTCGCCCTGATGGCCCTCGTCGCGGTCTGGCTGCTGATCTGGCGCACGCGATTGGGCTACGCGATCCGCACCGTCGGCGCCAATCCGCGCGCCGCCGCCTATGCCGGCATCTCGCCCGCCACTGTGACCATGATCGCGATGGCGATCTCGGGCGCTCTCGCCGGCGGGCTCGCGGTCAACGAGGCGCTCGGCGTCCAGCATCGGCTGGTGCTTGATTTCACCGCCGGCTACGGTTTCGTCGGCATCGCGGTTGCGCTGATGGGGCGCGGCCATCCGGCCGGCGTCGGTCTCGCCGCCCTGCTCTTCGGCGTGCTCTACCAGGGCGGCGCCGAGCTCTCCTTCGACAAGCCGGCGATCACCCGCGACATGGTCGTGGTCATCGGCGGCGTGCTCGTGCTCTTCGCCGGTGCGCTGGACGGGCTGTTCCGCCGGCTGGTGGCCGGGGTGCTCGGCATGGGGCGGGCATCATGACGAAGCGGACCCTGTTGTCATTCCGGGGCGGCCCGCAGGGCCGAACCCGGAACCCACGACCGGGCGAATCCGTCTGTTGTCGTCTTGAAAGCGCACGCCCAGTCGTGGGTTCCGGGTTCTTCGCTGCGCGAAGCCCCGGAATGACAAGGGGGAGCAACTGACGATGGACCTGCTCCAGCTCATCGCTGTCGTGCTCGATTCGACGATCCGGCTGTCGATCCCGCTGATCTGTGCGGCGATGGCGGGCTTGTGGTCGGAGCGGGCCGGCGTCGTCGATATCGGCCTCGAGGGCAAGATGCTGATCGCCGCCTTCGCCTCGGCAGTCGCGGCCTTCGTCACCGGCTCGGCCTGGATCGGGCTCGGCGCCGGCATCCTCGCCGCTCTGGCGCTGGCGCTGGTCCATGGCTTCGCCGCCATCACCTGGCGCGGCAACCAGATCGTCTCCGGCGTCGCCATCAACATGCTGGCGGCCGGGCTTACCGTCATCCTCGGCAATGCCTGGTATGCGCAGGGCGGGCGCACGCCCTCGCTCGAAGGCGCGGCGCGCTTCGGCGAGATTACCCTGCCCTTCGCCCGCTGGGCCCGCGAAAACGTGCCCGGGCTCGGCCTGATCTATGACGAGGTCGTCTCCGGCCATGCCGCCCCAGCCTATCTCGCCCTGCTCTGCGTACTGGTCACTGCCTTCGTCCTGAAGCGCACCCGCTTCGGCCTGCGCATCCGCGCCGTTGGCGAGAACCCGGCTGCGGTCGATACGGCCGGCATCTCGGTCGCCGGCCTGCGCTATGGCGCCGTCGCGATCTGCGGCGTGCTCTGCGGCATCGGCGGCACCTATCTCGCGGTGGCGCAATCCGCCGGCTTCCTGTCGCATATGACGGCGGGGCGCGGCTTCATCGCGCTCGCCGCCGTGATCTTCGCCAATTGGCGGCCCTGGCCGGCGCTCGGCGCCTGCCTGCTCTTCGGCCTGCTCGACGCGGTCGCGATCCGGCTTCAGGGCGTGACGCTGCCCGGCATCGGCCTCGTGCCGGTGGAAGCGATCCAGGCCTTGCCCTATCTGATGACCATCGTCCTGCTCGCCGGCTTCATCGGCAAGGCGACGCCGCCCAAGGCCTCCGGCCTGCCCTATGTCAAGGAACGCTGATTTGCCGGCCGATCCCGATTTCGAGGCCCTGTTCGCCGCCGCCGCCGCGATCCAGAAGCGGGCCTATGCGCCTTATTCGCGCTTCAAGGTCGGCGCCGCGCTGCTGGCCGATGACGGCGCGGTCCATGCCGGCTGCAATGTCGAGAACGCCGCCTACCCTGTCGGCTCCTGCGCCGAGGCCGGGGCGATCGCGGCGATGATCGCGGCCGGCGGCCGGGCGATCCGGGCCGTGCTGGTCTTCGGCGAGGGCGCCGAGCTGGTCACGCCCTGCGGTGCCTGCCGCCAGCGCATCCGCGAATTCGCCGCGCCCGAGACGCCCATCGCGATCGCCGGTCCCGAAGGCATCCGGGCGCATTTCACGCTGGACGAGCTGTTGCCAGCCTCCTTCGGACCGGCCAATTTGCCGCGGTGATTTGGGGCCGCCCGCTGCGGCCAGGGGAGAGCATGCATGGCGGCCGATCCGGCCCTTGACGCGGTGGCGTCCATCCTGACGGACCGCGGTGTCGATGCGATCGATTGCGCGATCGTGCTCGGCACCGGCCTTGGCGCCGTCGCCGAGGATATCGAGGATGCCGTGCGAATTCCCTATGCCGAATTGCCCGGCTTTCCCCGCGGTGAGGTTTCCGGCCACGCGCGCCAACTCCGCTATGGCACGCTGCATGGTCGGAAGGTGCTGATCTACGAAGGCCGCGCGCATTATTACGAGGGCGGCGATTCCGCGGTGATGTGCGTGCCGCTCGGCGTGCTCACCGCCTTCGGCTCGCCGCCCTTGATCCTGACCAATGCGGCAGGCTCGCTCTCGCCGGAGATGCGTCCGGGCAGCCTCGCCCTGATCTCCGACCATATCAACCTGAACGGCCCCAATCCGCTGATCGGCGACAAGGGTGACGGGCGCTTCGTGCCGATGGTCGATGCCTATGACCCGCACCTGCGTGGCCGCTTCAAGCGCGCGGCGCAGCGAGCGGCGATTCCGCTCGGCGAAGGCGTCTACATGTGGTTCACCGGGCCGAGCTTCGAGACACCGGCCGAGATCCGCATGGCGAAGATCCTGGGCGCCGATCTCGTGGGGATGTCGACCGTGCCGGAGGTGATCCTGGCGCGGCGCCACGGCCTGCGCGTCGCCGGGCTGTCGATCGTCACCAATATGGGCGCAGGCCTCCATGGCGGCACGCCGCACCATACCGAGACGCGCGATGTCGCGGGCCTCGCGGCGGGTGCGCTCAAGCGCCTCATCCGCGCCTTCCTGTCGGAGTTGTAAGCCATGTCCGATGCCGATCTCGCCCGGCGCGCACTCGCCCTGCTCGACCTCACCGATCTCGCCGACGATGCCACGGAAGCGGGCACCCGTGATCTCTGCCGCCGCGCCGTCTCCGGCCCCGTTCCGGTCGCGGCGATCTGCCTCTGGCCGCGCTTCGTCGCGACGGCGCGGGCCGAACTCGGCGACGGCCCCGTCCGCATCGCGACGGTCGTCAACTTTCCCGATGGCGACACGCCGATCGCCCCGGCCATGCGCGAGACGGAAGAGGCGCTTGCCGCCGGCGCCGACGAAATCGACCTCGTCCTGCCCTGGCGTGCAGTCCTTGCCGGCCAGACCACGGCTGCGACGGCCATGGTGCGCAACGTCAAATCGCTCTGCGGCGAAAGGCGGCTGAAGGTCATTCTGGAGACCGGCGAGTATCCCAATCTCGACAAGGTCAGGACCACGTCCGAACTTGCGATCGCGGCCGGCGCCGATTTCATCAAGACCTCGACCGGCAAGACCGCAAATTCGGCCAGCATCCCGGCAGCCCGCGTGATGCTCAGTGTCATCGCGGAAATGGGCCGCCCCGTCGGCTTGAAGCCGTCCGGCGGTATCAGGACGCTCGCCGACGCCACGCGCTATCTCGACCTTGCCGATGCGATCATGGGAGAGGATTGGGTCTCGCCCACGAGTTTCCGCTTCGGCGCCAGCGGCCTTTATGGCGCGCTTGTCACCGCTATTGATGGCGCCGCGCCCGATGCCGCGCCGCGTGGGAGTTATTGATGCGCCTGACCCAGGAGATCATCGCCGCCAAGCGCGACGGTGCGGAACTGTCCGAGGCCGATATCCGCCAGCTCATCGCCGGCTTGCCTGACGGTTCGGTCAGCGAGGGGCAGGCCGCGGCTTTCGCCATGGCCGTCTACTTCAACGGCATGAACGAGCGCGAGCGCGTGGCGCTGACGCTGGCCATGCGCGATTCCGGCACGGTGCTGCGCTGGGACGACCTGCCGGGCCCGGCGCTCGACAAGCATTCGACCGGCGGCGTCGGCGATACCGTGAGCCTGCCCCTGGCGGCGGCGGTCGCGGCCTGCGGCGGCCATGTTCCGATGATCTCGGGCCGCGGCCTCGGCCATACCGGGGGCACGCTCGACAAGCTCGATGCAGTGCCGGGCTATGTCACGCAGCCGGGCATCGAACTCTTCCGCAAGGTGGTGCGGGAGACGGGCTGTGCCATCATCGGCCAGACCGCAGACCTCGCTCCGGCCGACAAGCGCCTCTATGCCATCCGCGACGTCACCGCGACAGTCGAGACGATTCCCCTGCTGGTTTCCTCGATCCTGTCGAAGAAGCTCGCCGCCGGTCTGCACGGCCTTGCCATGGACGTGAAGTTCGGTTCCGGCGCCTTCCTGCCGGATTACGGCAAGGCACAGGCCCTGGCGCAGGCGCTGGTCGGCGTCGCCAACGGCGCGGGCATGCCCACCACGGCCTTGCTGACGGATATGAGCGAACCGCTCGCCTCCGCCGCCGGCAATGCGCTCGAGGTCGCCTATGCCCTCGACCATCTCACCGGGCGCCATCGCGAACCGCGCTTCCACGAGGTCACGGTCGCGCTCGCAGCCGAGATGCTGCTGCTCGGCAAGCTCGCGCCGGATCTCGACACCGCCCGCGCCAAGATCGAGCAGGCCTTCGCCTCCGGCGCCGCGGCCGAGCGCTTCGCCCGGATGATCGTGGCACTCGGTGGCCCGGCCGACCTGCTGGAGGCACCGCAGAAGCACCTCGCCGCCGCGCCGGTCGTGAAGCCGGTCTATCCCGAAACGGCCGGGACCGTTGCCACGGTCGACACACGCGCCGTCGGCCTCGCGGTCGTGGCGCTCGGCGGCGGCCGCGTGCGCCCGCAGGATCCGATCGACCATGCCGTCGGCATCGTCGCGCTGGCGGGGATCGGCGATGCGATCGGCCCTGACCGGCCACTCGGCATCGTCCATGCCCGCAATGAGGCCGGTTACCAAGCGGCGGGCGAGCGCTTGCGCAAGGCCTATCGGATCGGAGACGGTGCGGCGCGCGGCCCGCTGGTCGCGGAACGCGTTACGGAGAGGGTGTCGGGATGAGTCTGCTTCTGGCCATGACGGGCTGGCATGTCGAGGATTGGCGCGCGCGCTTCCAGGCGCTGCTGCCGGATATGCCGATCGTCGTCCTCGGCGAGCCCTTCGACCGCCGCGCCGTCCACTATGTCGCGAGCTGGAAGCACCCGCCCGGCAGTCTGACGGGCCTGCCCAATCTTGCCGCGATCTTCTCGCTTGGAGCCGGCGTCGATTTCCTCTTCGCCGACGACAAGCTGCCCGAAGTGCCGATCGCGCGCATCGTTGATCCCGACCTGACGACGCGGATGAGCGAGTACATCGTCCTGCACTGCCTGAGCTACCTGCGCCAGCAGCGCCGCTACGACCGCCAGCAGCGCGAAAAACTCTGGGACGACGACCGCAACCAGCCGGCCGCGCGCTCGGTCCGCGTCGGCATCATGGGGCTCGGCGAACTCGGCCAGGACGCGGCGCGCAAGCTCGGCGTCATGGGCTTCGACGTTGCCGGCTGGAGCCGTTCGCCCAAGACCATTGAGGGCTTGCAAACCTTCTCCGGCGAGGACGGCATGAAGGCGTTCCTCGGCCGCACCGACATCCTCGTCAGCCTGCTGCCGCTGACTCCGGATACGCGCGGCATCATCAATGCCGGGATGCTCTCGGGCCTCGCGCAGGGCGGGCGCCTCGGCGGGCCGTTCCTGATCAATGCCGGGCGCGGTGGCCTGCAGGTTGCGGACGATATCCTCGCCGCGCTCGATGCCGGCGCGCTGAAGGGCGCGACGCTCGACGTCTTCGAGGTCGAACCGCTGCCGGTGGAATCGCGGCTCTGGAGCCATCCGGGTGTAACGGTGACGCCGCATAACTCGGCGATGTCGGAACCCGCCGCGATCGCCACGGCGATTGCCGCGCAGGTCGGGCGTCTGGAAGCGGGCGAGCCGCTGATCAACGTGGTTGATCCGGCGCGGGGATACTGAGCGCGAGAGCATCGGCCCGAAAAGTGGAGCGCGGTTTTCGGAAACGGCCGATGCAAAATCAAAGAACCAGATCATCAGACTGAATAATCAGTCTGATGATCTGGCCGGCTGTCACGGAACGGTCGCCGGGCTGTCGTCGCGGCGCAATCCGGGCGGGCGAAGCGAAGGCTTCGCCTCATCACGGAGTATTCCATGCGCCTGCCGATCATTGCCGCCCTGTTGCTGTCCTCGACCATGCTTGCCGGAGCACAGGACGCGCAGAAGGAATTCCCCGCCAAGCTCGTCGGCCAGGCCCTGCTGCCGGCGAACACCATCATCCCCACGCCCACGGATGCGCCGGCCGATCTCAAGGTCTCCGGCAAGTTCGTCACGCCCGGCAAGCGCGTCGAGGCAGTCGGCACTGTGATGGGCACCTCGGGCGGGCGCCCGACCGGCCTTTCCACTCCCTTCGCCGGCCAGCCCGTGCAGGGCTTCTCCGGCATCCGCTCGCTCGGCAACGGCGAGTTCCTCGTGCTGACCGATAACGGCTTCGGCGCCAAGGCGAATTCGCCGGACGCGATGCTGTTCTTCCATCGCCTCAGGGCCGATTTCGGCAAGGGCGCGGTCGAGCGCCTCTCGACCACCTTCCTGCACGACCCCGACAAGAAGGTGCCGTTCCGCATCGTCCAGGAAGGAACGGAGAAGCGCTATCTCACCGGCGCCGATTTCGATCCCGAATCGATCCAGCCGATCGGCGGCAAGTTCTGGATCGGCGAGGAATTCGGCCCCTACCTCATCCGCGTCGACGCCACCGGCAAGGTCGAGGCGGTGTTCGAGACGCAGGTCGACGGCAAGCCGGCCCGCTCGCCCGACCACTACGCCATCACCACGCCCGGCGCGCCCGATGCTCCCATGCCGGCCTTCAACGTGCGCCGTTCCAAGGGCTATGAGGGTATGGCGCAGTCGCCGGACGGGCGCTTCCTCTATCCGCTGCTCGAAGGCCCGCTCTGGAACGCCGAAACCAAGGGCAACGAGGAGGTCGACGGCAAGGAAGTGCTGCGCATCCTCGAATTCGATGTCGCGGGCGAGAAATGGACCGGCCGCTCCTGGTTCTATCCCCTCGAGCAGAAGGGCAACGCCATCGGCGATTTCAACATGATCGACGCCACGACCGCGCTGATCATCGAGCGCGATAACGGCGAGGGCACCGCCGACAAGGCCTGCGCCACCGGCCGGAAGGGCCCGGACTGCTTCCACGACCTCGCCAAGTTCAAGCGCGTCGTGAAGATCGAGATGACCGAGGCCAATGTCGGCAAGCCCGTGCGCAAGGTCGGCTTCATCGACCTCATGAAGATCGCCGACCCCGACGGCAAGGCGAAGCAGGGCGCGATCGACGGCGTGCTGCCCTTCCCCTTCTTCACCATCGAGAACGTCGACGTGGTCGATCGCGCGAACGGCATCATCGTCGTCGGCAACGACAACAATCTGCCCTTCTCCTCGTCGCGCGATCCGAAGAAGGCCGACGACAACGAGCTGGTGCTCCTGTCGGTCAAGGACCTGCTCGACGCCAAGTAAGGCGCCATCGCGCCCCCTCTCCCCTTGCGGGAGAGGGTTGGGGTGAGGGGTCGCGCTACGCTTCCACATGTTTGCTTGAAGGGCCACAAGCGATAAACGTCCCGCGACCCCTCATCCGGCCCTGCGGGCCACCTTCTCCCGCAAGGGGAGAAGGGAAGGCCAAACCTCAGGCGATCCGTTTGTCGGCGGAATCGCAGAGGTCGTTCTGGATGCAGCTGATACATTCGGGGCGCTGCGCCTTGCAGGTGTAGCGCCCGTGCAGGATGAGCCAGTGATGGGCGTGCCGTCCGAATTCGGGCGGCACGGCCTTTTCCAGTCCGAGTTCGACCTGCAATACGTTCTTGCCCGGCGCGATGCGCAGGCGGTTGGCGATGCGGAAGACATGGGTGTCGACGGCGTGGGTGATCTCGCCGAAGGCGATGTTGAGCACGACATTGGCGGTCTTGCGGCCGACGCCCGGCAAGCTCTCCAGCGCCTCGCGCGTCGCCGGCACCTCGCCGCCGAACTCCGCGATCAGCTTCTCGCAGAGCGCGATCACGTTCTTCGCCTTGGTGCGGAAGAGCCCGATCGTCTTGACGTATTCGCGGACGGTCTCCTCGCCGAGGGCGAGCATCTTTTCCGGCGTGTCGGCAATGGCGAAGAGGGCGCGGGTGGCCTTGTTGACGCCGGCATCGGTCGCCTGCGCCGAGAGCACGACGGCGATCAGCAGCGTGAAGGCGTTGGTGTGGTCGAGCTCGCCCTTGGGCTCGGGATTGGCGGCCTGGAAGCGACGGAAGATCTCGTGGATCTCCGCCGGCTTGCGGGCGCGCGGCAACGTGATGCGCTTTGCCGGCGCAGCCGTGCGAGGGGGCCTGTTCCGCTGATCCATGACGGCGTTATAATCGTCGCATGACCACCGGCAAGAGCCTTGGCAGCGAGATCGCGGACGCGTCGCAGCGGCCGGTCTTCGACGCCACGATCACGCCGCATCGCTCGCTCGGCCAGAACGGCTTCCGCATCGTGATGACGCTGGTCTGCCTGGCGAGCGTGATCTCCTCGATCCCCTTCGTCGTGCTCGGCGCCTGGCCGGTCGCCGGCTTCTTCGGGATCGATGTCATCGCGCTCTTCGTCGCCTTCCACGTCAATTTCCGGCATGCGCGCGCCTTCGAGCGCATCGTGGTGACGCCGCTGGAGGTCTTCCTGCGCAAGGTCTCGCATCACGGCCGCGAAACGGTCTGGCGCTTCAATCCGATCTGGACCCGGCTCGAACGCCAGACCGACGAGGATTACGGCCTGCTCGGCCTGAAGCTGGTCTCGCGCGGGCAGAGCGTCGCGGTCGCCTCCGCGCTCTCGCCGCATGAACGCGCCGGCTTCGCCGATGCGCTGGGTTCTGCCCTGTCGAGCGCCCGCCGCGGGCCGGATTACGGGGCGCCCTGAGTCGTCTCCGCCTTGGCGAGCCAGATCGTATGGCCGCCGCAGCTCGGGTCCTCGACGACATGGTCGATGACCGCAAAGCCGTGCTCTGCCAGCAGGGCCCGGTATTCCCCGGGAGCGAGGCTGCCATGGTAGAGTGCCTCGCCCTCGAAACGGCCGATCGCATCGCCATGGGCCGGGCCGCTGGTGAACATCAGCGCGGTGCCCGGCGCGGCATGCGCCGCGAAGACCTCGAACATCCCGCGCTGATCTTCTGGCGTCAGGTGGAAGAAGGAATCCCAGGCGATCAGCCCGCCGAAGCGGCGCCCGAGCGCGAGCTTGCGCATATCGGCGACCTGCCAGTCGCCCTCGGGAAAGCGCGCCCGGCACAAGGCGATCATCGCCGGGGCGGAATCGACGCCGGTGACGGCATGGCCCTGCTCGCTGAGATGGCGGGCGATCGGCTGCCCGGTGCCGCAGCCGATATCGAGGATCGCCGCGCCGGGCGCGAGCAGGTTCCGGAAACGCGTGAGCCAGGGGCCTTCCATCAGCAGCTTGCCGCGCAGGCCGTCATAGATGGCGGCATGGCGCTGGTAGAGACCGATAACGGCGTCGGCGGGAGAGGTCATGGCCCTATGAGCCCTCATCCTGAGGAGGCCCGCAAGGGCCGTCTCGAAGGATGTTCCAGGGGGCTCCAGAACCATCTGGAACATCCTTCGAGACGCCGCTTTGCAGCTCCTCAGGATGAGGGCTTAGCAGTGAGGACGATGCAGAGGGCAACCCCGCCCTTGCCAGCTTTCGGGTGGGAACGGCATGGTGGAGACCCTAGATTCGTATCATGACGAATGATGCGAGGCTCCCATGAACGCTCATGCTTCCATGAAAACGGCGATGACCCCGACGCGCTTCTCCAATGCGGTGCTGGCGCGCGCGGCCGATGCGATGCCGAGCGAGGCCGATTTCCCGGCCGTCGCGCCCGGCTCCGATTATGACACGGTCCGGCGCATCCTCTCCTTCATCACCCATAACTGGCGCGAGCAGCCGACGATCGAGGCGATCGCCGAGGCCGCCGGCGCGACGCCGACCGATGTCCATCATCTCTTCCGGCGCTGGTGCGGGCTGACGCCGAAGGCCTTCCTGCAGGCGATCACGCTCGACCATGCCAAGGGGCTGCTCTCCGCCTCGGCCAGCATCCTCGACACGGCGCTGGAAGTCGGCCTCTCCGGCCCCGGCCGCCTGCATGATCTCTTCGTGACGCATGAGGCGATGTCGCCCGGCGAATGGAAGACCGGCGGCGAGGGCCTGAAGCTCTCCTACGGCTTCCATGTCTCGCCCTTCGGCGAGGCGCTGGTGGTGATCACCGATCGCGGCCTCGCCGGGCTCGGTTGGGTCTCGAACAGCGCCGATGGCGGCAAGGTTGTCGGTGGCCGGGCCGAGGCACTGGCCGACATGATGCGGCGCTGGCCCCATGCCGATTACCACTATGATCCCGCGCTGACCGCGCCCTATGCCGGCCGCATCTTCGAGCCCAAGGCCTGGTCGCCGGAGACGCCCTTGCGCGTCGTCCTGATCGGTACCGATTTCGAGGTTCGGGTCTGGGAGACGCTGCTGCGCATCCCCGTCGGCTGCGCCACCACCTATGGCGAGGTCGCCAATTATATCGGCAAGCCGAGCGCGGCGCGGGCCGTCGGCACGGCGGTTGGCAAGAACCCGATCTCCTTCGTGGTTCCCTGTCACCGCGTCATCGGCAAGTCCGGCGCGCTGACCGGCTATCACTGGGGCCTGACGCGCAAGCGCGCCATCCTCGGCTGGGAGGCCGGGCAGACGGCGGCCGGCTGACCCGGCCGAGTCTATTTTCTCAGATACATGTCCCAGCAGGGCGCGAGCGCGATCCGCTCGCGCCCTTCGAGCGCTGCGGCGAAATGGCTGCGGATCATCTCGCGCGGCGTCGTCACCGGGCATTTCGGCATCAGCATCGCATCCGTCTGCCTGAGTGCCTCGATGGTGCCCGGCTGGAGGTTCGGCGTGCTGCGGCCGGGATCGACGCCGACAGGCACGACGCGCGGCGGCGAGCGCTCCAGCAGGCGGTTCAGCGGATCGACGAAATCGAAGGTGAAGAAACCGTTGAGCTCGCGCTTGTTGGCGGCTTCCCAGGCCTTGATCGCGGTGATCGCCTGCTGGATCTCGAGCATCCAGGTCGCCTGGTAGTCGATCTCCGAATAGAGGATGTAGGAGGGCAGGATGTCGCGCTGGATCAGGTCGCGATAGCCTTCCGGCTGCGTCGCGTAATGGTCGAGCATCGCGGTAGCGCGCGCGGCGATGTCGCGCTTCACGCTGATGCGGCCAAGGGGGCCGAGATCGGGCACGTCGAGCGCGACATAGGTCGCCGCGCCCATCACCGCGCGCATGCCCCGCTCCAGGCAGATCACGGCACTCGGCAGCGTGACCGCGAGCGTCAATACGAGGACCACCGGCCGCATGCGGTCCTCGCGCCGCTCCCACCAGTCGAGCAGCAGCGGCAGCAGGATAGGCCAGAGTCCGATGAATTCGAGCGAGCCGGTGTTCTGGGTCTCGAACAGAGCGAGCGCGAATAGGCCGGCCGCGAACCAGCCGATCGGTGCATCCGCCAGCGCCCGCCAGCCGGCGAGTGTCGCCGGCAAACCATCGCGCCAGGAGGCATAGGCCAGCACGGCGAGCAGGACGAGCGACGGCCCGATCACGTTGAATTTGACCGAGGCCACGGTCAGGAAGCGCGGCAGCAGCGTGCCGGTGTTGAGGCCGAGCAGCGTCAGGATATCGATGACATAGGCGGAGCTCAGCCCCGTCGCGAGCTCCAGCACGCCCAGCGCGAGGATGACGAATCCGGCGGCGACGACCGCATCGCGGAAGCGCATCCGCCCGCTGAGGGTGGCATAGCCGACGAGCAGCGTGCCGGAGACCGCGCCGGTGATCTTGGTCAGGAAGAGCGCCAGCATCAGCGCGGCCACGAGCCCGACCTGCAAGCCGCGCCGCTGCACGAAGATCAGCGTGGCGATCAGCAGGTAGAGCAGCAGGGCGACATGGCGGTTGTAGAAGCCGTAGCCGTCGAAACCGGGCGAGGGATAGAGCCCGTGCAGATTGATCGGCAGCGCCGCGAACAGCAGGAAAGGCAGGACGAGCGCGAGCGCCTGCGACCGGGAGCGCCGGGAGACCTCGCGGGCGATCAGGGCCAGCACCGGCAGCATGACCGGCAGCAGCGCCCAGTTGATCAGCAGCATCGGCTGCGCATTGGGGAAGAGAATGTCGAGCGCCGCGGCCAGGTAGAAGCCGAGCGGGCCGATCGGCGCGAAGAAGTCGATGGTCGGGACCTGGCCGAGCTCGATGCGTTGGATCGCGTCGAGATAGACCACCGTGTCCCAGGCATTCGGCCCGAGCGGCAGGCGCAGGGGCAGGATCAGGCCGGCGATGGCCGCCAGCGCGAAAGCCACGATCCAGGCGAGAGGCGAGCCGGCCACGCGCACCCTCATCCCTTTGCCGTCGACACGTTTGCTGTCGACCTGGGAGCTCTGTCTTCCGATCTCACTCATCGCCACGCCGAACCCTCCTGGTCCAGCCCGCTCAGTGGCAGAAAATTCTTACCATCCACCTGACGGAAATGCAGGCTCTCGCCGGAATTCGGCAAGAACCTTGACGTAAGGGCCTCGGTTTCAAGACGTGGTTACGCTTTGGCTTACCCGTCCCGGCATTGGCTCAGAGCAATCCGCGCCCGGCGAGGTAACGCATCAGATTCGAGGCGCCATAGGTCCAGGGCGCGCAGGCGTCGGTGCGCTTCATCCGATTGACGAGGCTGCCGAGCCCGGGCGCGGCGATGGTGACGATGTCCCCGTATTTATGGGTGAAGCCGCCGCCCGGCGCATCGCGATCCTTGATCGGCGCGAACATGGTGCCGAGATAGAGCGCTGCTCCGTCCGGGTACTGGTGGTGCGGGCCGATCATCTGCGCGGCGAGATCGGCCGGGTCGCGGCTGATCTTTGCGATCGAGGAGGAGCCTTCCAGCCGGAAGCCGTCCTCGCCCTCGACCGTCAGCGTCACCGTGGTCCGGCGGACATGGTCGAGCGTGAAGCCGGCATCGAACAGGCGGATGAAGGGGCCGACCGCAGCGGCGGCATTGTTGTCCTTGGCCTTGCCGAGCAGGAGTGCCGAGCGGCCCTCGACATCGCGCAGGTTGACGTCGTTGCCGAGCGTGGCGCCGACGATGGCACCCGTCGAGGCGACGATCAGCACGATCTCGGGTTCGGGATTGTTCCAGCTCGAGGCCGGATGCAGGCCGGCATCCGCGCCGGTGCCGACCGTCGACATCGGCGGGGCCTTGGTGAAGATCTCGGCATCCGGCCCGATCCCGACTTCGAGGTACTGGCTCCAGGCGCCCTGCTTGATCAGGACATCCTTGAGATGCATGGCCTCGGGCGAGCCGGGCTTGAGCTTGGAGAGGTCGTCGCCGATCAGCTTGCCGATCTCCTCGCGGATCGTTGCGGCGGCGGCCGGATTGCCGCGCGCCTTCTCCTCGATCACGCGCTCCAGCATCGAGACGGCGAAGGTGACGCCGGCCGCCTTCACCGCCTGCAGGTCGAGCGGCGAAAGCAGCCAGGGGCGCTGCGGATCGCGGCTGTCCACAGGCGTGTTGGCGAGGATGTCGGCTAACGAACCGATCGCCTCGCCCTCGGCTGCGCGCAGGGCTGCGGCCGGATTGGCGCTCTCGCAGAGGTCCCGGCTGGTCGGGAAGCTCCTGGTCACGTCGATGACCTGTCCGCCGCGGAGCGTCACCACGGCGGGCCCGCCGAGATCGGGGCGCCAGACGCGGCCGGCCAGCGCCGCCGCATCGGCATCCGCGGGCAGGGTCGTGGTCACGGCGAGGTCGAGGCTGGGCATGGCGGCATCCACGGGCGGATTGGGATCGGGAAGCGCAGATCAGCCGGTTATGCGCCAATGCGCAAGCCGGACCCAGACCATAGGTGGATTGCGTCGGTCGTCATCGATTTGTCATTGAAATGTCGCCTGCGCTTCATGCTAGCTTGCGCACCAACGACAAGAACCGCGGCGGCGCCCGCCCGCGGAAGGGAGACATTCCATGAGCATCAAATCGCGCATCCTGATGTCGGTCGCTGCCTTCGCGCTGGCCGGTGCCGCGCCGGCCCTGGCACAGACCGAGATCCAGTGGTGGCACGCGCTGACCGGCGCCAACAACGATGTCGTCGTCAAGCTCTCCGAGGACTTCAACGCCTCGCAGAAGGACTACAAGGTCGTACCCGTCTACAAGGGTTCCTATCCCGACACGCTGAACGCCGGCATCGCCGCCTTCCGCGCCGGCCAGGCCCCGCACATCCTGCAGGTCTTCGAGGTCGGCACCGGCACGATGATGTCGGCCAAGGGCGCGATCAAGCCGGTCCACGAGGTCATGAAGGAAGCCGGCGAGAAGTTCGACCCGACCGCCTATCTGCCCGCCATCACCGGCTATTACTCGACGGCCAAGGGCGACATGCTCTCGATGCCGTTCAACTCCTCGTCGATGGTGATGTGGTACAACAAGGACGCCTTCAAGAAGGCGGGCCTCGACCCCGAGAAGCCGCCGAAGACCTGGCCCGACACCTTCGCGGCCGCCAAGAAGCTGAAGGCCGCCGGCTACGACAAGTGCGGCGTCTCGAACGCCTGGGCGACCTGGGCCAATATCGAGCAGTTCGGCGCCTGGCATAACGTGGCGCTCTCGACCAAGGTCAACGGCATGGCCGGCTTCGATGCCGTGCTGAACTTCAACAAGAGCCCGGCTTTCCTCAAGCACTGGACCAATCTGGTCGAGCTGCAGAAGGACAAGATCTATGACTATTCCGGCCGCACCAACAATGGCGAAGGCCGCTTCACCTCGGGCGAATGCCCGATCTTCCTGACCTCCTCGGGCTTCTTCGGCAATGTCAGGGCGAACGCCAAGTTCGACTGGGGCAATGCGCCGATGCCGTACTATCCCGATGTGCAGGGCGCCCCGCAGAACTCGATCATCGGCGGCGCTTCGCTCTGGGTGATGGGTGGCAAGAAGGCCGACGAGTACAAGGGCGTCGCCAGGTTCTTCACCTTCCTCTCGAATGTCGATCGTCAGGTGAAGCTGCATACCGAGTCGGGCTACCTGCCGATCACCAAGGCGGCCTACGAGAAGGTCAAGGCGTCCGGCTTCTACAAGGACAAGCCCTATCTCGAGACCCCGATCCTCGAGCTGACCAACAAGGCTCCGACCGACAACTCGAGGGGCCTGCGCTACGGCAGCCTCGTCCAGATCCGCGACATCTGGTCGGAGGAGCTGGAGGCGGCGCTGAACGGCCAGAAGTCGCCGCAGGCGGCGCTGGACGCGGCGGCCGAGCGCGGCAACCAGATGCTGCGCCAGTTCGAGCGTACCGCGGCCCGCTAAACGCTTAGCTCTTGCAAACCCAAGGCCATCCCGGACACTCTCCGTCCGGGATGGCCGTCTCGTTCCAGGGAAGCCGATGCAGAAGAACGCATACTTCAAGGGGCTGACGATCCCCTTCCTGCTGCTTCTGCCGCAGCTCGCGATCACCGTCGTGTTCTTCTACTGGCCGGCGACCCAGGCGGTCTGGCAGAGCTTCCTGCTCGAGGATGCCTTCGGCACATCGACGGAATTCGTCTGGTTCGAGAACTACCAGATGCTCTTCGCCGATCCCGGCTACCTCAAGGCCTTCATCAACACGGCGGTCTTCTCGACCTTCGTCTGCGTATTCTCGCTCTCGATCGCGCTGCTTTTCGCCGTGATGGCGGACCGCCAGATCCGGGGCGCCGAGGTCTACAAGACGCTGCTGATCTGGCCCTATGCGGTGGCGCCCGCGATCGCCGGCGTGCTCTGGATCTTCATGTTCGATCCCTCGCTCGGCATGCTCGCCCGCGGCCTGCAATCCCTGGGCGTTCCGTGGAATCCGCGGCTCAACGGCAACCACGCCATGCTGCTGGTCATCCTGGCCGCGACCTGGAAGCAGATCAGCTACAATTTCCTGTTCTTCCTCGCCGGCCTGCAATCGATCCCCAAGAGCGTGATCGAGGCGGCGGTGATCGACGGCGCCCGGCCGATGCGCCGGTTCTGGACCATCGTCTTCCCGCTGCTCTCGCCGACGACCTTCTTCCTGCTCGTCGTCAACATCGTCTACGTCTTCTTCGACACCTTCGGCATCATCGACACGGTGACCGGCGGCGGCCCCTCGGGCGCGACCGAGACGCTGGTCTATAAGGTCTTCTCGGACGGCAAGGGCGGCTCCAATCTCGGCGGCTCGGCGGCCCAGTCGGTGCTGCTGCTGATCATGGTGATCGGGCTGACGGCGGTGCAGTTCCGCTTCATCGAGCGCAAGGTCAGCTACTGATGTCCTCCGTGCTCTGGATGGATCTCACTGCCGAGGAACTGCGCGCCAAGGCGGCGACGGACGCGATCGTCGTCCTGCCCGTCGCCTCGATCGAGCAGCATGGTCCGCATCTGCCTGTCGGCGTCGATACGATCCTGTGCAGCGGCGTCTGCAAGGCGGCGGCCGAGCGTGCCGGCGACGTCGACGTCGTTGTCGCGCCGACGCTCTGGTGCGGCATGGCCGAGCATCACATGGCCTTCGGCGGCACCTTCACCTTCGACATCCCGACCTATCGCGCCGTGCTGCTCTCCTTCCTCAGGAGCATCGAGCGCCACGGCTTCCACCGCGTCCTGATCGTCAACGGCCATGGCGGGAATATCGCCGCGCTGACCGCCTTCCTGCCCGATTTCGCTCGCGAGACGCGGCTGCATGTCGAGGCGACCACCTATTTCATGCTGGCGCAGGACGCTTTCCCGCCGCTGCTCCAGGACCAGAAGGGCGTCCAGCACGCCTGCGAGGTCGAGACCTCGATGATGATGGTGCTGGCGCCGGGCTCGGTGCGCGAGCCGCGCTTGGCCGAGGCCTTCGGCGCCCGCGACGGCCTGCCGGGACGGCCCACCGTCTTGCGCCACCGCTCCTTCCGGGAGATGACCGAGAGCGGCGTGGTCGGCGATGCGCGCCGTGCTACGCCCGAGAAGGGGCAGGCCTGCCTCGATGCCTGTGCGGATGCGCTGGCCGGATTGCTGCGCGAGATGGGGAGGGCCGCCTGATGGTCGAGGACCGCCGCCTGGGCGACGCGATCGCCTATGTCATCCTGACGATCGGCGTGCTGATCGTCGCCTTCCCGGTCTGGCTGACCTTCGTCGCCTCGACCTGGGACGCCGCGACCGTGATCAACGGCCAGATGCCGCTCTATCCCGGCCCGTATTTCCTGGAGAACTACAAGCGCATCCTCTTCGTCGGCACCTCGAGCACGACGCGCGAGCCGGTGATCGGGATGATGGTGAATTCCTTCATCATGGCGATCACGATCGCGCTCGGAAAGATATTCATCTCCGTGCTCTCGGCCTATGCGGTGGTCTATTATCGCTTCCCGTTCCGCATGGCGGCGTTCTGGATCATCTTCATCACGCTGATGCTTCCGGTCGAGGTCCGCATCTTCCCGACCTTCAAGATCGTCTCCGATCTGAACATGCTCGACACCTATCAGGGCCTCGCCATCCCGCTGATCGCCTCGGCGACCGGCACGCTGCTGTTCCGGCAGTTCTTCATGACGATCCCGGACGAATTGCTCGAAGCTTCCAAGATCGACGGTGCCGGCCCCTTCAGGTTCTTCAAGGACACGCTGCTCCCGCTCTCGATGACGACGATCGCCGCGCTCTTCGTCATCCAGTTCATCTATGGCTGGAACCAGTATCTCTGGCCGCTTCTGGTGACGACGAAGGACTCGATGCAGACCATCGTCATCGCCATCAAGAAGATGATCGTCACCGCCGACGCCCTGACGGAATGGCAGCTCGCCATGGCCACCGCCATGCTGGCGATGCTGCCGCCCGTCTTCGTCGTCATCGCCATGCAGAGGCTCTTCGTGAAGGGCCTGGTCGAAACCGAGAAGTAATCCGCGAATGGCCCAGGTCACTCTCAGCAACGTCAAGAAGGTCTATGCCGGCGGCGTCGAGGCCGTCAAAGGCGTCTCCTTCGACATCCCCGATGGCGGCTTCTGCGTCCTCGTCGGTCCCTCCGGCTGCGGCAAGTCCACGCTCCTGCGCATGGTCGCTGGGCTGGAGACGATCTCGTCCGGCGAGGTCGCGATCGGCGACCGCGTCGTCAACCAGATCGAGCCGGCCGATCGCGACATCGCCATGGTGTTCCAGAACTATGCGCTCTACCCGCATATGAACATCTACGACAACATGGCCTATGGCCTGCGCAACCGCGGCACGCCGAAGGACGAGATCGACAAGCGCGTCAAGGAAGCCGCGCGCATCCTCGCGATCGAGCCCTTCCTCGAGCGCCGGCCGCGCCAGCTCTCCGGTGGCCAGCGCCAGCGCGTCGCCATGGGCCGCGCCATCGTGCGCAAGCCGCAGGTCTTCCTTTTCGACGAGCCGCTCTCGAACCTCGACGCCAAGCTGCGCGTCCAGATGCGCGTCGAGATCAAGAAGCTGCAGCGCGCGCTCGGCGTCACCTCGATCTACGTCACGCACGATCAGGTCGAGGCGATGACGCTCTCCGACAAGCTCGTCGTGATGAACGCCGGCCAGGTCGAGCAGATCGGCTTGCCGGCCGAGGTCTATCGCAAGCCGGCGAGCAAGTTCGTCGCGACCTTCATCGGCTCGCCGCCGATGAACATCCTGCCCGGCCTCGTCGACGGCTCCGGCATCGTCGCGCTCGGCGATACCATCATCGAGGTCCGCGACCTCCGCGAGGACCTGGCGGCGCAGGCGCCGGTCGAGGTCGGCCTGCGCCCCGAGGATGTCGAGATCGCCTCGGAAGGGCAGGCGGGCTCGCTGCCCTTCGATGTCGAGTTCATCGAGGAGCTCGGCGCGACCCAGCTCTTCCACGGCAAGCTCTCGGGCCACCCTTTCGTGATGCAGGCGGCGACCGGCGAGGTCGCGGCGCAGGAAGGCCGGCTCTGGATCACCGTCGATCCCGACAAGGTCCACGTCTTCGATCCGAAGACGGGAGCGAGGCTGGGGAAGGGCTGAGCGGCTTATCGGCGCTCTTCGTCATGGTCGGGCTTGTCCCGGCCATCCACGTCTTCATTCGTGTCATGCGGTGTTCAAGACGTGGATGCTCGCCACAAGGGCGAGCATGACGGCGGTGTTTCCACGCTCGACGAAAATCGCCTCAAGCCGCCAGATCGGCCACCAGCGCATCGAGTAGCAGCGCGCCATCCGGCGTCGCCGCGAGCCGGCCGCCGGCGCGCTCCATCAGCAGCTTCTGCTCGATCAGGCTGGCGATGCGTTTGGCGTTGAGCGCACGCCCGGCCAGTGCCTTGAACACGGCGGGGTCAATTCCCTCGACGAGGCGAAGCCCCATCAGCAGGTATTCGTCGCCCTGCGCTTCCTCGGATAGCCGCTCGTCCTCGACCAGTGCGTGGCCCTCGGCCTCTACCCGCTCCAGCCAGACCTCCGGCCGCTTCTCGGTCGAATGCGCCATGCGGCCTTCCGCCGTCACTAGCCTGCCATGGGCGCCGGGGCCGATGCCCGCGTACTCGCCATAGTGCCAATAAACCAGGTTGTGCCGGCACTCGGCGCCCGGCCGCGCATGGTTCGAGATCTCGTAGACCGGCAGGCCGTGCTTGGCCGTGATCTCCTGCGTGGTCTCGTAGAGCGCGGCGCCTGCATCATGGTCGGGAATGGCGAGCTTGCCGGCGCGGAACAGTCGCTCGAAGGCCGTGCCGGGCTCGATCGTCAGCTGGTAGAGCGAGAGATGCTCGGCCGCATGGCTGATCGCCAGCTCCAGCTCGGCGCGCCACAAGGCCGGCGTCTGCAAGGGCGAGCGGGCATAGATCAGGTCGAAGGAATAGCGCTCGAAATATTTCCGCGCGATCGCGACGGCGGCGAGCGCCTCCTCGGCCGAATGCATCCGGCCGAGCGCCTTGAGATCGGCATCGTTCAGCGCCTGCACGCCGAGCGAGACGCGGTTGACGCCGGCAGCACGGAAATCGCGGAAGCGTCCGGCCTCGACGCTGGTCGGGTTGGCCTCCAGCGAGACCTCGCAATTCGGATCGACCGCCCAGTACTCGCCGATCGTATCGAGGATCGCGCCGACGGTGCGGCCTTCCATCAGCGAAGGCGTGCCGCCGCCGAAGAAGATCGAGGAGACCGTGCGGCCCGGCACCAGCGCGGCGCGATGGGCGATCTCGCGGCGGAAGGCGGCGATGTAGCGCTGCTGGTCCGGCGGTTGCAGCCGCACATGCGAGTTGAAGTCGCAATAGGGGCATTTGGCCAGGCAGAACGGCCAATGCACATAGACGGCGAAGCCTGCATCCGCGGTCGGATGCAGGAGAGGCGGCCGCACGGATAGGGCGGCCGGGGCGCTCAAGAGGGCTTCCTCAGGCAGGCGGCGGCCAGCACATGGAAGGCGCGCGCGCGATGCGACAGGCCGGGCGAGCCATCGGCCGGAATGCCGTGCTTCTCTTCAGCCGTCATCTCGCCGAAGGTCTTCTCATGGCCCTCCGGCAGGAAGACCGGATCGTAGCCGAAGCCGCCCAGGCCGCGCGCCTGCTCCGTCACCGTCCCGAAGACGCGGCCTTCGAACAGCTCCTGATGCCCGTCCGGCCAGGCGATCACCAATGCCGAGACGAAATGCGCCTTGCGCCTGTCGGGCGTGATCGCGCCGCGCTTGGCGAGCTCCATCTGCACGCGCCCGATCGCCGGGGCGAAATCCTTGCCCGGCCCGGCCCAGTTGGCCGAGAACAGGCCGGGCGCGCCGTCGAGCGCGTCGATGCAGATGCCTGAGTCGTCGGAGAGCGCCGGCAGCCCGCTGGCGCTCGCCGCGGCGACCGCCTTGATCGCCGCGTTCTCCGAGAACATGGTGCCATCCTCGACCGGCTCGGGCAGGCCGAGCTCCCCGGCCGAGACGAGCTCGATGCCGTAGGGCGCCAGCAGGTCGCGCATCTCGCGCAACTTGCCCTGGTTATGGGTCGCGATCACGACCTTGCCGGTGAGGAGGCGATGCGGGCTCATGTTCAGGCCACCGCCGCCTTCTGCAGCGTGACGAGTTGGGAGACGCCGCCCTTGGCGAGCTTGAGCAGCGACAGAAGCTCTTCCTCTGAGAAGGGCGCGCCTTCGGCCGTGCCCTGCACCTCGACGATGCCGCCGGAGCCGGTGATGACGAAATTCGCGTCCGTCTGGGCGCCGGAATCCTCGACATAGTCGAGATCGATCACGGGGTTGCCGGCGACGATGCCGCAGGAGATCGCGGCGACATGGTCCTTCAGCGGGTTCGTGCCCTTGAGCAGGCCACGCCCTTCCATCCATTTCAGCGCGTCATGCAGCGCGACCCAGGCGCCGGTGATCGAGGCGGTGCGGGTGCCGCCATCGGCCTGGAGCACGTCGCAGTCGACGACGATCTGGCGCTCGCCGATCGCGGTCAGGTCGACCACGGCGCGCAAGCTGCGGCCGATCAGGCGCTGGATTTCCTGCGTGCGGCCGGAGGGCTTGCCGGAGGTGACCTCGCGGCGGGTGCGCTCATGCGTGGCGCGCGGTAGCATCGAATATTCGGCGGTGACCCAGCCCTTGCCGGTGCCACGCAGCCACGGCGGCCCCTTCTCCTCGACGGTCGCGGCGCAGAGCACCTTGGTCTCGCCGAACGTCACCATGCAGGAACCCTCGGCATAGCGCACCACGCCGCGTTCGAGCGTGACCTTGCGCATCTCGTCGGCGGCGCGTTTGGAGGGTCGCATGAAATATTCCTGTCTTGCGGGGAAGTGGCGGCTTGTAGGCGTTTGCGCCGCGCGCGGCAAGGAGCGGGCGAGGACGCCCCCTTGATCCGCATGCTCCGCATGACGACAATAGGACAAGAACGACGGTTCGCCTGAAAAAGGTTCATGAGCGCCCATACGCCCCGCCCCGAGACGATGAGCAGCCTGGTCGAGACCGATCAGCGCTCGCGCGAGATCTTTCGCCAGATCGTCGACGGCTACCTGACGACGGGGGAGCCCGTCGGCTCGCGCAATATCGCGCGCCTGCTGCCGAGGGCGCTCTCGCCCGCGACGGTGCGCAATGTCATGACCGATCTCGAAACGGCCGGGCTGATCTACGCGCCGCACACTTCCGCCGGGCGCTTGCCCACGGAGAGGGGCCTGCGCTTCTTTGTCGACGCGATGATGGAGGTCGGCAACCTCACGACTGAGGAGCGCTCGCGCATCGAGGCGCAGATCAGGGTCGCCGCCAGCAACCGCAATCTCGACCAGACCCTGACGGAAGCCTCCGCCTTGCTTTCCGGCCTGTCGCGCGGCGCCGGCGTCGTCGTCACCACCAAGGCCGATGTCCGGCTGAAGCATATCGAATTCGTCCGGCTCGATCCGGCGCGCGCGCTGGTCGTGCTCGTCTCGGAGGACGGCACGGTCGAGAACCGCCTGCTGGCTTTGCCGCCCGGCCTCCCGGCCTCGGCACTGAGCGAGGCCGCGAACTTCCTCAACGCCCGCATCCTCGGCAAGACGCTGGCCGAGTTGCGCAATGAGATCGGCGGACAGCGCGCCCTGATGGAGCGCGAGCTCGACGCCCTGACGGCCCGCCTCGTCGAAAGCGGCATCGCGACTCAGGCCGGCCCCGGCAGCGACCGTCATCTCATCGTGCGCGGCCAGGCCAACCTGCTCGACGATCTCCGGGCGCAGGAGGATCTTGAGCGCATCCGCATGCTGTTCGGCGACCTGGAGACGCAGACCGACGTCATCGACCTGCTGACGCGGGCCGAGGATGGCGACGGCGTCCGTATCTTCATCGGCTCGGAGAACAAGCTGTTCTCGATGTCGGGGTCATCGATGGTCGCAGCGCCTTTCCGCGATGCCGAGCAGCGCATCGTCGGCGTCGTTGGCATCATCGGCCCGACGCGCCTGAACTATGCCCGCATCGTGCCGATGGTCGACTATACCGCCAAGGTCGTCGGCCGCCTGCTGGACGGCAGCCGCTGAGCATCAGCCCAAGGCCCTGAGTTGGCTTTGCGGGCGGAAGCGGCTATCGAGCGGGCAAAGCAATCCTTTCTGCAATTCAGGTGCGAGACCCATGTCCGAGCAGCTTCCCGACCGTCTTTCCGTCAATCCGGACAGCCCCTTCTACAACGAGGAGGTGCTGGCCCGTGACATCGGCATCCGCTTCAAGGGCGTCGAGAAGACCAATGTCGAGGAATATTGTGTCTCCGAAGGTTGGGTGAAGGTCGCCGCCGGCACCGCCAAGGACCGCTTCGGCCGCCCGATGACGATCACGCTCAAGGGCCCGGTCGAGCCTTACGTTCGCGGCAACGTCGAGGGCTGAGCTTCCATTGTCATTCCGGGGCTTCGCGCAGCGAAGAGCCCGGAATCCACGACCGGGCGAGCCGCTGGTCGTGGGATGTCAAATGCCCCACCCTGTCGTGGGTTCCGGGTTCACGCCTGCGGCGTGCCCCGGAATGACAACGGTGGTTCAAGCAAGGCTCTTGTAGAAAAACGTCGAACCGCAATCGGCGCCGTCAGGCATCAGCGCATAGCGCGGGATGGTGCCGGCTTCGGTCCAGCCCAATCGGTTGTAGAGCCGGCGCGCCGCGCCGTGCTCGTCCGTATCGAGTACCAGCAGGTCACGGCTCTTCTCACGCGCGATCGCCTCGGCCCGTCGCATCAGCGCCTCGCCGATGCCTTGTCGGCGCGCGCGCGAATGCACCAGCACCTTGGCGATCTCGGCCCGGTGCGGCTGGTTCGGCTTCCCGATCAGGTGGAGCTGCGCCGTGCCGACGAGGCCGTCGCCGTTTCGCGCGGCCAGCAGGATGATCTGCCGGCTCGCGACGCCTGCCGAGACATCGCGCCAGAAGCGCTCGTAATCGGCGGCCGTGTTCCAGTTCATGAAGCCGACCGAGGCGCCGTTGGCGACGCTGTCGCGCAGGATTTCCGCCAGCGCCGGGGTGGCCGCCTCGGCAGCGCTGGCATCAAGCGTCTCGATCGTGACGGTGAAAGCGCTCGCGTTCATGCGGCATGTCCCGGAAAGGCGCCGCTTCTCGCAGCAAGGATGACGGCGTAACGGACGGGCGCATCGCCCGGATTGCGATAGACGATCGGGCCGCGCAGATGCATCTGCAGGCAGTCGCCCTCGGCCAGTTCGTGGCGGATGCCCTCGACGGTGAGGTCGAGCCGGCCACGCAGCACCCAGATCTGCTGGTCGAGCGCTGCGGCGCCCGTCGCATTGTCGAGCCTGACTTCGGCACCGGCCGGCAATTCCACCTCGACGATCTCGAAGCCCGAGCCCGTCCCGCGCGGCGAGACGTTGCGGCGCAGGTATCCGCTCGCCGGATCGCGCCAGAGCGGCTGGGCGTCGCGGCGTGCCAGCGGCCCGCAGCCGGTGCTCTCTTCCAGCAGCGCCGAAAGCGAGAGGCCGAGCCCTGAGCCGAGCCGGACCAGCAGCGCCGCCGTCGGGCTCGATTCGCCGCGCTCGACGCGGGAGATCATCGCCCGGCTGACGCCGCTGCGCCGCGCGAGATCGTCGAGCGTCCAGCCGTGATGCACTCGCGCGGCCTTGAGCTTGAGCCCGAGCTTGCGGTCGAGATCGGCGTCGTCCAAGTGTTCCATGAAATACGATTATTTCTACTAAAATAGAAAATCAATACGGCTAGATCGAACTGCCGCGCTTGCGGCTGCGATCGCCCGTCAACTTCGCTTTCACCACATTTCGAATTATCGAGATGGCGGCTCTGCCGTTGCACCCCGCATTTCCGGAAAAATCAGGCTTTTCTGCTCTGATCTCGATCAAACGACGCCAATTCGATGGCGCATCGCAGGGGAAGCGGCAAGGAATCAGCGGTCATGAATCGCGGTCTCGAATGGTTGGGACGCTCGGTCGTCCGATTCATCACCCGCAACAAGCAGGTTGCGGTGCCGGCGGACTCGAAGGCTCTGGACCGGCTGAAGGCGGCGCTTCAGCCCGGCGACGTGCTGCTGGTCGAGGGCGGCATGAAGGTCTCGACGGCGATCAAATACCTCACCCAGTCGACCTGGTCGCACGCAGCGCTCTATGTCGGCGAGACCGGGCAGTTCGACGAGCATGGCGAACCGCTGGTGCTGGCCGAGGTTGAGATGGATGTCGGCTGCGTACTCTCGCCGCTGTCGAAATATGGCGCTTTCGGCACCCGCATCTGCCGGCCGCAGGGGCTGGACGCACAGGGCCGCGGCACTGTCATAGCCTTCGCTCTCTCCCGTCTCGGCACGCAATACGACCTCAAGAACATCATCGACCTGTTGCGCTGGCTCGTGCCGCTGCCCTGGGTGCCGCAGCGCTGGCGCCGGCGCATGATCGCGATCGGTTCCGGCGATCCGACACGGGCGATCTGCTCGACGCTGATCGCCCAGGCTTTCGAGGCGGCGCGCTACCCGGTCTTGCCGACGGTGGAATACGCGCGGGCGATGAGCGATGAGGATTTCGAGGAAATTCTGCACATCCGGCATCACTCGCTCTACATGCCGCGCGATTTCGACATCTCGCCCTATTTTTCGGTGGTCAAGCCAACGCTGGAGGCCGGCTTCGACTATCGCGCCCTGAACTGGGCGCAGGATCGCCTGGCCGCGGCGTAGCGCGGCGGCGATATCCCACTGCAAAGCCTTGGCGCAATGAGGCAACGCTGCTATCTGCGCCTCATGAGCACCCGTTCCATCGACAATATCCGCAACTTCTCGATCGTTGCCCATATCGACCACGGCAAGTCGACGCTGGCCGACCGTCTGATTCAGCAGACCGGCACCGTCGCCGCCCGCGACATGAGCGACCAGATCCTCGACTCGATGGATATCGAGAAGGAGCGCGGCATCACCATCAAGGCGCAGACGGTGCGGCTCGACTACCGGGCCAAGGACGGCAAGGACTATGTCCTGAACCTGATGGACACTCCCGGCCATGTCGACTTCGCTTACGAGGTCTCGCGTTCGCTCGCGGCCTGCGAGGGCTCGCTGCTGGTGGTCGATGCCTCGCAGGGCGTCGAAGCGCAGACGCTCGCCAACGTCTATCAGGCGCTCGACGCCAACCACGAGATCGTCACCGTCCTCAACAAGATCGACCTGCCGGCCGCGGAGCCGGAGCGCATCAAGCAGCAGATCGAGGATGTGATCGGGCTCGATGCTTCCGAGGCCGTGCCGATCTCGGCCAAGACCGGCCTCAATATCGAGGGCGTGCTCGAGGCGATCGTCCAGAAGCTGCCGGCGCCGAAGGGTGACCCCGATGCGCCGCTCAAATGCCTCCTGGTCGACTCCTGGTATGACGCCTATCTCGGCGTCGTCGTGCTCGTGCGCGTCATCGACGGCGTGCTGAAGAAGGGCATGACCATCCGGATGATGAGGGCCAACGCCTCCTATGGCGTCGATCGCGTCGGCGTGTTCAAGCCGAAGATGACCGAGGTCAAGCAGCTCGGCCCCGGCGAGGTCGGCTTCTTCACCGCCTCGATTAAGGAAGTCGCGGATACCGCTGTCGGTGACACCATCACCGACGAGAAGAAGCCGATCGCGGAACCGCTGCCGGGCTTCAAGCCGGTGCAGCCGGTGGTGTTCTGCGGTATCTTCCCGGTCGATGCCGCCGATTTCGAGGTGCTGCGCGCCGCGATGAGCCGGCTTCGGCTGAACGACGCCTCGTTCTCCTACGAGATGGAGACCTCGGCCGCGCTCGGCTTCGGCTTCCGCTGCGGCTTCCTCGGCCTGCTGCATCTGGAGATCATCCAGGAGCGGCTGGAGCGCGAGTTCAACCTCAACCTGATCTCGACCGCGCCTTCGGTGGTCTACCGTCTCAAGCTGCGCGACGGCACGACGCTGGAACTGCACAACCCGGCCGACATGCCGGATGTCATGAAGATCGAGTTCATCGAGGAGCCCTGGATCAAGGCGACGATCTTCACGCCCGACGAGTATCTCGGTTCCGTGCTGAAGCTCTGCCAGGACCGGCGCGGCATCCAGACCGACCTGTCCTATGTCGGCTCGCGCGCCAAGGTCGTCTACGACCTGCCGCTGAACGAGGTGGTGTTCGACTTCTACGACCGGCTGAAGTCGATCTCGAAGGGCTATGCCTCCTTCGACTACGCGATCACCGATTATCGCGAGGGCGACCTCGTGCGGATGTCGATCCTGGTCAATGCCGAGCCGGTCGATGCGCTTTCGATGCTGGTCCACCGCTCGCGCGCCGATGCCCGCGGCCGCGCCATGTGCGAGAAGCTCAAGGAGCTCATCCCGCCGCACATGTTCCAGATTCCGGTTCAGGCGGCCATTGGCGGCAAGATCATCGCCCGCGAGACCATCCGCGCGCTGCGCAAGGACGTCACCGCCAAGTGCTATGGCGGCGACGCGACCCGCAAGCGCAAGCTTCTGGAGAAGCAGAAGGAAGGCAAGAAGAAGATGCGGCAGTTCGGCAAGGTCGAAATCCCGCAGGAAGCCTTCATCGCCGCCCTCAAGATGGACGATTGAGCGGGACGCGAGCAGCCCTCTACATACCTCTGCCTTGTCCCAGAAAAGGGCGTAGTCATCCCGGACAAGCCGCGTCAGCGGCGCCGATCCGGGATCCATTCCTGAACCTTCCTCAAAAGCGTTCCGGAATGGATCCCGGGTCTCCCTTCGGTCGCCCGGGATGACGCCAGGGGACGAGGAGCGACTGAACCCTCAAAGCGCCTCGGCGCCGAGCTTCGCCTGCCAATGGGCGAGGCGCTCCTTCAGCACGCGATCCATGACATAGGCGATATCCTCGTCCTCCAGCCTTTCGAGCGCCTCGAAGCGGAAGGCCTCGGGGCCGTGCGCATTCCATGCCGCTTGCAACGAGCATTGCCTATGGCTGCCATGGCGCAAGGTGAAGCGCAGCCGGTTCTCGATCGTTGAAAGATCGGGCGCGCGGCCGACCCATCTCAGCCCGGCCGCCTCGCAATGGAAGGCGAAGATGCCCGCAACCGTCTTGCGTTCCTTGTAGGCGGCCGTTGCCGCCTTTCTGTCAGCCATCTGCATCATCCGATCCATCCTGTTCGTGATGGGCAGGTTAATAATACCCGGACTTTAATAAGGCAAGTTTTATCCGGGTAATTTAATCCGAAAGGCCGGAAACCCGCGCCCGCGTCGCGGCCATGATGAAATTGGTGGTCGTGGCGATATAGGTCTCGATCGATGTGTCGCGCCTCCGGTACTTGGCCCGTTTCACATACCATTCCTGCAGCAGCGGCTTGATCAGCGCCGCAGTGAGATCGATATCCGCGATCGAGAAAACGCCGTCGGCCGTGCCGCGCCGCAGGACCTCGGCGATCATCGTCTCGGTCGCTGCCTCGCTGTCGATGGCTTGTCGACGCTCGGCCGCGGGAAAGGACTTCGCCTCCATGAAGGCGAAGACGAACCAGGGCTGCATGACCTCGGTCAGGCGGATATGGCTCTCGATCAGCCAGGCGAGATGGCGCCGCGGATCGCCGGCGATGGCGGCAGGCGGCGCCCCGAGCGCTTCCTGCGCCGCGTGCGCGACCTCGCCGAGGATCATCGCCAGCAGCGTCGTCTTGTTGGGGAAATAGGCATAGAGCCCGCCCATGCTGAGGCCGGAGGCCTCTGCGAGATCGCGCAGGCTGGTGGCGTGAAAGCCCTGCCGGTTCGAGAGCTTGAGCGTGGCCTCGACGATGCGCGCGAGATTGGCGACGGCGACATGTGGTTTGCGCACGCGGATGGCGTCGCGATGGCGTTCGAAGATGCGCTGGCACAGCGCCTCCGTCGAGAAGGCGCTGGCGTCGTCCTTGTAATCCGCCGGCTGCACCCTGTCCGCGCCTCTGCCTGAGCCAAGCTTCCGCTGTCGAGGCAAGCCTATTGCAAGCGTGGGTGTATCGCCATAAAAATAGCGAGCGCTCGCTCAATTTTTGGGGGAGGAACCGCCGCGATGTTCGAGGATCTTTCAGGCCGGACGGCTTTGGTGACGGGGGCATCCGGCGGGCTGGGGCTGCATTTCGCCAGGCTGCTCGCGCGGTACGGCGCCGATGTGACGCTTGCCGCGCGCAGGCAGTCTGCGCTGGATCAGGCGGGCGCCGAGATCGCCGCGGCGGGCGGCCGCGCGAAACATCTGGTTCTGGACGTGGCCGATGCGGCCTCGATCGCGGATGCGCTCGACGGCCGGCATTTCGACATCCTCGTCAACAATGCCGGCGTCAGCGGTGCCGGCCCGGCCGCCAACCTCTCCGAGGCGGACTGGGATGCGGTGCTCGACACCAACCTGAAGGGCGTCTTCCTCGTTGCCCAGGCCGTGGCGCGTGGCATGCGCGAGGCGGGCCGGGGCGGGAGCATCGTCAACATCGCCTCGATCCTCGGCCACCGTGTCGCCGGCGGCGTCAGCGCCTATGCGGCTTCGAAGGCGGGCGTGATCCAGTTGACCAAGGCGCTTGCGCTCGAATGGGCCCGCGATCGTATCCGCGTCAACGCGCTCTGCCCCGGTTATATCGAGACCGACATCAACCGCGATTTCTTCGCGACCGAAGCCGGCCTGAACCTGATCAAGCGCATCCCGCAGCGAAGGCTGGGCCAGCCGGAGGAGCTCGACGGCGCGCTGCTCCTGCTTGCTTCCACTGCCGGCAGCTACATCACCGGCTCGACCATCGAAGTCGATGGCGGCCATCTCGTTTCGTCCCTGTGAGCATCGCCATGGATTTCGAGATTTCTCCCCGGATCGAAGACTATCGCGCGCGCATCGCCGCCTTCGTCGAGCGCGAGATTCTGCCGCTGGAAGCCGATCGGGCGTCATACGACGCCCATGGCAACATCGCTTTGCCCCTGCTCGACACCGTCAGGGCCAAGGCGCGGGCCGAGGGGCTCTGGTGTCTCCAGCTCAAGCCGGAGACCGGCGGTGCGGGCCTCGGCAAGATGGGCATGGCCGTTGCTTATGAGGAGATGAACCGCTCGATCTTCGGCCCGGTCATCTTCAACTCGGCGGCGCCCGACGACGGCAACATGATGGTGCTGGAAGCGCTCGGCACGCCCGAGCAGAAGGAGCGCTGGCTGAAGCCGATCGTCGAGGGCAAGCTCCGTTCCGCCTTCGCCATGACCGAGCCGCATCCGGGCGGCGGCTCCGATCCCTCGATGATCCAGACCAGGGCCGAGCGGCGCGGCGACAAATATGTCGTCAGCGGCCGGAAATGGTTCATCACCGGAGCGGAGGAGGCGAAGCACTTCATTCTGATCGCCCGCACCTCGGACGATCCGCGCAACGGCCTCACTGCCTTCCTCTTTCATGCCGACCAGCCGGGCTGGCGCATCCTGCGCCGCATCGAGATCATGGGGCCGGAGGAGCATGGCGGTCATTGCGAGATCGAATTCGACGGGCTGGAAATCCCCGTCGAGAACGTGCTGGCCGGCGAGGGCAAGGGCATGAAGGTGACGCAGGTTCGGCTGGGGCCGGCGCGCCTGACCCATTGCATGCGCTGGCTCGGCCTCTCCAAGCGCTGCATCGAGATCGCCCAAGCCTATGCCGCCGAGCGCCACGGCTTCGGCCAGCGCCTCGCCGATCGCGAGAGCATCCAGCTCAAGCTCGGCGACCTCGCCATGCGCATCGAGATCGGCCGCCTCCTGGTGATGAAGGCGGCCTGGGAGCTCGATCGCGGCGGCTTCGCCCGCAAGGAGGTCTCGATGGCCAAGGTCCAGGTCGCCAATGTCCTGCACGATGCCGCCGATGTCGCGATCCAGGTCAACGGCGCGCGCGGCTACTCGAAGGACACCGTACTGGAATGGATCTACCGCTACGCCCGTCAGGCGCGTCTGGTCGACGGCGCCGACGAGGTCCACAAGATGGTGCTGAACCGCTTCCTCACGCAGGAGGGGCGTGATTTCTGGCACTGGCCTGTCGCTGGTGAAGCGCAGGACTGAGGCGATGGCAGCCCCAGTGCCCGCCGCCATCGATTTCGATCCGGCCGCGCTGGTGAGCCTCCTGCGGGAGCATTTTGGTGCCGGTGAGTTCGCGCTTGAACGCATCGGCGGCGGCCAGTCCAACCCGACCTATTTCGTCGATTGGGGCTTGCGCCGCCTCGTTCTTCGCAAGCAGCCGGCCGGGCCGATCCTGCGCGGCGCCCATGCGATCGACCGCGAGTGCCGTGTGCTCGAAGCGCTGTCGAAGACGGATGTGCCGGTGCCGCGCGCCGTCCTGTTCCATGCCGATCCCGCCCCGCTAGGCACGCCGTTCTATCTGATGGAGCGATTGGAAGGCCGCGTCTTCCATGATGCCGCCCTGCCCGGCCTTGCTCCGGAAGAGCGGCGCGGGCTCTATCTCGGCATGGCCGAAGCGCTGGCGAAGCTTCATGCGGTGAAGCCCGACGAGGTCGGTCTCGGCGATTTCGGCCGGCCGGGCAATTATTTCGAGCGTCAGATCGCGCGCTGGACCAAACAGCTGCGGGAATCGCCGGGCGAGCGCATTGCCGAGCTCGAGGCGGTCGCCGACTGGCTGCCGGCGCATCTGCCTGCGGATGACGGCCATGTCGCGATCGCCCATGGCGATTTCCGCCTCGGCAACCTGCTCTTCCATCCTGAAAAGCCGGAAGTGATCGGCATTCTCGACTGGGAATTGTCGACGCTCGGTCATCCCTTGGCCGATCTCGGCTATTGCGCCATGCCCTGGCATACGACCTCCGACGAATATGGCGGCATCCTCGGGCTCGATCGCGCGGCGCTGGGCATTCCCACGGAGGCCGCGTTCCTCGCGCATTACTACGCGAATGCCGTGCCGACGGCGCCGCTCCTGCGCTTCCATCTCGTCTTCGCGCTGTTCCGTTTCGCGGTGATCTTCGTCGGTATCGCCGACCGGGTCCGCGCCGGGACGGCCGCTGCGGCCAACGCGGCCGAGGTCGCGCCTCTCGCCCGGCGTTTCGCCGTGCGGGCGCACGAAACAATGGTGGGAGCCGAGAGGCTGTCCTGAGAGTCTGCTGCGGAACCGCGCCGTCATTCCGGGCTTGACCCGGAAGCCATCGGAGGGCGCAACGCTCTATGATGGATCCCGGATCGGCGCTGCTGCGCAGCTTGTCCGGGATGACACCCTGATCTGGCAGGACTTGGTGAGATCAAGACAGGCTGTTTGCTTTCAAAGTCTGTGGCTATTCTAAAATAGCTCCAATTTAGATCTATTCAAGACAGTTAGAATTGCTTTGCCGACCTGAGGCGGGCTGTGTTAGCGCGAGGGCATCTTTCCCGGCAGGATGCACTCCCATGCCCGCTCCCCTTTGGCTTTCTCGTCTGTCTTCCGCCGTCCTGTTCGGCGCGTCCGTGCTGTTTGCGGGTGCCGCCGCCGCCGAGACGATCGAGGTCACCGACCTTGCCGGCCGCGTCGTCAACGTCACGCGCGACCCCCAGAAAATCGTGCTCAGCGAAGGTCGCCAGCTCTATACGCTGGCGATGCTCGACCGCGAGGACCCGTTCAAGCGCGTCGTCGGCTGGGGCAATGACCTGATCCAGAACGATCCGGGCGCCTGGCAGAAATATCTGGCCAAGTTCCCGAAGGCCAAGGACGTCGCGAACATGGGCAATCCCTATGCCGCCGATGTCAGCATGGAGAAGATCGCCTCGCTCGGCACCGAGGTCTACATCCTCGACCTCTCCAACTACTTCAAGGCGCAGGAGACGGGCTTGCTCGCCAAGCTCGAGAAGGCCGGCATCACCACCGTCTTCGTCGATTTCCGTCAGGACCCGACCCAGAACGTGCTGCCGAGCGTGCAGTTGCTCGGCCGCATCCTCGGCCGCGAGAAGGAGGCGAACGCTTTCGCCGACTACTACATGCGCCAGACCCGCAGCATCTATGCCCGCGTCGGTTCGATTCCCGACAAGCAGAAGCCGCTGGTCTTCGTCGAGCGTGCCGCCGGCCTGCTGCCTTGCTGCGCCACCTTCGGCCCGTTCAATTTCGGCCGCTTCATCGAGGAATCCGGCGGGCGCAACTGGGGCAGCCAGTTCTTCTCCGCCTTCCAGGCGCAGGCCGCGCAGGAGAAGGTGCTCGCCGACAACCCGGACGTCTATTTCCTCACCGGCGCCAACTGGTACGGCAGCAATCCCGGCAGCAGCGCCGTCAGCCTCGGCTATGACGCGACGCCCGAGAAGGTGCAGAAGGAAATGGCGGCGCTGATGAACCGCCCGGGCTTCCAGCAGCTCAAGGCGGTGCAGGCCAAGAAGGTCATGGCTTTCTACCACCAGTTCTACGACGCGCCCTATTACTTCATCGCCGAGCTCGCCATGGCGAAGGAGTTCTATCCGGATCGCTTCAAGGACATCGATCCGGAGGCGGTCTTCAAGGAATTCCACGAAAAATTCCTGCCGATCCCCTATTCCGGCGTGTTCTGGGCGAAGCTCCAGTGAACGCGGCCTGAGCGACGATGGCCGCGACCTTAGCCATGACGGCAACCGCCACCGGGGATTATCGCCGGCGCAACGCGCGCCGGCTGAAGCTCGTCCTGCTCGGTGTCGTCGCGCTGGCGGTTGCGCTGGGGCTCGATGTCTCGATCGGGCCGGGCAATCTCCCGCTTGGCGATGTCCTGCGCACGCTGGTCGATCCGCAATCGGCGACGCCGCGGCTCTCCGTCATCGTCTGGGATTTGCGCCTGCCGATCGCGCTGATGGCGATGGCCGTCGGCGCCATGCTGGGCTTAAGCGGGGCGGGTATGCAGACCATCCTCGCCAACCCGCTGGCCGATCCCTTCACGCTCGGCGTTTCCGCTGCCGCGACGGTCGGTGCCTCCGTGGCGATCGTCTTCGGCTGGAGCGTCATTCCCGGCGCCGGCCCCTATATCGTCACCGCCAATGCCTTCGTCTTCGCGCTGTCGGCCTCGCTCGTCCTGTTTTTCATGACCAAGCTGCGCGGCGTCAGTCCCGAGACGATGATCCTGGTCGGCATCGCCCTGCTCTTCACCTGCAACGCCATCACCGCCTTGCTGCAATACCGTTCGAACGAGGTGCAGCTCACCCAGATCGTGTTCTGGACGCTGGGCAGCCTCGCCCGGGCCAGCTGGGAGAAGGTCGGCGTCGCCGCGCTCTTGATCGCGCTCGCTTTGCCGTTCTTCCTGATGCGCGGCTGGGCGCTGACGGCTCTGCGCCTCGGCGACGAGCGGGCCGAGAGCCTCGGCGTCCGCGTCGACCGCCTGCGCCTGGAAATCCTCGTCGCGACCTCGCTGCTTGCGGCCGTCTCGGTCTCCTTCGTCGGCGGCATCGGCTTCATCGGCCTCGTCGGCCCGCATATCGCGCGGCTGCTCGTCGGCGAGGACCAGCGCTTCTTCCTGCCGACTGCGACGATTGCGAGCGCCGTGCTGCTTTCGCTCGCCTCCACCGTCTCGAAAGTGATCACGCCCGGCGTGATCTATCCGATCGGCATCATCACGGCGCTGATCGGCGTGCCCTTCTTCATCAGTCTGGTCATGTCGATCCGTGGACGGGGAGTCTGAGCGATGGCGCTGCTGATCCGCGATCTCGATTTCCGCTATGGTCCGACGCCGGTGCTGCAGGGGCTCGGCACGGCAGCCCTGCCGCGTGGTGAGCTCGCCGCGCTGGTCGGCCCGAACGGCTCCGGCAAGTCAACGCTGTTCCGCTGCGCCGCCGGTCTGCTGCGGGCTGAGCGCGGATCGGTCGCGCTCGACGGCCATGACCTCTCGGCGCTCTCGCAGCGCGAGCGGGCCCGCAAGGTCTTCTATCTCGCGCAGGACACCGGCGCGCGCGTCGCGCTTTCGGTCTTCGACATCATCCTGCTCGCCCGCAAGAGCCTGCATCGCGGCTATGCGCTCGCAGCCTCGCCCGCGGATACCCACGCCGTCGAGGCGGTGATCGAGGAACTCGGCCTCGCCCCCTTCGCCTCGCGCGATATCGCGACGCTCTCCGGCGGCCAGCGCCAGCTCGCTGCGATCGGCCAGGCGCTGGTGCGCGAGCCCGACGTGCTGCTGCTCGACGAGCCGACCAGCGCGCTCGACGTGCGCCGCCAGCTCGACGTCATGGCGACGATCCGCGAGGCGACGCGCCGGCGCGACATCGTCACCGTGGTGGCGATCCATGATCTCTCGCTCGCGGCGCGCTTCGCCGACCGGGTTCTGGTGATGAATTCAGGGCGCATCGCGCAGGCCGGCGCGCCGGCCGAGGTGCTTGCGCATGAGGCCGTCTCGGAGACATATGCGGTCGGCGTGCATCTGGAGCAGTCGGCCCGGGGCACGCTCCTGGTCGAGCCCTATATCCAGGTTCACTGAAGCATTTTCGAGCGAAGTGGGCACCGGTTCGCGTGAAGAACCGAAGGTCCGCGTCAGCGAAAATGCGAGAAAGCAAAGTTTCCGACACATGTCCACGCCCGCTTCGCACGACAACTTCACCCTGAAGGAAGAGATCCGCGCCTATTGGTCGGCGCGGGCGGAGAGCTTCGATCTCTCCTTCGGCCATGCGATCAAGTCGGATCGCGAGCTCAAGGCCTTCCAGCGCCTGATCGGTGATTCCTTCGGCGCTCAACCGCTCGACGTGCTCGATCTCGCCTGCGGCACCGGTGAGATCACCCGCGCCCTGCTCTCGCTGAAGCATCGCGTCACTGCGCTCGATTTCTCGGAGGCGATGCTGGAGCGCGCCCGCGCCAAGCATGGCAAGGCGGCGCGTTTCCGCCTCGGCGATGCCGAGCGCCTGCTCGATGAAGACGCGAGCTACGACGCGGCGATCACCCGCCATCTCGTCTGGACGTTGACCGATCCGGAAGCGGCGCTCAGCGAATGGTTCCGTGTCCTGCGCCCCGGCGGTCGCCTGCTCATCATCGACGGCGACTGGGTCAACCGCACGCGCTGGCAGGCCCTGGTCAATCGCTTCGGCAACTGGCTGCGCGAGAAGCGCGGTGCGGCCGTCCACCAGATCGATGCCGATACCCATGCCTCGATCACCAGTCGCTTCTATTTCAAGGACGGACTCAGCCGGCAGCATCTCGAAGCGATGCTCATCGCCGCCGGATTCACCGACATCGTCCCGGCCGATTACCATCAGGTCGTGCGCGAGCAGCAGCGCGCTGCGCCGCTGCATGATGCGATCCGGCTGGCCTCCTCGACCCGTTTCGCCCTTCTCGCGCGCAAGCCTGCCGACGCCGCCGTTTCGCGCTAGAGTCAACTTAGTTCGACCAGAATCCGAACCCGTCATTGCGAGCGGAGCGAAGCAATCCAGGGGCGGCAGAGCTCTATGTCCCCCTGGATTGCTTCGTCGCTTCGCTCCTCGCAATGACGGTTTGGCCGTGTCGATGCGGGTTGTAGAAGTGGCGATCGCGCTGCGTTCAGGCGGCGCCGCGGGACAGGAGCAAGCGATGACCGCCAGACCGGATTGGGACGCCGCGCAGTATCTGCGCTTCGAGAACGAGCGGACGCGGCCATCGATCGACCTGCTCGCCCGCGTGCCGTTGAGCCAGCCCAGGCGCTGCATCGACCTCGGCTGCGGCCCCGGCAACAGCACGGAGCTGGTCGCCGCCCGCTTCCCCGAGGCGGTCAATGAAGGCCTCGATTCCTCGCCGGACATGCTGGAGAAGGCGCGCAAGCGCCTGCCCGATCTCTCCTTCATCCTCGGCGATGTGAACACATGGTCCGATGCGGCGGGCTACGACGTGATCTTCGCCAATGCCGTGCTGCAATGGCTGCCCGACCATGCCGCGCTGTTTCCGCGACTGGCTGGCTCGCTGAAACCGGGCGGCTGCCTGGCCGTACAGATGCCGAACAACCTTAACGAGCCCTCGCATGTCGCGATGCGCGAGGTCGCGGCGGAAGGTCCCTGGGCCGAGAAGCTCGCGAATGCCAAGGCCGAGCGCGCGACGATCGGCTCTTTCGGCGATTACCGGCGCTGGCTGATCGAGGCCGGCTGCCGCGTCGATGTCTGGCAGACGACCTATGTCCACGCGCTCGCCAATCTCGAAGCCATTGCCGAATGGTTCAAGAGCACCGGCCTGAAACCCTATCTCGACCGTCTGACGGCCGAGGAGCAGAAGGACTTCCTCGCACACTATCTCGAGCGCATCGCGCCGCATTACCCGGTCGAGAGCGACGGGAAGGTGCTGCTGCGCTTCCCGCGCCTGTTCGTTGTCGCGGTCAGAGAAGGCTAGGGCCTACAGCCTTTTGATTTGAAACGCGGAGTCATCCCGGACGCAGCGAAGCGGAGATCCGGGATCCATGCCTGAATCTCCATCGGAAGCGCTCCGGGATGGACCCCGGGTCAAGCCCGGGATGACCCGCGTGGTTCCGGGGCTGATCACGATGTCCAAGCTCCGGGCGATTAGCTCCGGGCGGCCTCCGCCTTCTTGGCGGCGACATGCTCCTCATCGGAGGCCCCGGCGCGCCAGTAGCTCACGACGAGGTTCTGGTCGCGCTCCGGCCTGAGCTTGCCGCGCGACGCCGCCCGGATCGCCTTGAACGCGGCATGTTCCGCTGCCGCCCAGAGATAGGTCGCGGGGCCGTCCGCCGGCCAGTCGATGGTTGCGAAGGCATCCTGCAGCAGGGGCAGGCTGCCCGGCGCGGCGTCCCCGCGATGCAGCCAGGTCAGCGTGATGCCGGCCGGGTGGCGCAGGGGCTGTTCCTCCGCCGTGTCGGCGACCTCGATGAAGACCTGGCCCACGGCCTCGGCCGGCAGGTTCTCCAGCATGCGCGCCACGGCCGGCATGCCGGTCTCGTCGGCGAGGAAGACATAGCGCTCGGCCGGCTTGAACCCGCGCCCGCCGGGGCCTGCCATGCCGATCCGGTCGCCGGCCTTGGCCCGGAACGCGAAGGCCGAGCCGGGGCCGGCATCCTCATGCAGCACGAAATCGAGCGCGACGGTACCGTTGGCGACGTCGATCTCGCGGATCGTGTATTTGCGTACCAGCGGGCGGGTCTCCGCAGGCGAGGGCAGCAGGAGCCCGTCCTCGCCGACCATCGGCCAGCTTGGCTCGCTCACGCCCTCCGGCGGGATGAACAGGCGCACATGCAGCGCGTCGATCTGGTCGTAGCGGGCGAGATCGTCACCCTTGAAGCGGATGCGGGCCATATGCGGCGTGATCCGCTCGACGCCGGTCACCGTCAGGATGCGGAATTCGGGCGCCAAAGCGGGGCCGGTGCCGTCGCCGCTCCAGCGCATCTCGGGCGTTGCGTCCTTCGGAGCGAACTCGATGACATGGCTGGCGATCGCGCGCTTCATGCCCAGCAGCGTGGCCACATCCGGCGCCTCGACGTGGACATCGAGCGCGTTGGCCGAAAGCGCGATGCGCGCCCGGCTGCCGTCGAGGGCGATGATCGTCGTGCCGTCCTGCTCCGTGATGACGGCCTCATGCTCGACGAGATGCTCGCAGAGCGGCTTGAGGACGCCCGCCGGGTTGGCGAGCGTGATCCGGGTCGAGGTGGCCAGCATGATGGTCTCCGTCAAGGCTTGGGCGGTGTCGCGATCCAGAGCGTCCCGTCGAGCGGGATCGCGGAAAAGCGGGCACCCTCGGCAAGTGTCGCGGCCGGGTCGATATCGGCGTAGCGCTCCGGATGGAGCCATTTCGCGAGAGCCTCGATCGCGACGACATGCAGCGGGGTGTCGTTGAACAGGTGCCAGAAGCCGAAGGCGCGTCGCTTCTCGATCGCGCTGAGCATCTTGAGCGAGGGCGTGGCCAGAAGCTTGGCGAAGCTGGCAGTGGCATTCGTCTCGCCGATGCCGAGGCCGAGCACGAGCCCGCCGAGCTTGGTCAGATGCGTGCCGCCGGTCGCGAGATAGACATCCGGGTCGGCACCGATGAGCTGTTCGAGACCGATCTGCCCGGTCGCGCCCGGCAGCATCGCGGCGGCGATGTTGCGCCCGCCGGCGGCCTGGATGAACTCGTTGAACGTGCCCTGTCCGGCCGTCATGCAGCAATCGTAGCCGCCGGCATGGGCGTGGATGAAGACGGAAGGGCGCTTCGCGTCCCTGACCCGGCTCGCGATCCGTTTCATCCGCCCCTCGTAGAAGGCGATCAGCCGCTCGGCCTGTTCCTGTTGACCGATGAGGATGCCGAGCGCCCTGAGGCTCGGCACGGTGTCGCGCAGCGGCTCCAGGTAGAAATCGACGACCGCAACGGGAATGCCGGCGGCTTCGAGCTTCTCGACGAGATCGCCGGGGCCGCGACGCGTGCCGGCGAGCGATTTGCTGAGCACGACGAGATCGGGGCTGAGCGCGATCGCACGTTCCAGCGAGAAGCCGGTGGCGGTCCCGCCGTCGCCGACGAGGGGGAGTGCATTGATCGCCGGGAAGCGCGCGCGGTAGCGGGCAAGCCCATCGGGGTTCTGGCGTTCGAGATCGCTGCCCCAGCCGGCAAGGATGCTGACGGGATCGGGATGGATCAGGCCGAGCGCGTTGAGTTGCCGGCCCTGCGCCAGCACGATGCGCTTGGCCGGCGCCGCGAGCCTGACGGTGCGGCCGAGGATATCGGTCGCGACGATCGGATCGGCCGCCATGGCCGGCAGCACCGGCAGGCTCAAGCCGGCGAGGATCAGCGAGCGCCGGTCGAGCATCATGCGGCTGCCGCCTTGTCTTGTGCCGTGCCGGCAAGCGCGAAGGCCACGGTGCGCGAAAGCATCGCTGGGATCACCGAGACATGGTTCTCGCCGGGGAATTCGGCGAAGCTGCAATCGAGGCGGCCTGACGCGCTCAGGCTCGCCGCCATCTCGGCGGCGTTGTCGCGCATCCTTGCCCGCGCGAGACGCTCGGCCCGTTGCGGGCTGACGGAGAGAACGGGATCCTGCTCATGGCTGCCGACCGTGATCAGGAGCCGCCCGGCCGAAGCCGAACCACCGCGCCGGAACGCCTCTTCGCTCGCGAGGATGGCGCGGTCCTGCCACCAGATCGACGGGCTGCCGGCGGCGAGGGACGTAAACAGGCCGGGTCGCGTGAACAGCGTGTGCAGGACGAAGAGCCCGCCATAGGAATGGCCTGCGAGCGCGCGTCTTGCCGGGTCCAGCGGCGCGATCCGCGCGACGGCGGGCAGGATCTCGCCGACGATCGTGTCGAGAAAGCGGTCGGCGCCGTCGGGGACGGGCAGGAGGTCGCGCTGGCGCCGCTCGGCATCGAAGGGCCGCTCATCGGGATAGCCGATCCCGATGACGACGGCGGGGCCGACGCCGGTCGCTTCCGGGCGTTGCGCCTGCAAGCGGGCAGCGGTGGCGGCCACCGCGAACAGCGCGTGGCCATCGACCAGCACGAGGCTGGGAAAACCGCGTGCCGGAGCGGGGCTCGCCGGCACGGAGATCAGCAGCCGGTAGTGCGAGCCGTCCCGCGCCTCGAACTCGCGCTGCCAGGCCTGCGGCAGCGCGACGGGGGCGAATGCGGGGTCGGAAAGGCTTCCTGGCTGCATCGGCGACCTCACCAGCGATAGGACAGTGTCGCGAGCACCGTACGGCGCAGGCCGAAGGAACACTGCGTCGTGCCGTAGCAGCCGGAGATGTACTCTTTGTCGAACAGGTTCTGGGCGTTGACCTGCACCTTCCAGCCCTTGAGTGCGGGGTTCGCCGCGGCGAGGTCGTAGCTGATGGCGGCATCGACCAGCGTGTAGTCCGGTGTGGAGAAGGTGTTGCCGGGATCGCCTGCACCGCTGCCGACATAGCGGACGCCGGCGCCGAGCCCGAGACCCGGGAGCATCCCTGTCCGGAAGGTGTAATGCGCCCAGAGTGCAGCCGTGTGGCGCGGCACGACCGTCGGGCGCTTGCCGAGGTCGACACCCGTGCTCTTGGTCACCTCGGCATCGGTATAGGTATAGGCCGCGACGAGGTCGAGATTGTCGAACACGGTTGCCCGAGCCTCGACCTCGACGCCGCGGGCGCGAACCTCGCCGGTCTGGATCTGGAAGGTCGGGTGGGCGAGATCGGCCGTCGTGACGTTGCTCTGGGTCAGCTGGTAGACCGACGCCTGCAGGAAGGCGTTAGTGCCCGGCAGCTCGTACTTGAAGCCGGCCTCGTATTGCTCGCCCTCGGTCGGCTTGAACGGCGTGCCGCCGAAGGCCGTGCCGGCCTGCGGCTCGAACGAGGTCGAATAGCTGGCATAGGGCGCGAAGCCGTTGTCGAAATTATACATCAGCGCAACGCGGCCGGTCCGCGCGGTGTCGTCCTGCTTGGTCAGGACGCCGGTGGACAGCGCACGGGTGCGGGCCTCGGCCCGGTCGAAACGGCCGCCGACGAGCAGCGAGAGCCGGTCGAGCTTGATCTGGTCCTGCAGGTAGATGCCGTACTGCGCCGTGGTCTGATTGGTGCTCGGCACGGTCGGCAGGACGAAGGGCAGCCGCCCGTAGACCGGGTTGGTGAAGTCGAGCGGCTGCACCGTGCCGCCGGCGCCGGTCGCGGCCTTGGCATCGGTCCAGTAGCCGTCGACGCCGAACAGCACCTTGTGCGTCAGCGGCCCCGTGCGGAAATCGGCCTGGAGTTGGTTGTCGATGCCGGCGGTGCGGGCACGCTCGTTCGAGATCGTGGCGCGGCGCGTCAGCGTCTTCTGGTCGGCGGCGATGCCGCCGACCGCGATGGTGCGGTTGCGCGACTCGAGGTCGGAGATGCGGACGTTCTGTCGGAAGGTGAAGATGTCGTTGAAGCGATGCTCGAAGGCATAGCCGAGATTGGCCTGGTTGCGGCTGTAGCCCTCGAAATTCGGCTCGCCCGGGAAGAACTCGCTGCGGATTCGGCCGGCGCGGCTCGGCAGCACGGTGCCGACGGCGGGGATGAAGCCGTAGAAGCCGGTTTCGGGATCCCGCTGGAACGAAGCCATCAGGGTGAAGCTCGTCGCGCCGTTCGGGCGGTAGGTGAGCGAGGGCGCGATGAAGATGCGCTCTTCGCGGGTGTAGTCGACCTGCGTGTCCGCTGCCCGGCCGAGGCCGACGACCCGGTAGAGCCAGGTCTTCTGCTGATCGATCGGCCCGCCGAAATCGAAGGCCATCTGGGCGCGCTCATGGCTGCCGAACTGGAGCTGCACTTCGCCGTGCCGCTCGTCCTTCGGGCGCTTGCTGACCATGTTCACCAGGCCGCCGGGCTTGACCTGCCCGAACACTACGGAGGACGGGCCGCGCAGCACCTCGACCCGCTCCAGACCCCAGGATTCGTAGGTCGGAACCAGGAAGTTGATGCCGCGTTGATAGCGCAGGCCGTCGAGATTGTTGACGAAGCCGGCACCGGAGCCCGAGCCGCCGAAACCGCGGATGAAGACGCTGTCATAGCGCCCCATCGACAGGCGGCTCTCGCCGAGCACGCCGGCGGTATAGCGCAGCGCCTGGCTGACATTCTGCGCGCCCTGATCGTCCATCTGGTCGCGCGTGACGACGGTGATCGACTGCGGCGTCTCCATGATCGGCGTGTCGGTCTTGGTCGCGGTATCGCTGCGGCGGGCGACATAGCCGTTGACCGGGCCGCCGGCGCGCTCGCCCTGGACCTCGATCGTATCGAGGCCGATCGCGGTGTTGGACGGCTGCGACGGGGCACCCTGTGCCAGCGCCGTGCCCGCTCCGCCGGCGAGAAGCGCAACCAGCGCCACGCCGGCCCGTCCCATCGCGCGATTGCTGCTGTTGATCCCGGTCATGCCCATATTCCTGCCCCTGGCGCCGGCGCGCCCTCGTCTCCGGGGTTCTTTCAGGAAGGCTGTCGGGCCGGCAACGCACTTGGCTTTCGATCGCGGCAGTATTTCTTTCGGTCGCGTTTCGAACGTGCCCAAGCAAGAACGGGAGGGCAGATTCATGGCCTGAATCAGCGAAGCAAGCTCGGCGCGACGCCGAAACGCTTGCGGAACAGCCCGGAGAAATGGGCCGGGCTGTAGCCGACCTGGAAGGCCGCTACGGCGACGGTTGTCCCCCCGCTCGCGATCATCGCATAGGCCTGCTGCAGCCGCTGCTCCTGCAGATATTCGAAGACGCTGGCGCCGAATTCCGTTCGGAAAGCCGAGGTGAGCTTGGTCGGGTTGAGCCCGCTTTCGCGCGCCAGTTCCGCCAGGCTGAGGGGCTCCCGCAAGGTTTCGAGCAGGCGGTCGCGGACCGCATGAACCTGCTCGCGCAGGCGTGGGCTGAGCCTGGCCGGGCGGAAGGGCCGCTCGCCGAGCATCCGGTCCAGCACCAGCGCGCCGAGTTCGAGCGCCTTGCCGGCGAGATAGAGCGGGCGCAGTGCCTCGCCGACCGGGCACTCCGCCATCTGCAGCGCCAGCGAGCGGATCGGGGCATCGGCCGGGCGCACCCAGACGCCGGCATCGTCGGAGCAGGCGAGGCGCGCGGCCTTGGCGACATCCGGCCCGAACTCGCGGGCGACGAAATCGAAATCGAACTGCATCAGCGCACAGCGCAGCGCGCCGTCCGCGAGGCCGGTGCGCTGCTGCATATGCTCGCCGCCATTGGCGGCGACGAGCACCGTCGGCCCGTCGAGAACGACGGCGGGGCGGTCGTCGAGCTCCAGCGCCTGCCGGCCTTCGAGCATCACCGCGACCTTGAGGCCTGGCCGCATCGGGCCGACGATCCGCTCGCCTTCCTGGATCAGGAAGGTGCCGGCGGAGAGCGAGAGATTGCGCGAGAACAGCTCCAGGCTCGTGGCAGATTTCTGTACGGGGCTGGAACCGGCGTGCATCGCGACCTCTGTGAGGAGGTGACGTTTATCCGATGCGGAAGTGAAAAACAAATAATATCAATAGTTTAAATGAGTTCTAAGGTTGGCCTGCGTCGCGATGCGGCGCGCGTTCTTGGAGCGTGGCTATCGTCTGGAACTGCCTCAGCCCTCATCCTGAGGAGCCATTCCCTTGGGAATGGCATCTCGAAGGATCCTCCGGGAGGCTCCCGAACCATCTGGAGCATCCTTCGAGACGCCGCTGTCGCGGCTCCTCAGGATGAGGGCTCGCATGTCGGCTCCGGTCACAGATAAGGCGGCGTGCAGGCGCTGACGACGATGCAGCGCTCCGTCCCGATATTGCGGTAGCGATGCGGGATGCGGCTGTCGAAGAGATAGGCATCGCCGGGCTTCAGCACCTTGATCTGATCGCCGACGGTGATCTCGAGCTCGCCGGCCAGCACCACGCCGCCCTCATGGGATTCGTGTTTGAGCATGGCGGCGCCGGTATCGGCGCCGGGATCGTAGGATTCGTGCAGGATCTGCAGGTTATGGGCCTGCGCGTCCCCGACCTGGCGGAAGGACATCTGGCCCCGGCTCTCGCCGCCATTGACCTGGTGCAGGCGCGAGGTCAGGTCCAGCAGGTCTGAGGCCTCGAAGAACACCTTGTCGCGCGGCGTCCGTTCCTCGTCAAAAAAACTCACCATCGTCATCGGAATGCCGCCGAGAATCTTGCGCAGCGACGCGACGGAGGGACTGTTCCGGTTCTGCTCGATCAGCGAGATCAGGCTATGGGTCACGCCTGAGCGTGCCGCGAGTTCGCGCTGGGAAAGCCCGGCCGCCAACCTGATTTCCTTTAGCCTACCGCCGACATCAAAGCTCATGGTTGTTCCGTTCCCCCATCCTGCGCGCCTTGTCGTTCCTGCGCGTCATGCAGGGGCCGCCTGCTCGACGGCCCTTGCCATGTTCAATATTCTGAGCAATGCTGCCGGAAAGCCAATAAGAAAATAGTGTCATGGGGAACCGGCGGAGTGGAATAGTTTTCGCGTTCAAAGCACACCGTCCAGACTAAAAACCCCATTCGATACGATAGGGCTGCCTGCACGCGCGGTGTCGCGCGCATGGCACGGGAGATGCTTGCCGAAGACTACCGCCGCGCCAATGCCTCGTGACGAGAATTCAACAGGGAAAGCAAGGTAATCCGGGCCGATGACGCAAGCCGAGACCGTTTTGTTGAATGGCCGCATCTTCTGTGGCTTGGCGGAGGGCTTCGTTGAGGCCCTGGCGATCGGAGATGGCAAGGTGCTGGCGGCGGGGTCCGCTGCCGAGATCGCTGCCTTGCAGGGGCCCATGACGAAGGTCGTCGATCTCGCCGGCCGCGTGGCCATTCCCGGCCTGAACGATGCGCATATGCATCTGCTGCCGCTCGGTCTCGCGATGAGCGAGGTCAATCTGCGCCCCGAGGAGGGCGTCAACAGCATCGACGAGATCCTGCGCCGGATCGCCGTCGCCGTGAAGGGCAAGAAGCCCGGCGAATGGGTTACGGGGCGCGGCTATGACCATAACGAGCTGGCCGAAGCCCGCCACCCGACGGCCGAGGAACTCGACCGCGTCGCGCCCGACAATCCCGTCTATATCAAGCGCACCTGCGGCCATGTCGGCGTCGTCAACGGCCGCGCCATGGCGGCGGCCGGCATCGGCCACAACACGCCGAGCCCCGATGGCGGCCTGATCGAGCGTCGCGACAACAAGCTCACCGGCCTGCTGGCCGAGAGCGCCATGCGCCTGATCGTCGAGGCGATGCCGAAGCCGAGCGCCGCCGAGCTGAAGGCCGCGATCGAGAAAGCCGGGCATTACATGCTCGCGCAGGGCTTCACCAGCGTGATGGATGCCGGCGTCGGCATGCTCGCCGGCATGGCCGAGATCGAGGCCTATGAGGAGGTCGCGCGCGCCGGCACCCTGCCGGTCCGCACCTGGGTCTGCATTTACGGCAATTCCGACGGCATCGGCGACGAAGCCCATGCGGCGGGCTATCGCTTCGGCCGCGAGACGGGCCTCCTGCGCTATGGCGCGATGAAGGTCTTCGGCGACGGTAGTGCCGGCGGTCTGACCGCGGCGATGACCGAGCCCTACCTCGTCGGTGACCCCGATAATCGCGGCATCTTCATCTATTCCGATGCCGATATGCATCGCTATCTCCGGCACTACCACGAGCTTGGCTACCAGCTCGCGATCCACGCGATCGGCGATGCCGCGATCGAGCAGGTGCTCTCCGGCATGGAGAAGGCCGACAGTCCCGCGCATCCGATCAAGGGCCGCCGCCACCGCATCGAGCATTGCGGCTTCCTGACCGACGGCCAGCTTGCCCGTATGGCTGCCTCCGGCATCGACCCGGTGCCGCAGCCGGCCTTCATCTACGAGTTCGGCGATCTCTACGTGATCAATCTGGGCGAAGAGCGCGCCGGCGCCTCCTATCCGATGCGCAAATGGCTCGATGGCGGCCTGCATGCGGCGGCAAGCTCGGACGCTCCCGTCTGCGCCACCGACCCGTTCAAGAACCTCTTCACCATGGTCACCCGCCAGACCAAGCGCCATACCGAGATCGGCGGCGCCGAGAAGCTGAGCATGGAAGAGGCTGTCCACGCCTATACCTTGCTCGGCGCCTACACCCAGTTCGCCGAGGACAAGCTCGGCCGGCTGGTGCCGGGCCAGCTCGCCGACATCGCCGTGCTCTCGCACGATATCTTCGCGGTTCCCGTCGAGGAGGTCGAAAACGAGGTTCGCTGCGACCTGACCCTGCTCGGCGGCGAGGTCGTCTTCGACCGGCACGGCCAGCTTGCGGCTGCGGCGCAATAGGCCGGGACCTCCGCGATGCTCAAACACACCCTGCAAAGGCTGCTGCTGGTCCTGCCGGTCCTGCTCGGCGTGCTGCTGATCGGTTTCCTGCTGATGCAGGTCGTGCCGACCGACCCGGCCCAGGTCCGCGCCGGCCCGACCGCGACCCAGGACGTGGTGGAGGCGATCCGCCAGGAACTCGGGTTGAACCAACCCCTGTGGAAGCAGTTCGCGATCTATATCGGGCGCCTGGCGCAAGGTGATCTCGGCGTTTCCATCATCAACAACGTCCCGGTGACGCAGGAGCTCGGCAACACCATCGGCCCGACGCTGGAATTGATGCTGGCTTCGCTGATCTGGGCGATCCCGCTCGGCATGTTCCTCGGCACGGTCGGCGCCTATTACCGGGGCTCGCTGATCGACCGTGCGATCATGGCTTTCTCGGTCGCCGGTGTCTCGCTGCCGGTCTTCTTCCTCGGCCTCGGGCTGATCTGGCTCTTCGGCTTCTATTACCCGATCCTGCCCTTCACCGGCCGCACCGGCCCGCTCTGGACCTGGGAGGGCATCCAGGGGATCATCCTGCCGGCGATCACGCTGGGCGGCGTTTTCGTCGGCCCGGTCGCCCGCATGACCCGCACCTCGGTGCTCGACGAGCTTGGCGCCGACCATGTCCGCACCGCCCGCGCCAAGGGTCTCGGCGAGGCCACGGTCGTGCTGCGCCACACGCTCCGTAACGCGCTGGTTCCGGTCGTCACGCTGATCGGCCTGCAGATCGGTTTCCTGCTCGGCGGCGCCGTCGTCACCGAGACCGTGTTCTCCTGGCCGGGCATCGGCCGGCTCGCGGTCGGCGCCATCCTGTCGAGCGACCTGCCGATGGCGCAGGGCACGATCATCATGCTCTCCCTCGGCTTCATCCTGGTCAATCTCGCGGTGGACGTCCTCTATGCCGTGCTCGACCCGCGCGTGAGGGGCACCTGATGAGTTCTCCCATGAAGCTCGATCGCAACGCGCTGCAGCCCGGCGCCAAGACGGTCGAGGCGGCCGTCAGCGTCGCCGCAGCCACGCCCGTGCGCCGCAAGACCGTGTTCCGGATGCTGATTTCCGATGTCGGCTCCTGCATCGCGCTGGCGCTCGTCGTCCTCGCCATAGTCTGCGCGGTCTTCGCGCCCTGGCTCGCGCCGACCGATCCCTTCGGCAACGATCTCGCCAACACGCTGAAACCGCCGGGGGAGGCGGGCCTGCTCGGCACCGACGGGCAGGGCCGCAACATGATCACGCGTCTGCTCTACGGCTTGCGCACGACCCTGCTGATGGGCTCGGCCTCAGTCGCCTTCGGCTGCGCGATCGGCGGGGTCATCGGCTTCGCAGCCGCCTATTACCCGAGGCTGTCCGGCGTGCTGATGCGGTTCATGGATGTTTTGCTGTCCTTCCCCGCGATCCTGTTCGGCCTCGCCATCGCCGCGATCTTCGGCCCTGGTCTGCTCGCGGTCATCATTGCGCTCTCGATCGCGACCGTACCGCTGATGGCGCGCGTCGTGCGCGGCTCGGCGCTGGTCATTCTCCAGCAGGGCTATATCGAGGCGGCGCGCTCGCTGGGCCTGAGCGACCTGCGCATCATCCTGCGCTATGTCCTGCCGAACTGCCTCTCGGCGATCTTCGTCTTCGTCACCTTGCGCTTCGGGCAGGTCATCCTGCTCGGCGCGGCCCTGTCGTTCCTGGGCCTCGGCGCCCAGCCGCCGACCGCCGAGCTCGGCGCCATGGCGGCGGACGGGCGCAACTTCCTGTTCTTCGCGCCGCATGTCTCGGTCCTGCCGAGCCTGGTGATCTTCGCGGTGGTGTTGGCCTTCAACGTGCTTGGCGACTCCCTGCGGGACGCCCTCGATCCCAAGCTGCGCAAATAGCGCCGTCATCAACCAAGAAGCGTCAAAAAGGGGACTTGCTCGATGCTGAAACTCTCAACTCTGCTTCTCGCTGGCGCCGCCGCCGCGACCTTTGCGGCTCTGCCCGCGGTCGCCCAGCAGAAGGCGCCGCTTTCGATCCTGCGCGTCATCGATGCGGACAACTACGACCCGATCCGCACCACGGCGACGGCGGCGGCCGAGGTCATGTACATGCTGGCCGACACGCTGGTGACGGTCGATTTCGACATGAAGACGATCAAGCCCGGCCTCGCCGAGAGCTGGACGATCTCGCCTGATGGCACGACCTATACCTTTAAGATCCGCAAGGACGTGAAATTCTGCGACGGCCGGCCGATGACGATCGACGACGTCGTCTACTCGCTGAAGCGCTGGACCGACCCGGCCAACAAGTCGCCGGTGTCGTTCCGCGCCGGGCCGGTCAAGGACATCCGCGCCGACGGCGATTCCACGCTGATCTACGAGCTGAAGGAGCCCTATAGCGACCTGATGTTCCAGCTCGCCCTGTCCTTCGCTTCGGTGGTCGACAAGAACACGGTCGAGAAGCTCGGGCCGAATTTCGGCGTCCAGGGCTTCAACGCCACCGGCCCTTACTGCTGGTCGAAATGGACCCCGCGCCAGGAGCTCGTGCTCAAGAAGAACCCGCACTACAGCTGGGGCCCGCCGATCTACAAGGACCCGAAGCCGCAGATCGACGAGATCGTCTGGAAGGTCATCCCCGAATCGAACACGCTGATGGCCGCGATCCAGGCCAAGCAGGCCGACGTGACCTATTACATGCCCTATATCGCGCTCGACACGATGCAGCGCATTCCCGGCATGACGGTGCAGCGGCAGGAAAACTACATCTACGACGTCTTCATGGGCTTCAAGGTCGACAAGCCCGTGTCGAATGACAAGGCCATCCGCCAGGCCGCGAACATGGCGACCAACAAGGAGGCGATCGCCAAGGCGATCTTCTTCGGCAAGGGGCAGACACTGCCCTCGCTGCTGAACCCGGCGGTGGTCGATTACGACAAGACGTCGGCCGACAAGATGCCGAAATATGACCCGGCCGGTGCCGCCAAGCTGCTCGACGAGGCCGGCTGGAAGCCGGGCGCCGACGGCATTCGCGAGAAGGACGGCCAGAAGGCCAGCTTCACGGTCTACGGCATCCGCAACGACTCGAATCCGCGGATCTCCGAGGCGATGCAGGCGGATCTGCGCAAGGTCGGCATCGACATGAAGATCCAGCTCTGGGACGCGACCGTCGCCTGGGGCAAGCTGGCGACGCAGGAATTCGACGCCTTCCTGATGGCCTACCCCTATGTGACGGCGACGGAGGCGATGAGCCTCTACTTCCGTAGCCAGCAGGCTCCGACGCCCAACCGGATGAACTGGAAGAACCCGAAGACGGACGAGCTGCTCAAGGCTGCGTCGATGGCCACCGACGCCGACAAGCGCAAGCAGGTGCTGGCCGAGGTTCAGACCCAGCTCACCGAGGCGAATGTCTGGGTGCCGCTGGTCTCGCAGCCGCTTTGGGTCGTCGCCGGCGACCGGCTGGAGGGCGTGCGCGCCCACGGCATCTACGGTGCCGGCCTCTACAAAGGGCTCGACCTCAAGCTGAAGCGCTGAGCGTCTTTGGCGCCGCGCGGTGAGAGCCGCGCGGCGCTTTTTCTATGTCTGGATTGCTCCAGCCCGGTGATTTTTCTCGGAACCACTTCGTCATCCCGGACAAGCCGCGAAGCGGCGCCGATCCGGGATCCATCGTTGAGCTCCGGAACCCTTCGATGGATCCCGGGGCAAGCCCGGGATGACGAAGTGGTTCCGAAAAAGACCACCAAGAAGGAGGAAACAAAGATCATGACGATCACGGTCATCAAGAACGCCGAAGTCGTTGTCGCCTGGGACGCGGAAGCCTCCCGGCATGTCTATCTGCACAATGCCGATGTCGCCTTCGAGGACGGCACGCTGCGCTATGTCGGGCCGCGTTACGAGGGCCAGGCCGACGAGACTGTCGATGGCAGCGGGCGCATGGTCATGCCCGGCCTCGTCAACATCCATTCGCATCCGTCGAGCGAGGCGTTGAACAAGGGCTTCCTCGACGAGCTCGGCTCGCCCGCGCTCTACAATTCCTCGCTCTACGAGTTCATGCCGATCCTGCGGCCCGATGCCGAGACGGTGCCGGATTGCGTGCAGGTCGCCTATTCGGAGCTGCTGCTCTCCGGCGTCACCACGCTCGCCGACCTTTCGGTCGCTCATCCCGGCTGGATCGACCTTGCGGCCAATAGCGGCCTGCGCGTCTGCATCTCGCCGATGTTCCGTTCGGCCCGCTGGTACACCAAGAACGGCCATGTCGTCGAATATGAATGGGACGAGAAGGCTGGCGAGGCGGCCATGGAGACAGCCTTCGACGTCATCGAGCAGGCGCAAAAGCACCCGTCCGGCCGGCTCTTCGGTATGGTCTGCCCGGCGCAGATCGACACCTGCAGCGAGGGCCTGATCAAGGACAGCCACGCCGAAGCGAAGCGTCGCGGCCTGCCCTGGCAGATCCACGCCGCCCAGTCGACGGTCGAGTTCCACGAGATCACCCGCCGCCATGGCGTGACGCCGATCCAGTGGCTGGAGAAGCTCGGCGTGCTCGGCAAGACCAGCATCGTCGGCCACGGCATCTTCCTTGACGACTACCCGCGCGTCGGCTGGCACAGCCGCCGCGACCTCGCGCTGCTGGCCGAGACCGACACGGTGGTCGCCCATTGCCCGACAGTGTTCATGCGCCGCGGCATCGCGCTCGACGATTTCGGGCGGTATCGCCGCGCCGGCATTCGCATCGGCATGGGTACCGATACCTATCCGCACAACATGCTCGAGGAGATGCGCCATGTCGGCTACGTCGCCCGCATGATGGCGGAGAACCCGCGCACGCTCACCACCACCGATATCTTCGAAGCCGCGACCACGGCGGGCGCCGCCGCGCTCGGCCGCGACGACATTGGCCGGCTCGAAGCGGGCTGCAAGGCCGACCTCGTCATGGTCGACCTCAAGCACCCGATGATGCAGCCGCGCCGCGACCCCGTGCGCAGCATGGTCTATGCCGCCGCCGAACGCGCCGTCGACCGTGTCTATGTCGATGGCAGGCTCGTCGTGCGCGACGGCACCGTGCTGACCATGGACTATCCGGCCGCGGCCCTGCGCCTCCACGAAGGCCAGAAGCGGACTGAAGCGGCCGCGCCCGGCAATGACTGGATCAAGCGCCCGGTGACGGATTATTCGCCGCTGACCTTCCCGGTGAAGTGAGCGGGAGCGGACCGGTTCTCCGCGGAAACACGATGTCATCCCGGGCTTGACCCGGGATCCATTCCGGAGCGCTTCCGAACAAGGTTCAGGCATGGATCCCGGATCTGCGCTTCGCTGCGTCCGGGATGACCAGCGCTTGGTGAGACGCAGGGGGCGCATCGCTGCATCGTGAGGCCCCTGCGTCACGCCGCCCGCTTTCGGACGGCGCGATCCCGCGATAGGTTGTGCCCATGTTGCAGGCAGACGAGACAACGCAGACGGAGGCCGGCTCTTCGAGCCGGTTGGGCCTCATGCTGATCGGCGGAGGTTTCTTCGCCCTGTTCCTCACCGGCCTGTTGCTCTGGTGGCGCGAAGGCGACCGGCTCTTCACCGACGGTCTGATCGCCGCCATCGTCGCATGTTTCTAGGCATCGGCCCGAAAAGTGGGAACCGGTTTTCGGATCCAGCCGATGCATGGAAATAGCTGTTTAGCGGCTGCTGCCGCCTGCCCGGGAAATTCTCCGTGAACCGCCGTCTCGTCCTGCCCCTCGTCGTCTTCCTGGTCGGGGCGCTTGCGCTCGCCGCAGCCGCGATCCTGACCTTCTCGCCCGGCCGCCAGGGGAGCGGGAGCAGCGGCGTCGCCAGCGTCGGCGGTCCGTTCACGCTGACGACGCAGGAGGGCAAGCCGCTCTCCGACACCGACCTGAAGGGCTCGCCCTTCCTGGTCTTCTTCGGCTTTACCCATTGCCCGGACATCTGCCCGACCAAACTCTTCGAGATTTCTGAGGCTTTGCGCGCGGCCGGTGACGGCGCCAAGGCGAAGGGGCTTAAAGCGCTCTTCATCACGGTCGATCCCGAGCGCGATACGCCGGACGCGATGAAGAGCTATCTCGGCTCCTTCGACCCCCGCATCGTCGGCCTGAGCGGCGACCGGCCGGCGATCGATGCCGTGGTCAAGGCTTATCGCGCCTATGCCAAGAAGGTGCCGCTCAAGGATGGCGACTACACGATGGACCACACCGCGCTGGTCTATCTGATGGGCAAGGACGGCAAATTCGTCGGCGCCTTCAATATCGAGCAGCCTCCGGCGCAGGCCGCGGCGGAATGGCTGCGCCACTCGTAACGTCCTCGATCGGCGCGCGCTGGCGCGCCAGCCCATGCTCGGTCTTGTTCCAGACGAAGCGGCGGTTGAAATAATCGTAGAACGCCACCCAGGCGGCGAACGAGACCAGCGCGTAATAGAGCGGCAGCAGCGGCACGAGCAGCAGCAGGCCCGGCGCGCCCCGGCGCAGCGCGCCGACGATCGGCGGCACGAACAGCGCGACGCTGCCGAGCAGCCAGACGCCGAGCGCGATGATCGAGGTCAGGGTCGCGGCGGTGCCGACCGGTTCGAACAGGGATCCGTCCCAATAGGCGATCAGGGCGGCTATCGCGAAAGCAGGATAGCCCAGCGCCGTCGCGACGGTGCCGAAGACCAGCGACAGGAAGGCCAAGGTCGCGGCGATCCCGGCTTCGCGCACCAGTTGCAAGGGCGCGCGCGAATGCGTCACCAGGGTCTGGATATAGCCCTTGATCCAGCGCGAGCGCTGCTTGAGCCAAGCGGGGACGGAGACCGGCGCCTCCTCGCGGGTGTTGGAGGGCAGGTCGCCGATGCGATAGCCCGCGCGCACCAGCCGGAAGCCGAGATCGGCATCTTCGGTCACGTTCCAGGCATCCCAGCCGCCGACCGCGCGCAGCGCCTCCGTGCGGAAATGGTTCGAGGTCCCGCCCAGCATGATCGGCAGCTGGAACTGCAGCAGGCCGGGATTGAGCACTTCGAACAGCCCGGCATATTCGAGCGCGAACAGGCCGGGCAACACGCCTTCCTCGGCGTGGTCGATCACCAGTCTCGCCTGCAGGCAGGCAAGCTCCCTCGGGCCGCCGAGGAAGCGCGCCGCCGCCATGCGCAATTGCTGCGGATCGGGAATGTCCTCGGCGTCGAAGATCGTGAAGAGCGTGCCGCGCGCTTCGAGCAGCGCGAGGTTCAGTGCGCGCGGCTTGGTGCGCGGAAAGCCGGGCGGGACGACGGTCACGGAGAAATGCGGCGGCAGTGCCATTTGCGCCAGCGCGCTGCGCATGGCCGTGTCGTCGGCTTCGATCAGCAGGCGGATATCGAGCTTGGCTGCGGGGTAGTCGAGCGCACTGAGCGCATCCGTCAGTTGCCGGAGCACCGAGAGCTCCCGGTAGAGCGGTACCGCGACCGTATAGACGGGCAGCCGGGCATCGTCGATCCGCCAGCGATGGCTGCGCCAGAGATCGGGTGCCGTGCGCTCGATCGAAGCTGCAAGCCGCAGCAGGATCAGGCCGAGGAAAAGCGGGCCGAGCAGCAGCGCGAGCCCGAAGAAGGTTTCGAGCGGGGCGAAGACGCCGCCGATCGCAGTAGCGGAGACGCTGCAGCTGGCGGCGATCCCCTGGCCCCGGCTGGCGCCGGTCCGGGCGCTGTCGCGCGCGAGCCCGGCGGCATCGAGCCCGGCGGCGTGCTCCGCCAGCGCGCCGGCATTGCTATGGCGCAGGGCGTCTCCGAAACCGCGCGGCGTCGTCACCGCGATGTCGGAGCGGTTGCGCGGCCCGGCCTCGATCATCCGCCGCAGCGCCGGCCCCTCGGGCGCGAGGATGAAGCGGAAGCGGGCGGCTCCGTCGGTTGGCGCGATGCCCTGGCGCAGGATGGCGCCGTGCCCGCCGCCGGGCCTGAGCGGCGGAGGCTGTGCCAGGAAGGCCAGACCCATCTCGCCGGCCAGCGCCCGGTAGAAGCCGGTCTCGTCGATCAAGCCCAGCGCGATCACTTCTCGGGCCGGTTCGGTGCGGTTCCGTCGGGCTTTTTCAGCGACATCCGTGAGACGCGAGGGCGCGAGGCCATGCCGCGTCAGGAAGGCGAGCTCGACCGGCAGGCCTGCCGAGGCAGGTCCGGAGACATCTGGACTGTCGCCGTTACCGCTGCCCCCCACTGGCCCCGGTCCCGCTCCACGCAACGATGCCCGGTGCGGAGGCACCGGAAACAACCCATGGTTGCTGTTGACGTAACGGAAGTCGAGGGGCCGTGCTTAGAACTTTGGGCGGGGTCTCCGGGGCGTCAGCGCGCTGCCAGGATCTCCGCGACTTGCGGGATGTCCTTGTCGCCGCGGCCGGAGAGATTGACCACCATCAGGTGATCCTTCGGCTTCTGCGGGGCGAGATCGGCGACGCGGGCGAGCGCATGCGCGGATTCCAGCGCCGGGATGATACCTTCCAACCTTGAGATCAGCTGGAACGCCTCCAGCGCCTCCTCGTCGGTGGCGGAGAGATAGGTCGCCCGGCCGACATCGTGCAGCCAGGAATGCTCCGGGCCGATGCCGGGATAGTCGAGCCCGGCCGAGATCGAATGGGCATCCTTGATCTGCCCGTCATCGTCCATCAGCAGGAAGGTGCGGTTGCCGTGCAGCACGCCGGGGCGCCCGCCGGTGAGCGACGCCGCATGAAGGCCGCTGGGGATGCCGTGGCCGGCGGCCTCGACGCCGTAGATCTCGACGCTGGAAGCGTCGAGGAAAGGGTGGAACAGCCCCATCGCATTCGAGCCGCCGCCGATGCAGGCGATCAGCGAATCGGGAAGACGGCCTTCGGCCTCTTGCATCTGCTCGCGGGTCTCCTTGCCGATGATCGACTGGAAGTCGCGCACCATCGCCGGATAGGGATGCGGCCCTGCGACCGTGCCGATGCAGTAGAAGGTCGTCGCGACATTGGTCACCCAGTCGCGCAGCGCCTCGTTCATCGCATCCTTCAGCGTCTTGGTGCCGGACTCGACCGGCACGACGGTGGCGCCGAGCATCTGCATGCGGAACACGTTGGGCGCCTGCCGGGCGACGTCGACCGCGCCCATATAGACGATGCATTCGAGCCCGTAGCGCGCGCAGAGCGTCGCTGTCGCGACGCCGTGCTGGCCGGCGCCGGTCTCGGCGATGATGCGCTTCTTGCCCATGCGCCGCGCCAGCAGGATCTGGCCGAGCACGTTGTTCACCTTGTGCGAGCCGGTATGGTTCAGCTCCTCGCGCTTCAGGTAGATCTTGGCGCCACCGAAATGGTCCGTCAGGCGCTCGGCGAGATAGAGCGGCGAGGGCCGGCCGACATAGTGCTTCAGCCCGCTGGTCATCTCGGCGTGATAGGCCGGGTCGGCCTTCGCGGCCTTGTACGCCTCTTCCAGCTCGAGGATCAGCGGCATCAGCGTTTCCGCGACGAAGCGGCCGCCGAACAGGCCGAAGCGGCCGTTCTCGTCCGGGCCGTTGCGATAGCTGTTCGGGGTCGCGGGGGCGTTCATGCCGTCAAACCTTCTTGCAGTGCCGCCGCGGCCTTGCGGGCCGATGCGATGAATTTCGTGACCCGCGCGGGATCCTTGATCCCCGGCGCGCTTTCGACGCCCGAGGAGACGTCGACGCCCGCCGGCCTCGTGATGCCGATGGCCTCGGCAACATTCGCCGGATCGAGCCCGCCCGATAGCATGAAGCGCTGGGAAGGGTCGAGACTGGCGAGCAGGCCCCAGTCGAAGGGTCTGCCATGCCCGCCGGGAAAGGCCGCATCCTTCGGCGGCTTGGCGTCGAGCAGGATGAGATCGGCGGCATCGCAATAGCCCGCGACGGCCTTGAGGTCTTCCGCCGTTGCGATGCCGAGCGCCTTCATCACCGGCCGGCCGACGGTCCGGCGCAGCGCTGCGGTCTGTTCCGGGGTCTCGCGGCCATGGAACTGGAACCAGTCTGGGTTCAGCGCTTCCGCAAGCTCCGCTGCCTGCGGCTCGCTCCAGTCGACGACGAGCGCGACGATCTCCGTCTTGCCGCGCGCGATCGCCGCAAGCTGCTTCGCGCGCTCAAGCGTCACATAGCGCGGGCTTCTCGGGTGGAAATTGAGCCCGATCATGTCCGCGCCGGCCGCGAGCGCAGCTTCCAGCGTCTCGGGCGTCGAGAGGCCGCAGATCTTGATCAGGAAGGGCGAACCAGTGGACATGGCCCGGCGTTTAGCACGGTCCGTTCGCGGGCGCATGCCGTACTTGCGACATGATGACGAAGGAAGCCATGTTCGGACAAGGCGAAGAGGGGGACGGGTTGATCCGGCTGGGCATGGGCAGACGCGGGCTGACGATGATGGCGGGCCTGCTCGCCATCTCCGGGCTGGCCGTGGCGGCGTTCTATTATATCGGCCAGCCGCGGACCCTGCGCCTCGCCGTCGGGCCGCTCGGCTCCGAGGATGCCCGCATGGCGGCGGCCTTCGTGCAGGGCCTCAATCGCGACAAGGCTTCCGTGCGCCTGCGCCTCGTTCTGACCGAGGGCTCCGAGGACAGCGCCAGGAAGATCGATGCGGGCCAGGCCGATCTCGCCATGCTGCGCGCCGACATCGCCATGCCCTCGACCGCCGACACGGTGCTGATCACCCGCCGGACCTTTCCGTTCTTCATCACCAGAGCCGAGACCGCGATCGGCCGCATTGCCGAGTTGCGCGGCCGCAAGATCGGAGTCGGGCGCAATCCGGCCGGCAATGCCGCGCTGTTGAAGCGGGTGCTGGCGCAATACGAGGTCCGGCCCGAGGAGGTCGAGATCGTCAAGCTCAGCCAGGAGGAGATCGTGCCGGCGGCCAAGGAGAAGCGCATCGATGTCTTCTTCTCGATCAATGCAGTGGGTTCGCACACCAATAATGACGCCTTGCGGCGCCTGCGCGAGGCCTGGGGCAACGACCCCGTCCTGATCCCCGTCCGCGAGGCCGATGCGCTCGCCTTGCGCTACCGGGCGATCGAAGCCGGCGAGATCGTGCGCGGCGCATTGGGCGGCGATCCGCCGCGTCCGGCCGAGAGCCTCCAGACGATATCGATCACGTCGCGCCTCGTCGCGGCGCAGAGCCTCGACGACAATCTCGTCGGCGAACTCACCAAGGACATCCTGGGCCTGCGCCTGACGCTGGCCTCGGAACTGCCGGCCGTGCAGGCGCTGGAGACGCCCTCGACCGACAAGGACGCGCCCCTGCCGGTCCATTCGGGCGCCGCCGCCTATATCGACGGCGAGCAGGAGACTTTCTTCGACCGCTATGGCGACTGGTTCTATATCGGCGCCATGGCCCTCTCGGCCTTGGGCACGGGCGGTGCCGCGCTGCTCGGCCGCGAGAGCGCCAACCGGCGTCGGCGCGCCATGTCGGGTCTCGACGAATTGCTGGCGCTTCTGGCGGAGATCCGTGCCTGCGAGGACGAGGAGGAACTGATGCGGCTCGGCCGCGAGGCCGACCAGATTCTCACCCGCGTGCTCGCCGACTACGCCAAGGGTGATCTCGACACGGCGGCGCTCGCCGCCTACCGCCTTGCCATCGATCAGGTCGGCCGGGCCGTGGCCGAACGGCAGCGGGCGCTGGCGGAGGCCTGACGCGCATTTACTTTTCGGCAGCGTCTGCGGTTGCCGAAAAGCCCGCCAGCGTTTATGTGCAGCGCAACGAATTCCAGATTCACGTGAAACAGGCTACGCCGGCGGGGCAGCGCTCCAGACCGGCTCGTGGCCTTGAAAGCAAGGCCCAGACCCGCATGTCCATGCGCAACATCGCCATCATCGCGCACGTCGACCATGGCAAGACGACCCTCGTCGACAAGCTGCTGCAGCAGTCCGGCACCTACCGCGACAACCAGCGCGTCATCGAGCGCGTGATGGATTCCAACGATCTCGAGAAGGAGCGCGGCATCACCATCCTGGCCAAGGCGACCTCGGTCGTCTGGAAGGATACGCGCATCAACATCGTCGACACTCCCGGCCACGCCGATTTCGGCGGCGAGGTCGAGCGCATCCTGAACATGGTCGACTCGGCCATCGTGCTGGTCGACGCCGCCGAGGGCCCGATGCCGCAGACCAAGTTCGTGGTCTCCAAGGCGCTGAAGCTCGGCCTCAAGCCGATCGTTGCGATCAACAAGGTCGACAAGCCCGACGCCCGCACCACCGAAGTCATCAACGAGGTCTTCGACCTCTTCGCCGCGCTCGACGCCACCGACGAGCAGCTCGACTTCCCGATCCTCTACGGTTCGGGCAAGCAGGGTTGGATGGCCCACTCGCCGGAAGGCCCGCAGGATAACGGCCTCGCCCCGATGTACGACCTCATCCTCTCGCATGTGCCGGAGCCCAAGGTCGAGGAAGGCCCGTTCCGCATGATCGGGACGCTGCTTGAGGCCAACCCCTATCTCGGCCGCATCATCACCGGCCGCGTCACCTCGGGCACGGCGAAGCCGAACCAGACCGTGAAGGTGCTCTCGGGCGACGGCTCGACCGTCGAGACCGGCCGCATCTCGAAGATCCTCGCCTTCCGTGGCCTCGAGCGCCAGCCGATCGAGGAAGCCGTCGCGGGCGATATCGTCTCGATCGCTGGCCTGGTGAAGGGCTCCGTCGCCGACACCTTCTGCGACCCCTCAGTGACCGAGCCGATCGAAGCCCAGCCGATCGACCCGCCGACGGTGTCGATGACCTTCATGGTCAACGATTCCCCGCTCGCCGGCACCGAGGGCGACAAGGTCACCACCCGCGTCATCCGCGACCGTCTGTTCAAGGAGGCCGAGGGCAATGTCGCGCTGAAGATCGAGGAAGCCTCCGACAAGGACAGCTACATCGTCTCCGGCCGTGGCGAACTCCAGCTCGCCATCCTGATCGAGACCATGCGTCGCGAAGGCTTCGAGCTCGGCGTGTCGCGTCCGCGCGTCGTGCTGAAGCGTGACGATTCGGGTCAGCTCCTGGAGCCGATCGAAGAGGTCATCATCGACGTCGACGAGGAGCATTCCGGCGTCGTCGTGCAGAAGATGTCCGAGCGCAAGGCCGACATGCTGGAGATGCGCCCCTCCGGCGGCAACCGCCTGCGCCTGATGTTCCACGCTCCGACCCGCGGCCTCATCGGCTATCAGGGCGAACTGCTCACCGACACGCGCGGCACCGCGATCATGAACCGCCTGTTCCACGATTACCTGCCCTACAAGGGCGAGATCGGCGGCCGCCGCAACGGCGTGCTGATCGCGATGGAGACCGGAGAGGCCGTGGCCTACGCGCTGTGGAACCTCGAGGACCGCGGCCCGATGATGATCGAGCCGGGCTGGAAGGTCTATCAGGGCATGATCGTCGGCGAGCACACCCGCGAGAACGATCTCGAGGTGAACGTGCTCAAGGGCAAGAAGCTCACCAACATCCGCACGACGTCGAAGGACGAGGCCGTTCGCCTGACGCCGCCGATCCGCATGACGCTGGAGCGTTCGCTGGCCTGGATCGACGACGACGAGCTCGTCGAGGTCACGCCGAAGTCGATCCGCCTGCGCAAGGGCATCCTCGATCCGAACGAGCGCAAGCGCTCGCAGAAGCAGAAGGCCGAAGTGGCCTGAGGAATTGGGCCGCCGATCTGGCGGCCCTTTTCATTTTGACCTGGATCAGTGGCTCATCAGGAGCGGGAGCGGGGTCGACTTCAGCAGCGACTGCGTGACGCCGCCGAGCAGCCATTCGCGCAGCCGCGAGTGCTTGTAGGCGCCGCAGGCGATGAGGTCCGCTTGGAAGTCGATTGCCGCCTGCCGGATCGTCTCGGCCACGTCGTTCCCGCCGGACACGGCGACGTTGCGCACGGTGACGGAGGCGCCATGCCGCGACAGATGCGGCGCCAGTTCGGCGCCGGCGACGAAGCGCGACAGATCCTTCTCGCCGGTGATGGAGAGGATCTCGACCTCGGCTCCCGGCAGGAACGGCCTGAGCTCCGCGACGGTCCGGGCGGCGCTGGCACTGCCGTCCCAGGCGATCAGTATGCGCTTGGCCGCGAAGGTCTCGCAGCCCGGCGGCACGATGATCACCGGCCGGGCGCTGTCGAACAGCGCGGCCTCGATCAGGCCGCGGTCACGTTCGGCGGCATTCTTCTCCAGGTCGAGCACGCTGAGGTCGTGGACGCGGGCATGGGCAACCAGATGGCTGTCGAGCTCAGCATAGACCAGCCGGGGCGTCTCGATCGTGCTGGTGACGCCGGCCAGGCCGGCGCTGGTCCGCGCCAGTTCCGCGAAGCGCTCCGCCAGCACGCCGATGCGGCGGTTCTCGGCATGGACGAAGGCGACGCCGAAATCTCCGATGAGCGAGGCAGGGACGGCATATAGCATCGCAGCCGCCTGGATCGTCAGATGCGCGCCCGTCTCCTGCGCGAGCGAGAGGGCATAGGCGAGTGCGGATTCGCGCTCGCCCTGGCCTTCCTCGGTGTAGGCGGTGAAGATGCTCTTGATCGACGGGGCCATGGATATCTCCGGTTGCTGCATGGAACTCGGCACACGTTTGCCAGATCGTCGTGATCGCGCCTTGCGCTGGGTCAATTGTCCTCATGGTAGTCGTTTCCCCGGCCTCCGCTCTGCGCTCGGTGCAGTGCGCGGATGACGGAGGTCGAGCTTGTCGGTCCTTGCCGGCTCTGATCCTCTGCCAGCCTCTCAGGGGAAGGATCACCACCATGCAATTCCGCAATCTCGGCCGCTCGGGCCTGCGCGTCTCGCTCGTCGGGCTGGGCTGCAACAATTTCGGCGGCCGCATCGATCTCGACGCGACGCGCAAGGTCGTCGATGCCGCGATCGAGCATGGCATCACCCTGTTCGACACCGCCGATATCTATGGCGAGCGCGGCGGCTCCGAGACGGCGCTGGGCGAGGTGCTGGGCGTACGCCGCAAGCAGATCGTGCTCGCCAGCAAGTTCGGCATGGACATGGATGCCGAGGGCGTGAAGAAGGGCGGTTCGCGCCGCTACATCATGAATGCCGTCGAGGATTCGCTGCGGCGCCTCAAGACCGACTGGCTCGATCTCTACCAGCTCCATCGTCCGGACCCGCTGACCCCGATCGAGGAGACGCTGCGCGCCATGGACGACCTCGTTCGCCAGGGCAAGGTTCGCTATATCGGCTGCTCGAACGTCGTCGCCTGGCAGGTCGCCGATGCCCAGTGGACGGCGCGCGATCTCGGCATTCCCGGCTTCGCCTCGGCGCAGGATGAGTACAGCCTGCTGAAGCGCGGCGCCGAGAAGGACCTGATCCCCGCCATCGCCCATTACGGCATGGGGCTGCTGCCCTATTTCCCGCTCGCCAACGGCGCGCTCACCGGCAAGTACAAGCGCGGCGCGGCGATGCCGGAAGGCGCGCGCCTGACCAAGCTGCCGCAGCGCGCCGACGAGATCTTCAGCGCGGATAACTGGCGCCGCATCGAGGGGCTGACCGCCTTTGCCGAGCAGCGCGGCCATACGCTCGTCGAGCTCGCCTTCTCCTGGCTGGCGGCCCAGCCCGTGGTCTCCAGCGTGATTGCCGGCGCGACCAGGCCGGAGCAGGTCGCGGCCAACGTCAAGGCGGCCGACTGGGCGCTGAGCGCGGAAGACCTCGCCGAGATCGACAAGATCAGCGCCTGAGGTCGTTGAGTTTCCTCGGAAACACGCCGTCATCCCGGGCTTGACCCGGGATCCATGCCGGAGCGATGCCGATCAAGGTTCAGGCATGGATTCCGGATCGGCGCGGCTACGCCGCTTGTCAGGGATGACGCGCGTTTGTTGAAGCGCGTACCTCACAGGAAGGTCGCGATCTCCTCCAGTGGCTTCTTGCCGATGGCGGGGACGCGGCAATCCTCCTTGGGATAGCCGACGACGAGCAGGATCAATGCCTTCTCGTTGTCGGGCCGCCCGCAGAGCTCGTTGAGGAAGTTCATCGGAGCCGGCGTATGCGTCAGCGTCGCCAGCCCCGCATCATGCAGCGCCGCGATCAGGAAGCCGGTGGCGATGCCGACCGATTCCGGCACGTAATAGTGCTTGATCCTGTTGCCCTCGGCATCGACGCCCCAGCGCTGGGCGAAGATCGCGATCAGCCATGGCGCGGTCTCCAGGAACGGCTTCTGGTCGTCCGTGCCGAGATGGGCGAGGGCATCCAGCCATTCCTCGCCAGCGCGGCCGGCATAGAAGGCGCGCTCCTCTTCTTCCGCGCCCTCGCGGATCAGCTTCTTGTGCCGGGGGTCGGAAATGCAGACGAAGCTCCAAGGTTGCTGGTTGGCGCCGGAAGGTGCGGTGCCGGCGACGCGCACGGCCGTCTCGACCAATTCACGCGGCACCGGTCTGTCCGAGAAGTCGCGCACCGTGCGGCGCTTGCGCATGCGGGCGAGGAAGGCGTCGGCCCGCCCCTGCATCTCTGCTTCCGGGACACCCTCGAACACGAGGGGCATGGTGACATAGGGACTCACGGGCGCTTCGCTCCTGACGCAGTTTGGTCAGCTTGCTGCGAATCGCAGGCCGGATGCAATGGACCCGTTGCGCCGGCCCGCTTATGGTCCGCGCCATGAGCGAGAAAGCCACCACCGCCCCCGCCCTGAAACCCGGCGACCATCTCTTCCTGGTCGACGGTTCGAACTTCATTTTCCGGGCCTATTTCCAGTCGATCAACCAGGACCGGAAGTACAATGCCCGTTCGGACGGGTTGCCGTCGGGCGCCGTCCGGCTCTTTGCGACGAAGCTGTTCCAGTTCGTGCGCGAGGGCGTGCTTGGCGTCCGGCCGACCCATCTCGCCATCGTCTTCGACAAGTCGGAGAACTCGTTCCGCAAGGCGATCTACCCGGCCTACAAGGGCAACCGCTCCGAGCCGCCGCCCGATCTCATCCCCCAGTTCCCGCTGATGCGGGAGGCGGTGCGGGCTTTCGGGCTCATCCCCGTCGAGCAGGATGTCTACGAGGCCGACGACCTGATCGCGACCTATGCGAAACAGGCCCGCGAGGCCGGCGCCGACGTCCTGATCGTCTCCGCCGACAAGGACCTGATGCAGCTCGTGAAGCCGGGCGTCGCCATGTACGACCCTGCCTCCGGCGACCAGAAGAAGGGCGCCGGCTTCCGCGCCGAGCGCCGCATCGGCGAGCCCGAGGTCGTCGAGTATTTCGGCGTCATGCCGGACAAGGTCACCGATGTGCAGGCGCTGGCGGGAGACGCCACCGACAACGTGCCGGGCGCGCCCGGCATCGGCATCAAGACTGCGGCCCAACTCATCGGCGAATATGGCGATCTCGAAACCCTGCTGGCGCGCGCCGGCGAGATCAAGCAGCCGAAGCGCCGGGAGACCCTGACCAATCCCGAAGTGATCGAGAAGGTCCGCATCTCCCACAAGCTCGTCAGCCTCGTCGACGACGTGAAGGTCGAGACGCCGCTGGAGAATCTGACGCTGGAGCAGCCGGACCCGGCCAAGCTCATCGCCTTCCTCAAGGCGATGGAATTCACCACCATCACCAAGCGCGTCGCCGAAGCCTATGAAGCGGATGTCGGCGCCGTCGATGCCGATCCGGACCTGGCGCCGGGCGGCGCGCGCGCGGCCGAGCTCAAGGCGCTCTATGCCGGCGCCGATGCCGCCGAGGATGCGGCTCCCGGCGCTGCCCCGGCCGCCTCTCCCGCATCTGCCGCGGCCTCAGGCGCCCCCGCTGGCGAAGACGGCTGGATGACGCCGGGCGATCTGGCCGCTTCCCGCAAGAACGAGGCGATCGCCGGCAAGATCGACCGCTCCACATACGAATGCGTGCGCACGCTTGCCGATCTCGAGCGCTGGATCGGCTGGGCCTACGAGGTCGGCCATGTCGCTCTCGATACCGAGACCACCTCGCTCGACGCGATGCAGGCCGATCTCGTCGGCATCTCGCTGGCGGTCGCGCCGGGCCGCGCCTGCTACATCCCGCTCCAGCATCGCGCCGGCGATGGCGGGCTCTTCGACGAAGGGCTGCTGGCCGACCAGATTCCGCTGACGCAGGCCGTCGCCGCCCTGAAGCCGCTGCTCGCCGATCCCGGCGTGCTCAAGATTGGCCAGAACTTGAAATACGACCTGCTGGTGCTGGAGCGCCACGGGCTCGGCGTGTCTCCGATCGAGGACACGATGCTGATCTCCTATGCGCTCGATGCCGGCAGCAACACGCACGGCATGGACCGTCTCTCGGAATTGCACCTCGGCCACGAGACGATTCCCTATGCACAGGTCGCTGGCACCGGCAAGAACCAGGTCACCTTCGACAAGGTGCCGCTCGACCGCGCAACCGATTACGCGGCCGAGGATGCCGATGTCACGTTGCGCCTTTGGCTTGCGCTGAAGCCCCGCCTTGCCGCCGAGAAGAAGACATCGGTCTACGAGGTGCTGGAGCGGCCGATGGTCGAGGTCCTCGCGAAGATGGAGCGCCGCGGCATCGCCATCGACCGGCAGATTCTCTCCCGGCTCTCCGGCGATTTCGCGCAAGGTCTCGCCCGGCTGGAGGACGAGATCTATGAGCTGGCCGGCGAGAAGTTCACCATCGGCAGCCCCAAGCAGCTCGGCGATATCCTGTTCGGCAAGATGGGGCTGGAAGGCGCCAAGAAGACCGCGACCGGCCAATGGGCGACCGGTGCAGGCGTGCTCGAAGAGCTCGCGGAGCAGGGCCATGCGCTGCCGTCCAAGATTCTGGAATGGCGCCAGCTCGCCAAGCTCAAGTCGACCTATACCGACTCGCTGCCGGGCTATGTGAATCCGCAGACCAACCGGGTCCACACCTCCTACGCGCTGGCCGCGACGACCACGGGCCGGCTCTCCTCCTCCGAGCCGAACCTCCAGAACATCCCGATCCGTACCGAGGCCGGCCGCAAGATCCGGACTGCCTTCGTCCCCGAGAAGGGCTACAAGCTGGTCTCGGCCGACTACAGCCAGATCGAACTGCGCCTGCTTGCCCATATCGCCGAAATCCCGCAGCTCCGGCAGGCCTTCGCCGATGGTATCGACATTCACGCGATGACGGCCTCCGAGATGTTCGGCGTTCCCGTGCAGGGCATGCCGAGCGAGGTGCGCCGCCGCGCCAAGGCGATCAATTTCGGCATCATCTACGGCATCTCGGCCTTCGGCCTCGCCAACCAGCTCGGCATCGGCCGCGAGGAGGCGAGCGCCTATATCCGCAAGTATTTCGAGCGCTTCCCCGGCATCCGCGACTACATGGATCAGACCAAGACCCATGTCCGCGCCCACGCCCAGGTCACCACGATCTTCGGCCGCGTCTGCCATTTCCCGGCGGTGGCCTCGAAGAACCCGTCCGAGCGCGCCTTCGTCGAGCGTCAGGCGATCAACGCCCCGATCCAGGGCTCGGCCGCCGACATCATCCGTCGGGCGATGACCCGCATGGACTCGGCGCTGGCCGCGAACCGCCTCAATGCCCGCATGCTCCTGCAGGTGCATGACGAACTCGTCTTCGAGGTGCCGGAGGCGGAGGTCGAGAAGACCTTGCCGATCATCGAGAAGGTGATGATCGAGGCGCCGCATCCGGCCGTGCAATTGCGCGTGCCGCTCGCGGTCGAGGCCCGGGCTGCCGACAACTGGGACGAGGCGCACTGACGGCCGGGCTGCACGACTCCTGCAAGCCCTCATCCTGAGGAGCGAGCCAAAGGCTCGCGTCTCGAAGGATGCTCCAGCGATCACCAGAGCCTCCTGAAGCATCCTTCGAGACGCCGCTGGCACGGCTCCTCAGGATGAGGGCTCACGGGGATGCTGAGCAGCCGGAACCCGGCCGCTCCTTCCGGCGTTGACCCCTCCGACGCGCCAGGGGGGCGCGGGTCGCGCGTTGGAATCGGGGACATGCTCAGCTCATCGGCCTGGCGGCCGTTTCCGCGCTATAGGGCGGAACCGGAACCGGTGGAGGACAACGCGGAGATCACGGCCCATGAGCATGACCTCATCGTCCGCTACGCCATCGTCGGCATCTTCGTCATCCTGGCGACAGCCTCGCTCTCCCTGACCAAGGTCATCGCCATGCCGGTCGTGGCGGGCGTGATCTTCGGGCTTGTGCTCGGCCCGCTCGTCGATGTGCTGGCGCGGCACCGGGTGCCGCAGCATGCGGCTGCGGCGCTGGTCGTGCTGCTCTTCATCGGCCTGCTCTTCGGCGCGATCGCGATCCTTGCCGTGCCGGTCGCCGGCTGGAGCGATCAGGCCCCGGCCATGATGGCGGCGCTCAGGACCAAGCTCGCGGGCGTCTTCGCCTTCATGGACGAGTTCAAGCGCGGCATCGCCTCGATCACCGGCAAGGGCGCCGAGCTCAGCGTCTCCCAGGGCAACCCGCTCTTCGACATCGCCATGACTTCATCGACGGCGGCCGGCGGCATGATGATCTTCGTCGCGACGATCTATTTCTGGCTGGCAACCCGCCGCCATCTCAAGGCGCGGGTGCTCCGGCTTTGTCTCGGCCGCGGCGCGCGCCGCTCGGCCGGTTCCTTCTTCGAGGAAATCGAGGCCCGCGTCGCCCGCTATTTCGCGCTGGTGACGACGATCAATTTCGGCATGGGCGTCCTCACCATGGCGATCGCCTGGCTCGCCGGGCTACCCTTTCCGGTGTTCTGGGGGGCGCTTGCCTTCCTGCTCAACTATCTCGCCTTCGTCGGGCCGATCATCGTCGCGATCCTGCTCCTGGCCGGGGCTTTGCTCGATGCGCCCTCAATCGTTGCGGCACTCTGGCCGGCGACGGCCTATTACGTCCTGCACCTGATCGAGGGTAATGCGGTCACGCCGGTCTTCGTCGGCAACCGGCTGACGATCTCGCCCTTCCTCGTCTTCACCGCCTTCATTTTCTGGCTCTGGCTCTGGGGGCCGGTCGGCGCTGTTCTCTCGACGCCGATCGTCATCGTCGCCATGGTCGCGCAGGAGGAATTCGCGCGCTATCGCCGTGAGAAGGCGAAGGCGGATGCCGAGGAGGCCGGCGAGGCGAAGGCCGCCTGAAGGCTGGGTTCGGAACAGAAGCCACGCCGATGCGTTCCCGTGACAAGGCGGAAGCCCTTGCGGCAACCGCTTCTCCCCGCCACCATCGAAATTCCCACCAGCGACAGGACGACACCGCCATGGCCACCACGACATCCGCGAAACGTCAGGCTGCCGCCGCTGCCAAACGCGCAAAGGCCGATGTCGAGGCCGGCACTGATGATGTCGCGGCCGAGGCGAGCCAGGCCGGAGCCCGCGCCAGGCGCCAGGCGAGCGCGCTGGAGGACACGCTGACCCGCAGCGCCGAGGACATCGCCGCCACCGTCAACGAGCGCCTGCGCGCCGTCGGCGTCGACACTGACAAGATGGTCGATGTCGCCAAGGAACAGGCGTCCGAATTGCAGCGGCTGATCGAGGACGAGATCCGCGAGCGGCCGTTGCGTGCGCTCGGCGTGGCAGCCGCGATCGGCCTGTTCGTCGGCTTCCTGTCGGCGCGCTGACCATGTTCGGGGGGATCGGTTCCTTCATCGCTTCGGAGATGTCCGGGGTGGTGAGGCGCAATATCACCGTCTACGGCCTGTTCGGCCTCGCCGTCCTGCTCATGCTCTGCGCCGGCGGCTATGCGCTGAATGCCCTGCATACCGTGCTGGAGCAGCGCTATGGCGCGGTCGCCGCGAGCCTTTGGGTCGCAGGTGGCCTGTTTCTGGCCGGGCTGTTCGCCATCTGCATCGCGCTCATCGTCAAGGGCCGCCGCCGGCCGCCGCGCCCGGCCGCGACCGCGGCTCTCGCGGCCGCGCCGCTTGCGGCGAAGCTCATCGGCTCTCGCCTGAGCTGGCGCATGGCGGTCGCCGGCGGCATCGTCGTGCTTGGTGCGATTCTGGGCCGCCAGATCGTCGCGGGTGGTGATGATGACGATGCGGAAGCTTGATTCCGCGCCAAGCGGCGGCATGGACGCAGCATGTCTTTTTACATAGGGATGTCGGCATGCGTCCCTTAACAAGACCTGCATGTCTGCTCGGGTGAGGCCTCGAAACCGCTTTCCGCTGCCGGTTTTTCCGGTCCTCGGCGCGCGCGTCCGTTCGGCCACAACCACGATCATCGCGATCGGGGTGGTCGCGGCGGCGGTCGTGCTGGCTGCCGGGATCAACTGGCAGGCGCGGCAGACGGCGGACCGCGTTTCCCACGCGATCGAGATCCGCGAGCGGGCCGAGCGCTTCCTTGGCCGCATGCGCGATGCCGAGACCGGCCAGCGCGGCTTCCTGCTGACCGGAGAGGCTGCATATCTTGACCCCTTCACCGAGGGCAGGGCCGCGGCCGGTCCGGAACTCGACATCCTGGCGGGGCTGGTCGAGGCCGACCCCACCCAGAAGGAGCGGGTCGGGACCTTGCGCGCGGACATGGCCACCAAGTTCGCGGAGCTCGACCGGACGATCTCGCTGGAGCGCGCCGGCCGTCGCACGGAGGCGCTGGCGCTGGTCAAAAGCGAAAGCGGAATCGCTGCGATGGACCGCTTGCGAGATACCGTCCAGGCGATCCAGCAGAGCGAGAATATCCGCCTGAGGTCGCTCTATAGCCGGGAGGAGCGCCGCCGCCTCTGGGGCAGCGCGGGCATCGTCGTCGCGCTCGCCGGGCTCGCCTTCGCCGCCTGGCAGCAATTGCGCAGCCGCCAGCGCCGCAGCACCGCGCTCGCCGTCAGCAATGCCGAGCTGGAGCGCATCGTCGGCGAGCGCACGCGGCAGCTCGAAAGCGAGCGTCTGCGCATCGAGGCCCTGCTGCGCGACGTCAATCACCGCGTCGGCAACAATCTCGCTATGGTCTCGGCGCTGCTCAACGTGCAGAGCCGGCAGACGCGCGAGCCCGCGGTCAAGGCGGCGCTGGCACAGGCGCAGTCGCGCATCCAGGCGATCGCGGCCGGCCAGCGGCGCCTGCGCCTCGACATCGAGACCGACGAGATCGATGCGCGGCCCTATATGGAAGACCTGCTCGCCGAGATCGGAAAATCGACAGAAGGCCGGCCGATCCGGATCGATCTCGACATGAAATCGATCCGCCTGCCCGGCCGCGATGCGGTGTCCTTCGTCGTCATCGTCAACGAGCTCGTGACCAACGCCATCAAGCATGCCTTTCCCGAGGGCATGTCGGGGCGGATCGTCATCCGTTTCGCGCCGACGGAGCAGGAAGGGGAACCGGCTCTCGCGCTGTCGATCGAGGATGACGGCGTTGGCATGCCGCAGGAAACCGCCAGCAAGGGGCTGGGCCAGACGGTGATCGCGAGCCTGCTGCGCAGCATGCGTGCGACGATGACCTCGGAGCCGGCTCACCCGGAACAGGCCGAGCGTCCAGGCACGCAGGTGACGATCGTTTTTCCGAAGCGGGAAAGTCTCCCCGCTCAGGCCTGACGCCGGATATCAGGCTCGCACAGCCTTCAGGGCCCGTGCGCCCACGGCGCTTTTCACGAAGGCTCCGATCTCGCGCGTGGAGAATGGCTTGCGCAGGAAGCGGACGTCGCGCAGCGTCGCCGGCACCTCATGCGGCGCCGATCCCGAGACGAAGGCGAAGGGCGTGCCGATCTCCTGGAGGGCGCTCGCGATGTCGAAGGTCTTGCCGCCGACGACATCGATGTCGAGCAGGGCGCAGGCCAGCTGCTGCGCCGTCATCCGGTGCGCTTCCGCTACGGATTCGACGACAATCAGCTCGACGCCGTCGCCAAGTTGCTCGGCCACGGCGCTTTCGATGTCCATCGCGATGAACGGATCGTCCTCGACGATGAGTACGCGGATATCAGCCATCAACCGGCTCTCTCGCTCACTGCAATCTCTGTTACGTGGTCTCAACGTGACAGGATTGGCGATGTTCCTGCTCTGGCGCCCCAGCATGGCGGAAAGCTTGGGATTTGAGTCGATTTTGAGCGGTCAAGGTTAGCAAAGGGTAATCTCACCACCAGTTCGTCGGGTCAGCGCCGCCGGCCCGGTTCGACCAGAGACAATTCAAGCGCGGTGACGCCGATCGCGACATTGATGCCCCGATTGCCCTGGAGCGGCAGCGGCAGCAGGGTCGCTTCATTGTCCTTGCCGCCGGACAGCGCATTGCCGGGGGCGGAGGGAGCGGTCGCGCTGCCGCTCTTGTAGGACCCGCTCAGGGCGCCAAGTGGGGCCCGCGCATAGGGACCGTACACGCGCCAGACCATGGTCGCGGTCCGGACCGAGCCGAGGTCCAGGCTGAAGCTGCGGACGATCCCCGTATAATGCTGCATCGGCCCGCGGCGTGGCCTGAAGCGGCACTCGGTCGGGCGCTGCGACTTGGCGATGGCGGTGAAATTGGTGCCGACGGTGCAGGACAGGCGCCCCGTCGGCGGCCCGAGATTCTGCGCCGCGGCAGGCTCATGCATTCCTAGGACGCCGGCGAGGGCAAGGGCGGCTAGGCAGGATCGGGAATGCCCACGGTTCATCGCGAATGCTCCTGGGGAACTGGCGGGACGAACGCCCCAAGAAACCCACAGTTCCAGGATAGGGAACCGGGAGGAGTTTGTAGCGTTGGCGTTTCATCTTGGCATGGGAATGTCGATGTCCGTGAGTCGTCTGCGGGGGGAAACCCCAACAATAATCGATCCGGAAACCCTGACGGCGCTGCCGCCGTTCTGGGAACTGGAGGATCTCGTCGCCACGGGCCTCGATCAGGAGGCTGCGCTGGCGGTCATGGTCGCGCGCCGCAGCGGCCCGCGGCTGGTCGGCGACATCGCTCCGGGCGATGACCAGCAGAGTTTCCTCCTCCGCTTCGGACCGGCCGAGTTTCCGCACTAAACCTGTCACTGGCAGAAGCGGGAGGCGCGCGAGCGTCGCCCCTGAATATCGACATGCAGATGATTGGCATGGGCCGCGTCCGAGCCCGGCCCCAGCGTGGTCATGAAGGCGCCGCAGGCCGATTGCCTGACGGCATCGAGGAAGCGGTTCTGCGTCAGACCCTCCGGCTTCTCCACCACGACCTGCGACGCGTTGCCGTCGCTTCCCAGCCTGAAGGCGAAGATATCCAGAGCCTGCCCGGTCGCATGCTGGCTGACAGGGCCGGTCGAGGCCCGGTTGCGCCGCCGGCATTCGTGACCGCCACCGACGCGCAAGGCCACGAGGTCGCGCTCGAAATGGCCGCGTGCCAAGGGCTGGACGCTGCCGTCGAGCCAGCCGGCCAGGGTCTTCGCCATGGCACAGCTCAGCACAGGCGGGGGGTCGAAGGTCACGCTGGCGCTGCCGCCCGGCCGCCTGATGGCGAGGGCCTCGACCCGGACGGGCTCGCTGACGCGGCAGGCCGGCTCACTGCTGTTGGGATCAGGGCTGGCCGGCAGGACCCGGTTGCCGGGTATGGAGCCCAGCGATGCCAGGCATGAAGCCTGTCCGGACGGCGCGTCTGCGCTTGTTGCACTCGAAGGTGCTGGCGCGGCTGTGGGCGGTTCGGTCGGCGCCGGGGCGTTCGGCATGGATGGCCGTAGCTCAGGTGGGCGGGACGGAGGGCGCCGCTGAGAAATCGGTGCGGTTGCCGGCGCTGCGGTAGCGTCCAGCGGAGCAAACCAGATTCCAACGACAACCATGCCCGACACGACCGCTTTGACGCGGTCATGGCACCGCACTCCGCCGCCGGGTGCGGCCGGCCTGCTTGCGTCGGGCTGGTTGGGGTGACCTAGCTGTCCAGGGCCGAGGCGCTGGCGATCGCCAGACTGGTCAGGCCGGCGAGCGCAAGGGAGAGAAACTCCGCGCTCGGGGCCCCCGGTTGGATGAAGCCTGAGAAGAGGGCAGTCCCGATCGATAGTGCCGCTATCGCGGCCGAGAAGCAGGTCGTCGCCATGATCTACGCCCTCCCCAACTGCAAACGAAACTGTCATTCAACGCGGAACGCATCATTTCCGTTCAGGTTCCGAACAGCAAGAAAAAAGGCCCGCGGATGTCAGCCGCGGGCCTTGATCGCTTTCGACGATGGTCGAGGCGTCAGGCGGCTTTGCGGCCGGCGCGGCGGTCGAAGAACAGGGCCTGGCTGATCGCGGCCTTCACGGCCTCCGGCTGGAACGGCTTGGTGATCAGGAAGGCCGGCTCCGGCCGGTCCCCTGTGAGGAGCCGCTCGGGATAGGCGGTGATGAAGATCACGGGTACGTCGATCGAGGACAGGATCTCGTTGACGGCGTCGAGGCCGGAGCTGCCATCGGCAAGCTGGATATCGGCCAGCACGAGGCCGGGCCGCCGCTTGGCGACGAGCGCGAGCGCCTCGCGCTGCGTGCGGGCAACGCCCGTGACGGTGTGGCCGAGCTCCTCGACCATCGTCTCGATATCGAGCGCGATGATCGGCTCGTCCTCGATGATGAGCACCTCGGTTGCGACCTGCTCGGCGATTTCCTGGCCGGCGGTCTGGATCAGCGCGGACGCTTCCGCGGCGGTGATGTCCATCACGGTGGCGACGTCGTCGAGCGGGAAGCCCTCCACCGTCCGCAGCAGGAAGGCCTGGCGCGGCCGTGGGGTCAGCGCCTCGAGATTGCGCTCGGCCGGTGCGCGCGAGAGCTCGACCACGGGCGCGGTGGAATCGACGCTGGCCGAGGACCACAGCTTCAGGAAGGTCTTGTACAGGCCGATGCGCGGATCGACGTCACGCGGGAATCCGGAGGGGTCCGCGACGAGCGCTTCGAGCATGGCGACGACATAGGCGTCGCCGCTCGGCTGGCTGCCGCAGAGCGCCCGCGCAAAGCGCCGCAGATACGGAAGATGAGGCGCAATTTCTTTTGCAATCGACATGAACGCGTCCCTTTTAGCGTGCTGAAATAATGGCTTAGGATGCGTTGGAAACAAGAAGTTTATTTTTGTGAAGCCGTGGAACCTTGGCCGAGCATACCCGTTATTAAGGCGTATTGGTGTCGCCATCGCAACCTGGCTTCGACACGCTGGCGGGACGTGGCAAGACCAGGGATGGCAGGGTTTGAGATTGCGGGATCGGCTGGAAAAGCCGGCCCGGCGGTGGTGCGAGGGCTGAGATGAACAGGTCGGATGCAGCGATGACTGAACCGGACGATCCTGAAGAAGGCTTCGATCTGGTTCTGGACCCGAAGGTGCAGGAATCCATCGGCCGCTCCCTCAAGGCCCATTACGACGACATCGTGAACGCACCTGTGCCCGACAAGTTTCTCGTGCTGCTCGCGCAGCTTGAGGCGACCGAGCAGCGTGCAGCTGGAGCGTCGCGCGATGAGTCCCAGTGACACCACGCCTGCTGGCCAGACCCAGACTTTGGCCCAGGAACGCCGGACCGAAGACTTCAAGGACGGGCTGATCCGTGAGATTCCCAATCTGCGCGCCTTCGCCGCCTCGCTCTCGGGCTCCATGCAGCTGGCCGACGATCTGGTTCAGGATACGCTCCTGAAGGCCTGGGGCAATTCGGACAAGTTCGAACCGGGCACCAGCCTGCGCGCCTGGCTCTTCACCATCCTGCGCAACACCTATTACTCGCTGTACCGCAAGCGCGGCCGCGAGGTGCAGGACAGCGAGGGGACCTATGCCGAGCGCATGGCGACCCATGGCAACCAGGAGAGCCATCTCGACCTCGCCGATTTCCGCAAGGCGCTCGCGAAGCTCCCCGAGGAGCAGCGCGAGGTGCTGATCATGGTCGGCGCCACCGGGCTGTCCTATGAGGAGGCGGCGGAGATCTGCGGCGTGGCGATCGGCACGATCAAGAGCCGGGTCAACCGTGCCCGTACGAAACTCGCCGAGCTGCTCTCGATCGGCGGCGTCGACGATCTCGGACCGGGCCGCACCAATGCGGCCGCGATGCAGAGAGTTGGTTCCGAACCCGTTGGCTCCTGATGCGTTTGCGGCGTTTCAGCACTGTCAGGACGCGTCTGCTGGCTTTGCTGGTCGTGATCGCCATTCCGATCGCTCTTGCCTCCACGTTCGCGGCCTATGCGACCTATCGGGCGGCGATCGTCGCGATCGAGGCGGCGCAGGCGCGCGCCGTCGATGATTTCGCGGTGCGCACCCGCGTCTGGTACCGGGGGATGTCGCGGGCGTTGCTTGTCTTCGGCGCCGTAGCCAGCGAACTCGGCCTCGACATGACGGGTTGCTCGGATGCCGGCTCCAAAGCGATGGACCGCACCGCAGGTTTCCGTGCCTTCCTGCTGCGTCATACGGACGGGCGGATCTGTGCGGGGGCGCTCGATGCCGATCTCACCACAGAGGCGCTGGACGGAATCGCGCAGCAGCTTGCCGGCCGGTCTCCGGTCGGGATGTGGAATGGCGCTGATATCGGCCGGATGCGCTACGATCAGGTGACGATTGGTACCCGTCGCTATCTTGCTATTCTCGCATCCATTCCATCGACAAGCGCAGGGCTGCAACAGGCGCTTCTCCTGGCTGCCCCTGAACTGCTTGAGAACGTCTTCGATCTCGGCGAGGACGGCCAGGTCCTGAATGTTGCATTGGTCGGGCGCGAGGCTGGCGTCGTCGCCGTCCGGGGAGACGGCCGCGACCTGTCCTGGATGCCGCGCACGAACCGCGTTCCCGAAAGACACGAGCGTTGGGTGGGGCCGAACCGGGCCGGGCAAGAGCGCGCCTTCGCTGCCCGTATGGTCGCCGAGCCGGATTTCTATATCGTCGCGAGCTTCGATGACCGGCCGGCCGAGGCGGCCCGGCTGCAATTCATCGTATTGCTGATCGCCCCGCTCCTGACGCTCGGCCTGCTCTGTCTCGTCTGCATGCGGGCGATCGACAGGCACTGCCTGCGCTGGCTGCGCGACATCGAGGCCGCGGCCCGGTCGAGGACCTCCACCAACCGGGTACGGGTCGCGGTGGCGGATGGCATGCCCAGCGACATCCGCAGCGTCGCCGAAGCCTTCAACGGCATGGTCGAGGAGCAGGAGGTTCGCCAGCGCCGTCTCCAGACTGCGCTCGACGACAACCGTTTTCTCGTCCGCGAACTGCACCACCGGGTCAAGAACAGCCTGCAGGTCGTGCAGAGCTATATCGGACTGAGCAAGCGCGACCATCGCGACGAGGCGAGGTTGGCTTTGGCCGATGCCGAATGCCGGGTGCATGTGCTGTCGGCGGCCTATCGCTTCACCCTCGCCGATGGCGAGATGCAGCCGGTCCGCGTCGATCTCTTCCTCGATGATGTCGTTACGATGATCTCCAATCTCATCCGCAGCCGCGACCAGTGGGTGACGAGCCGGATCGAGACCGTCGCGACGCTCTCCGTGGACCGGATCATTCCGCTCGGCTTTCTGGTGGCCGATGTCGCGTCCCGGGCTTTGAGAGGCACGCCGGGGGTTCGGATCGTCATCGAGGTCCGGGATATCGATGCGTCTGCGATCGAGGTCACGCTCGAGGTCGATCGCGAGATCCAGCACACCATGCCGCCGCGGCTTTTCGCGGGGTTACTGACGCAGGTCGGGGCCGTGCAGACGCAGGAGCCTCGCGGCCGCAGCCTGGGGCGCTGGCGGATCGAGCACGGCTCCTGAAACGGGCTGATCCCATCAGAAAACGCGCCGCCATGCGGGCTCTACCCGGATGAGGACGCGTTCTCGTGCCGTATCGGCGGATGCTAGCGAATAATATGTGTGACCGGCCCATCGGCCATCGCCTGCTGCGACGGCAGGGCGATGGCGCGGCGGGCGGCGCTGCGCGGGCGATCGGCGCGGTCGACGGCAGCGAATTGCAGGGTGTCGACATGGCCGCGCTCGGCCTTGGCGAGGGCGACGGTCGTCGAGCTCTGGTCATCAGGCATCTGGAGTCCGGCGCCCAGGGTCAGCGCCGAAACGGCCGTGCCCATGAGGCCGAAGAAGACGATGGCGCGCATGGCCGGCGCGAGGCTGGACTTCGGCATGGATGTCTCCAGGGCTGACCGGCCGATTGACCGGCTTTCGGGATGGAAAACGCCGCAAATGCCGGTTGGTTCCCGCTGAGCGTTGAGCATTACAGGAACTCGCCTGTCGTTGCGGAACGGGGAGCGCCCTCGCCGCGTTACCTTGCAGCCGGCTCCCTGCCGGCAAGAGGGGGCCATTCGACCATGAACATCGCCAGCCGGCCGGGGCGCCTCGGAACGCCGTGCCTCGCTTGTCCCTTGCGGCTCAAGCCCGCCTTCAGGGACAAGACCGATGACGAGATCCGCTTCATCCAGACGATGAAGACCGGCCACCGGACCGTGCGCGCCGGCCAGGACATCATTCATCCCGGGCAGGAGGACGCAGAGCTCTATACGCTCTTCTCAGGCTGGGCCTTTCGCTACAAATCCTTGCCGGACGGGCGGCGTCAGATCCTGAACTTCCTCCTGCCCGGCGATCTCGTGGGCTTGCAGGCCTCGCTGCTCGCGGCGGTCGAGCACGGCATCGAGGCCCTGACCGATGCCGAGCTCTGCGTCTTCCCGCGCAAGCGCCTGTGGGACCTCTTCGTGCGGATGCCGGCGCTGGCCTATGAAGTCTCCTGGCTCGGCTCGCGCGAGCAATGCATGGTCGACGACAACCTGACCTCGGTCGGGCAGCGCAGCGCCGGCGAGCGCCTCGCCGCGTTGATCATCTCGCTCTATCACCGGGCCGATGCGCTCGGGCTCGTCACCGATGACGGCTTCGATTTTCCGCTCTCGCAGCAGCAGCTTGCCGATGCGCTCGGCCTCTCGCTGGTCCATACCAGCAAGACCTGGTCGCGGTTGCGCCGGGAGGGGCTGTTCTCGCTGGCGGCTGGCCGGCTCACCTTGCTGAATCCGCGCCTGACAGCGCGAATGGCTGCGGTCTATGAGCAGGTCACGGCGCCAAGGCCGCTGATCTGAGGGCGGCGTTCGCGGCTGATGTGGATAAAGGCTTGGCGACAGCCCGCTCTTGACCCCATATGCCGCGCAGGTAACGTGATTTGCGTCAGACGCGTCGTCTCTGCGGCGTTCAAGGGGTGTCATGTCTTCGACGATTCGCCATCGCCCACCGCGCGCCGCATCGCTGGCCGCCCGCCTCGGGCAGTCCCGCGTCGCGACGCGGATCGAGGGCGAGATGCGCGTCACCGCTGCCGATCTCGTCGACCGCGTGGCCGAGGCGAAGCTGAAGGTGGCTGCCGTCCGCTACAAGGTCGAGGGCGAGGTTCGCAGCACCGCCGAGAAGTTCAAGAGCCGCGTCAGCGAGGCCAAGGCGAAGCTGGGCGACGAGGCGCGTTTCATCAAATCCTGGATCGACGACCCCCGCCGGACCGGATCGGTCACGCCATCGAGCCCGGCGCTGGCCAAGCGCATGGCCTCTTTCGTCGATCCCGAGCAGCCCGGCCCGGTCATCGAGATCGGCCCCGGCACCGGCCCGGTCACGGAAGCGCTGATCGAGCGTGGCATCGACGAAAGCCGCCTGATCCTCGTCGAGTACAGCCCCGAGTTCTGCGAATTGCTGAGCAAGCGCTTTCCGCGCGCGACGATCGTTCAGGGCGATGCCTATGCCCTCTCGGCGACGCTTGCCGGCCATCTCCAGGAGAGGGCGATCGCGGTGGTCTCCAGCCTGCCGCTGTTCAACCGCCCTCCGGCCACGCGTTCGGCCCTGGCGCGCGAGGCTTTCCCGCTGCTTGTCGAGGGCGCGCCCTTCATCCAGTTCACCTATTCGGTGATCTCGCCGATCCCGCGCAAGGGCTCGGGGCTCAAGGCCTTCGTGTCCGATTGGGTGCTCCGCAACATCCCGCCGGCGCGAGTCTGGGTTTATCGCCAAATTCGTTGATTTTCAGCCGAATTGACGCTGCGTCATCGGCATTTCGCGCGAATTGTCGCTGTTTCCACACAGATTCGTAAGACCTCGCCGTTAGGCAGCACGCGCGGCCGGCTGCTTGCTGGCCGGCCTGCCAGTGAGGAGCCTAAACAGCCGATGAGTGGCGCAGTCCTCCGCTACAGTTTGCCGCGTTGGCGCGTGACGCGCTGGCTCGCGGATGCCGGACCGGATGTCCCGCCCGAAATCCGCGTGGCGCTCATCACCAGCCTTTACGGCACGCTGCCGATCTTTATCGGCGGCGTCGTCAACTCGCTCGCGGTCTCCTTCCTGATCGCCTGGCGCATCCCGACCCTGCCCTTCATGCTGTGGTGCGCCTTCGAGCTTTTGTGTTGCGGCATCCGCCTCGCCGTGCTCATCCATGCCCGCCGCCGCGCCGCGCGCGGCGCCTCGACCCCGACCGATCTCTATCTGCTGCTCGGCGTCGCCTGGGCGGCCGGGATCGGGGCCGGCACTTTCCTGAGCCTGATGAGCGGCGATTGGGTCGCGGCGACGCTCGCCTGCCTCTCCGCCGCCGCGATGGTCGGCGGCATCTGCTTCCGCAACTTCGCCGCGCCGCGCATGGCTGGCGTGATGATCGGGCTCACTCTGGGGCCTTGCATGCTCGCGACGCCGTTCCTGGCCGAGCCGATGCTGCTGATCACCTTCATGCAGATCCCGCTCTACCTGTTCAGCATGACGGTCGCCGCCTACAAGCTCAACGCCATGCTGATCTCGACCATGCGGGCCGAGCGCGAGAATGCCTTCCACGCCCGGCACGACATGCTCACCGGCCTGTCGAACCGCACGGGTCTCGCCAAGGCTTTCGCGGCGCGCTTCGAAAGCGAGGCTGCGCCACGGGGGCTGGCGCTGGTCTATCTCGACCTCGACGGCTTCAAGGCGGTCAACGACAATTACGGGCATATGGCGGGCGATGCGCTGCTCCAGCTTGTCGCAGAGCGCTTGCGTGGCCTCGTTCGCAGCAGCGATATCGCGGCGCGCATCGGCGGCGACGAATTTGTGGTGCTCTCTGAGCAGACCGAGCGGGTGCAGCTGCAGCGCTTCGGCGAGCGTATCGTGCGCGAGATCTCGGAGCCCTACGAGCTCGACAGCGGCCATCAGCTCCAGATCGGCGCCTCCGTCGGCATCGCGCTCGCGCCCGAGCATGGCCGCGACATGAACAGCCTGATGACGGCTGCCGATGCGGCACTCTATCAGGCGAAGTCGCGCGGCAAGTCGCTCTGCGTCATCGCCGGCCAGCGCTCCGTCCTCGACGCGCGCGCCTCGGGCGGGCGCTCGCTGCGGCTGCAATAGCCGCTACTCGATCTCGCAAGGCTCCGTCGCAGGCATGGGTTCGGCTTGACCGCAAGCGCGGCCTGGGGCTTGGCTGTCGCGCCGAGACGGAACAGCCGGAGCGGGAAGCGTGACGGATATCGGGCGGCTGGTCCGCGACATCACCGACGAGATGCGCGGCGCCGAGGAGCGCGGCGAGGTCGCGACCTATATCCCGCCGCTTGCCCGCATCGATCCCCGCCAGTTCGGGCTCTGCGTCGTCACGGCCGATGGCGAGGTCCATGCCTCCGGCGACAGCGAGGAGCCATTCTCGATCCAGAGCGTCTCGAAGGTCTTCGCGCTGACGCAGGCGCTCGGCAAGGTCGGCGACACGCTCTGGCGCCGGGTCGGGCGCGAGCCCTCGGGCACGCCGTTCAACTCGATCGTCCAGCTCGAGCGCGAACAGGGCGTACCGCGCAATCCCTTCATCAATGCCGGAGCCCTCGTCGTCGCCGATATCAATCTCGCCGGCCACGAGCCGCGCGTCGCCATTGGCGAGTTGCTGCGCTTCATGCGCTATCTCGCCGATGACGACACGATCATCATCGACGAGGCCGTGGCGCGGGCCGAGCAGGCGACCGGCTTCCGCAATATCGCGCTCGCCAATTACATGAAGGCCTTCGGCAACATCACCCATCCGCCCGAGCTGACGCTCGGCGTCTATTTCCACCAATGCGCCATCGCGATGAGCTGCCGCCAGCTCGCCATGGCCGGGCGCTTCCTGATGCATGGCGGCTATTACGAGCCCGGCGGGCCGCGCGTCGTCTCAGGGCAGCGGGCGCGCCGCATCAACGCGCTGATGCTGACCTGCGGCCATTACGACGCCTCCGGCGATTTCGCCTTCCGGGTCGGCCTGCCCGGCAAGTCCGGCGTCGGCGGCGGCATTTTGGCGATCGCCCCGGGCAAGGCCGCGATCGCGGTCTGGTCGCCCGGCCTCAACGCCAACGGCAATTCCCTACTCGGCACGCTGGCGCTGGAACGCCTGGCGGACGCGACGGGCTGGTCGGTCTTCGCGCGGTAGGGGTTGCCATTCGAACGGGAACCTCTCGGTCATTCCGGGGCGCCGCGCAGCGGCGAGCCCGGAATCCATGAACACGCGTTTCCGTCATGGTCGGGCTTGTCCCGACCATCCACGTCTTCCTCCGTGCCATGCGGTGTTCAAGACGTGGATGCTCGCCACAAGAGCGAGCATGACGAGCTGGAGCAGCGTCGTGTTCATGGGGTCCGGGTTCAGGCCTGCGGCCTGCCGCGGAAAGACGCGCGCCTTGCCGTCAGCTCCGCAGCCCCGGCGCTTCCTGTCCGGTGCGGGCGACATATTCGGTATAGCCGCCGCCATAGGCGTGGACGCCATCCGGCGTCAGTTCCAGCAGGCGGTTCGACAGCGCGGCGAGGAAATGCCGGTCGTGGCTGACGAAGAGCATCGTGCCCTCGTAGTTCGAGAGCGCGGTGATCAGCATTTCCTTGGTGGCGATGTCCAGGTGGTTGGTCGGCTCGTCCAGCACCAGGAAGTTCGGCGGGTCGTAGAGCATCATCGCCATGACCAGCCGCGCCTTCTCGCCGCCCGAGAGCACGCGGCAGCGCTTCTCGACATCGTCGCCCGAGAAGCCGAAGCAGCCGGCCAGCGACCGCAACGAACCCTGCCCAGCCTGCGGGAAGCGATCCTCCAGCGCCTCGAACACGGTGCGGTCTCCGTCGAGAACCTCCATCGCGTGCTGGGCGAAATAGCCGAGCTTGACGCTGGCGCCGATATTGACCGTACCGGCATCCGGCTCCGTCGTACCGGTGACGAGCTTCAGCAGAGTCGACTTGCCGGCGCCGTTGACGCCGAGCACGCACCAGCGCTCCTTGCGCTGGATCTGGAAGTTCAGCCCGTCATAGATGCTGCGGCTGCCATAGGCCTTGTTGACGTTCTTGATGCTGACGACGTCGTCGCCCGAGCGCGGCGCCGGCTGGAACTCGAAGGCGACGCTCTGGCGCCGCCGCGGCGGCTCGACGCGCTCGATCTTGTCGAGCTTCTTGACCCGGCTTTGCACCTGCGCGGCATGCGAGGCGCGCGCCTTGAAGCGCTCGATGAAGGCGATCTCCTTGGCGAGCATCGCCTGCTGGCGCTCGAACTGCGCCTGCATCTGCTTTTCGGCGAGCGCGCGCTGCTGCTGGTAGAATTCGTAATCGCCGGAATAGCTGGTCAGCGCGCCGCCATCGATCTCGATGATCTTGCCGACGATGCGGTTCATGAACTCGCGGTCATGCGAGGTCATCAGCACGGCGCCGTCATAGTTCTTCAGGAAGGATTCCAGCCAGATCAGGCTTTCGAGGTCGAGGTGGTTCGACGGCTCGTCGAGCAGCATCGCATCGGGGCGCATCAGCAGGATGCGGGCGAGCGCGACGCGCATCTTCCAGCCGCCGGAGAGGCCGCCGACATCGCCCTCCATCATCTCCTCGCTGAAGCCGAGGCCCGCGAGCACCTCGCGCGCGCGGCCGTCGAGCGCATAGCCGTCGAGCTCCTCGAACCGGCCCTGCACCTCGCCATAGCGGGTGATGATCGCCTCCATCTCGTCGGCCCGGTCGGGGTCGACCATGGCGGCTTCGAGTTCGGCGAGTTCGGCCGCGACCGTGCTGACCGGGCCCGCCCCGTCCATCACCTCGGCGACGGCGCTGCGCCCGGCCATCTCGCCGACATCCTGGCTGAAATAGCCGATGGTGATGCCGCGATCGGTCGAGACCACGCCCTCGTCGGGCGCCTCCTCGCCGGTGATCATCCGGAACAGCGTGGTCTTGCCGGCGCCGTTCGGCCCGACCAGGCCGACCTTCTCGCCCTTCAGAAGCCCTGCCGAGGCCTCGATGAAGACGATCTGCTTTCCGTTCTGCTTGCTGATGTTCTCGAGGCGGATCATGGAAATGGGGAACCTTGGGAGGTGCGGCGCCAATTGCCGCCGTGGGTCGACGATTGGCGGAACCGCGCCGTCATCCCGGGCTTGACCCGGGATCCATCGAGGGGTGCCGGAGCTCTACGATGGATCCCGGATCGGCGCCGCGTCGCGGCTTGTCCGGGATGACGGAGGATGGATGAATTGATTGGAGAGCGCTCTACGCGATGAAGGCGGTCAGGGGAAGGCTATTGGCCGCTATCAGGCCGAGATGACGGCGCTGCGGGCATTGGCCGCGCTCAGCAGGTCGGCCGGCGCGAGCGCGATCTGCAGGCCGCGCTGGCCGCCATTGACATAGACCAGCGCCTCGGAAGAGGCCGCCTCGTCCACGATCGTCGGCAGTTTGCGCTTCTGGCCGAAGGGGCTGACGCCGCCGACCTTGTAGCCGGTCAGGCGCTCGGCATCGGGCACCGGCATCATTGCCGCAGCCTTCCCGCCGAAGGCCGCTGCGACCTTCTTCATGCTGGCCTCGCGGTCGGAGGCGAGCACGATGCAGACCGGCTTGCCGTCGACCTGCGCGATCAATGTCTTGAGCACGCGATGGGGCGGCTCGCCCAGCGCCTCCGCTGCCTGCAACCCGACGCGCTCGGCACTCGGATCGTAGGTGTAGCTGTGCAGCTCGAAACGGATTCCGAGCTGCTTCAGCGCCAGCGTGGCGGGCGTCGTCTGGGCCATCGTCCGGACGTCGCGACGATCAGATATCGACCGTCGCGTTCAGCGCGTTGGTCTGGATGAACTCGCGCCGCGGCTCGACGACATCGCCCATCAGCTTGACGAAGAGATCGTCGGCCTCGTCGTTTTGGTCGTTCTTGACGCGCAGCAGCGAGCGCACGTCGCGGTCGAGCGTCGTCTCCCAGAGCTGGTCGGGGTTCATCTCGCCGAGGCCTTTATAGCGCTGCAGCGAGACGCCCTTCTTGCCGATGGTCGAGACCGCCTCGAACAGGTCGCTCGGGCCGTTGACGGTGAAGTCGTCGCCCTTGCGCGCGAGCACGCCTGGCTTGGCATAGGCTTCCTGCAAGGAGGCCGCCGCCGCGTGGAGCTTGCGGGCTTCCGCGCTGGCGAGCAGGCCGGCATCGACCGTCGCCGCCTGTTTCACGCCGCGGATCATCCGCGAGAACACGAAGCCGCCCTCGCTGACCTTGCCCTCCCAGCCGCGCTCCAGATCGTCCGAGATCGCGTCGAGGCGGCGGGCAATCGTGGCCGCGGCCTCGTTCGCCTTGGCCTCGTCGTCCTCGTTGATCGGGTGCAGCACGCCGGCGATCGCCATCTGCTCGACGACGCGGCGGTCATAGCGCGAATGCAATTGCGACAGCGCGTTGCGGACGTTGCGGGCTTCCTCGATCAGGGCGCGCAGATCCGCGCCGGCGCGCTCGACGCCCTCGCTGGTGCGGAAGGTCGCGCCGTCCAGCGTCGAGTCGATCAGGTACTCTTCCAGCGCCCGCTCGTCCTTGAGATAGACATGGCTCTTGCCGCGCGCCGCCTTGTAGAGCGGCGGCTGGGCGATGAAGAGATGGCCGGCATCGATCAGCTCCGGCATCTGCCGGTAGAAGAATGTCAGCAAGAGCGTACGGATATGCGCGCCGTCGACGTCGGCGTCGGTCATGATGATGATCTTGTGGTAGCGCAGCTTCGCCAGGTTGAAGCCACCCTGATCGGCCTCGGCCCGGCCGATGCCGGCGCCGAGCGCCGTGATCAGCGTTCCCACCTGGTCCGACGACAGCATCTTGTCGAAGCGCGCCCGCTCGACGTTCAGGATCTTGCCGCGCAGCGGCAGCACGGCCTGGTATTCGCGGGCGCGGCCCTGCTTGGCCGAGCCACCGGCCGAGTCACCCTCGACGATGAAGAGTTCGGACTTGGCGGGGTCGCGCTCCTGGCAATCCGCAAGCTTGCCCGGCAGCGAGGCGATATCGAGCGCGCCCTTGCGGCGGGTGAGGTCGCGCGCCTTGCGGGCGGCTTCGCGTGCGGCAGCCGCTTCCGCGACCTTGCCGACGATGGTCTTGGCTTCGCCCGGATGCTCTTCGAGCCATTCCGACAGCGCCTGGTTGACGACGTTCTCGACGACCGGGCGGACTTCGGAGGAGACCAGCTTGTCCTTGGTCTGCGAGGAGAATTTCGGGTCGGGCACCTTGACCGAGACGATCGCGGTCAGGCCTTCGCGGCAATCGTCGCCGGTCAGCGAGACCTTCTCCTTCTTCGAGATGCCGGAGCTTTCGGCATAGCCGGTGATCTGGCGCGTCAGCGCGGCGCGGAAGCCGGCGAGATGGGTGCCGCCGTCGCGCTGCGGGATGTTGTTGGTGAAGCAGAGCACGTTCTCGTGGTAGCTGTCGTTCCACCACAGCGCGACATCGACGGTGATGCCGTCCTTCTCTGAGGTCAGCATGATCGGCTTTTCGATCACCGATGTCTTGGCGCGGTCGAGGTAGCGCACGAAGGCCTCGACGCCGCCATCATACATCAGCTCTTCGCGGACGATCTCGGCATGGCGCGCATCGGTCAGGACGATGCGCACGCCCGAGTTCAGGAAGGCGAGCTCGCGCAGGCGGTGCTCCAGCGTCTTGTAGTCGAACTCCACCATGGTGAAGGTCTCCTGCGAGGGCAGGAAGGTCACCTCGGTGCCGCGCCTGTCGCCCTGCGGGCCGACGACGGCGAGCGGCGCGACCGCGTCGCCATGGCGGAATTCCATGTAGTGCTCGTTGCCGCCGCGCCAGATGCGCAGCTTCAGCGAGACCGAGAGCGCGTTGACGACGGAGACGCCGACGCCGTGCAGGCCGCCCGAAACCTTGTAGGAGTTCTGGTCGAACTTACCGCCGGCATGGAGCTGGGTCATGATGACCTCGGCCGCCGAAATGCCTTCCTCGCTGTGGATATCGGTCGGGATGCCGCGCCCGTTATCGCTGACCGTGACCGATCCGTCGGCATTCAACGTCACCGTGACGAGGTCGGCATGGCCGGCGAGTGCCTCGTCGATCGCGTTGTCGACGACCTCGTAGACCATGTGGTGCAGGCCCGAGCCGTCATCGGTATCGCCGATATACATGCCGGGCCGCTTGCGGACCGCGTCCAGGCCCTTGAGAACCTTGATGGAATCGGCGCCGTAGTCGTCGGGCTGGGCGCTGGGCGCGGCATCGGTCATGTAGTGGTTCCTGAACGGGCGAGCCGGCGCCCGCGATGATCCTGATTCGAAACAACAATATAGGGTGAGACGATGGCTTTTTCACGCGCCTACGCGTGCGTGCGCGTGGGGAGGTGGTCCTGTGCCCTCCCTCGTCATTCCGGGGCGCCACGAAGTGGCGAGCCCGGAACCCATGAACACGACCTATCCGTCATGGTCGGGCCTCTCCCGACCATCCACGTCTTCGCTGATCGAGGGGGATATTCAAGACGCGGATGCTCGTCACAAGGGCGAGCATGACGAACTGGAACAGCGTCGTGTTCATGGGTTCCGGGCTCAGGCCTGCGGCCTGCCCCGGAATGACGGAAAAGGCCGGCAGCGCTCCTATCCCCGGAACTCCGAGATCGCCTCGACGAAGGCCTCGCCGTATTGCGCGAGCTTGCGTTCGCCGACGCCTTCGATCGCCCGCATCTCGTCCAAGCCCAGCGGCCGCTCTCGCGCCATCGCGATCAGCGTCCGGTCGGTAAAGATGATATAGGCCGCGACGCCCTCCTCGCGGGCGATCTGGAGCCTGAGCTTGCGCAGATGCTCGAACAGGCCGGCCGTGCCCTCGTCGAGCCCGTCGGCGCGCGCCGCGTCGCGCTCGGAGCGGCGGGAGCGGCGCTCGGCGAAGGGATCGGCCCGGAGCGCGATGCTCTCGCGACCGAACAGGATGTCCTCGCCCTTCGGCGTCAGGCAGAAGCCGCCATGCTCGGCGCTGGCCTCGGCGAGCGCGCCGGCCGCGAAAAGCTTGCGCGTCAGCCCCATCCAGGCCGCTTTCGGCTTGTCGGCGCCGACGCCGAAAGTCTTCAGGCCATCGTGGTTCTGGCGGCGGATGACCTCGGTCGTCGTGCCGGTGAGGATATCGGCGAGATGGCCGGCGCCGAAGCGCTCGCCCGAGCGGATCACCGCCGAGAGCAGCTTGCGCGCATCGAGCGTCGCGTCCTGCAGGGCCGGCGCCTCGGCGCCGCAGAGATCGCAGCGGAACGGCGCGTTGCCATGCCGGCAGGGCGGCGTCTCCTCGCCGAAATAGGCGAGCAGCGCGCTACGCCGGCAGAGCGCGTTCTCGCAAAGGTCGATCATCGCGTTGAGGCGCTTGTGTTCGATGCGCCGGCGCTCGTCGTCGATCTGTTTCTCGTCGATCTGGCGGCGCCGGAGCGACATGTCGTCGACGCCATAGAGGGTCAGCGTATCCGCCGGCAGGCCGTCGCGGCCGGCGCGGCCGATCTCCTGGTAATAGCCCTCGATCGAGCCCGGCATGTCGGCATGGACGACGAAGCGCACGTCAGGCTTGTTGATGCCCATGCCGAAGGCGATGGTGGCGCAGACGACGACGCCATCCTCCTGCAGGAAGATATCCTGGTTGCGGTTGCGCTGCGTCTGTTCGAGGCCGGCATGATAGGGCAGGGCGTTCCAGCCCTTTTCGCTCAAGGCGGTGGCGAGGCGCTCGGTCTTGCTGCGCGAGGAGCAGTAGACGATGCCGGAGCCGTTGCGGTGCCGACGCAGGAAATCGTCGATCTGGCGGCGCGGCTGCTCCTTCGGCGCGAAGGCGAGCTTCAGGTTCGGCCGGTCGAAGGAATGCACCACCATCCGCGGCGGCTGCGGGAAGAGCTGCTGGGCGATATCGGCCTGGGTCTGCCGGTCGGCGGTCGCCGTCAGCGCGGTAACGGGCACGCCGCCCAAAGCCTCGCGCGTCTTGGCGAGCAGCCGATATTCCGGGCGGAAATCATGCCCCCATTGCGAGACGCAATGCGCCTCGTCGATCGCGAGCCGGGTCACGCCGAGGCGCTTGAGACGGCCGACCAGCCCCTCGCCGGCCAGCCGCTCGGGCGAGACGAAGAGCAGCCTGAGATCGCCGGAATTCAGCCGGTCCCAGGCCTGCGCCGCCTCGTCCTCGGTATTCATCGAGTTGAGCGAGGCGGCCGAGACACCGGCCCGGACGAGCTGCCCGACCTGGTCGCGCATCAGGGCGATCAGCGGCGAGACGACGAGCGTCAGTCCGCCCGCGACCAGCGCCGGCAGCTGGTAGCACATCGACTTGCCGGAACCGGTCGGCATCACCGCGAAGACGTCCTCGCCGGCAAGGGCGGCTGCGATCACCTCCCACTGGCCGGGGCGGAAATCGTCATAGCCCCACACGGATTTGAGGATCGCGCGGGCGTCTGATTCGCGGGATGGCGACATGAGGAAGCGGTGTGCCGCAGCCGGGCGTGCTTGGCCAGCCTTTCGAGGCAACAGTCCGTTCCGATGTCCCTGGGAACCACGCCGTCATCCCGGGCTTGACCCGGGAACCATTCCGGAGCGCTTCCGATAAAGGTTCGGGAATGGATCCCGGATCTTCGCCTCGCTCCGTCTGGGATGACGGCGCGGAGGTTTGGCGGGCTTCAGACTTTGATGGCGAGCAGATGGACCGCTGCGGTGACCGCGAAAACCACCGTGATCAGCTTCGAGGGCCAGGGCTTCAGATCGAACCAGATGAATTGCAGCGTGAGCCGCAGGCCCCAGAAGGCGGCGCCCACGAGCGGCAGCACGGGATGCACGTCGCCCTGTCCGGACAGCCAGATCAGGGCTGCGCCATAAGCGAGGAAGACGAAGATCAGCATCGCGTTGAGCGTCTGCGTGATCGCCGTGTTCAGGCTGCCGGAGGGCGCAAGCCGCTCCGGCCAGCCGAACAGCCGCTGGAACGCGACGTGGAACAGCGCGAAGCCGAGATCGAGCAGGCCAGCCGCCAGCGCCAAGGCCATTCAGCTCCGGGTCGCGATCGCGGCGGCCGCACCGGCCATCACGCCGCCGGTCGTCCGATTGATCCAGCGCATCGCGCGCGGGCTCGCGACGAGGCGCCGCGCCCGGTCAGCCGCATAGGCATAGGCCATCAGCGTTCCCGTGATGATCGGCGCGATCAGCGCGGCGACCTCGACGAAGGCGAGCGTGGTCATGGCGTTGAGATCGATGACCAGCGGCAGGATCGACAGGAAGAAGACCATGACCTTGGGATTGCCGAGCGTCAGCGCGATGCCGCCGAGGAAGAGCCGGGCGCCCTCGCCGCGCGCCGCGGCGGAAGGCTTCGGTGCCTCGGCGGGAGCCGTCCAGGCCTTGTAGGCGAGATAGAGCAGATAGGCGCAACCGGCATATTTGATCGCGACGAAGACGCCGTGGAAGCTCTGCATGAGCACGCTGAGGCCGAGCGCGGTGAGCGTGAACCAGACGAGATCGCCCGCGACGATGCCGGCGAGGAAGGGCAGCGAGCGCCGGAAGCCCGAGGACAGAGAACGCGCGACCAAGGCCGCGATGGCAGGGCCGGGCGAGGCGACGGCGAGGAAATACACGCCGGCGAACAGGGCAAGGCTAGAGATATCCATGGTGCGGTCTCTGCGGTGGAGCGTATCGGTTTTGCCCGGAACCACGCCGTCATTCCGGGGCGCTCCGCAGGAGCGAGCCCGGAACCCATGAACACGCCCTCGACGAGCGAAGGCGTGGATGGCCGGGGCAAGCCCGACCATGACGGGAAGTCTCGTGTTCATGGGTTCCGGGCTCTTCGCTGGCGCGAAGCCCCGGAATGACGACCTGGTCTCCTCAACGAAGACTAGCAGGAACGCCCTCAAGCGTCCCATCGCAAGACGTGGTCCGATCGATCAATCGAGCGGATCGATCCGCCCCGGCGTCACGGCGAAACGCTGCGCGCCGGCCGGCAGATCGCCGAACAGCGCGGCGTCGGCGCCGGTCATCCAGACCTGGCAGCCGAGTCCGGTCAGCCCCTCGTAGAGCGCCCCGCGACGGCGCGGATCGAGATGGGCGGCGATCTCGTCGAGCAGGACGAGCGGTGCGATGCCGCTCATCGCCGCGACCAGTCTCGCATGCGCCAGCACGAGTCCGATCAGCAGCGCCTTCTGTTCGCCGGTCGAGCCCTGGCCCGCGGGTATGTCCTTCGGCCCGTGCCGGACTTCGAGATCGGAGGCTTGGGGCCCCGTCAGCGTGCGCCCGGCAGCCCGGTCGCGATGGCGGCTCTGGCGCAACAGGTCGCGATAGGCGTCCTCGGCATCGACCGCCGGCAGGCGCGCGACGAGCGCGTCGAGCTCGCCGGAGAGCGCGATATCGGCGAAGGGGAAGGGCGAGGCCTCGTCGCGCGTCTCGGCGATGATGGCGGAGAGCCGTGCCACGGTCTCGGCGCGGGCGGCGGCGACCGCGACGCCGAGTTCGGCGACCTCGCGCTCGATCGCATCGAGCCATTGGCCCTGATTGGGGCTCTCTTCCAGAATGCGGTTACGCGAGCGCAGGGCGCGTTCAAGCGCGTTCGAGCGCGTGGCGTGGCTCGGGTCGATCGCCAGCACCAATCGGTCGAGGAAGCGGCGGCGGTCGCCGGCTGCGCCCCGGAACAGCCCGTCGAGATCGGGCGTCAGCCAGACCACGCGCAGATAATCGCTGAAGGCGAGCGCCGAGCCGACATTGGCGCCATCGATCCGGGCAAGCCGCGGCCGGCGGCCCTCCGCATCGAGCGGTCCCAGCCCGATGCCGAGCCGGCCGGCATCATCATCAAGGGTTATCGAGGCGGCGAAGGAACCGTCGCCGCCCTGTCGTGCCATCGCCGTGATCTCGGCGCGGCGCAGGCCGCGCCCCGGCGTGAACAGCGAGAGCGCTTCGAGGATATTGGTCTTGCCGGCTCCGTTCTCGCCTGCGAGCGCAACGATTTGGCCCTCGACCGGGAGATCGAGGGCCTCGTAGGAACGGAAATCCTGCAGGATCAGGCGCGCGACGGCCGTCACGGGCGCAAGCGCCCGGTTAGACGCGCATCGGCATCAGCACATAGAGCGCGGAGGCGCCTTCGCGATCCTGGATCACGGTCGGCGAACCGGGATCGGCGAGCTTCAGCAGCGCGGTGTCGCCGTCGAGCTGGGCGGCAATGTCCATCAGGTAGCGGGCATTGAAGCCGATATCGAGCGGGCTCGCCTCGTAATCGACCTCGATCTCCTCGGTCGCCGAGCCCGAATCCGGGTTGGTGACGGAAAGGGTCATGCGCCCCTCGGCCATCGAGAGCTTCACGGCGCGGCCGCGCTCCGACGAGATCGTCGAGACGCGGTCGACGGAAGCCGCGAAATCGCCCTTGTCGACGGTCAGGCGCTTGTCGTTGCCGCTCGGGATGACGCGCTGGTAATCCGGGAAGGTGCCGTCGATCAGCTTCGATGTCAGCACGACGCTGGCCGTCGCGACGCGGATCTTCGAGCCGGAGAGCTCGACCGCGACCTCACTCTCGCCGTCTTCCAGCAGCTTCTGGATTTCGGATACGGCCTTGCGCGGCACGATCACGCCCGGCATGCCGACCGAGCCCTTCGGCGCGGCGGTATCGACGCGGGCGAGGCGGTGACCATCGGTCGCGACGGCGCGCAGCACCGGGTGGCCGTCGACATCGATCGTGTGGAGATAGATGCCGTTGAGATAATAGCGCGTCTCCTCGGTGGAGATCGCGAACTGGGTCTTGTCGATCAGGCGCTTCAATTCGCCGGCCGGCAGCACGAAGCGATGCGCCATCTCGCCGGCAGTGATATCCGGGAAATCGCTTTCCGGCAGGGTCTGGAGCTGGAAGCGCGAGCGGCCGGAACGCAGCACCAGGCCGCTGTCGCCGGTCGTCTCCAGGGAGACCTGCGCGCCGTCAGGCAGCTTGCGGACGATGTCGTAGAGGGTATGCGCCGGAACGGTCGTGGCGCCGGGCTCGGCCGCGTCCGCAGGGATCGTCTCCACCACCTCGATGTCGAGATCGGTCGCCTTCAGCCGCAGGCCGTTCTCGGAGGCCGAGAGCAGCAGGTTCGACAGGATCGGGATCGTGTTGCGGCGCTCCACCACGCGATGGACGTGGCCGAGCGACTTGAGCAGCGTGGAACGTTCGACCGTGACCTTCATGATTGTCTAGTCTTCTGGCGCTGGCCGCCCGCGCGCGAACGCGCGAGCCGAAATGAATGGCCAGCGACATTGCCGGACGCCGGGCGGGGGCGCAAGGCCTGCCCGCTCCGGCAACCACAACCATTTGGCGGGGGGTGGTAAACCCCGAAGGCTCACTCCTGCAGCATGCGCTTCAGCAGATCGACCTCGTCATGCAGCGAGCGGTCCTCGCTGATCGCCTTCTCGATCTTGCGCACGGCGTGCAGCACGGTGGTGTGGTCGCGCCCGCCGAAGCGGCGGCCGATCTCGGGCAGCGAGCGCGGCGTCAGCGCCTTCGACAGATACATCGCGATCTGGCGCGGTTTCACCACCGCCGCGGTGCGGCGCTCGGAGAGGATGTCGGCACGGCTGACGTTGTAGCGCGTCGCGACCAGCTTCTGGATGTCCTCGATCTTGACCCGGCGCGGCTCGCGCGTCCGGACGAGATCGCGGATCGCCGCCTCCGCCGTCTCCAGCGTGACGAGCTGGCCCGACAGCGTCGCATGGGCGAGCAGGCGGTTGGCGGCGCCGTCGAGATCGCGGCCATTGGTCGCGACGACGCGCGAGACATAGGCGACGACATCGGGGCTGACCTGGAAATTCGGATGGGCGGTCTGCAGCGCCTCCAGCCGGCTGGAGAGGATGGTGGCGCGCAAGGTCTCGTCGAGTTCTCCCACTTCGACCACCAGGCCGCCGCCGAGGCGCGAGCGGATGCGCTCGTCGAGCGCCTCGAGCTCCCCGGCGAGACGGTCGCCGGCGACGACGATCTGCTTGCCGGCATCGAGCAGCGCGTTGATCGTGTGGCCGAACTCCTGCTGGATCGACTTGCCCTGGATGAACTGCACATCGTCGACGACGAGCAGGTCGATGCCGCGCAGCTTCTCCTTGAAGGCGAGCGCGGTCTGCGACTTCAGCGCCGCGACGAAGCCGTACATGAAACGGTCGGCGGTGAAATAGGCGACGCGCTTGCCCTGGCGGCGCGCTTCCTGGGCGATCGCCTGCAGCAGATGCGTCTTGCCGAGGCCGACCCCGGCATGGAGATAGAGCGGGTTATAGGGGCTCTGGCCCGCAGGCGCCGCGGCGATGCGCTCGGCTGCCGCGAAGGCGAGCTGGTTCGACTTGCCGACGACGAAGCTCTGGAAGTTCATGCGCCGGTCGAGCGCGGTGCCGCAGGCATCGACGAGGTCGCTCTCGCCAGCCTGGGGCAGGCTGACAGTGGCAGGGCGGCCGCTCTCGGCCGGGGCGGGGGCGGCGACAGTCGCGGGGCGGTTGCGCAGCGCCTCGATCTGCGGCTGGGCGGGGTCGCGCGACACGGTGCGCACCGACAGCATCACGCCGTTCGGCGCCGGCAGCTCGGCCATGCAGTTCACCCGCAGGCGCTCGGTATAATGCGCCTCGAGCCAGCTCTTCAGGAAGCGGGTGGGAACGGTGAGATAGGCCACGCCCTCGACGATCCCGGCGATCTCCAGCCGGCCGAACCAGCTCGAGAAGACATCCTCGCCGAGCTCCGCCCGCAGGCGCCGGCGCACGCGCTCCCAAGCGTCCTGAATCGAAACCTCCTCTACCCGGATGACGGCGGTCTCTTCCGCAGCGATCGTCACCACCACCGGCGTCGTCTCGACAATGTCCCCGAAATTCTGCCGCTCGAACATCAATGGCCCCGTTCTTTGAAAATGTGCGCAGCTTGGGTTCGGCGGCCGCTTCCTGACCGTCGTCCTGGTACTGCTGTTCTGGTCAAAATGGTTCCGGTCCCGACGGGCGCGACGCGCCGCTTCAGGCTCCGGTTCCGGTTCTGTTGATTACGCTTGGAAGGCTCGCCGAGGGACGACGCCACCCTTCATCTTGATCAAGAAAGACAAAGGGTCACATCCTCCAACCTCCATGGTCGCGAGCCAAAACGCTGATCATCTCTGGAAATCCCGCGGCGGTCATTGCTGTCCGCCGGGCGATGAGGGGACCTTACAAGGCGCTCTCGACGGGCTGCAACACCCCTTTCAGCCGGCTTCCGAGACTCGCCGTCTGTTGGGCGTCGCGCTGGCTGGGGATGTCTGTCGCAATTGGTTGGGGAACTTAAGATTTTCTTCATGTCGGGCCTTTCGGGGAGGCCCGAATCTTTTTTTGCGGCGCTTCGAAAAGCCTGCCGCAGAGTCGCCGCGATTCCGTCTTCCAAAATCCTTTGCCTGCTAAGGTGATGAAAAATCACGACTTTTTATGAGCGGTAGAGTCCGGCCCGGAGGGCGGCTTTGCGCCCCGAACGGCGTCCGAGAGTCAAGTCCGCAAGGCCGTGGAAAGCTTGCGAAAATAGCTTGAAAGCAGCTTTGTTTTGTTCCGTCGGAACCTGTGGCCAGCGCGCCACAGAGGCCGTGAAGCCAACGAAAAAGCCCGGCCTTGCGGCCGGGCTTTCTGATCGTCGAAACGATGTAATCTCAGGCTCAGGAAGCCAGGGCGCCGATGCGATGAGCCAGGCGCGAGACCTTGCGCGAGGCGGTGTTCTTGTGAACCACGCCCTTCTGCGCGGCGCGCATGATTTCCGGCTGGGCGGCCTTCAGGGCCTCGGCGGCAACCGCCTTGTCCCCGGAGGCGATCGCCTCCTCGACCTTGCGCAGGAAGGTGCGCATCCGCGAGCGGCGCGCCTTGTTGACCTCGGTGCGGCGAGCGATCTTGCGCGTAGCCTTCTTGGCCGACGTCGTATTGGCCATCGAAACGTCCTCGTCTCTTCATCGCGTCCGGGCGCCTGGCGTCATTGCCGGCGGGGCTGGCCGCATCCTTGCTGGAAAAACGTGCGCGGCGGCCGAGCTTGCGCGGGCCGCCGCGAGTGGTGGGGCTATAGTCGCTTGCCGGCGCTACGTCAACGCCGGAATCGCCGCAAGCCCGCCGAACTCACGCGGAGGGCGCGATAAAGCGCGCGAAGCTCGCCAGATCGACATTGCCGCCGGAGAGGATGATGCCGACCCGCTTGCCTTCGACCGGCACGGCGCCGGTGAAGGCGGCGGCAGCGGCGAGGCACCCGGTCGGCTCGACCACGAGCTTCATCCGCTCGGCGAAGAAGCGCATGGCGTCGACCAGCGCCTCGTCGCTGACCGTGACGATATCCTCGACCTCGCGCTGGATGATCGGGAAGGTCAGGTCGCCGAGGAAGGCGGTCTGCGCCCCGTCGGCGATGGTCTTGGGCACGCCGATCGCGACGATCTCGCCCTTGCGCAGGGATTGCTGCCCGTCATTGCCGGCTTCCGGCTCGACGCCGAAGACACGGCAGCCCGGGTTCAGCGCCTTCGCGACAAGCGCCGCGCCGGCCAGAAGGCCGCCGCCGCCGAGCGGGACGAGCAGGATGTCGAGCGGGCCGGCATCCTCGATCAGCTCCTTGGTCGCGGTGCCCTGCCCGGCGATGACGTCAGGATGGTCGTAAGGGGGAATGATCGTCAGCCCGCGCTCGGCCGAGAGCCGGTTGCCGATATCGAGCCGGTTCTCGGTATAGCGGTCATAGCGGATGACCTGCCCGCCATAGCCCTCGGTCGCCGCGACCTTCGCGGCCGGGGCATCGTTCGGCATGATGATCGTGGTCGGCACGCCGAGCAGCTGGCCGGCATAGGCGATGGCCTGGGCATGGTTGCCGGAGGAATAGGTGACGACGCCGGCCTTCTTCTGCTCGGGGGAGAGCGAGGCGATCGCATTGTACCCGCCGCGGAACTTGAAGGCGCCCATGCGCTGCAGGTTCTCGGGCTTGAAGACGAGGCTGGCTTGCGTCCGCCGGTTGGCGGTGGCCGAGCTCATGGCCGGCGTGTGGTGGGCGATGCCCTTGAGCCTGACGGCCGCAGCCTCGACATCGGCATAGGTCGGGAGGGACGGTCCGGCTTGGGCGTTCATCGCGGGAAATCCTGCTGGCAAAAGACGAAAAGCTATCTGCCAGCAGGAACATCGTTTCATCAAGGCGGCGCCGCTCGACGCCGCCATGCGGCAGGCGATGGCCGGCGGCTCAGCTGTTCTTGAAATCGGGCTTCCGCTTCTCGGCGAAGGCGGACATGCCCTCCTTCTGGTCGAGCGTGGCGAAGAGCGAGGAGAAGACGCGGCGCTCGAAGCGCAGGCCTTCCTGCAGCGTCACCTCGAAGGCGCGCTCGACCGCTTCCTTGGCCATCAGCACGGAGGGCAGCGACTTCGCCGCAATCTGCTCGGCCGCCTTCAGCGTCTCGGTCAGGAGATCGGCGAGCGGCACGACGCGGGCGACGACGCCGGAGCGTTCGGCCTCCTCGGCATTCATCATCCGGCCGGTCAGGATCAAGTCCATCGCCTTGGCCTTGCCGACCGCCTTGGTCAGGCGCTGCGTGCCGCCGGCGCCGGGGATGACGCCGAGATTGATCTCGGGCTGGCCGAACTTGGCGTTGTCGGCGGCGATGATGAAGTCGCACATCATGGCGAGCTCGCAGCCGCCGCCGAGCGCGAAGCCCGCGACCGCCGCGACGATCGGCTTGCGGCGCTGGCCGATCCGGTCCCAGTCGGCGAACTTGTCGTCGAGATAGGTGCCGGGGAAGGTGCGGCTCTGCATTTCCTTGATGTCGGCGCCGGCGGCAAAAGCCTTCTCCGAGCCGGTGAGGACGACGCAGCCGATATTGGCATCCTTCTCGAAACCGTCGAGCGCCTGATTGATCTCGCCGATGAGCTGGCCGTTCAGCGCGTTCAGCGCCTGCGGGCGGTTGAGCGTGATCAGCCCGACCTTGCCCTTCGTCTCGACGAGAATGGTCTCATAAGCCATGGCGGCCTCCCGGATGGTCCTCTGCCGCCAGCTTTAGCGGGCGGGGGCGAGGCGGTCCATGCGCGTTCAGCGCATCCGCGCATTCGCGCGGCCTCCCCGCCGCGGTCTCATTGCCGCCGCCTGCCGTCATGGTCGGGCTTGTCCCGACCATCTCGTGACGAGGGCGCACGGGAACCGCGGGGAACCCCTCTCCCGGATGGGAGAGGGGCAGGGGTGAGGGCAGGGCGGAAAACATTTTAGCCGTGACGTGGCCGCTGCCGCCGTTAGCTTTGCGCCGCGCTGGTCGAGGGGCCTACACCTTGCTCGAGTTCGCGCCCGACGACCCAGAGCGAGAGGCCGGCGAGTTTGAGGTCTGGCGACTGGTCAAGCATGCGGTTGCTTGAAGTCGAGCTTCATCACAGCGCGTCAAACAGGCGTCGCGCCCAGTCTCAACCGTTGATATCGCGATAGCCGCAAACGATCCGCTGCGAACATCAGTTCAATGGAGGGTTGATGGTCCATGTCGACGTAAAATCCGGATCGATAACCACTTCGCCGGTGCTTTTAAGGCGGTATTCGCCGGGAGGCGCCGCCTGGAAATTTCGTGTGTCCGGCGGGAGCCAATAGGTCTCGCCAGTCCGCATGCCCTTCAAGGCAACCTCGAACCCCCGTCGAGCGTCTGCGGTGGTAATGACGCCAAACATCTGCTCGTACTCGGGAGTGCCTTCCCCATTTAGCCAAGTCAGCCCGATCAGCACGGTCGCTTCAACGAGGAGGGAGGCCTGTTGCTCGTCCCAGGGCGAAGCATCGTGTTCATTGCTCATCGGTTTATCCAATCACAACCGCTTTCGTTGATGCCCAGATAATAGCACGCAAACTAACGACCGCTTTCGCCCCCGAGCGGACCGTCGCCTGCTATCGAACCGCCCGCTTCTGACAGCTCTCGCAATAAAACGTCGAGCGCCCCGACTGCACCAATCGCTTCACCAGTTGGCCGCAGCCCGGCGTGACGCAGGTCTCGCCTTCGCGGTCATAGACCTTGAAACGGTGCTGGAAATAGCCGAGCGAGCCGTCGGCATGGGCGAAGTCGCGCAGCGTCGAGCCACCCGCCGCGACCGCCTCCTCCAGCACCTCGCGGATGATACGGGCGAGTTCATGCGCGGTCTCGCGCGGCCGGCCGGTCGGGGTCGCGATCGTTCCGGCTTCCGCCTCCGGGTGGAGCCCGGCCCGGAACAACGCCTCGCAGACATAGATATTGCCGAGGCCCGCCACGAGCCGCTGGTCGAGCAGCGCGGCCTTCAAGGGCGCGAACTTGCCCGCGAAGAGCTTTGCCAGCGTCTCGCCGGAGAGCTCGTTGCCGAGCGGCTCGATGCCCATCCCCGCGAAATGCCTGGATGTCGCCAGTTCGGCCCGCGGCACGAGGTCCATGAAGCCGAAGCGGCGCACGTCGTTATAGGTGACGCGGGCGCCGGTCCCCATCTCGAACACGACATGGTCGTGGATCAGGTGCCGGCCGATCTCGTTATAATAGGAGCCGGGCTCGGTCGGCTTCGTGCCGGGCGCCTCGACGATGAAGCGCCCGCTCATGCCGAGATGCATCACGAGCGCCTGTCCGTCGTCGAGATCGGCGATCAGGTATTTCGCCCGCCGTGACAGGGCCTCGATCCGTCGCCCGGTCAGGCGCTCGGTGAAGCGCTCCGGCAGGGGAAAGCGCAGGTTCGGCCGGCGCAGCTCGACGCGCTGGAAGCGCTCGCCCAGCATGGCGGGCTCCAGCCCGCGCCGGACGGTTTCGACCTCGGGTAGTTCCGGCATATCAACGACCTCAACTAAAGCCTGCGTCGAGAGGGCCCGCGACAAGCCCGCCGCCTTTGGCTATTGATCGGCTCAGGCGAAGACAAGACAGATTTGCACAAGGCCGGCCCGACCGTGACAGCAGCTTCCGACACCACCCATTTCGGCTTCGAGACGGTGAAGCTCGCCGAGAAGCAGGCGAAGGTCGACGATGTCTTCCACAAGGTCGCCAACCGCTACGACCTGATGAACGACCTGATGTCGGGCGGGCTGCACCGGGCCTGGAAGAGCGCGCTCTTGACCGCGATCAACCCGGCCAAGGATCGGCCCTTCCATCATCTCGACGTGGCCGGCGGCACGGGCGACGTCGCCTTCTCGGTTCTGGAGGCCGGCGGCCCTGAGACCGATGTCACCGTGCTCGACATCAATGCCGACATGCTGCGCGTCGGGCGCGAGCGCGCCGACAAGCGCTTCCCGGAGGATGATCGCATTCGCTTCGTCCAGGGCAATGCCGAGGCGCTCGGCCTGCCCGACGATCATTTCGACTGCTACACCATCGCCTTCGGCATCCGGAACGTGCCGCAGATCGACAAGGCGCTGGCCGAGGCCTATCGCGTGCTGAAGCGCGGCGGGCGCTTCCTCTGCCTCGAATTCAGCCATGTCGACGTGCCCCTGCTCGACAAGATCTACGAGACCTATTCCTTCAAGGTCATCCCGCCGATGGGCCGCATGGTCACCGGCGAGGCCGAGCCCTACCAGTATCTCGTCGAATCCATCCGCAAGTTCCCGAAGCCGCAGGCTTTCGCGGGGATGATCGAGGATGCCGGCTTCCGCCGCGCGAAGTTCACGCCCATGACCGGCGGCGTCGTGGCGCTGCATTCCGGCTGGAAGCTGTGATGGTTTTCTCCACGTCATGCTCGGCCTTGTGCCGAGCATCCACGCCTTGCGACGCGGATGAGGAGAAGACGTGGATGGTCGGGACAAGCCCCACCATGACGGGAACGCCTCGCTTACGAGCGAGCCACGCATGATCTCGTCCTTCTTCCACATGCTGCGCGGCGCGCGCGTCGGCTTCGTGCTGGCGCGCGAGGGCGCGTTGGCGCTGGTCGATCCCTCCGTGCTGCCGCCACTGGCGCGCGGGCTGATCCGCGTCGGCCGTTTGATCGAGCGGCGTGGCGCCGGCTCCTCCGCGACAAGGCTCGCGGCGGCGATGACCCGGCTTGGCCCGTCCTATGTGAAGTTCGGCCAGTTCCTGGCGACGCGGCCCGATGTCGTCGGCATGAAGATCGCGGAGGATCTCTCCGCTCTGCAGGACCGGATGCCGGCCTTCCCGATGGCGGAAGCGCGCGCCATCGTCGAAGCCGCCCATGGCGTGAAGCTGGAGACGCTGTTTCCCGAGTTCAGCGAGCCGGTCGCCGCCGCCTCGATCGCCCAGGTTCACCGCGCCCGGTTGAAGGATGGCCGCGAGGTTGCGGTGAAGATCCTGCGCCCCGGCATTCGCGACCGCTTCAACCGCGATCTCGCCGCGATGCGCTTCGGCGCCGAGGCGGCTGAGGCGCGTTCGCCCGAGGCCCGTCGCCTGCGCTTCACCGGCGTGGTCGAGACGCTCGCCCGCTCGGTCGCGATGGAGATGGACCTGCGGCTGGAAGCCGCCGCCCTCTCCGAATTCGCGGAGAATACCAAGGACGATGCCGATTTCCGCGTGCCGGAGCCGGATTGGCAGCTCACCGCCCGCGAAATGCTGGTCGACGAATGGATCGACGGCGTGCGTCTCTCCGATGTCGAGGGCCTGCGCGCCGCCGGCCACGACTTGCCGGAATTGGCCCGCAAGATCATCCAGTCCTTCCTGAAGCATGCGATCCGCGACGGCTTCTTCCATGCCGACATGCATCCGGGAAACCTGTTCGTCGATGCCGAAGGGCGCCTCGTCGCGGTCGATGGCGGCATCATGGGCCGGCTCGGCCTGAAGGAGCGGCGTTTCCTCGCCGAAATCCTGCTCGGCTTCATCACCCGCGACTACGCCCGCGTGGCGCAGGTGCATTTCGAGGCGGGCTATGTCCCGGCCCATCACGATGTCGCGGATTTCGCCCAGGCGATCCGCGCCGTCGGCGAACCGATCCACGACAAGCGCGCCGACCAGATCTCGATGGCCAAGGTCCTGACCCTGCTCTTCGAGATCACCGGCATGTTCGACATGGCGACGCGCACCGAACTCGTCATGCTCCAGAAGACCATGGTCGTGGTCGAGGGCGTCGCCCGCTCGCTCGATCCGCATTTGGACATGTGGGGCACGGCCGATCCGGTGGTGCGCTCCTGGATCACCCATAATCTCGGGCCGATCGGGCGTCTGGAGGAGGCTGGCCGCGGCGCCCGCTCCCTGCTTGGCTCGCTCGCGACGCTGCCGGACACGGTCGTCCGGGCCGAGCGCGTGCTCGGCCAGCTCGAGGACGCATCGCGCCACGGCTTCTCGCTGGACGAGCGCAGCGTCGAGGCGATCGGCCGGGCCGAGGCCCGGCGCAACCGCTGGGGCAACATCGCGCTCTGGGTGATCGCGGGGCTCTTGGCTTATGGGGTCTTCGGCTGAGGGCAGGGCAAGCTCAACGCGGTCCCCTCTCCCCTTGCGGGAGAGGGTTAGGGTGAGGGGTCTCGCGACGCCGATCGTGAGCCGAACACAAACCTCCCGAGACCTGTGCGACCCCTCATCCGCCTGCCGGCACCTTCTCCCGCAAGGGGAGAAGGAAGAAGCGGCCGTCGCCGTGCTTACCGGAACGGCGGCTCGTCGAAGCTGCGGAGCTTGCGCGAATGGATCGTCGAGCCCGCCTCCTTCAGCTTCTCCAGCGCGTCGAGCCCGATGCGCAGATGCTCGCCGACCGCGCGCTCGTAGAAGGCGTTCGCGGCGCCGGGCAGCTTGATCTCGCCGTGCAGCGGCTTGTCGGAGACGCAGAGCAGCGTGCCGTAGGGGACTCGTAGTCGGTAGCCCTGCGCCGCGATCGTGCCCGATTCCATGTCGACCGCGATGGCGCGCGACAGGTTGATGCGGCGCCGCTCCTTGGTCCATTGCAGCTCCCAGTTGCGGTCGTCCTGGGTCACGACGGTGCCGGTGCGCAGGCGCTGTTTCAGCCGGTCGCCCTTCTCGCCGGTGATGTCGGCCGCCGCCTGCTGCAGGGCCACCTGCACCTCGGCCAGCGCCGGGATCGGGATATCCGGCGGCACGAGATCGTCGAGGATGCGGTCCTGCCGGAGATAGGCATGGGCCAGCACATAGTCGCCGATGATCTGGGTCTGTCGCAGGCCGCCGCAATGGCCGACCATCAGCCAGCAATTCGGCCGGAGCACCGCGAGATGGTCGGTGATATTCTTCGCGTTCGAGGGGCCGACGCCGATATTGACCAGCGTCACGCCCTCGCCGCCCTTCCGGATCAGGTGATAGGCCGGCATCTGGAAGCGGTGCCAGGGCGCCGACATCACCCGCTCGGCGGCTGAGACGTCGATGCCGTCTTTGTCGATGCGGATGCCGCCCGGCGCGATCAGAGCCTCGGCCGTGCCGGCTTCGATCTCGGCGAGGCCGAGCCGGACGAACTGGTCGACATAGCGGTGATAGTTGGTCAGCAGCACCCAGGGCTGCACCGCCCGCCAGTCGGTGCCGGTATAATGCACCAGCCGCCGCAGCGAGTAATCGACCCGCACCGCATCGAAGAGCGAAAGCGGACGCGGCTCGCCCTCGATCAATTCATAGGTGCCATCGGCGATCTCGTCGCCGACCAGCGCGAGCAGCGGCGTCGGGAAATAGCGCGCCAGCTCGGCTGCGGTGATCTTGCCGCGCCCCAGTTCGTCGCCGCCTTCGAGCGCATAAGGGTAGGGGATTTCCTGCGTGCTGACGCCGGTCTCGATCGTCGCGCCATAGTCGGCGGCGAGCGGCCGGAGCTGGTCGAGCAGATAGGCGCGGAACTCGGCCGGCTGCGTCACCGTGGTCGAGTAGATGCCGGGCACCGCGAATTTCGCGTGGCCGCGCCGCGTCGCCGCCGGCAGCTTCGAGGGCTCGTAGGTCACGCGCAGCATCGGGTAGCGATAGCGCTCCCGGTCTTCCATTGTGGGCGCCTCGCCGGTGTCGAAGAAGCGCTGCAGGTTGCCGCGCAGGGCCGAACGCGCCTCGTCATAGAGCCGTTCGAGCCGGTCCACGGCGGCTTCCGGTGTCGCTGCGGTCTCGAAGCTCATGAACCCTCCTTGTCTCGTCCTCGGTTCTAGCCGCGTGTCCGCGCTCCTGACAACAACCGGCGGTGGCGCGCGACATTCTTCCGCCGAAGCCGGTTGACAGAGAAAGGAAACGGCATTAGTAAACCGATCAGTTAATTAACTGATCGGTTTCATACGATGTCGACGGACCCGCTCAGCCTGACTTTCGCAGCCCTCGCCGACCCGACGCGCCGCGCCATCCTGGCCCGGCTGTCGCAAGGCGAGAGTTCGGTGAAGGAACTGGCAGAGCCCTTCGCGATGAGTCTGCCGGCGGTCTCGAAGCACCTGAAGGTGCTGGAGCGCGCCGGGCTGATCACGCGGGGGAAGGAAGCCCAATGGCGACCTTGCCGGCTCGATCCCGGCCCGCTGCAGGACGTCTCGGAATGGCTGGAGCATTACAGCCGTTTCTGGGACCAGAGCCTGGGGCGCCTGGACGAGATGCTCCGCGAGATCAAGGCGAAACCACCCGATGAACCCGGCGTTTGACGCCAAAGACGTTCCTTTCAGCTCAGTTTCAGGTGCTCGTCATGCTCAAGACCATTCTTCTGACCGTGCTCGGCCTTCTCGCGACCGGCGTCGTCGTCGTGCTGATGCTCGCCGTCCGCAAGCCCGATACCTTCCAGGTTACCCGCTCCATCGCGATCAATGCCGCGCCGGATCGCATCTACCCGCTGATCGCCGATTTCAGGGCCTGGGGCGCCTGGTCACCCTGGGAGAAGAAGGACCCGGCGATGAAGCGCAGCTTCGGCGGCTCCGAAACCGGAGTCGGCGCGACCTATGCCTGGGCCGGCGACAAGAATGTCGGCGAGGGCAGCATGCGCATCACCGAGGCCCAGGCGCCGGGCAAGCTCGGGCTGAAGCTCGATTTCATCAAGCCCTTCGAGGCGCATAACGACGTTGTCTTCGCGCTGACGCCGCAGGGCCAGAACACGAATGTGACTTGGATCATGACCGGTCCGACGCCGTTCATCGGCAAGATCATGCATGTCTTCATGGACATGGACCGCATGGTCGGCGGCGATTTCGAGGCCGGACTCAAGGCCATGAAGGCTGCGGCCGAGCGCGCTGCCTGAGGCGGCGCGCAACCCCGATCATCCAGAAAACGAAAACCGGAGGAGCGAAACCATGATGGGCGAACCGCAGAAGGAGCATGAGTGGCTCCATCAGCTGGTCGGCGACTGGACCGCCGAGATGCACTGCTCGATGGGGCCGGACCTGCCGCCGTCGGCATCGAAGGGGACCGAGAGCGTGCGTTCGCTCGGCGGGCTCTGGACCCTCGGCGAGGGGCAGGGTGAAGGGCCTGACGGCAAGCCGGTCACCAGCCTGATGACGCTTGGCTTCGATCCGGCCAAGGGCCGTTTCGTTGGCAGCTTCGTCGCCTCGATGATGACGATGATGTGGACCTATGACGGGACGTTCTCCGCCGACGGCAAGTCGCTGGTGCTCGACACCGAGGGGCCGAGCATGGCGGGCGACGGCGCCATGGCGAAGTATCAGGACATCATCACCTTCCTGTCGCCGGACCATCGCACCCTGACCTCGCGCGCGCTTGGGCCGGACGGCCAGTGGAGCGAGTTCATGGCCGCCCAGTACCACCGCAAGCGCTGAGCATTTTCCGTTTTACGCAGGAGGACACGAGATGAAACTGTCGACCTATCTGATGTTCGAGGGCAATTGCCGCGAGGCTTTCACCCATTATCACAAGGTTCTGGGGGGCAAGATCCAGGCTATGATGGATCACAAGGGCACACCGGCCGAGGAGCATGTCCCGGCGGAATGGCACGACAAGATCCTGCATGCCTGCCTGGAGATCGAGGGCCAGATGCTGATGGCTTCGGACGCGCCGCCGAACAACAGCGACGGCCCGATGCGCTCGGTCTCGGTCAGCGTCAGCGTGGCGACGCCGGAGGAGGCCGATCGCATCTTCGCCGGCCTGTCCGAGGGCGGCGCCAAGATCACCATGCCGATCGGCGAGACCTTCTGGTCGCCACGCTTCGGCATGCTGATCGACCGCTTCGGCACCAACTGGATGGTCGGCGCGGAGATGCCGGCCGAACATGCGAATTGCGGCTGAGGTAATTCGAGCCTCCAGCCAGCCACGGCACGCGCGGGGAACCCCTCTCCTGCATCGAAGTCGGCCGTTGCCGATTTCGACACTTTGAGTGCCGATCTCGGCAACAGCCGAGATCGGAGAGGGGCAGGGGTAAGGTGTAGGTCTTTCGACCAGCACCGACCGGGGCCGTACCACCGCTGTCATCCCGTGCGCGCTGCGGCGCGCAGTGCCGCTGCGCAGACACGGGATCGTGTGCAAGAAAAGGCGCCTCTCTGGAGCGCGCGCAGAAAAGGCCCCTTTTCCGGGGACGGTCCCGTGTCTGCGCAGCAGCATTGGCATGCTGCAGCGCGCACGGGATGACACGCTTTCCTCGTCGTCGGCGCGGCCTTCCCCGAATGGCGCGGCCGTTACGAACGCCCGCCATCCACCGACAGCACCTGGCCGGAAATCCAGCCGGCCTGCTCGCTCAGGAAGAACAGCGTGGCGTTGGCGATATCCTCAGGGAGGCCGAGCCGGCGGGTATGGATGCTCTCGACGAGGCGCGTCTGCCCCTCCGGCCCATAGCTCTGCCATTGCCGCTCGCTCGCGGGATTGGAGCGCACGAAGCCCGGCGCCACCGAATTCACGGTGATGCCATGCGGGCCGAATTCCCAGGCGAGCTGCTTGGTCAATCCGACCAGCGCGTGCTTGGCGCTGGCATAGGCCTGGATGCCGGTGAGGCTCGGCCTCAGGCCCGCACCCGACGAGATCGTCACGATCCGGCCATAGCCGGCCTGCTTCATCGCAGGCGCCGCTGCCTGTGCCAGGAAGAAGGCGGCATCGACATTGGCGGCGAAGATCACCCGCCAGTCTTCCTCGGAAATCTCCTCGATCGCCCGGCCGACCTGCCCGCGCACCCCGCCGGCGGCGTGAACCAGAAGGTCGAGCCGGCCATCGGCCGCCGCGATCGCGCGCACCAGCGCCTGGGCGGCCTCGGGCGAGCCGAGATCGGCCGCATGGCCGGTCGCACCGATCTCCTTGGCCGTGGCCTTAACCCCGGCTTCGTCGATATCGGCGAGGTGGACGCGCGCGCCGGCCTCGGCCAACGCGAGTGCGATCGCGCGCCCGATACCCTGGGCTGCGCCGGTGACGAGGGCTACGCGGCCGTCGAAGCGGATCTGCATTGGTCGATCAGTACCTTGAGCGTCTCGAAGGCCATCGGGCGGCGGCCGTCCTCGATATCGTGGATCAGCGCAACCAGCGTCTCGATCGCGGGCGCCGCGATGCCGACCTCGCGGCCGAGCGTGGCGATGACACCGATCTGTGGGTCGACCTCGGTCTTGCGCTTGCGCACGGCGAGATCGCGCCAGATGCCGGAATGGGTTTTTGCCGTCTGCGAGGTGTAATCGGCGAGCCAGCGGATCGTCTCGATCTGCGGACTTTCCGACCGGCCGGGCGCGAACACCATCGGATCGAAATTGCCGAAGCCGAGCGAGGTCACGCCGCGCTTGGCTGCGACGGCGCCGACTTCGCGGCCGAGCGCGAGCCAGACCGGCAGCCGCTCCGGGTCCGAAAAATTCGCCGACATCGAATCGTCGGTCAGCGCCGTCCCGAACAGCATCGCGCCATAGGCGAGCTTGCCCCAGAGATAGCCGAAAATGTTGTCGGTCAGGATCGCGTCGGGCTCGAACATCTCCATCAGCCGGTGCATCTCGGTCGCCCGCTCGCTCATCGAGCCGTCGAGCTCGCCGACGACGGTCGCGCCGCGATTGCCGTAGAGGATTTCGCCCGGCCCGAGCCAGTCGGCGCCGAAATTGACGAAGCAGCCCATTGTGCGACGCTCGCCGACCGCCTTGGCGATGGTGAGTTCGTTCAGCCCGTTCTGGGCGGAGAGCACGAAACCGTCCTCGGCGAGATGCGGCTTCAGCGCGGCGAGCGCCGCTTCGGTCGCGCCGGCCTTTACGGCCAGCACGATGCGGCTGTAGCGCCCGCTCAGCTCAGCCGGCGTCACGGCCGGGACGACTTGTGTGAAGGCCTCGACCGGGCCGGAAATGGCGAGACCACGCGTGCGGCAGGCTTCGACATGCTCGGGCACGATATCGACCAGCAGGACCGGAATGCCGGCCCGCGCCCAATAGGCCCCGAGCGTGCCGCCGATGGCGCCGGCGCCCCAGATCAGGATGGGTTCAGCGGTCACAACAGAAGCCTTTCCACGACGCAGCCCTCATCCTGAGGAGCAAGCCGAAGGCTTGCGTCTCGAAGGATGCTCCAGATATCTCCCGCGCTTCCTTGAGCATCCTTCGAGACGCCGCTGCGCGGCTCCTCAGGATGAGGGCTGCGGGAGACGAAGCGCGCATTACGCCTGCCCCGCCAGCTCGACATGGTCATGCGTGGCGACATGGATGAGCCCATCCTCCGTCACCCAGCCGCGATACATGCCTTCGGTGTTGTAGGGCGCGACCACCGTGCCGTCGGCACCGACGGCGACCAGTCCGGCGCCGATCTTGTGCTCGGAGAGTTCGGCGAGGACGGCATCCGTCGCCGCTTCCAGCGAGAGGCCCTTGTAGGCGATCAGCGACGCGATCTCGTGGCCGACGCAGTAGCGCATGAAATACTCGCCCTTGCCGGTGCCGGAGACGGCGCAGCGCCCGTCGCGGGCATAGGTGCCGGCGCCGATGATCGGGGAATCGCCGACGCGGCCGACCGGCTTGTTGGTATAGCCGCCGGTCGAGGTCGCCGCGGCGAGATGACCGTGGGCGTCGCAGGCGACGGCGCCGACCGTGCCGTGCTTCTCGGCCTCGCTCGCCTCGGCGGCGGTGCCGACGATCTCGCGCAGTTTCATCGAGGCGAGGTTCTTGCGGCGGCGCTCGGTCGAGAAATGCGCGTTGGCGACGGTATCGACGCCTTCATGCTCGGCGAAATCGTCGGCGGCGGGGCCGGCAAGCAGCAGCGGGTCGCCGCGCAGCATCAGGGCCTTGGCGGCGCTGACGGGATTGCGGATGCGCTTGGCCCCGCAGATCGCGCCGGCGGCCAGGGTCGCTCCGTCCATGATCGAGGCGTCGAGCTCATGCTCGCCCTCGGTGTTGAAGGCGGCGCCATGACCGGCGTTGAAATGCGGGGAATCCTCCATCACGCGGACGGCCGCCTCGACGGCGTCGACGGCCGCGCCGCCCCTGGTCAGGATCGCCCAGCCGGCGCGCAGCGCGCTGGCGAGGTCGGACCGGGCCTGGGCCCATTCGGCCTCCGTCATTTCGGCCTTCGGCAGCGTGCCGCAGCCGCCATGGATGGCAAGCGCGAGGGTCATGTCGGTATCCTGTCGGGTCTTTGAATGTGGTCCGCCATGGCCGGTCGGAACCGGCCATGGCGTCGAAGGCGGCCCCGTTACTTCTTGGCGGGCTTGATGTCCATCGCCAGCGTGTCCTCGTCGACGCGCGGCGAGATCGTCACCTTGTCCTTCTGCATCGCCCAGGCGGAGCCGACGGCGGCGATCGGCAGGCGCGGCCTGTCCTTGGCGATGATCGCGGCGGCGTCGGACAGCATCTTGTTGCGCTTGGCCTCGTCCATCTCGACGGCCGCGTCCTCGATCAGCTTGTCGACCTCGGCATTCTTGTAGCCGAGCACGTTGAAGGCCCCGAGCTTCTTGGCCGGGTCGTTGGAGTGGACCACGGAGGACAGCGTATAGTTCGCCTCGCCCGTCAGCGTGCCCCAGCCTGACATGCTCATCGAGAACTCGCCGCGCGTGCGGGCCGGGAAGAACACCGCGCCGGGCTGCGCATTGGCGTTCACCTCGATGCCGATGCGCGCCAGCATCTGCGCGATCGAGGTGCCGACCTGCCGGTCGCCGGGCAGGCGGTCATTGGTGAAGGAGAAGGAGACCTTGAAGCCGTTGGGATAGCCGGCCTCCTCCATCAGCTTCTTCGCCTTGGCGAGGTCCGGCTTGAGCGCCGGCAGGCTCTTGTTGAAGCCGGCGATGGTCGGCGTCACCAGCTGGTTCGCGGGCGTGCCGAGCCCCTCCATCGCGATCTCCGCCAGCGCCGGACGGTCGATGGCGAGATCGATCGCCTCGCGCACCTTCGCGTCCTGCAGCGGGTTCTTCGGCAGGGCCGAGCCGTCCTTGGCGCTGATCTGCGGGCTCTTGTCCCGCATGTCGAGCTCCATGTTGAAGAGATAGACGCTCTCGATCGTCGCGACGGAGAGCTTGGCGTCGCGCTTCAACGTCGGCACGTCGGAGGCCGGCGCGCGCACGATGATGTCGACCTGGCCGGCCTTGAGCTGGGCGACGCGGGCGGCGTCGTTCGGCAGTTCCTTGCGGACGACCTTGGCCCAATGCTCCTTCGCGCCCCAGTAGCCGTCGAAACGGTCGAGAACCATCTGGTCCTTCGGCGTCCAGGAGACGAATTTGTAAGGGCCGGTGCCGACAGCCGCCTTGCCCGAGTTGAAGGCCTCGTTGGCGCTGTCCTTGGTCAGGCCGGCGGCGGCCTTGTGCGAGACGATGAACAGCCGGATGAAGTCGTTCGGCAGGTTCGGCGCCGGCCCGTCCGTGACGATATGCACCGTCAGCGGATCGACGATCTTCACCTCCTTGACGCGCCGGACATAGATCGTGGTCGGGTTCGGGCCGGCGACGACCGGGATGCGCTCGATCGAGAACTTCACGTCCTCGGCGGTGAAGTCCGAGCCGTCATGGAACTTGACGCCGGGACGCAGCTTGAACTCCCAGACCGTCGGCTCCAGCGTCTTCCAGCTCAGGGCGAGGCGCGGCTCGATCTGCAATTTGTCGCCGGACCAGGTCAGCGTGTCGAAGACATGCTTCAGCGCCTCGGCATGGGTGCCGGTCGCGGTGAAGTGCGGATCGATCGATTCCGGCCCCGCGCGGACGCCGATCGTCAGGGTCTGGGCGAGCGCGCCGGTCGAGACCGTGGCGCCGAGCAGGGCGGCGAAGGCGGCGAGGCGGAAGCTCTTCACGATTGTCATGACGGTATCCCCTGTTTTTCTGTGGTTATGACTGGAGTTCCTGTGGCCAGGTGGGCGAGGCGATGACGAGCTTGTCCATCAGCACGCAGAGCTGCCGCTGCTCGTCCTCGCTGAGGCCGGCGAGCATCGTCGTCTGGTGCTCGACCATCGGCACCATCGTCTCGTCGAAAATCTTGCGGCCGGCCGGCGTGAGATGGAGCACATAGCTGCGCAGGTCGGTGGGATCGCTCTCGCGCTTGAGCAGCCTTCGCTGCAGCAGCTTCTGCACGGCGCGCGAGAGTGTGTTCTTCGGCAGACCGGAGGAGGCGACGATGTTCTTGGCGGCGACGCCCTCCTTCAAGCCCACCGCATAGAGCGCGACGAATTCGGGCCGGACGAGCCCGTAGCGCGTCTCGATCCAGCGGTAGACCGGGTCGTTGAAGCGGAAGGCGATGAAGTTCAGCCGGAAGGACAGCCAGCAGGGATTGTCCCAGAGCTTGGTCACGGTCAGCGGGTCGAGCTCGGCAAGTGCCGCCTCGCGCTCCGGGTCGGCGCGGGAAGGAGAGGTCGGTGCGCGTCGCATCGGGAATGTCTCTCGGCCGATTTAGTTCCAAATGGAACTTGACGCTACCGGAGGCCAGAGTCAAGGTTGGCTCCGGCGGCGGTCCCGCGCTGTCTGCCGGGATTGTCTACCGCTTGTGAAAGCGAAGCAAGGATCACGCCGTGCGTGTCGCCGATTTGAACTGGATGCAGATCGAGGCCCAGGCGAAGCGGGACGACCGCTGCGTGCTGCCGCTCGGCAGCGTCGAGCAGCACGCCTACCTGAGCCTCGCGACCGATGTGATCCTGTCGGAGCGGGTGGCGCAGGAGGCGGCCGAGCCGCTCGGCATTCCCGTCTTTCCGGTCCTGGCCTATGGCCTGACGCCGGGCTTCCTGAATTTCCCCGGCAGCATCTCGCTGCGCTTGAGCACTTACGCTGCCCTCCTCGGCGACATTTTCGACGGCTTCTATCGTTCGGGCTTCCGCCGCATCGTCCTCGTCAACGGCCATGGCGGCAATTCGCCGGCGCTGAACTTCGCGACCGAATGGCTGGACGGCCATCCCGATGCCAGTGTCCGCCTGCACAACTGGTGGGCGGCGCCGCAATTCCAGGCGGCGGTCCAGGCGGTCGATCCGGCGGCCTCGCACGCCTCCTGGATGGAGAACTTCCCGTGGACCCGGCTCGCCGGCGTCGCCATGCCCGAGACGCTGAAGCCGCCCTTCAACGCCGCCGAATACCAGGCCGCGAGCCCGGCGAAGCGCCGCGAGATCCTCGGCGACGGCAATTTCCACGGCCTCTACCAGCGGCCCGACGAGGAGATGCTCAGGCTCTGGCAGGTCGGCGTCGCGGAGACGCGGGCCGTGATGGTGGAGAACTGGCCGTGAGGCGGTTCTTTCGCAGCCCTCATCCTGAGGAGCCGCAAAGCGGCGTCTCGAAGGATGTTCCAGAAGGCGCAGGTACCGCGAACTGGAACATCCTTCGAGACGCGCCTGCGGCGCTCCTCAGGATGAGGGCTGAGCCCTGTGCTCCGCCAGAGCATGTCACATGCTAGGCCATGTCGCGATCCGGCTGGCACAGGCGCTCGTCGTCATGCTCGTCATGTCGGTGCTGGTCTTCGTCGGCGTCTACGCGATCGGCAACCCGATCGACGTGCTGATCGGCCCCGATGTCAGCCAGGAACTGCGCCTCCAGACCATCGCCCAATACGGGCTCGACCGGCCGCTCTGGGAACAGTACCTGACCTTCCTCGGCCGCGTGCTGCACGGCGATTTCGGCCGTTCCTTCGTCTTCGGCATGCCGGTGATGGACCTGATCCTGTCACGGCTGCCGGCGACGCTGGAACTGACGCTGGCGGCGGTCTGCGGCGCCGCGCTGATCGGCATTCCCGCCGGAATCTATGCCGGCTATCGGCCGGACAGCATCGCTTCCAAGCTGATCATGACGGTCTCGATCCTCGGCTTCTCCGTGCCGACCTTCTGGATCGGCCTCGTGCTGATCATGGCCTTCGCGGTCGAGTTGCAATGGCTGCCGGCCGGCGGGCGCGGCGAGACCGTCGCGATCTTCGGCGTCGAGTGGAGTTTCCTGACGCTGAACGGCCTGAGCCATCTGCTGCTGCCGGCGCTGAACCTCGCCTTCTTCAAGCTCGCCCTGATGACGCGGCTCGCTCGTGCCGGAACGCGCGAGACCATGCTCTCCGACACCGTGAAATTCGCCCGTGCCGCCGGCCTCTCCGAATGGACCGTGCTGCGCCGCCATGTGCTGCGCCTGATCGCGATCCCGCTCGTCACCGTCTTCGGGCTCGAATTTGCCTCGACGCTCGCCTTCGCGGTCGTGACCGAGACGATCTTCTCCTGGCCCGGCATCGGCAAGTTGATCATCGATTCCATCCAGTCGCTCGACCGGCCGGTGATGGTCGCCTACCTGATGCTCGTCGCCTTCGTCTTCATCACCATCAATTTCCTCGTCGACCTCGCCTATGTCGGGCTCGATCCGCGGTTGCGGAAAGGAGGCGCGCGATGAAGGACGCTTCTCCCGTCGCCCGCTTCTGGGCCGAGTTCCGCGAGAGCAGGACGGCGGTCGTCGCGCTCGCCGTCGTCGTCCTGATAATCGGCATCGCCCTGCTCGCGCCGCTCGTCGCGCCGCAGGACCCTTACGACCTCGCCAAGCTCTCGCTCTCCGACGCGCGTCGCCCGCCGGGTTTCGTCGGCGAGGGCGGCTATACGCATTGGCTCGGCACCGACGCGCAGGGTCGCGACCTGCTCTCGGCCATTCTCTACGGTCTGCGCATCTCCCTGCAGATGGGGCTGGTCGCCGGCGCCATCGCCTTCACGCTCGGCGTCGCGCTCGGCATCGGCGCGGCCTATGCCGGCGGGCGCCGCGAAGCCTTCATCATGCGCGTCATCGATCTGCAGCTCGCTTTCCCGGCGATCCTGCTCGCGCTCGTGCTCTCGGCCCTGCTCGGCCAGGGCAAGATGCAGCTCATCGCCGCGCTTGCGGCCGCCCAATACGCTTACTTCGCCCGCACGGCCCATGGCGCCGCCTCGGCCGAACGCGGCAAGGACTATGTCGAGGCGGTGCTCTCGACGCCGCTGCCCGGCTGGCGCGTCGTCTTGCGCCATATCTTCCCGAACTGCCTGCCGCCGCTGATCGTCGTCGCGACCGTGCAGGTGGCCAACGCCATCGCGCTGGAGGCGACGCTCTCCTTCCTCGGCGTGGGCCTGCCGGTCACCGAACCTTCGCTCGGCATGCTCATCGCCAACGGCTTCCAGTACATGCTGTCGGGCCGCTACTGGATCTCGATCTATCCCGGCATCGCGCTGATCGTGCTCATCGTCGCGATCAATCTCGTCGGCGACCGCATCCGCGATCAGGTCAATCCGAGGCTGAAGCGATGAGGGCGCTCTCGCCAGGACCGGGCACCACCCTGCCCCCTCTCCCCTTGCGGGAGAGGGTTGGGGTGAGGGGTCGCGCGACGCTGATCGGTTGGAGGGGCGGCGAGATGGTAGGAGCTGGCCGCGTCGAGCGACCCCTCATCCGCCTGCCGGCACCTTCTCCCGCAAGGGGAGAAGGGAGCGAATGATGACCGAAACCCCTCTCCTTGAGATCACCGACCTCGCGACCCATTTCCACGCCCGTGCCGGCGTGGTGAAGGCGGTCGACGGCGTTTCCTTCGCGCTGAAGCGCGGCGAGGTCATGGGCCTCGTCGGCGAATCCGGCTCGGGCAAGAGCATCACCGGCTTCTCGATCATCGGGCTGATCGACCCGCCCGGCCGCATCGAACCCGGCTCCTCGGTCAAGCTGGAAGGGCGGGAGCTCACCGGCCTGCCGCCCGCCGAACTCCGCAAGGTCCGGGGCAAGCAGATCTCGATGGTCTTCCAGGACCCGATGATGACACTGAACCCGATGTTGACCATCGGCACGCAGATCAGGCTCGCGCTGGAGGCGCATGAGACGGTCTCGGGCGCCGAGGCGCGCCGCCGCGCCGTCGCGGCGCTGGCGCAGGTCCGCATTCCCGATGCCGAGGCCAAGGTCGATTTCTATCCGCACCAGTTCTCGGGCGGCATGCGCCAGCGCGTCGCCATCGCGATTGCGCTATTGCACCGGCCGAAGCTGATCATCTGCGACGAGCCCACGACCGCGCTCGATGTCTCCGTGCAGGCCGAGATCCTCGCGGAGATGAAGGAGCTGGTCGCCGAGCTCGGCACGGCGCTGATCTGGATCAGCCACGACCTTGCCGTCGTCGCCTCGCTTGCCGACCATGTCTGCGTCATGCGTCACGGCAAGATCGTCGAGGCCGGGCCGACGCTCGACGTGCTGACCCACCCGCAGCATTCCTATACGCGCTCGCTGCTCGACGCTTTGCCGTCGCGCTCCGAGCCCGGCCAGCTTCTGGCGGGAGGCGTCGGCTCCGATGTCGCGCCGCCGCCGCGCGCCGCCAAGCAGGTGCCTGCCACAGTCGCGGACGCCGTGCACTATGTCCGCATCGAGCATGTCGCCAAGCGCTTCGCCGGGACACCCGGCCTGTTCCGCAAGCTCGCGCAGAAGGTCGGCTTGTCCAAGCCGCCGGCCGTGGTGCAGGCGGTCGACGACGTCACGCTGGTGCTGAAGCGCGGCGAGGCTCTCGGCCTCGTCGGTGAATCCGGCTCCGGCAAGTCGACGCTGGGGCGCGTCGCGGCCGGCATCTATGCGCCCGATAGCGGTTCCGTCCGCATCGACGGTGCGCCTGTGATGAGTGCGGGCGAGCCGCCGCACAAGGTCACCACGCGCGTCCAGACCATCTTCCAGGACCCGTTCGCCTCGCTCAACCCGCGCATGACGGTCGGCGAGAGCATCGCGGAGGGGCCCTTGGCGCACGGGCTCGTCGAGCGCGCGCAGGCGAAGACCTACGTCCGGCAATGGCTGGCGGCGGTCGGGCTCAATCCCGAGTTCGCGGATCGCTACCCGCACCAGTTCTCGGGCGGCCAGCGCCAGCGCGTCGCCATTGCCCGCGCGCTCGCGATGCAGCCCGATGTCGTCGTCTGCGACGAGCCGGTCGCCTCGCTCGACGTCTCCATTCAGGCGCAGATCATCAACCTGCTGATCAGGCTTCGGCAGGAGCTGGATCTCACGCTGATCTTCATCTCGCACGACCTCTCGGTCGTCCGTCATCTCTGCGACCGCGTCGCGATCATGTATCGCGGCAAGATCGTCGAGAGCGGCCCGGCCGGCGCGGTCTACGACCATCCGCAACACGACTACACCAAGCGCCTGCTCGCCGCCGTGCCGGTCTTGCCGGTCGCTGCGACGACCTGAGGAGAGCCGCCATGACGAGCCAGTCCGATGAACTCCTGCCCTGGCAATGGCCGGAAGAGGTCTGGCGTGGCAAGGTCGAGCAGGTCCGCGCCGGCCGCAACCTCAAGCCCGCCAGATGGAAGAACGGCGCGCGCTGCGCGGTCGCGCTCTCCTTCGACGTCGACCATGAGACCAACGAACTGCGCGACGGCGGCAAGTCGGTCGGGCGCCTCTCCTGGGGCCAGTACGGCAACCGCGTCGGCGTGCCCAAGATCCTCGACCTGCTGAAGCGGCAGGACATCCCGGCGAGCTTCTTCGTACCGGCCGTCACGGCCCTGCTCTATCCGGAAGAGCAGCGCCGCATCATCGGCACCGGCCATGAGATCGGCCTCCATGGCTGGATCCATGAGGTCAACACGGCCGTGCCGCCCGCCAACGAGCGCGAATTGCACCTACGCTCGGCCGATACGCTGGAGAAGGTCACCGGTGTCCGGCCCGTCGGCATGCGTACCCCGTCCTGGGATTTCTCCGACGTGACGCTCGCGATCGAGCGCGAGCTCGGCCTGCTCTACGATTCCTCGCTCTTCGCCGACGACGACCCCTACGAGATCGTCGAGAAAGGCGAGCCGACCGGCATCGTCGAATTGCCGGTCGAGTGGATCCGCGACGACGCGCCCTATCTCAGCATGAACCGCTTCCAGGGCTTGAGGCCCTATACGTCGCCGGAGGCGGTCTTCGACATCTTCCGCCGCGAATTCGAGGGAGCCTATGCCGAGGGCGGGCTCTTCCTGCTGACCATGCATCCGCATGTCATCACCTATCGCTCGCGCTTCTGGATCCTCGAGGAGCTGGTCCGGCTGGCCAAGGCCAAGGGCGATTGCTGGTTCGCGACCCATGCCGAGATCGCGGCCTATGTGAAGGCCGAGGCCGGGCTCTAACGCCGCAGTACGGGAACCGTTGCCCGATTCCCGCCGTTTTCGCTTCATCGGGGGTTCAGGCCACGAGGGGCCTGATACCCGCACGTTGAAACAAAACGACGGGAATAGAGATGCGCACGAAACGCTGGTTGCTGGTCGGGACCGTCCTGCCGGCCCTCGTCCTTTCGCAAGCCGGACAGGCCTTTGCAGAGGCCGGATACCGGGTCGCCCAGGCTCCCGCCGCCGGAGACGATGATCCGCGCGGGCCACGGCGCCCGCAACAGCCGCCCGGCGCGCAGCCCGGCCAGCGCGGCCCGGAACGGCCGGCCGCTCCGGTGGCTCCGGCCCAGCCGCAGGCGCCGCGCCCGCCGCAGATGCAGCCCGCTCCGTCTGTCCCCCGGCCGCAGCCGCCGGCCATGCCCGCGCCCCAGCCACGCGCCGAGCCGCCCGCGATGCGCCAGCAGCCTGAGCGTCCGGCCGTGCCGCGTGAGGCGCCCCCGGCGCCCCGCACTGCGCCATCCCCCAGTGAGGCTCCCGCAGCCCGCCCGACACCGCCACGCCCGCCGGCCGAGCCGACCGTCCCGCGTGTCGCGCCTCAGCCAGGCGCCGGCGCGCCGCCGTCTGTCGCTCCGCGTGGTGGTCCTGCCGTTCCGCCATCGGCTGCGCCGACCCAGCCTCGTCCGACCGGCGCGCCGCCTGCCACAGCGCCCGCCGCTCCGTCACAGCCCGGAGCCGGCGCGCCGCCCTCAGTCGTTCCGCGCGGCGGCCCGGCCGTTCCGCCCTCGGCTGCGCCGGCCCCATCCCGCCCGACCGGAGCGCCGCCTGCCACAGCGCCCGCCGCTCCGTCACAGCCCGGAGCCGGCGCGCCGCCCTCCGCTGTTCCGCGCGGCGGCCCCGCCGTTCCGCCTTCGGCCCAGCCGTCTCAGCAGCGCCCGCCGGCTGCGGCGCCGCTGCCCGGCGCCCCCGCGGCTCCGGTGCAGCCGGGGACGGTCGCTCCGACGTCACCCCCGCCCGCTGGCGCGGCTCCATCCCAGCCTTCGCGCCCGGCTCCCGGAACGCCTCCGGCTGGCGCTCCCGGCTCTCCCGCTCCGGTTCAGCCCGGCGCAACGGCTCCGATACCCACGCCGCCTCCGGGCGCTGCGCCAGGCCAGCCTGGCCGTCCCGCCCCCGGCATGCCGTCCGGCGGAGCGCCCGGCACGCCGTCGCAATCTGGCGTCGCACCGGTTCCCGGGCAGCCCGGAGCCGCTGCGGGCCAGCCGCCGGCCGGACCTCCCGGCCAGCCGCCCCAGCGTGAGGGCCGCCGCGGCGGCATCTCGCCGGGCGTGGCGGGTGCGATCGGCCTCGGTGCCGGCGTCCTCGGCGGCATCATGGCGGTGCAGGGCGCGCAGCGCTTCGAGGATATCCGCCGCGAGCGGCGGGAGCAGCGCGAAGGCGATCTCACCATCATCCGCGAGCCCGGCCGCACCATCATCCGCGACGATGATGGCCGCGCCATCATCCGCCGCGACGAGGATCAGCGCTTCCGCGATCTCGGCTGGCAGGGCCGTTCCGAGCGCCGTGATGGCGAGATGCGCACGGTCTTCGAGCGGCCGGACGGCACGCGCATCGTCACCGTCACGGACGAGGAGGGCCGGCTGATCCGCCGCACGCGCATCGACCGCGACAACCGCGAGGTGATCATCATCGACAACACGCTGCGCGACCGTCCGGGGCGCTTTGCCGACGATGTCGTCGTGCTGCCGCCGCCGCCGCTGCCGATGCCGCGCGAGCGCTACATCGTCGATGCGGACCGGGCCGATGAGGATCTGATCTACGAGACGATCACCGCCCCGCCGATCGCAGCGATTCCGCGCCGCTATACGCTGGACGAGGTCCGCTACTCGCCGGACCTGCGCGCCCGCATGCGCAGCGTCGATATCGATACGATCAACTTCGACACCGGCTCCTGGCAGGTCGGGCAGGATCAGGCGCGGCGCCTCGCGGTGATCGCGGATTCGGTGAAGCGAGCGCTGCAGCGCTCGCCCAACGAGGTCTTCCTCGTCGAGGGCCACACCGACGCCGTCGGCGCCGATGTCGACAACCTCTCGCTCTCCGATCGCCGCGCGCAGTCGGTCGCGGAGATCCTGACGCGCGACTTCCAGATCCCGCCGGAGAACCTGACGACCCAGGGCTATGGCGAGCAGTACCTGAAGGTGAACACGCAGGACGCCGCGCGCGAGAACCGGCGCGTCACGCTCCGGCGCATCACGCCGCTGCTCAGCGGCCAGAACCAGTAGCGATCGGGTCGGGGCGGCCTCCAGGCATCGGACCGAAAAGTGGAACCCACTTTCCGGAGACATCCGATGCCAAGACAAAAGCTTGATCGCCACTTCGCGTCCGATGGGACGCACGGCGATCCAAGCAGTCCCGTTTTTCATCAGGCGCAGGGAACAGCCGTTCCCGGCGTGCCGCTGGTGCCGCGCTCGGGCGAGGTGGGGCGCCCGCCGATGCCCACCAGCGTGGCGCCACGGGACGAGAGGCGTGGAACTGGCGGGGGCAAGGCGCAGGTCCGGTCCGAGCGCGATCCGCCGATGCCGAAGCCCGTACCCTCGATCATCGCTCCTTGAAGGGCCGGATTGAGGATTTGGTAGGGTTGCCCGGCTAGGGTGCCCGCCATGAGCGACGCCGTTTCCCTTGCCACCAGCATCGTCACGATGCAGGCCACCTCGACGCAGCAGGCGCTGTCGGTCGAAATGGTCAAGCAGAACGCGCAGGCCGATCAGGCTGTGGTCGCCATGCTCCAGCAGAGCGCCGAACAGACGCAGGCGACGCTGCCGGCCGGGCAGGGCGCTCTGGTCGACCGGACCGCCTGAGCCATTCCTTCTCCTCTACAACCTGTTTGAAAATGGGCAGCCCTCATCCTGAGGAGCCGCGTCAGCGGCGTCTCGAAGGATGCTTCAGGAGGCTCCGAACGATCTGGACCATCCTTCGAGACGCGCCTGCGGCGCTCCTCAGGATGAGGGCTGCGGGATACTCCACCAGTTGGTCCGGGAGGTATGCTTGCAGCCCGTTGCCAAGCGGCGGCGCTGCGCCTAACCTCGCCAGCGTTCCGAGGGGTGCCCGCAAGGGCTGAGACGGCTTTCGAAGCTGAACCCATCGAACCTGATCCGGGTCATACCGGCGGAGGGACTGGAACGCGGTGCAGCCTTGGCCTGCACCCGCATCACAGCGCTTGAACCGCTTCGACGCCGGATCTCCTGACCTGTACCAAGGAGGAGATCCCCCTATGAATGCCCACACCAAACCCCAGAAGAACAGCGTCAAGACCGCTCCCCAGAGCGTCACGACCGGGCCGATCATCGGCTCGCGCAAGATCTATGTCGCGGCGCCCGAACACCCCGAGATGCGCGTGCCCTTCCGTGAGGTCGTGCTGACCACCGATGCCGAACCGCCGGTGCGCCTTTACGACCCTTCAGGCCCCTTCACCGAGACCGACGCGAAGATCGATCTCAATGCCGGCCTCGTCCAGCCGCGCCGCGCCTGGCTCGATGCGCGCGGCTTCGAGCAGGTCGCGGGGCGCGCCGTCACCGCCGCCGATAACGGCCACATCTCCGCCGAGCAGCTCGTGCCAGCCTGCCCGGCCGAGCGCCCGATCCTGCAGGCGAAGCCAGGCCAGATGACGACGCAGTACGAGTTCGCCAAGGCCGGCATCGTCACGCCCGAGATGATCTATGTCGCGCATCGCGAGAATCTCGGCCGCGCCGCCATGCTGGAGGGGGCACGAGAGCGCCATGTCGATGGCGAGAGCTTCGGCGCCAATGTGCCGGAATTCGTGACGCCGGAATTCGTCCGCGAGGAGATCGCGCGCGGCCGCGCCATCATCCCGGCCAATATCAACCATCCCGAGCTGGAGCCGATGGCGATCGGCCGCAATTTCCTGGTCAAGATCAACGCCAATATCGGCAATTCGGCCGTCACCTCCGGCGCTGCCGAGGAGGTCGAGAAGCTGGTCTGGGCGATCCGCTGGGGCGCCGACACGGTGATGGACCTCTCCACCGGCCGCAACATCCACAACATCCGCTCCTGGATTCTCCGCAATTCGCCGGTGCCGATCGGCACCGTGCCGATCTACCAGGCGCTGGAGAAGGTCGGCGGCGATCCGATCAAGCTCGACTGGGAGGTGTTCAAGGACACGCTGATCGAGCAGGCCGAACAGGGCGTCGACTACTTCACCATCCATGCCGGCGTGCGCCTGCCTTATGTCCCGCTGACGGCCAACCGCGTCACCGGCATCGTCTCGCGCGGCGGTTCGATCATGGCGCGCTGGTGCCTCGCGCATCACCGCGAGAGCTTCCTCTACGAGCGCTTCGACGAGATCTGCGAGATCATGCGTCGCTACGACGTCTCGTTTTCGCTGGGCGATGGCCTGCGTCCGGGCTCGATCGCCGACGCCAATGACCGCGCCCAGTTCGCCGAGCTGGAGACCTTGGGCGAGCTCACCAGCATCGCCTGGGACAAAGGCTGCCAGGTCATGATCGAGGGCCCCGGCCATGTGCCGATGCACAAGATCAAGGAGAACATGGACAAGCAGCTGCGCGAATGCGGCGAGGCGCCCTTCTACACGCTCGGACCGCTGACCACCGATATCGCGCCGGGCTACGATCACATCACCTCCGGCATCGGCGCGGCGATGATCGGCTGGTATGGCTGCGCCATGCTCTGCTACGTCACGCCGAAGGAGCATCTGGGTCTCCCCAATCGCGACGACGTCAAGACCGGCGTCATCACCTATCGCATCGCCGCCCATGCCGCCGATCTCGCCAAGGGCCATCCGGCCGCGAAGATCAGGGACGACGCGCTCTCGCGCGCCCGTTTCGACTTCCGCTGGGAGGACCAGTTCAATCTGGCGCTCGACCCCGACACGGCGCGGGAATTCCACGACGAGACCTTGCCGAAGGACGCCCACAAGGTCGCGCATTTCTGCTCGATGTGCGGGCCGAAATTCTGCTCGATGAAGATCACGCAGGATTTGCGCGCCGAGGTTCTGGCGATGAGCGACAATGAGAGGGCAAGCCTCGAGGCGATGGCCGCAGAGGGCATGGCCGCGAAGTCGAAGGAATTCCTCGACAAGGGCGGGAGTATCTATCTACCTGCTGCTGAATGAGCGGTTTCAGCGAAAAGCTCGACGCAGTCAGCGTCGCATCGATCCTCGCGCGGGTGGCCAGGCGCCGCCCGCGCGTCCACTGCCTGACCAATACGGTGGCGCAGAACGTTACCGCCAACATGCTGCTGGCTGTCGGCGCGGTGCCCTCGATGGCCAGCCATCCCGACGAGGTCGAGGCGGTCGCGGCCGGCGCGGGCGCGATCCTGATCAATCTCGGCACGCTCAACCTCGAAGGTGAGCGGGCCATTCCCAAGCTCGTCGGTGTCGCGCAGGAGCGCCGCATTCCGCTGGTGCTCGACCCGGTCTTCGTCGAACTGTCGCCTTTGCGTTTGCGGCTGGTCGGCGATGTGCTCGCGCTGTTCGACGTGCTGGTGCGCGGCAATGCCACGGAAATGGCGACGCTCGAGCCGCTTTTCGCGCTGCGGCGCGACATCGTGCGCGTCACCACCGGCGCGGTCGACCGTATCGAGACGGAGGACCGGGCCCTGTCGGTCGCGCATGGCCATGAGTTGATGAGCAAGGTGACCGGGCTCGGCTGCGCCTCGAGCGCGCTGGTCGCGGCCTGCCGGGCGGTCGAGCCCGATCCGGTGATCGCGGCGGCGGCGGCGCTGACCGCCTATGGCATTGCCGGCGAAATCGCGGCCGAGCGTGCGGCCGGCCCCGGCAGCTTCGCGGTCGCGCTGATCGACGCGCTCGCGACGCTGGACCCGCAGACGCTGCAAGCCCGCATGGCGGGCGCGCGAAACCACGGGGACATGCCCTAGAGGGGGATTCAGCGCCGGCCGCAGGCGCGCTAGGGTCGCATGGCTGATTCGCCCGGCTGGCGGCGGCTGCGCCGGGGGGCGATCAACAACATGACGTATAACGAAGTCTGCGGGCAATCGTCCCGGCTGGTCCGGCTCGGCGTGCTGATGGTGCTCGGCCTCGCCGCCGGCGTTTTCGGAGCCTGTGAGAAAGCCGCCGCCGCCGAAAACGGCACGGGCTTCTATCTGCTCGGCGGGCGCGGCGCGATGGCGGGCTACCTGCCGCCTCCCGGGGTCTATTTCGAGAGCGACACCTACAGCTACGATGCGAAGCTCGACGCCCGGAAGTCACTGCCGGCGGGCGGACGTTTCGTCGCGGATGTGCGCAGCCAGGCCAGGGCGGATTTCCTGAGCGGCACATGGGTGACGCCCTGGGCGATCGCCGGCGGCAATGTCGCGCTCGGTGCCACCCTGCCCGTCGGCCGTGTCCGGGTCGGGGTCGGCACCGAGTACGATTCGCCGCGCACGAACCGCATCATCGGCACCAGCCTGCGCGACAGCGCGGTGGTCGTCGGCGATCCCGTGTTCTCTGCGATGCTCGGCTGGCATGCCGGCAAGTTCCATTGGAACGTGACCGTCATGGTCAACGCCCCTGCAGGCGACTACCGCAACGGCGAACTCGCCAATCTCGCCTTCCATCGCTGGGCGACGGATCTGTCCGGCGCCCTCACCTGGTTCGATCCGGAAACCGGCATCGATCTCTCGGGCGTTGCCGGCGTGACCTTCAACGGCACCAATCCGGCCACGGACTACCGGACGGGCACCGAGTTCCATCTGGAATGGGCGGCCTCGAAGGCGCTGACCGGCGCCCTGTCGGCCGGCGTCATCGGCTATCACTACCAGCAGCTCACCGGCGATAGCGGGGCCGGCGCGCAGCTTGGTGCCTATAAGGGACGCGTGACCGCGCTTGGCGGCACGCTGGCCTATAATTTCACGGTCGGAAAGACGCCGGTCTCGACCCGCATCAAGGTTCTGCGCGAGTTTGCCGCGGAGAACCGGGCGCGCGGAACCGTGGGCCTGCTCACCGTCTCGCTGCCCCTGACGGCTTCGCCCTGACGGCAAGACCGCCAGGGGCGGTCCACCGGTCTATGGTCCAGGGAACGGCCGCCCCCGGTCTCGCGGAGCGAGAGGGGGCGGCTATCGTCCGTTACGGCTTGCCGAACTGGAGGGCCGGGGGCACGGGGTTCGGCTTGAACGGAGCGACCTGAAGCGTCTTGGCGTCGAGGTCGAAGCTGGTCAGGTCGACCATGCGCAGGACCTGATCCTGATAGCTCTTGATGTAGTACTTCCTGGCGCGCAGATCCGCGACCGAGGTCCACTGCGTGTATTCGAGTTCCCCGCCCTTCGCGGCGGAGTCGATGAAGCCGACGGGGATGTCGAAATTGTTCATGATGTGCTCGACGAGACGGACCGTCTGCGGGCCGTCGGGAGCCTGCTTCGCCGAAGCGACATAGCCGAGCGCGCGGATGAAGCGCGAGGGCGGGGTCGGGTCGCCCGGAATGCCGAGCAGTCCCGAGCCCTGGCCGAAGGGGGCGAAGGTCTTGCCGCCGATCTTCAGCGGGTCGGCCGCGACCGGCGAAAGCTTGACGTAGTTGCGGATGTTGTTGAGGTGCCAGTCGAAGGTCGGCGAGTTGGTCAGGACACCCATCGGGTTGTCATAGACCTTCAGCTTGCCGTCCACCGGCTCGATCACGATGGAGGCGCCCGTCGCGTCGTGGATCGGGAAGTGGAACGGCAAGGTGAAGTTCACCATCGGCGCCGGCAGATCGACGATCACGGTCTTGTCGAGCGCCGCCTTCACTTCCGCGACGGTCGAGAAATTCGACAGCACCCAGCTCAGGAACTCCCAGGGCGCAAGTGCGGTATTCGGGTCGGCCTGGGCGACCGGCGTGTAGCCCGCGAAGTCCGGGAAATACAGGGCGCCGCCGGCAAGGCCCTTCTCGTTCATGCCGTCCGAGACGAAGGGCTGGCCGAAGCTCATCACGCCGACGAAGGCGTAGCGGGTGTTCCATTTCGGCGCGGCCATGTTGCCCGGGCGGGTGCCGACGAAGGCGTAGTTCCGCGGGACCACGACGACGTCGGATTGTGTCTGGAGCGCATATTCGAGGGTGCGGCCGTAGACCGGCGTGCCATCGGCGGCGATCATCAGGATATTCGTGCAGGCCTGGGCCGGCGCGGTGCTGACGAGCATGCCGGCGAGCAGGGCTGCAACGCCCTTCCTCGCAAACTTCCAATCAAAAATGCGCATTGTGTTCTGTCCCCCAAAGCAGTGTGCCACGGCTTGGTAAGGGGCCAATCACCGCGCAATCGTAAAGAAGCGCGCGGCTTTGCGCGGGCCGGGGAGGGAGCCGGAAAAGGTGGTGAATGAAGCTCTAATCGCCGGACGGGTTCGCGCGCGGCGCGCCCGGACGGGCCCGGCTCTACTGCGTCGGCGTGAGCGAGAGGGGGGCCGGCTTCGGCGTGGGGCGCGGCTTCGGCTTGGCGGCGGCGGGCTTCGGCTCGGTATTGAGCCCGAGCCGGGCGCGCAGCGAGGCGGCCCGCGCCTCGGTGATCCGGGCGCCGCAGAAGCCGAACTGGCCCTCGCGCTGGAAATCCCGGCAGATCATCTCGCGCTCCGCCGAGAACCCGGCCTGCTCGCGGGCGACCACGCGCTGCTCGACCGCGTCGGACTTGGCGGTCAGCGTGCGATACCCCTCGCGCACGGCGCGCTCGGCGCTGCCGCGTGCCTTCTCGATCTCCTTGGCCTGCCCGGCGACGGTGCGGGCATCGGGCCCCCAGAGCCCGCGCGGGTCGATCCGGCATTGCGCGGCCTGCACGACGCAGGGCTCCGTCGGCTCGACCACGAGGAAGGCGCCGTCGAGCACGTCGAAGACGATCGGGCAGATCGACGCCTCCAGCTTGTAGCGCGGGACGCCGGCCGGGCGGCCCAGAGCGGTGACGGGCAAGGGCGCATCGCCGAAGGAAACGGCGCAGGGCTCGACCAGATTGGCGCTCTGGAAGCCGTCGAGATTGAGCTTGAGGCCGTAGCCCGTCGCCGTCTTCGAGAAGACGGCCTCGCCGTGGTGGCCGTGGCGATGCAGGGCCTTGCCGAGGATGGCGTCCTCGCCCGCGACCTTGATGGCGGGCATGCTGGGCGGCTTCGGTGCGGCCGGCGCACCGGGCTGGGATGGGGCGGCCTGCTGGGTTCCCGGCGCGTTGAACGGCTGAGCGCCCGGCAATTGCAGGGGCTGGGCGAGCGCTGCGGTCGCGGCCCCGACGAGGGCCAACGAGGCGAGGATGAGACGCATCGGTCGTGTCATGGCGGCCCAGCGAAACCGGAACGGCCTTTCTGCATGCAGGCGCAGGCGGGCAGACGCAAGGACGGGAAGGCCACACCCGGGCAGAAAGCGTGTCGTGACGGCTGTCCCACCGAAACTCCCGATTCTTAATCGGCTCGCCTGTCTTGCAAGGGGTGGAACACCCTCACTATATACGCCGCCAAGGGGCGGTTTAACCACCGTCAAACGTGGAATGCCGGTTTCGTTCGCCGCTGAAGCGGGGGCGATCCGGTCCATGGGCCGGCAGGCGGCGCACAAGCGTCGCAGGTCGGCGATCTGCTCAATCGAAAGGGATCCCATCCATGGGTAAAGTCATTGGTATCGACCTCGGCACGACCAACAGCTGCGTTGCAGTGATGGAAGGCTCGACGCCCAAGGTCATCGAGAATTCGGAGGGCGCGCGCACCACGCCTTCCATCGTCGCCATCACGGATGACGGCGAGCGTCTGGTCGGCCAGCCTGCGAAGCGCCAGGCCGTCACCAACCCGGAGCGCACCTTCTTCGCGATCAAGCGCCTCATCGGCCGGACCTTCGAGGACCCGATGACGCAGAAGGATCTGAAGCTGGTCCCCTACAAGATCACGAAGGCCCCGAACGGCGACGCATGGGTGTCCGCCGACGGCAAGGACTATTCGCCGTCGCAGATCTCGGCCTTCACGCTGACCAAGATGAAGGAGACGGCGGAGGCCTATCTCGGCCAGCCCGTCACCCAGGCCGTCATCACGGTTCCCGCCTATTTCAACGACGCCCAGCGTCAGGCCACCAAGGATGCCGGCAAGATCGCCGGCCTCGAGGTGTTGCGCATCATCAACGAGCCGACGGCGGCTGCTCTGGCCTATGGCCTCGAGAAGAAGTCGGCCGGCACGATCGCGGTCTATGACCTCGGCGGCGGCACCTTCGACGTCTCGATCCTCGAGATCGGCGACGGCGTCTTCGAGGTGAAGTCGACCAATGGCGACACCTTCCTCGGCGGCGAAGACTTCGACATGCGCCTCGTCGAGTATCTCGCCGATGAGTTCAAGCGCGAGCAGGGCATCGACCTGAAGAAGGACAAGCTCGCTCTCCAGCGCCTGAAGGAAGCGGCCGAGAAGGCCAAGATCGAGCTGTCGACCACGGCCCAGACCGAGATCAACCTGCCCTACATCACGGCGGATGCCTCCGGTCCGAAGCACCTCGCCATCAAGCTCTCGCGCGCCAAGTTCGAGAGCCTGGTCGACGATCTCGTCCAGCGCACCATCGAGCCCTGCAAGAAGGCGCTCAAGGATGCCGGCCTGTCGGCGGGCCAGATCGACGAGGTCGTCCTCGTCGGCGGCATGACCCGTATGCCGAAGGTGCAGGAGGTCGTGAAGCAGTTCTTCGGCAAGGAGCCGCACAAGGGCGTGAACCCTGACGAGGTCGTCGCCATCGGCGCCGCGATCCAGGCCGGCGTCCTCCAGGGCGACGTCAAGGACGTGCTGCTGCTCGACGTGACCCCGCTGTCGCTCGGCATCGAGACGCTGGGTGGCGTTTTCACGCGCCTGATCGACCGCAACACCACGATCCCGACCAAGAAGAGTCAGGTCTTCTCCACCGCCGAGGACAACCAGAACGCGGTGACGATCCGGGTCTTCCAGGGCGAGCGCGAGATGGCGGCCGACAACAAGCTGCTCGGCCAGTTCGATCTGATGGGCATTCCGCCGTCCCCGCGCGGTATGCCGCAGATCGAGGTGACCTTCGACATCGACGCCAACGGCATCGTCTCCGTGACGGCGAAGGACAAGGCCACCAACAAGGAGCAGCAGATCAAGATCCAGGCTTCGGGCGGCCTCAGCGATGCCGACATCCAGAAGATGGTGAAGGATGCCGAGGCGAATGCCGCCGAGGACAAGAAGCGCCGTGAGGTGGTCGAGGCCAAGAACCAGGGCGAGAGCCTCGTGCACTCGACCGAGAAGTCGCTGAAGGACTATGGCGACAAGGTCTCCGAGGCCGACAAGGGCGCGATCGAGACGGCCGTCGAGGCGCTCAAGACCGCTCTGGCCGGTGACGATGCCGAGGCCATCCAGGCCCGCACCAACGAGCTGATGCAGGCTTCGATGAAGCTGGGCGAGGCGATGTATGCGGCGAGCCAGGCCGAGGGCGCCGCCACTGAGGGCGGTGAGCCCGAGGAAGCAAAGAAGGACGACGTCATCGACGCGGACTTCAAGGACGTCTCGGACGACAAGAAGAAGAGCGCGTGATCGCGCGCTCGTAACGCAAGCGACGTTTTGGCCGGGCTCGACCCGGCCATCTCGTCGGGGAATTGCAGGCTATACGGATGGCCGGGCTCACTGCCCGGCCATGCCGCGTCAAAGCTGCGGGGACAGACATTTCGATGTCGAAGCGCGATTACTACGAGATCCTCGGCGTCAGCCGGACCGTGACGGAGGTCGAGCTCAAGACCTCGTTCCGCAAGCTCGCGATGCAGCACCATCCGGACAAGAATCCCGGCAACAAGGACGCCGAGATCAAGTTCAAGGAAATCAACGAGGCCTATCAGGTCTTGTCTGACGGCCAGAAGCGCTCCGCCTATGACCGCTTCGGCCACCAGGCCTTCGAGAATGGCGGCGGTGGCGGCCCCGGCGGCAATGCCGATTTCTCCGACTTCATGTCGGATATCTTCGATTCCTTCTTCGGTGACGCCCGTCGCGGCGGCGCGCGCGGCGCCAACGGACGCGAGCGCGGCGCGGATCTGCGCTACAATCTCGAGATCGGTCTAGAAGACGCCTTTACCGGCAAGAACGAGTCGATCCGGGTGCCGACCTCGGTTTCCTGCGAATCCTGCTCGGGTACCGGCGCCAAGCCCGGTTCGAAATCGCGCCAGTGCCCGACCTGCGGCGGCCATGGCCGCGTCCGCGCCAATCAGGGTTTCTTCTCGGTCGAGCGCACCTGCCCGACCTGCTCGGGCCGCGGCGAGGTCATCGACGACCCCTGCAAGAACTGCCAGGGCGCCGGCCGCGTCACCCGCGAGCGCACGCTCTCCGTGAACATCCCGGCCGGCGTCGAGGACGGCACGCGCATCCGTCTCGCCGGCGAGGGCGAAGCGGGTCTGCGTGGCGGGCCGGCCGGCGATCTCTATATCTTCCTCTCGATCAAGCCGCACGCGATCTTCCAGCGCGACGGCGCGGACCTGTTCTGCCGCGTGCCGATCGGGCTTGTCTCGGCCGCGCTCGGCGGCGAGATCGAGGTGCCGACGCTCTCCGGCGAGCAGGCGCGGGTGAAAATCCCCGAGGGCACCCAGACCGGCAAGCAGTTCCGCCTCAAGGCCAAGGGCATGAGCGTGCTGCGCTCGCGCGATGTCGGCGACCTCTATATTCAGGTCGTGGTCGAGACGCCGCAGAAGCTCACCGCGCGCCAGCGCGAATTGCTGGAGGAGTTCGAGCGCGAAAGCTCGCACAACAACCATCCGGAGACGGCCGGCTTCTTCGGCCGGGTCAAGGATTTCCTCGGCGGTTTCGGCGGAACGGCCTGAGGCATCGGTGCAAGCCTTCCAGCAAGCGCGGGTCATCCCGGGCGACCGGAGGGAGACCCGGGATCCATGCCTGAACCTCTCTCGGAAGCGCTCCGGAATGGATCCCGGATCTCCGCTTCGCTGCGTCCGGGATGACAGCGTGGTTTCGCATTGTGAATCATAAAAGAGCCGCCCGATCGGCGGCTCTTTCGGTTGAGGTGGAAGGTCGATCGTCAGACCTTGTCGACGGCCTTCTTGACCGCGTCCTTGCCCTTGCCGAGAGCCTGCTGGGCCTCGCCCTTCAGCTCCTGCGCCTTGCCCTCGGCCTCCAGGCCCGGCTTGTTGAACGCCTTGCCGGCAGCCTGCTTGACGTTGCCGGCGGCCTCGTTGGCCAGGCCCTTGATCCTGTCGGTCGTGCTGCTCATCGCGCTTGGCTCCTGAAAGATCGGCCCCCAGCCGTTTTCCGTTGAAGGAACGGGCGCTGCGCGGAAAGGTTCCGGCTCTCAGGCTGCCTCTTCCGCCTGCGCGGCGAGCGTCCGCAAGGCCTCGGCCGTCGCCGTGTCCGCCGGAAAGAAAGTCTCCAGCGCCAGTTCCGAGAGGGTGACGTCGACAGGCGTACCGAACACCGTCGTCGTGGAGATCAGCGACAATATGGTCTCGCCGAGCTTCAACTGCATGGGCACGACGATGGCCGCTTCCGTCTCGGCTTCGTGGCGTGTGCCGGCGCCCGGATGGGAATAGCTCATCAGCTCGCCCAGCAATTCGCCGAGCTTCGCATCGGCCGTCGCGCGGACCTGCTGGCGCAGTCTTGCCAGGAGATGGGCGCGCCATTCCGCGAGATTGAGGATGAAGGGCGCGAGCCCCTGCGGATGCAGCGACAGGCGCAGCACATTGACGGGCGACTTCAGCAGGTCCGCATCCGCGACGAGCCCGAGCAAGCGCGTCACCGCATTGTTGTAGGCCAGCAGTGTCCAGTGCCGGTCGACGGCGACCGCCGGATAGGGCTCGTGCCCCCTCAGGATCAGGTCGATCGCGCTGCGGGCGGCGTCGAGCGACGGGTCTTCCAGCGAGCGTTCCGGATAGATCGGCGCGTAGCCGGCCGCCAGCAGCAAGGCGTTGCGCTCGCGAAGCGGCACGCCGAGATGCTCGGCCAGCAACAGGACCATCTCGCGGCTGGGTCGTGAGCGGCCGCTTTCGATGAAGCTGAGATGCTTCTGCGAGATCTCGGCCTCGAGCGCGAGATCGAGCTGGCTGAAGCGGCGAAGCTGGCGCCAGTCCCGCAGGAGCGCGCCGATCGGGGGAGGCTGATGTGTGTTCATGGCGGAGAAGCTAGCGATCCCGATGGTCGGTTCCAATTACCTCCCGCTTAATCGACGGGCCGACGCGATTCCGTCAGCATTCCCCTCATCGAAACGGGCCTGAGGCCCAGAACCGCCAAGGAGAATGCCATGTCGCTCATCCAGTCCTCGCCGCTGCTGCGCAACGCTCTCGCCCTCGATGCCGCGGCCTGCGGCGGCATGGGCCTCATTCTCGCCGCTGCTGCCGGGGCGCTCGCCGCTCCGCTTGGCCTGCCCGTCGACTTCCTGCGCGGCGCCGGCCTTGTGCTGCTGCCTTGCGCGGCGCTTCTCGGCTGGTTCGCAAGCCGCAAGACCCTGCCGCGCCTCGCCATCTACGCCGTGATCGGCGTCAACCTGCTCTGGATCGCCGACAGCATCGCGATCCTGCTGATGGGCTGGTTCGCGCCGACCGGGCTCGGCATCGCCTTCGTGCTGGCCCAGGCGGCTGCGGTTGCGATCGTGACCGAACTGGAAGTCATCGGCTTCAAGCGCTCGGGCGCGGCCCTGCCTTCCGGCGACGCTGCCGCCCTTCGTTGAAAACCGTCATCTGACTGTCGCATGGGCTGACTAGCCGACGGGCCTCTGTCCCCGTCAGTGGTGAACCCATGCGCCAGCCTTTCGTCCTCGCGGCTCTCGCCGCTGTCCTGCTCAGCGGCACGGCCATGGCCGAGCCGCTCTTCAACCGGATCGCTACCTTCTCCGTGCCGCAGAACCTGCCGGCCGACCGCGATCCCGCCAAGAAGACGGTCTCCGAGATCATCGCCGCCAATGGTGACGGCACGCTGCTCGCCTATACCGATGCCGAGCAGAAGGCGCTGGGGATCATCGACATCGTCGACCCCGCCAATCCCAAGCCCGCCGGCTTCGTGCCGCTCGAAGGCGAATCCACCTCGGTTACGATCCTCGGCGACAAGGCCTTCGTCGCGGTCGTCACCTCCGGCGATAATTTCAAGGAGCCGGCCGGCCATCTCGCCACCGTCGACCTCAAGACCAAGCAGGTCGTGGCGAGATGCGATCTCGGCGGCCAGCCGGATTCGGTCACGCTGACCAAGGACAAGGGCAAGATCGTCATCGCCATCGAGAACGAGCGTGACGAGAAGCTCAACAAGGGCGCCCTGCCGCAGCTCCCCGCCGGCAACCTCACCCTGATCGGTATCAAGGACGGCGCCATCGACTGCGCCACCCGCCAGGTCGTCGACATGACCGGCATCGCCGCCGTCGAGCCGACCGATCCCGAGCCGGAATTCGTCGACGTCAATCAGGACGGGCTCGTCGTGGTGACGCTGCAGGAGAACAACCACCTCGTCATCGTCGATTCGAAGACCGGCAAGGTCGTGATGCATTTCCCGGCCGGCACGGTCGATCTGAAGAACATCGACAAGACCCGCGACGGCAAGATCAGCCCGACCGAGGAGCTGAAGGGCGTCGCCCGCGAGCCCGACGCCGTGCGCTGGCTCGACAATGACCGCTTCGTCACTGCCAACGAGGGCGACTGGAAGGGCGGCTCGCGCGGTTTCACGATCTTCCGCAAGGACGGCACGGTCGAGTTCGATTCCGGCTCCGATGTCGACCACATCGCCATGCGCCTCGGCCATTATCCCGAGCGCCGTTCGGCCGCTAAGGGCAGCGAGCCCGAAGGCATCGAGGTCGCGACCTACGGCAACGACCGGCTGATCTTCGTCGGGCTGGAGCGCGCTTCGCTGGTGCTGGTCTACAAGGACGAGGGCGCAGGCCAAGCGCCGCGCTTCCTGCAGGCCCTGCCGGCCGGCATCGGCCCGGAGGGGCTGCTCGCCATCCCGCAGCGCGATCTCTTCGTTTCCGCCTCCGAGACCGATGTCGGCGAGAAGGGCGGCGCGCGCTCGTCGGTGATGATCTATCGCCGCGCCGAGCAGGTCGCCGCCTATCCGACGATCCAGTCCGCCGACGAGAACGGCCTGCCGATCGGCTGGGGCGCGCTCTCCGGCCTCGCGGCGGATCGCGCGGCGCCCGGCAAGCTCTTTGCGATCATCGACAGCGCCTATACGCCCTCGCGCCTCCTCGAGATCGACGCGACGCAGAAGCCTGCGAAGATCACCGGTGCGATCACCGTGACCAAGGACGGCAAGCCCGCTTCCTACGATCTCGAGGGCATCGCGACCCGCGAGGGCGGCGGCTTCTGGCTGGCCTCCGAGGGCAATCCCGAGAAGAAGGACGCGGTGCTCGACGACATCCTGCTGCGCGTCTCGGCCAAGGGCGAGGTCGAGGAGGAGATTCGCCTGCCGGAAGCGCTCGCCAGGCACGCGGTCCGCTTCGGCTTCGAAGGCGTCGCCGTCACCGGCACGGGCGCGGACGAGACCGTCTGGCTCGCCGTGCAGCGCGAGTGGAAGGACGATCCCAAGGGCAAGGCCAAGATCCTCTCCTACAAGCCGGCGAGCAAGGAATGGGGCGTGTTGCATTACCCGCTGTCGCAGCCGGCAGCCGGTTTCTGGATGGGGCTCTCGGAACTCGTGGCGCTGGGCGACGACCGCTTCGCCGTGATCGAGCGCGACAACGGCTTCGGCGCCAAGGCGGTGAAGACGCTGCAGACCTTTTCGGTGAAGGGCCTGAAGCCGGCGGCGATCGGTGCGGCGGAGATCCCGACCGTGACCAAGACCCTGCTGCGCGACCTGACGCCGGACCTGATGAAGGCCGGCGGCTACGGTCTCGACAAGGTCGAGGGCATGACGGTCGACAAGGCGGGCAATCTCTTCGTCGTCACCGACAATGACGGCGTCGACGATTCCTCCGGCGAGACCCAGTTCTTCGCCTTCGGCCCGCTGCCGCGATAGGCCGGAACCACACCGTCATTCCGGGGCGGCCCATGGGGCCGAGCCCGGAGCCCATGAACACGACGCTTGCGGACGGCTCTCGCCGTCATGGTCGGGCTTGTCCCGACCATCCACGTCTTCCTTCTGACAGGCAGTGCTCAAGACGTGGATGCTCGCCACAAGGGCGAGCATGGCGCTGGCTGGGCTGCCGTGGTGTCCATGGGTTCCGGGCTCAGGCCTTCGGCCTACCCCGGAATGACGCTATGGCTCTCCGCGCAAAAGAAAAGCCCCGGATGCGGGCCGCATCCGGGGCAAGGCGCCTGGCTATTTTGACTGGAGAGCCAGGTGGGAGGAGCGGTTACCAGCCGGCGAGGACGGCGCCCTTGAAGCGCTCGGCGACGAAGGCCTTGATCTCGGGCGAGTGGTAGCTTTCGACCAGCGTCTTGACCCAGGGCTTGTCCTTGTCGGCGCTGCGCACGGCGATCAGGTTGACATAGGGGCCCTTGGCGTCCTCGCGCAGGATCGCCGAGGCCGGGTCGATCTTGGCATCGACGGCATAGTTGGTGTTGATCGCGGCGGCCGCGACATCGGCCAGCGAGCGCGGGGTCTGCGCGGCCTCGATCTCGATGATCTTCAGCTTCTTCGGGTTGCCGACGATATCGGCCGGGCTCGGCTTGAAGCCGACGCCGTCCTTCAGCTTGATCACGCCCTTGTCCTGCAGCAGCAGGAGCGAGCGGCCGCCATTGGTCGGGTCGTTCTGGATCGCGACGGTCGAACCGTCAGGCACCTGCGACCAGTCCTTGTACTTGGCCGAATAGATGCCGAGCGGGAAGTTCACGGTCAGGCCGACGCTCTCGATCTTGAAGCCGCGATCCTTCACCTGGTTGTCGAGATAGGGCTGGTTCTGGAAGGAGTTGGCCTCCAGCTCGCCGGCATCGAGCGCCTGGTTCGGCACGACATAGTCGGAGAACTCGATGATCTTGAGCTCGATGCCCTTCTTGGCGAGGACGGGCTTCACCTTCTCCAGGATCTCGGCATGCGGGCCGGGCGAGACGCCGATGCGGATCACCTGGTTCTGCTGGGCAAGCGCGGGGCCGGCGGCAAGCGTCAGGGCAAGGCCGGCAAGGAGCGCGGCGCGGCGGTTGAGAATGGTCGTCATGATGTCGTTTCCTTCAGTCGGATGCGGATGAACGGGCAAGCGTCAGGCGTGGCGCAGACGCTTGTTGAGATGGCGGGCGAGCCGGTCGCCGATGCTCTGGACGAGCTGGACGAGGACGATGAGCACGGCGACGACTGCCGCCATCACGTCCGGCATGAAGCGCTGGTAGCCGTAGCGGATGCCGAGATCGCCGAGCCCGCCGCCGCCGACCGCGCCGACCATGGCGGAGAAGCCGATCAGGCTGACCAGAGCGAGCGTCAGGCCGAGTACGATAGCCGGCAGGGCCTCCGGCACCAGAACCTTGCGCACGATCTGCACGGGCGTGGCGCCCATGGCGCGGGCGGCCTCGACCAATCCCTGATCGACCTCGCGCACCGCGCCTTCGATCAGGCGGGCGATGAAGGGCGTCGCCGCGACGGTGAGCGGCACGATCGCGGCGGCGGTACCGATCGAGGTGCCGGCGATCAGGCGGGTGAACGGGATGATCGCGACGACGAGGATGATGAAGGGCGTCGACCGCGTGGCATTGACCAGCGTGCCGAGCAGGAGGTTGGCGGCCGGCGCCGCGAAGAGTTCGCCGCGCTTGCTGGTGGCGAGGAAGACGCCGAGCGGCAGGCCGAACAGTGTGCCGAGCCCAGCCGCGACCGCGACCATCGCCAGCGTGTCCAGCGTCGATTGGGCGATCAGGCGAATGATTTCAGGAGACATGGCCGATCACCTCCGCCTTGAGTCCGAGGCTCTTCAGGGCGCCGAGCACGGCGTCGCCCTCCGGTGCGCGCGAGGGCACCGTGACGAGCAGGCTGCCGAAGGGCTGGCCGGCGATGGCGTCGATCCGCCCGGCCAGGATGTTGACGTCGACGCCGACGATGGCGCTGAGCCGGCTGATCACCGGCGCCGTCGCGTTCTCTCCGAGGAAGGTGATGCGCAGCACGATACTGTCGCCGGCGCGCGCCTCCTTGCGGATGCGATGGGCGAGATGTTCGGGGAGTTCGACGCCAGTGACCGTCTCGACGAAGCTCGCCGTCGTCGGATGCTGCGGGTTGGTGAAGACTTCGAAGGTCTCGCCCTGCTCGACGATGCGCCCGTCCTCGATCACCGCGACCCGGTCGCAGATTTCCTTGATGACGGGAATCTCGTGCGTGATCAGCAGGATCGTGATGCCGAGCTCGCGGTTGACTTGGCGAAGCAAAGCGAGGATCGAGCGCGTTGTCTCGGGATCGAGCGCCGAGGTTGCCTCGTCGCAGAGCAGTACCTTCGGATCGGTGGCGAGCGCCCGGGCAATGCCGACACGCTGCTTCTGCCCGCCGGAAAGTTCGGCCGGATAGCGCGCGCTCTTGTCGGACAGGCCGACGAGCGCAAGCAGCCGCTCGACCTTCTCCGCGATCTCGGCCTTGCCGGCGCCGGCGATCTCTAGCGGCAGCGCGACATTGTCGAAGACCGTGCGCGACGAGAGCAGATTGAAATGCTGGAAGATCATGCCGATCCGCCGGCGCTGCTGGCGCCAGCCGGATTCGGTGAGGCCCGTGACATCGGTGCCTTCGATCAGGATGCGCCCTTCGGTGGCGCGCTCCAGCCCGTTGACGAGGCGGATCAGCGTCGACTTGCCGGCGCCCGAGCGGCCGATCACGCCGAGGATGGTGCCGGCGGGCACGTCGAGATCGATCCCGGCGAGCGCGCTGACCGGCTGCTGGCCGCGGCGGCCCGGATAGGTCTTGCCGACGCGCTCGAAGCGGATCGCCGGCTCGGGCAACGATAGGGGAATGACGCCGGCACCGAGCGTGCCGGGTCTGACGGGGGCGTTCATCATGTCCTCAGAAATGCGTGTGGCAGGACCAGTGGGCGATGCCGAGCTGCTCGATGGTCACGTCATGGACCGAGCGGCGCTGATCGTCTGCGGTCGCGGCGTCGAGCGGGTCGAAACTGGCGGGAACGGCCTGGGCGAACCAGCTCGCGAGACCGTTCCAGAGGGCGGAGAGAAGCTGCATCGCCGCCTCACGAAGCCAGGAGCAGCGGCGCGCGGCGCTGCGAGCGGGAAAGCCGGCGCGCGGCGGTCTCGGCGGCGCCTGGCGTCGCGAAACGCTGCCCGTCCAGCGCCCGGAAGGCGGCGGAGGCCGAGACGAAGGTGAAGTCGTGCTCGTCGGCGCGGCGGCTCACCAGCCCGATCTGGGCCTCGCCGAGCTCGATGACATAGGCTTGCTGCGCCGGGCGGGCCCGGGCGGGAAGAGAATGAAACTGGGACATGGAACTGCCTTCTGCCGCCCATGCGGCATGCGTCTGAACGATTGGATGGGAAGGGCCTCTCGGCCCTGCGATCTCAGCGTCGACAGCGGCAGGACATCAGGCGGAAGCGGCTCTGGCTTCGGCTCGTTTTCACATTGGTCATGTCAGTCTCCTCGATCTGGAGCCCACGACCCAGTCGTGGCGCTTTAGCGTTTGGTGACGCGGCGCAAGCTGCTGCTCAAATCTCCGCGGCTCCCCGATTGCTCCGGGAACATCTGCAATCTGATCCGGAGTGTCCTCTTTGTCAACCGGATCGTTCTTTTGAAGAAACGAGATGAAGGAGAATAATTTTCTCCGCGCGCTCTTTGCGCCTCGCCAAGGATGCGGCAATGCGCGGCTTGACGAAGCCGGGCAAGCGGCGCCATTTGCGCCTATGCAGGCTCGCGCCGCCCTTCTCGACCGTCTTCGCCGCTCCGGGCTCGGGGCCTGGCTGGCGATGGCCTATGCGCTGTGCGTACTGGCTCTGGCGCTCGCGCCGGCTCCGACCATGGCCGCGTTCGGCGGTTCGGACGGCGTCGTGCTCTGCTCGGGCGAGCCGGTTCCTGACAATGGCCAGCCGGTTCCGATCGGCGATCTCACCCATTGCAAGGGCTGCCCGCTTAATCCGGTCCTCGCCGGTCCGCCGGTCGAGGCCGTGCCCGCGCCGGGGCGGCTTGCCGCGCGTCTGGTGTCGCCTGCGCCCCTGGCCGAGGGCTTGCCGCATCGTTTCGCAGCCGGGCTCGCGCAGTCGCGCGCGCCGCCTGCCGGCTGAAACCTCCGCCTGCCCATCCGCATCCAATTCCAGCCTGTCCGCTCCGTCATGAGCGGGGGCAATCGCTCACGAGGCTGCGCCAGCGGCCTCATCCGTCAGGATATCCATCATGAAGCTTTCCTACTCGCTCGCCGCCGCGGCTCTCCTGCTCTCGGCCGGCTTCGCTACTGCCCATGAATTCAAGGCCGGTTCGCTCAAGATCGGCCATCCCTGGTCGCGTGCCACGCCGGCCGGCGCCAAGGTCGGCGGCGGCTATCTCTCGATCGAGAATACCGGCACGACGGCCGACCGGCTGGTTTCGGTCTCCGTTCCCTTCGCGGCCCGTTCTGAAATCCACGAGATGGCGGTGAAGGACGGCATCATGACGATGCGGCCGCTGGATCAGGGCATCGAACTGCCGGCTGGCAAGAAGGTCGAGTTCAAGCCAGGCGGCTACCACATCATGTTCATGGAGCTGAAGCAGCAGCTCAAGCAGGGCGAGATGATGAAGGGCACGCTGACCTTCGAGAAGGCCGGGGCCGTCGATGTCGAGTTCAAGGTCGATTCGATTGCCGCCAAGGGCAGCGAAGGCGAGCACAAGGGGCACTGAGTTCCAAGCGGCGACCTTCCCTTCTCCCCTTGCGGGAGAAGGTGGCCCGAAGGGCCGGATGAGGGGTCGCACAGGCCGGAAACGGCGGCGGTGAACGACTAGCGCATTTTCGAGCGAAGTGGACGCCGGTTCGCGTGAAGAAAATGCGACAAAACAACGACCTGGAGCAATTCTGCGCTTCGGAGAATTGCGGAATTGCTCTAGCGACGAATGTCGCGAGACCCCTCACCCCAACCCTCTCCCGCAAGGGGAGAGGGGGTAAGTGGCGCCCTCAGAGCTTCGCGCGCGGATCGTGCTTCGCGATGCGGCCCAGCAGGTAGTCCACCTCGGCCTTCGCGGCGGCGCTGAGGACCGAGCCCGGCTTGCGCTGCGCGTCGTGGCTGAGGATGCCGCGCTTCATCATCGTGTATTTGCGCACGGCGAGGCCCACGCCCTGCTGCTGCTCGTAGCGCATCAGCGGCAGATGCGCGTCGAAGATGTCATGCGCCTCGTCGCGCTTGCCGGCCTTCTGCAGGCGGACCACGTCGATCAGCAGCTCCGGGAAGGCGTAGCCGGTGTTCGCACCGTCGGCGCCGCGCTCCATCTCGAAATCGAGGAAGAGCCCGCCATTGCCGGTCACGATCGAGATCGGCCTGAGCGAGCCTTCCTTCTGGAATTTGCGCAGCGTCGAGATCTTCTCCAGCCCCGGCCAGTCCTCGTGCTTCAGCATCACGCAGGACGGGTTGTCCATGACGATCTTGCGGATCACCGCCGGGGTCATCACCACCGAAAGCGTCAGCGGATAGTCCTGGATGACGAAGGGGATGTCGCTGCCGATCGCCTCGACGGCCTGCGCGTAATAGCCGGTGATCTGGTCGTCGGTGCGCAATGACGGCGGCGGGGCGATCATCACGGCGCCGGCGCCGAGATCCATCGCCTGCCGGGCGAGCGAGCGCATCGCGGCGAAGCCCGGCGCCGAGACGCCGACGATGATCGGCTTTCCGCCCATCCGGGCGACGCAGCGCTTGACCAGCTCGACCGCTTCCTCGGGCTCGAGCTTGGGCGCCTCGCCCATGATGCCGAGCACGGTGACGCCGTCCGAGCCGATGTCGTGATAGAACTGGAACAGCCGGTCGGCCGAGGCCCAGTCGATGCTGCCATCCGGGTTGAACGGGGTCGGCGCGATCGGGAAGACGCCGGAAGCGTCGGAGGTGAGGCGCATGATGGTGTCCTTCAAGATGACCGAATATTGTTGTCCCGCTCAGCCCTCATCCTGAGGAGCCGCGTCAGCGGCGTCTCGAAGGATGGTCCAGATGGTTCCGGAACCTCCTGGAGCATCCTTCGAGACGCAGCCTCCGGCTGCTCCTCAGGATGAGGGCTGAGGTGATCTCAGGCGATGCGGGTGCGGACGGTGCCGACGCCGGCGATCACGCCTTCGAGTACGTCGCCCTTGTTCACGGCGGCGACGCCTTCCGGCGTGCCCGTGAAGATCAGGTCGCCCGGCTTCAGTTCGACGAGGCCGGAGAGATAGGCGATCGTCTCCTCGACATTCCAGATCTGCTTGGCGAGGTCGGAGGTCTGGCGCACGACGCCGTTGACGGTGAGCTCGATCTTGCCAGCGGAGGGATGGCCGGCATGGCTCGCCGGGACGATCTCGCCGATCGGCCCGGAGAGGTCGAAGCCCTTGGCCATGTCCCAGGGCCGCCCGGCCTTCTTGGCGGCGGCCTGCAGGTCGCGGCGGGTCATGTCGAGCCCGGCCGCATAGCCGTAGACATGGGCCAGCGCCTCGGCTTCGGGAATGTTCTTGCCGCCCGTGCCGATCGCGACGACGAGCTCCATCTCATGGTGGAGGTCGCTGGTCTTGGTCGGATAGGGCATGTCGGCGCCGTTGATCACCAGTGCGTCGGCCGGCTTGGTGAAGAAGAACGGATCCTCGCGGTCGGGATCATGGCCCATCTCGCGGGCATGTTCGGCGTAGTTGCGCCCGACGCAGAAGATGCGCCTGACCGGGAAGGAGCCGCCGCCTGCGACCGGAACGGCCGTCACGGCCGGCGGATCGATCACAAAATTGCTCATCTGCTTCTCCCTGGATCATAGGCTTGCGCCGTTCATGGGCGAGCGGCGCCCGGTCCGCAAGCGGCTTGCGTCGCGGCGGGCCTGCGCGGGAGGCATTGCGGCACGCTTTTCGCAGGCGCGGAACGGGTTGTGCGGCGCGTCGTTGCAAGCGGGACGATTTGCTCCTTACACTGCCCTGCCGGGGGCAACCGGCGAGCCTATGGAAGGAATGGCATGTGAGTACGGGAACCGTGAAATGGTTCAACGAGACCAAGGGCTATGGCTTCATCACCCCGGATGGCGGCGGCAATGATGTCTTCGTTCACATCAGCGCGGTGACCCGCGCCGGTCTGCGCGGCCTGAACGAGGGGCAGAAGGTCAGCTATGACCTCGAGCCGGACCGGAAGACCGGGAAGAACTCGGCTGTGAACCTGCAGACGACCTGAGCGTTTTCAGGCGTTCTACGGGAAGGCGATGGCGGCGCCTGTCCCGAGCCTAGGGCGGATCGCGTTCGGTCCCGGTTGGATCGGCGCGGGTTCAAGGCATGTCCGTCGCCTCAGGCGGCGGTGAGGGAGAGTGTGCGCTCTCAGGGCCGACCCGGCGCCGGATGGAACAGCCGGCCTCTCTCCACGATCAGCACGACGACGAGCGCCGCGATGCCGCAGAGCGCGAAGCCCAGCGTCAGCGGCACGACCGTGCCGTTGAAATGCTGGCCGATATAGAAGCCGAGCAGCGCACCGATCACCGTGGTGACGAAGCCCTGCACCGAGGAGGCCGTGCCGGCGACATGGCCGAGCGGCTCCATCGCCATCGCCCCGAAATTCGGGCCGATCAGCCCGAAGCAGAACATCGCGGCGCCCTGCAGGATCGCGAAGCTCCAGAGCGATTCATGGCCTGCGAGCGCCACCAGCGCATGAAGGCTGGTCAGCGCGATATAGCCGAGCAAGGCGCCATGCGAGACGCGGCGCATGCCGAGCCGGCCGACGATGCGCGAGTTCAGCAGCGAGGAGGCCGCCATGAACATCGCGATCAGCGCGAAGATCGTGGTGAACAGCTCCGGCGCGTGGAAGACGTCGACGAAGACCTGCTGCGCCGAATTGATGAAGCCGAACAAGCCGCCGAGTACGAAGGCCATGGCCAGCATGTAGCCGACGCCGATGCGGCTGGTCAGGGTCGTGCGAAAGGAGGCGAGCACGCTCGCCGGCTCGATCGGCTTGCGGTCTTCCGGATGCTGGGTTTCGGGCAACTTCAGGAGCACCCAGATCATCACGACGGCGCCGAAGCTGGTCAGCACGCCAAAAATCCAGCGCCAGGGCGCGACCCAGAGGATCGCCTGGCCGATCGAGGGCGCCAGGATCGGCACGGCCAGGAAGACGATCATGGCGAGCGACATGACGCGCGCCATCTCGCGGCCGGAATAGCAGTCGCGCACGATCGAGACGACGAGCACGCGGGTGGCGGCCGCGCCGATGCCCTGCACGACGCGCGCTGCCATCATCGCCTCGAAGGAGCCTGAGAAGGCGGCGACGATGCTGGCGAGGACGTAGATGGAGAGGCCGACGAGCAGGACGGGGCGCCGGCCGTAGCGGTCCGAGATCGTGCCGTAGAAGATCTGAGAGACGCCGAAGCCGAGCAGATAGGCGGTGATGATCCACTGCCGCTGGTTGGCCTCGACGATGCCGAGCGCCTCGGCCATCTGCGGCAGGGCCGGCAGCATCGAATCGATGGCGAGCGCATTCGTCGCCATCAGCGCGGCGGTCAGACCCACGAAGGGGTAGAAGCCCATGCCGTGGCGCGGCCGGGCAATGGCGGACATCTCGTTCATGGCGGTCGCGAAGTTTGCTGCAAGATCCGGCGGCTGCGGTCATGCGGCAGCGGCGGGCGAAATTCTGCCCGCAGGATTAGCCCTGCCGGTTGCGCGCGGCAACCGGTCCAGCCGGCCATGCGCCATGCGTCGGGCGCGTTTCCCGGCGGGTGTGCTGCCCGGAACCACGCCGTCATTCCGGGGCGGCCCTTTGGCCGAGCCCGGAATGACGATGATCGGCTCGCGAGGCTGGCTCGGCCCGGTGCCCGCGCGCTTATCCCTGCTTCTGCATCGCCGCCATCAGGGCGTCGTCGATCTCGACAGCGCGCCTGGCCGCTGGCCGCGCGGAGATGCGGGCGCCATAGGCCTCGAAGGCCGGCCGCTTCTCGATCGTCCCGAACTGCATCCCCCACAGCACCTGCGAGCCGACATAGACGTCGGCGGCGCTGAAACGGTCGCCGGTCAGATAGTCGCTGCGGGTCACCGCGTATTCGAGCGTGTCCATCGCATCGGCATAGGTGCCGTAGCCGATCGAGCGTGCCCGGTCGGCCGGGACTTCCATGCCGAAGGCCTTGTGGCTGACGGCAGCCTCGACCGGGCCGGCGGCGAAGAACATCCAGCGATAATACGGGCCGCGCAACCGGCTGCCCGGCCCGGGCGCGAGCCCGGCCTGCGGGAAGGCATCGGCCATATAGGCGCAGATCGCGGCGCATTCGGTGACGACGGTGTCGCCATGGACCAGCGCCGGCACCTTGCCCATCGGGTTGATCGCCTTGTAGGCGGCGCCCTTCATCGGCTCGCCGAAGCCGACGATCTCGGCCCGGTAGGGCTGTCCGATCTCCTCCATCATCCAGCGCGCGATGCGCCCGCGCGACATCGGGTTCGTGTAGAGCACGAGTTCGTCTGCCATCGTCTTATGCCTCCGTGATGGGCCGGGGAGGCCCTTATCCTGGGGCATCGGCGTGATCCTGTCAGGAGCCGTCGCCTGACGCAGCCGGCCCAAGCTGCTATCGTCCCCGCGAAACAGGACGGCGATATGGACGAATCACGCGTGGCGCGCAGCGTCTCCGTCAGCGACGGGCGGATGGCGATAGAGGGGTCGTCGACCCGTTATGTGCAGGATGCGGCGCGGCGCTTCCGGCTGTCGGCCTCGAGGCTGCACTTCGTCGGCGGCTTCGAGAGCCGCGATGGCCGGCTGGAGGAGAGCCGGCGCTTCCTCGCCGAGGCGACCGTGGTCGACGGCGCCTTGCGCCGGGCGGGTTTCGAGGGCGAGGCCGGCACGATCGGCCTGACCCTGCGCCCGCTCTCGCAGGCCGGCGAGCAGCCGCGTCTGCTGCTGATGCTCGGCTATCGCGACGAGAACGGTGAGGCGCTGCCTTTCGCCGAGGCTTTCCTGGCGCCGGCCGTGTTCGAGGCGCTCAAGGCCGACCTGCTCTCCGGCCTCGCACAGGAGCTTTCGCTCAGCGCCACGACGAGCCTCTGGATCCGCGAGGAGGATCGCGGGCGCCCGAATGGTGGGCCGCTCGACTGGTATCTCGGCCTCGATGCCGACGGCCGCACGCCGCAGCCCGCGCGCGGTTTCATCGAAACCATCCAATGGCGGCCACACCCGCTTCCGGTGGCGGTCGAGGCTGCGCCGGCACCTGAGGCCATCCATGAGACCGAGGAAGACTGGCCGGAAACCACCGCCGAACAGCTGGGCAAGCTCAACTGGAGCTTCCGTCTGCTCCTGCTGATGCTCGCCTTTATGCTGATCATCGTCGCGATGAAATAGGCGCGACAACGCCCCGAGAGCGAGCCGAGTTTCCGTGGAACCACGCCGTCGTCCCGGGCTGGCCCCGGGATCCATCGAAGGGCGCCGGAACTCTATAATGGATCCCGGATCAGCGCGGCTTCGCCGCTTGTCCGGGATGACGGTCGAGTTCTGTCAGAAACTGGTGGACCCTACGTTTCGTGTCGGCGGATGCGGCGGATCATCTCGTTCAGCGCCAGCAACACCAGCGCCAGGATGAAGGGCAGGACGTAGTAGACCACGCGGAAGATCAGCAGCGCACCCAGCACCTGCTCATAGGGAAAGCGGTTGAGCGCGACCAGCATCGTCGCCTCGAACACGCCGAGCCCGCCGGGAGCATGGCTCGCGATGCCGATCAGGCAGGCGAAGATATAGGCGGCGAGGAAGGTCGGGTATTCCAGGCCGTAACCGCCGGGCAGCAGCACGAAGAGCACGGCCGCCGCCGCGCAGACCTCGCAGGCGCCGAGCGCCATCTGGCCAAGCGTCGTGCCGAGGCCGGGCAGATGCAGGTTCCAGCCGCGCACGCGGATCGTGCGCTCGTCCGTCGCGATCCAGGCGAGATAGCCGAGGATGCCGAGGCCCACGAGCCCGCCGACGACCTGGACGACGAGCGGGGAGGTCCGCGCCAGCATCGCGACCTGATCGGAGGCATAGATCAGACTGGCGCAGAGAATGGCACCGAGCCCGAGCCAGAAGGTGATGCCGGCGATCACGGTCAGGCTCGCGACCTCGGACGCCCTGACGCCTTTCGGCGAATAGATCCAGTAGCGCACCGTGCCGCCGGTCACGATCGGGAAGCCCAGCGTGAACGAGACCGAATAGCTGGTGAAGGAGCCGAGCGCAGTCGTTCGATAGGGGATCGAGAGGCCGAGCCGGCGCAGCGCCAGCGCGTCGTAGCCGGTCAGCAGCAGGTAGCTCAGGGCGGTGAAGGCGACGGCGAGGCCGAGCTGGCGCAGGCTGGCCTTCTCGAAGGCGCCGGCGAGCTGTCCGGGCTCCATTCCGCTGATGATGTGCCAGAGCACGACCAGCGAGGCGCTGAAGATGACGATGCTGGCCAGCGGGCCGAGCCACCACCAGCGGCTGCGCTTGCGCAGGGGCAAACCTGGCTCATGCGGGCCGAACGACATGGGCTCTCAGGGTTGCGCACCGCTGCGGAAACGCGGCGGCGCGGTGGCGGGCAGAGCTCGGATGAACCCCGCCCGACAGATAACGCCTCGGCGGCAATGCACAAGCCGTTGCGGCGAATAGGCCGCATGAGGGAACCCGGGTACCGGTGAACGCCTCAGGCCGTCTTGCGGAAGATGCGCAGGGTCTTGAAGCCCTCGACCTCCTCGACCGGCATCGCCTTCGCCCAGTCCGGGATCAGCCGCTCCGCCACGTCATAGGCGTAGGAGCCCTTGTAGAACAGGATATAGCCGCCCTTGTCGGTCTGCTGCGTGAAGAGGTCCATCACCTCGCGGTCGGTCAGCGCGCCATAGGCATCGTTGGCCTCGCCGCGGAACTCGCCGCTATGGAACAGCGTCACGACGTCGAAGCGCGGCAGCAGGCGGGCATTGCTGGTGTAGATGTCGCCGAAATAGGCGCTGTAGGTCTTGGTGACGTTCGGGTTGTCGGTCGCCAGCTTGATGAAGGACTCGTATTCCTGCGGCGAGGCGGTGATGCCCAGCACCGTGTTGTCGAGATGCGGCTCGGCGCAGCGCAGGCCGACATAGTGATGCCCGCCGGTGCCGAAATGATAGATGCGCTTGCCGCTGAGCTTCTCCTGCTCGAGCCATTCGACGAAATGCACGTCGCAGGGGCACTGCTCGATCTCGAGGCCCCAGAACGCGTCCCAGATATTCATCTTCACGGTGTTTCTCCTCTTTGAAGGTCGATTTATGATGGTGAGGCCGCTCAGCGGGCTTCGCTGGTCGCGACGATGCGGAACTCGGCGAAACCCTCGCGCTCGACGATTTCGGCAACGCCCCTGATCCGGCGCAGCACGATCCGGTGGCTGGCGCTTTCCGCCAGGCCCGGGCTCTGCCCGAAGGCGATGATGATGGTGCGGGGCAGGGCGGCACGCAGCTCGGTCAGGATCTCCAGCGCCGCATCGCTTTCCAGCGCGCTGGTCGCCTCGTCGAGCAGGACGATCGCGGGGTCGGCCAGCTCGGTCCGGGCAAGCGCGAGCCGCTGCCGCTCGGCGCGGGTCAGGCTCCTGTTCCAGTCCTCCTCGCCGTCGAGCCGCGCGGTCAGGGTCGAGAGGCCGTAGCGGCGCAAGGTCGCGGCGATTTCCGGCGCGGGGCGCGGCCGGTCACCCTGAAGGAGGTGCCGCAGGCCGATCCCCGGCAATTGCAGATGCTGTGGCACCGTGGCGACCCGCGCCCCGCGCGGCAGCACGATCAGGCCCTCGCCCTGCTGCCAGAGCCCCGCGATGGCCTGCATCAGCGCGTTCTTGGCGAAGCCGGCATCGCCGGCGACATGAAGCACCGCCCCGGCTGGCAGCGCGAAGCCGATATCGGCCGCGAGCGCATGCCCGGCGCCGTCATGCAGTGTCACCGCCTCCAGCCGCAGGCCGTCATGCGGGCCATCCTCGACGGTGAGACCCTGTGCCGGCGGCTCCTGCTCGACCTCTTCCAGCGCGTCGGCGAGTTCGTTGACGCGCCTTGCGGCGGCCAGCCATTCGGCGATGCGCATGAAATTGTCGAACAGCCAGTTGCAGGCGTTCTGCACGGCGACGAAGGCGGCGGCGACCTGCACGACGCCGCCCAGCGTCATCTCCCCGGCGAGATATTTGGGAGCGGCCAGCAAGAGCGGCACGATCGGCACCAGTGCGCTGCTGCCATTGGTGATCCAGGTCAGGCGCGCCCGCTGCTTGATCACGGAGAGCCAGCGCAGCACCAAGACGCCGTGGCTCTGCGCCACGGCCTGGCGCTCGCCGGTCTCGGTGCGGGCGAGAGCGATCGCCTCACCATGGTCGCGGATGCGCATCAGCGCGAAGCGCAGGCCCGCCTCGCTCTCGGTGCGCTGGGCGATGAGGCCGGCGAGGTGCCGTCCGACGGCCGTCACCAGCAGGGTGACGATGACGGCATAGAGGATCGCGGCGAGCACGAGATAGGCGGGAATGGTGAACTCGCTCTCGCCCCAGGTCAGGCTCAGGCTGCCGCCGATCTCCCAGAGGATCTCGATGAACATCACGATGGTGATGACGGAGGAGAGCAGGCCCATCGCGAAATCGACGATCGGCTCCGTCGCCCAGCGGACATCGTCCGCGATCCGGTATTCCGGATTGGCCGGCTCCTTGCCGGAGAGGCTCAGGCGAAAGAAGCGCCGGTCGCCGACCCAGCCGTCGACCAGCTTGGCTGTCAGCCAGCGCCGCCAGTGAACCTGGAAGGTTTCGCGCGATTTCAGGATGAGGACGCCGAGCCCGGCGACCACCAGGACGATTACCGGGAACACCGCCATGGCGACGAGCGCGCTGTGCCCGTCCTTGCGCTCCAGCGCGTCGAAGAACCAGCCGTTCCAGCGGTTGACCGTGACATTGGCGAAGACGGTGAGGATGACGCCGGCCGCCAGCAGCAGCGTCCAGAGCCAGGCGCAGCGCGCCGTCTCGCCGCGCCAGAAATCACGGGTTAAACGCGCGAAGCGCAGCGCGACCTGGCGATCTCCAGGCACGGCCGATCTCGCGCCTGTCGTCTCGTCTGGCGTCAGCACGGTTGCGAATGGTCCCCCAGGGCCGGTTTTCCGGTCTCCTGCGGCTCAAACCTGATCGGACGAAAATGAACTCGACATGAACGGATCTGAACGGCGGCCTTGCCAAGGGCGACCGCTGCGCGTGCACCCTTCGTTCAGATGGGTGCCTGAGCCGAACGACCCGCCCGGCTCAGGCAGTATGATGAGCGTCAGCCGCCGATGTTGAAGGCGGCGAGCGCGGCCATGTTGACGATGTCGGAATCCTTCGCGCCGAGCGGCACGATCTGGATCGGCTTGTCGAGGCCGACGATCAGCGGGCCGATCACGGTCGCGCCGCCGAGTTCCTGCAGCAGCTTGGTCGAGATCGAGGCCGAGTGGAAGGCCGGCATCACCAGCACGTTCGCCGGCCCGGAGAGACGGCAGAACGGGTACTGGCTCATCACCTCACGGTTGAGCGCGACATCCGCAGCCATTTCGCCGTCATACTCGAAATCGACACGCTGGCCGTCGAGCAGGGCCACCGCCTCGCGCACCTTCTCCGAGCGCTCGCCGGCCGGGTGGCCGAAGCTGGAGAAGGCGAGCATCGCGACGCGCGGCTCGTAGCCGAGCCTGCGGCCGACGCCGGCCGCCTCGATCGCGATTTCCGAAAGCTGTCGTGCCGTCGGCATCTCGGTGATCGCGGTATCCGCCACCAGGACCGTGCGGTCCCGCGAGATCACGATCGAGACGCCGATCACGCGATGGCCCGGCTTCTCGTCGATGACGCGGCGGACCTCCTCCAGTGCGATCGAGTAGTTGCGGGTGACGCCGGTCACCATCGCGTCGGCGTCGCCCAGCGCCACCATCGCCGCGGCGAAATGGTTGCGGTCCTGGTTGATCAGGCGCTGGCAGTCGCGGAACAGATAGCCCTGCCTTTGCAGCCGCTCGTAGAGATACTGCGCATAGGCGCTGTTGCGATGGGAAAGCCGGGCGTTCTGGATCGAGATGCCCTTGGCTTCGAGATCGACGCCGAGGAAGGTCGCGGCTTCGGTGATGCGGTCCTCGCGGCCGACCAGGATGGCCTGGCCGAGCCCCTGCGCCACGAAGGAGGCGGCGGCGCGGATGACCTGCTCTTCCTCGCCCTCGGCGAAGACGACGCGCTTGGGATAGCGCCGGACACGCTCGAAGATGCGGTTGAGCGTGCCGGCGATCGGGTCGCGCCGTGCCGAGAGCTGCGCCTTGTAGGCGGCGGTATCGACGATCGGCTTGCCGGCGACGCCGGTATCCATCGCCGCCTTGGCGACCGCCATCGGCACGACATGGATCAGGCGTGGATCGAACGGCACCGGGATGATGTAGTCCTTGCCGTAGCGCGGGCGCGAGCCCTGATAGGCGGCGGCGACCTCGTCCGGCACGTCCTCGCGCGCCAGCATCGCCAGCGACTCCGCCGCGGCGATCTTCATCTCCATGTTGATCGTTGTGGCGCGCACGTCGAGCGCACCGCGGAAGATGAAGGGGAAGCCCAGCACGTTGTTGACCTGGTTCGGATAGTCCGAACGGCCGGTCGCCATGATCGCGTCGTCGCGGATGGCGTGGACCTCTTCCGGCGTGATCTCCGGATCGGGATTGGCCATGGCGAAGATGATCGGGTTCGGCGCCATCGAGGCGACCATCTCCGGCGTCACCGCGCCCTTCTGCGACAGGCCGAAGAAGGCATCGGCCCCATCAAGCGCCTGGGCCAGCGTGCGCCGGTCGGTGACCGCGGCATGGGCCGATTTCCACTGGTTCATGCCCTCGGTGCGGCCCTGGTAGATCACGCCCTTGGTGTCGCAGAGGATGACGTTGTCGGGTTTGAAGCCCATCGCCTTGAGCAATTCGATGCAGGCGATGGCGGCGGCGCCGGCGCCGTTGATGACGAGCTTCGTCGCCTTGATATCGCGTCCGGTGATGTCGAGCGCGTTGATCAGGCCGGCGGCGGCGATGATCGCGGTGCCGTGCTGGTCGTCATGGAAGACCGGGATGTCCATCAATTCGCGCAAGCGCTGCTCGATGATGAAGCATTCCGGCGCCTTGATGTCCTCGAGATTGATGCCGCCGAAGGACGGGCCGAGATAGCGCACGGCCTCGATGAACTTGTCCGGGTCCTCGGTGTCCACTTCGAGGTCGATCGAGTCGACATCGGCGAAGCGCTTGAACAGGACCGACTTGCCCTCCATCACCGGCTTCGAGGCGAGCGCGCCGAGATTGCCGAGGCCGAGGATGGCGGTGCCGTTGGTGATCACCGCGACGAGGTTCGAGCGCGTCGTGTAGTCATAGGCGCGCGACGGGTCTTCCGCGATCGCCAGGACGGGTACGGCGACGCCGGGCGAATAGGCCAGCGAAAGATCGCGCTGCGTCGCCATCGGCTTGGTCGGGACGATCTCCAGCTTGCCGGGCCGTCCCTGCGAGTGGAACAGCAGGGCCTCCTGGTCGGTGAAGGTCGGGCGGGAGCGCTTGGTCGTCGGACGGTCGTTCATCGAAGCGTCTTTTCTTGTGCGTTTCCTCGAGGGGAACCGAGCATAAGTCGGTGGCGCCTGAGATCACAAGCGGCGAGTGCTTCGGGGGCCCTCGTCGGCGCGCAGAGGTGTCGCGGGCGCTCAGGCCCGCGAGGCGGTCCGCACGCTGCGCACGAAATCCGCGACATAGCGGTCGAGCGCTTCGGCCTGCTCGTCGACCTTGCGGGCGGCGTCCGCGACCTGGATCGCGGCATCGCCGGTGACCCGCGCTTCGGCGCCGACGGCCCCGACATTGACGGTGACGGCATCGGCGCTCAGTGCGACGGCCTGCGCGTCGGCGGCGATGGTCGAGGCGATGCCGGCCTGGCGGCTGACGACGTCGGCGATCGCGCCCGAGGTCTGCTCGATCGTCGTCATCGTGCCTTCGATATGGGCGACGGCCTCGAAGGCGGCCGCGGCGGCGCCACGGATGTCGGCCAGCGTCTCGGCGATATCGCGGGTCGCCTTCTGGGTCTGTTCGGCGAGTGTCTTGACCTCGCCGGCGACCACGGCGAAGCCGCGGCCGGCGGTTCCGGCGCGCGCGGCCTCGATCGTCGCGTTGAGGGCGAGCAGGTTGGTGCGGGCCGCGATCTCCTCGATGAAGTCGAGCACGGCACGGACCTTGTCGGCGGCCTCGGTCAGCCCGGCGACGTCGCTGCGCGTGCTGCGGACGTAAGAGGCGGCGGCGCGGACGGTGTCGTCGGCATGGCTGGTCTGGCGGGTCAGTTCGCGGATCGAGGCCTCGATCTCCTCGGCCGCGACCGCGACGCTGCCGACGCGGCGCGAGGCGCTGTCGGCCTCCTGCGTCACGCTCTCGGCGCGCAGGGTGGTCTTGTTGGCGTTCTCGACCATCTGGCCGGCGGCATCGTGCATGCCGCGCAGCGAGGCGCTGACATCGCCGAGCGCCTTGCCGACGGTCCGCTCGAGATCGCCAGCGAGCGCGTCGAGCGTCGTCTTGCGCAGCGTCTCGACTTCGTCGCGGCGCGTCTCAAGCGTCTTCTCGGCGGTGATGTCGAGCAGGATTCCGTCCCAGACCAGGGTTCCGTCGCGCAGGCGCCGCTTGGTCGATTCACTGCGCAGCCAGACGATGCCGCCATCCGCGCCGTGGTAGCGCCCCTCGAAGCGCCAGAGCGTGTCGGTATCCTGCTGGTCGCGCCGCATCTGCTCGAAACGCGCCCGGTCCTCGGGCAAGAGCTTGTCGAGCCAGACCTCGGGATCCCGTTCGACCTCCTCCTTGGTGATCCCCAGCAGCTTGTCGATGGCGAAGGAGGCGAACTGGTAGGTCATCGTGCCGTTGGGTTGCACGATGCGCTGGTAGAGCGTGCCCGGCGCGCGGTCGATCAGGGTGCGCAGCCGATAGGCCGTCTCCCGCCTTTCGCTGTCGTTGATCACGATGATGCCGGTCAGGAAGATGCCGATCGTTCCGACCAGGATCATGACCGGGACCGCCTCGCGCAGGAAGCGCTCGCCGGCCGCGCCGGGGATGAAGCCCACCGAGGCGATCAGGATGATGGCGTCGATGGCGCTGAGCGCCGCGAGATCGCCGAGCCCGAGCGGGCGCCGGCGCCGCGCCAGCCACAGCGCATAGGCGATTCCGATGACGGCACGCGCGACGATGCCGGTGACGCCGGTGACCATGCCGACGCCGCCGCTGAGATAGCGCATCACGACCAGCGGCGCGGCTGTCAGGACGGAAGCAAAGGGGCCGCCGACCGGACCGGCGAGGATCGCGAAACTGTTGCGGGAATCGACGACGAGCCCGGGCTGGAGCACGAAAGGGTTGCCCATGCTGACGAGTGCGCCGGCAGCGAACAGGACGCCGACGATCACTTGGCGCAGCCAGCTCCGATTACCGATCCGGGGTGTGGCGACGGTCAGCAGCAATCCCGCGAGCAGCAGGAAGAACAGGCTTTCGGCGAGGTTGATCAGCAGCAATGTGGAGACCCTGGCCCGGTTCGGCTGCCGGACAGTGCTTTGAATTGTTGAAAGCCGTCCTAACGGATGGCCTTGGCCGGACATTTTGCTAGCGTGCCGCGCAATGCATCAGAGCTCTCCCTCCGAATCCGCCCGCCCCGCGCCCCCGGCTGCCGCCGCGGCCGATCGCGTCACGCCGATGATGGCGCAGTACGTCGAGATCAAGGCCGCCAATCCGGACTGCCTGCTGTTCTACCGGATGGGCGACTTCTACGAGTTGTTCTTCCGGGACGCCGAGATCGCCTCGCGTACCCTCGGCATCGTCCTGACCAAGCGCGGCAAGCACCAGGGCGACGACATTCCGATGTGTGGCGTGCCGGTCGAGCGCGCCGACGATTACCTTCAGCGCCTGATCGCCGCTGGCCATCGCGTCGCCGTCTGCGAACAGACCGAGGACCCGGCCGAGGCCAAGAAGCGCGGCAACAAGTCGGTGGTGAAGCGCGATGTCGTGCGCCTCGTCACGCCCGGCACGATCACCGAGGAGCGGCTGCTCGAACCCGGCCGCGCGAGCCTGCTGGTCGCCGTCGCGCGGCGCAGGACCGGCGAGGCCGCCTCGCTTTACGGACTGGCGGCGATCGACATCTCGACCGGCCGCTTCACCGTGATGGAGACACCGCAGGAACGGCTCGCCATCGAGTTCTCGCGCCTGGAGCCGCGCGAGATCGTCTGTCCCGACGCGATCCATGACGACCCCGAGCTCAAGGAATTCTGGCGCGAGATCACGATCCCGGTGACGCCGCTCGCCCGTGACGGGCTCGATGCAGCCTCGGCCGAGCGGCGGCTTAAGGAGTTTTTCGGCGTCGCCACGCTCGATGCCTTCGGCGCCTTCACGCGCGCCGAGATCGCGGCGGCCGGCGCGGCACTGGCCTATGTCGAGCGCACTCAGCTCGGCGCCCGCCCGCCGCTTTCGGCCCCGGTGCGCGATGCCGGCTCAGCGACGATGCTGATCGATGCCGCGACCCGCGCCAATCTCGAGCTGACGCGCACGCTCGGCGGCGACCGCCAGGGCAGTCTGCTCGCCACGATCGACCGCACGGTGACGCCGGGCGGCGCGCGTCTTTTGGCCGAGCGCCTCGCCGGCCCGCTGACCGATCCGGCCGCCATCGCCGCCCGCCATGACGCCGTCGAATTGCTCGTCGCGGAAGCCGGCCTACGCGAGGACCTGCGCTCCGCTCTGGAGAAGGTTCCGGATGTCGCCCGCGCGCTGGCACGGCTCTCGCTCGACCGTGGTGGCCCACGCGATCTCGCGGCGCTCGGTGCCGGGTTGGACGCTGCCCGCGCGATTGCCGCCCTGCTTGTCCGGCGCGGTGAACTGCCTGTCGAGCTGGCGCGTGCCATGCGGGCGCTGGGCGAGAGCGATCCCGATCTGCCGCTTCGCCTCAACGCGACATTGGCCGACGAATTGCCGCTGAATCGCCGCGACGGCCGCTTCGTGCGTGAAGGCTTCGATCCGGCGCTCGACGAGTTGCGCCTGCTCCAGATCGACTCCCGCAAGGTCATCGCCCAGTTGCAGGCGCGCTACGCGGCCGAGACCAATTGCCGGACGCTGCGCATCAAGCACAACGCCATGCTCGGCTATTTCGTCGAAGTGCCGCAGGCGGCCGGCGAGGAATTCCTGCGCGATCCCTGGCGCGCGACCTTCGTGCACCGCCAGACCATGTCGGATGCGATGCGCTTCTCCTCGGTCGAGCTAGGCGAGCTCGAAGCCAAGATCGCCTCCGCCGCCGACCGGGCGCTGAAGCTCGAGCTCGCGATCTTCGCCGCGCTCAGCGAGGCCGTTCTGGCCCAGGCCGAGCCGATCAAGGCTGCCGCGCTGGCGCTGGCGGAACTCGATGTCGCCGCGGCCCTGGCCGATCTCGCGACCCGTGAGGGCTGGAGCCGCCCGCAGGTCGATGATGGCGCGGCTTTCACCATCGAGCGTGGCCGCCATCCCGTGGTCGAGGCGGCGCTGAAGCGCGACGGAAAACCCTTCGTCGCCAACGATACCGAACTGTCGCCACCGGGCACTGATGCCAAGGGCGGCCGCATCTGCCTGATTACCGGTCCGAACATGGCCGGTAAATCGACCTTCCTGCGCCAGAACGCCCTGATCGCGGTGCTCGCCCAGATGGGCTCCTTCGTGCCGGCGACTTCGGCGCATATCGGCATCGTCGACCGGCTGTTCTCGCGCGTCGGTGCTGCCGACGACTTGGCGCGCGGCCGCTCGACCTTCATGGTCGAGATGGTCGAGACCGCCGCGATCCTGAACCAGGCCGGGCCGCGCGCGCTCGTCATCCTCGACGAGATCGGGCGCGGCACCGCGACCTTCGACGGTCTCTCCATCGCCTGGGCCGCGATCGAGCATCTCCACGAGATCAACCGCTGCCGCAGCCTGTTCGCGACCCATTATCACGAGCTCACCGCGCTCGGAGACCGGCTCGATCGCGTCGCCAACGCGACCGTCCGCGTCACCGAGTGGAAGGGCGAGGTCGTCTTCCTGCACGAGGTCGTGCCGGGCGCGGCCGACCGCTCCTACGGCATCCAGGTCGCCAAGCTCGCCGGCCTGCCGCCGGCCGTGGTCGAGCGTGCTCGCGCCATTCTCGGCGAATTGGAGAAGACCGAGCGCGAGAAGCCGGTCGCCTCGCTGGTCGACGATCTCCCGCTCTTCGCCGTGCCGCAGCGCCGTGCCGCGCCGGTCGTCGTCGAGGGGGAGCCGGACGGGTTGCGCGAGGCGCTCGCCGGGATCGACCCGGACGAGATGACCCCGCGCGAGGCGCTGGAAGCACTTTATCGCCTGAAGGGTTTGGGCTGAGCGGTTCTGGAGGACGTCTCCACGCTGTCATCCCGGACAAGCCGCTTTAGCGGCGCCGATCCGGGATCCATTCCGGAGCGCGTCCCATAGAGGTTCAGGCATGGATCCCGGGTCTGCGCTTCGCTCCGCCCGGGATGACGGCGCGTTTTAATGGATCGGGGCGTCAGCCCAGCCGCTTGATGGCCGTGATCTCGCCAAAACTCTTGGCGCGGATGCGGTCCCGCGCCTCGCGCAAGGGCTCGCGATAGACGCTCATGACGTGCCCGCTGGCGTGGAGCAGCGTGTCAGGGTCTGTCAGGATGCCGACATGGCCCTTCCAGAAGACAAGGTCGCCGCGCTGGAGCCCCGACAGGTCCTCGCGCAGCTCGAGCGCACGGCCGAGCGTCGCTTCCATCATGTCGGAATCGCGCGGTGCGGCGATGCCGGCCGCTGCGAGGCAAAGTTGCGTCAGGCCCGAGCAGTCGAGCCCGAGGCTGGTCTTGCCGCCCCAGAGATAGGGCACGCCGACGAAGCCCTCGGCCACCCCTACGAAATCAGGCTCGGGCCGATCGAGCGGCGCGAGATGGGCGGCGAAGACATGGCCGCCATCGGCCAGTACCGCGAAATCGCCCTTGTTCTCGACCACGGCGACAGCGGCGCCGAGCGACAAGGCGGTGAGCGGCGGCAATTTGATCGAGGGTCCGGGGTAGACGAAGGTCCGCAAACCCGCGACGCGATGCGTCGGCGCGGGCTGGTCCGGCCGCAAGGCATCGTCGGGGATGTAGCCGACATAGCCGTCGCGAGCGAGCTGCGCCCAGGCCCAGCCTTCCTCGCGCTCATAGACCTGCACCAGCTCGCCGGCGAGTGCTTCGGTGTCGAGCGCGGCATCCGGGCGCGGCTCGCGTCGCACGGGAGCGGAGGCCGCGACGATACGCATCGGTTGCGGATCGGCGAAGCGCGAGGCCTCGACTTGCCCCGTCAGCGCGCGGGCGGCGAGATCGGGGCGGAAGGCATGGATGCGGCGGTCGAGAATCGCGGTCATGGCGGCAATCTAGCGTGGCGGGAGGCGGTCGGGGAGAGGTCTCAGCTTCCGCCGATCTCCTTGGCGTGCTCGGTCACGAGATCGGCCAGCCGCTCGACGGCCAATGCTCCCGCGACGGTGCGCTGGATCACGACATTGCGGCGGTCGGCCTCGTCGCGCTTGCGCGTCAGCAGGCCGAGCTTGCCGAGCGTGTCGAGGGCGCGCGTGATCACAGGCTTGGTCACGTCGAGCTGCTTCGCCAGCCCCCGCACCGTATGCGGCGGCAATTCGAGATAGACCGTCAGCAGGATCGCGGTCTGGCGGGCCGAGAGATCGGCGTCATGGTCCCGCACCAGATCGAGATGGACCTGCCGCCACAGCTTGAGCGCCTGCGAAGGCTTGATCTCCAGGGGCATAAAGGCACGGGTCCCGATCGTTACGGACCCGTATCATTATCGCGGCGGCGGCGGCGTGCAATCGCCTTCGCCGAACAGCCTTAACCGCGTGGCCGGGCATCGGCCCGAAAACTGGCCGCCGGCTTTCGGAGCACCGATGCCAGATCAGAAAAGCTGCTTCACCAGCGCGTGGATCAGCCTTGCACCCTGGCATTCGCCGCCTTCCGGCCGTCCCGGCCTGGCCGCCGGATTCCAGGCATAGATGTCGAAATGGACATAGGATTGCGTCTTCTCGACGAAGCGGTTGAGGAACAGCGCCGCCGTGACCGAGCCGGCCATGCCGCCGCTGGAGACGTGGTTGACGTCAGCGATCTTGGAGTCGAGCAGGCCATCATAGGGCGGCCAGAGCGGCAGCCGCCAGACCGGGTCGTTCATGGCCATGCCGAGCCGGGCGATCTCGGCGGCGAGGTTTTCGTCATGCGTGTAGAAGGGCGGCAGTTCAGGCCCGAGCGCGGTCCGTGCGGCGCCGGTCAGCGTCGCGAAATCGACGAGCAGGTCCGGCGCTTCCTCGTCGGCGAGGGCGAGTGCATCGGCCAGGATCAGCCGGCCCTCCGCGTCGGTATTGCCGATCTCGACCGAAAGGCCCTTGCGGCTCGCCAGCACGTCGCCGGGCCGGAAGGCATTGCCCGACACGGCATTCTCGACGGCCGGCACGAGCAGCCGCAAGCGTACCGGGAGCTTCGCCAGCATGATCATGCGTGCCGCGGCGATCGCTGCCGCCGCGCCGCCCATGTCCTTCTTCATCAGCAGCATCGAGGCATCGGGCTTGAGATTGAGCCCGCCGGTGTCGAAGGCGACGCCCTTGCCGACGAGTGTGACCTTGGGATGGGCGGGATCGCCCCAGGTGAGGTCAACGAGTCTTGGTGCCCGCGTCGAGGCACGGCCGACCGCGTGGATCATCGGGAAATTGCGGGCGATCAGGTCGTCGCCGATGATGCTGGCGACCGTCGCACCGCACTCGGTTGCGAGTCCGCGGATCGCCGCCTCGATCTCGCCCGGTCCAAGTTCATTGGCTGGCGTATTGACGAGGTCGCGCGCCAGCATCGCGGATTCGGCGATCTGGCTGATCTCCTGGCCATCGACGCCATCGGGGATGACCAGCCGGGCGCGGGCCGGGCTCGGCTTGCGGTAGCGGTCGAAGCGGTAGCCCTGCAGCAGCCAGCTCAGCGTGGCCAGCGCGGGGTCGCCGATCTCTCCCGACAAGACGTAATCGCCGGCGGGCAGCAGCGCGGCGAGCCGCCCGGCCGCGAACGGATCGGGCCGGCGCGCGGTAGCATCGATGCCGAGCAGGACGGCCGCCAGCGCGCCTTGCGGGTCCGGCAGCAGGCAATGCTGGCCGGCGCGGGCTGCGAACCCCTGCGCAAGGGCGAAGCTGCGCTGGGCCGGAGAGAGCTGATCCTGAAGCATGGGCCAGCTGGCGGCCGAGACGACGTGAACGGGAATGGCGGCGGCGGGAGCGGAGATCAGAAGACTATGCACGGCGCGATGTTTCGGTTTCGGGCAGGGGCGTCGGGGAGGTGATTAAGAATGCATTAGGGTTAACGCTTTATCACCGGATCGACCAGTGAACCCATCCAGACGACCCGTTTTCGGGAGGCGATCCGGCCCATGTCTTCTGCCCGGCCCCATTCTTCAGCCCGCGAGACCGTGCGGGGCTCCCGTACAGGTCTCGGCCTCGCCGTCTGTCTTGCGGCGCTCGTTCTTGCCGGCTGCCAGGGCCGCGGCGGTCTGGGTGACATCACCGGCTCGATCGGTCGCAGCCAGGCTAGCCAGCCGCGCACCGCGTCGGACTGGCAGGCTGATCGCGAGACCTGGGCCAAGCGCTACGATGCCAATCCCAAGGACCGTGATGCGGCCTTCTACTATGCGCGGGCGCTGCGGAGCCTCGATCAGAACGCACAGGCCCTTGCCGTGCTCCAGAACGCCGTCCTCGTCCATCAGGACGATCGCGAGATGCTCGGCGCCTATGGCCGCACGCTCGCGGACAACGGACGTTTCCGGGAGGCGGACGACGTGCTCTCGCGGGCGCATTCGCCCGAACGACCGGATTGGCGGATCCTGTCGGCGCAGGGCACGGTCGCCGACCAGCTCGGCGAGCACGCGCGCGCCCAGCAGATCTACCAGTCGGCGCTGAAGCTTGCGCCCAACGAGCCGACGATCATGTCGAACTACGGGCTGTCGCTCGCCCTGTCGCGCAACCTGCCGGAAGCTGAGCGCATTCTGTCCGAGGCCGTGGCCTCCGAGCGGGCGGATGCTCGCGTCCGCCAGAATCTCGTGCTGGTCCTCGGCCTGCAGGGGCGCTTCGGCGAGGCCGAGACCCTCGCCCGCCGCGACCAGAGCCCGGCCGAGGCGGCGGCGGCGATCGCCTATCTCAAGCGCAGCGTCAGCCAGCAGAACAGCTGGGAGCTGCTCAAGGGCGGCAAGGGCCGGGCCCAGGCGCCGGCGCGGCAGCCGGCGGTCCAGGGAACACAGGGAGCGGGCGCCAGGCCGGCCGCCGCCCCGCCGGCCTAAAGACGGCATCTCCGACGAATCTGGCGCGTCTCGGAAGACACGTGCCGAACCGAAGAAGGCCGGAGCCCTGGGGCTCCGGCCTTCTTCGTCAGCGGGCCCAAGGCCGAAGCAGGCAACTGTGCTGCCATCTTTGCGCGGGGTCGAAACCCGGCGGTCGCGCAACCTTCACTTCCAGTCGAAGACCTGAACCAGAGCAGGCGTCATGATGATGACGAACAGCACCGGCAGGAAGAATATGATCATCGGGACGGTGAGTTTCGGCGGCAGCGCGGCGGCCTTCTTCTCGGCCGCTGTCATGCGCTGGTCGCGGCTTTCCTGGGCCAGCGTGCGCAGCGCGGTGCCGAGCGGCGTGCCGTAGCGCTCGGCCTGGATCAGGGCGGTCGAGACCGATTTCACGCTCTCGAGGCCGGTGCGGATCGCGAGGTTCTCGTAGGCGATGCGCCGGTCGCTCAGATAGGAGAGCTCGGCCGTGCACAGCGCGAACTCCTCCGCCAGCGGAACCGACTGGTTGCCGATCTCGCCTGCCACCTTCCTGAAGGCGGCCTCGATCGACATGCCGGATTCCACGCAGATCAGCAGCAGGTCGAGCGCGTCCGGGAAGGCCTGACGCATCGACGCCTGCCGCTTGCCGGCCTGGTTCGAGAGGAAGATCTCCGGAGCCTTGATGCCGAGATAGGCGGCACCGATGGCGATCGCGATCTTGATGGTGAAGGGCTGGCCGAAATCGTTGATGGCGAAGACGTAGAACAGCGTGAACAGGAACAGCCCGACAGGAGCGGCGAGGCGGAAGAACAGGAAGGTGATTTCGGCCTGGGGGCCGCGATAGCCGGCCATGGCGAGCTGCCTCTTGGCGTTTTCCGTGCCGAGCCAGTCGCCCAGTTTGAAGCGCTCCACGATGCGCCGCATGTAGGCTTTCGGCTCCTGCCGCAGCGAAACCTTCTCGTTCTGCCGGTTGAGTCTCTCGCGTTCGCGGGCGCGGATTTTTTCGCGCTCCGTCGCGACATTCTTCATGCGCTTCTGGAGAGTGTTGCCCTCGGTCAGCGGAATCGCGATCGTCAGCACGGTCGCTGCCGCCGCGATGGCGGCCAGCAGCGCCAGCATGAACTGCGGATTGGTGACACTGTTGGCGATCTGGCTAATCATCGTCCGTCTCAGATGTCGAAATTGATCATCTTGCGCATGATCAGAATGCCGATCAGCATCCATAGGCCGCTCGCAACCAGCGCAACCTTGCCGGCCTGGGTGATCCAGAGAAGCTCGATGTATTTCGGGGTGGTGAGCCAGACGAGGATCGCGACCACCGGGGGCAGCGACCCGATGATGGCCGCCGAGGCCTTGGCTTCCATCGACACGGCCGCGATCTTGTCGCGCATCTTGCGGCGTTCGCGCAGCACGCGCGACAGGTTGCCGAGCGTCTCGGAGAGGTTGCCGCCGGTCTTCTGCTGGATGGCGATGACGATTCCGAAGAAATTGGCCTCGGCGCAGGGCATGCGCTCGTTCAACTTGACGACGGCTTCCGACAGCGGCAGGCCCAGCGCCTGCGACTCGATGATCATCCTGAATTCGCTCTTCACCGGCTCCGCAGCTTCGTTGGCGATGATGCGCAGGCAGTCGTTGACGGGCAGGCCCGCCTTGATGCCGCGCACGATGACGTCGAGCGCGTTGGGGAATTCGACGCCGAAATTCTTCAGGCGTGTGCTCTTGCAACGCTTCAGGAACCAGGCAGGCATGCCGAAGCCGCCGATGAAGAGGCCGGCCAGGCCGAGGATCCAGTTTCCGCTCGCGAGCCACAGCAGGAGCCCGACCGCGGCCGCGATTCCCGCGCTGATCCCATAATATTTCTTGGGGGTCCAGGTTAAGCCGGCCTGGCCGATGCGCTGCTCGAGCGAGATCTTGTTGCGCGCGTTCTCGCGGTTCTCGATCTCCTTTAGGCTCTGCGCGATCTGGCCGCGTTTGTTGCGGGCCTGCGCCTCCCGGTCGATGCCGCGCACCGCGCTCGGCCCGGCGAACTCCTTGCGCCGCTTCTCGGCGCGCTTCTCGCCGCTGAGCGTCGGATAGAGCAGGGCGTAGACCACGCCGCCGACGGCGATCATGGCCAATAGGGCGACGGCGAGCATGCTCGTGTTCATGCTCGGCCTCCGCGCGAGGGCTTCCGTTCAGAGGGCATTGCTGGTGCCCGCGTCTTCGAGCTGGTCGAGAGCGGCGGCGAGGCGCTGGTCCTCGTTGAAATAGCGCGCGCGCTCCCAGAAGCGCGGCCGCCCGACGCCGGTGGCGCGGTGCCGGCCGACGAGCTTGCCGGCAGCATCCTCGCCGACGATGTCGTAGAGCATCAGGTCCTGCGTCGTGATCACTTCGCCTTCCATGCCCATCACTTCGGTGATGTGGGTGATCCGGCGCGATCCGTCGCGCAGGCGCTGGGCCTGGATGATGACGTCGACCGACGAGCAGATCATCTCGCGCAGCGTCTTCGAGGGCAGCGAGAAGCCGCCCATGGTGATCATCGATTCGATACGGCTCAGGCACTCGCGGGGCGAGTTGGCGTGCAGCGTGCCCATCGAGCCGTCATGGCCCGTGTTCATCGCCTGGAGCAGGTCGAAAGCCTCGGGTCCGCGCACCTCGCCGACGATGATGCGTTCCGGACGCATGCGCAGGCAGTTCTTGACGAGGTCGCGCATCGTCACCGCGCCCGTGCCTTCGAGGTTGGGGGGGCGGGTTTCGAGGCGCACCACATGCGGCTGCTGGAGCTGCAGCTCGGCCGCGTCTTCGCAGGTGATGACGCGCTCGTCTTCGTCGATGTAGTTGGTCAGGCAGTTGAGCAGTGTCGTCTTGCCGGAACCCGTGCCGCCCGAAATGACGATGTTGCAGCGGACACGGCCGATGATCTTCAGGATCTCGGCGCCCGGCGGCGAGATCGCGCCGAACTTGACGAGCTGGTCGAGCGTCAGCTTGTCCTTCTTGAACTTGCGGATGGTGAGCGCCGGGCCGTCGATGGCCAGGGGCGGCGCGATGACGTTGACGCGCGACCCGTCGGCGAGGCGCGCGTCGCAGATCGGCGAGCTTTCGTCGACGCGCCGGCCGACCTGGCTGACGATGCGCTGGCAGATGTTCATCAACTGCGCGTTATCGCGGAAGCGGATATTGGTGAGCTGGATCTTGCCGGCGGTTTCGATGAAGGTCCGGTTGGCGCCGTTGACCATGATGTCGGCGATGTCGTCGCGGGCCAGCAGGGGCTCGAGCGGTCCGTAGCCGAGCACGTCGTTGCAGATGTCGTCGAGCAGCTCTTCCTGCTCCGCGATCGAGAGCACGACGTTCTTCAGCGAGATGATCTCGTTGATGATGTCGCGGATTTCCTCGCGCGCCGATTCGGCATCGAGCTTCGCGAGCTGCGACAGATCGATGGCCTCGATCAGCGCCCCGAAGATCATGCTCTTCATCTGGTAGTAGTCTTCGGAGCGCGGGGTCGCCTCGACCACCGGCGCGACCCTGCGTTCCTCCATGGCGGCCGGAGCGAGCTCGGGTTTGCGCGACGCGGCCGGGGCGGCCACGGGCGCTCTTGCGTTCAGGTTGGGCGCGGTACCGGCGCCTGCGGATCGCTTGCCGAACATCTCAACACTCTCCCGCCCGGTCCGGGCCGGTCTCTTGCCTGGCGTGCGGGCGTCTCCCCGTCATCGTCAGCCCCTGTCCCTCACGAGGCCTTGCGGCGCTTCAGCTTCGCGACGAATGGTTCGAGCAGGCTGCGCCGGCTCCGCTTGGCTTCGCCGCGCCCGGTCAGCGCGCTGGCGATCTGGGTGAAGGCCTCGGTCGCCTTGCTGCCCGCCTGCACCTCGGCGATCATCTGGCCGTTATTGGCGGCCGTGCCGAACAATTGCGCGTCGAACGGGACCGTGCTGAGCACGTCGATGCCGAGTGCCTTGGAGAACTCTCCGGCGCTGATCTCCGGCCGCTTGGGGACGCCGACGCGGTTGAGCACGAGTCGGGCGACGGCATCGTTGGGCCGCGTCGCCCGCGACAGGTCGACCAGGTTCTTGGCGTTGCGCAGGGAGGCGAGCTCGGGTTCGGCGACGATGAGGATTTCGTCGGCGCCGAGAACCGTCCGCTTCACCCAGGCGTTCCACTGATGCGGCACGTCGAGGATGATGCAGGGCACGCTGGCGCGCAGCAATTCGATGAGCTGCTCGAGCGCGTCCTCGTCGAGATCGACCGTCCGGTCCAGGATCGCCGGAGCGGCCAGCAGTGCGAGATTGTCGCTGCAGCGCGACAGGAGCCTGTCCAGCATGTTGGAATCGAGGCGCTCGGGCGCGAATACCGCTTCCGCGATGCCTTGCGGCGGGTCCTGGTTGAAGTTGAGCCCGGCCGTGCCGAAGGCGATGTCGAGGTCGACCACGACGGTCGAGGCATCGAGGTTGCGCGCGATCGCCCAAGAGATGTTGTGCGCGACGGTCGAGGCGCCGACGCCGCCCTTGGCCCCCATCACCGCGATGACGCGGCCGAGATTGCGGGCCTCCGGTGAGATGTAGAGCTCCGAGAGCGTGCGCAGGATGTCGAGGGGTTCCAGCGGTGCGATCAGATATTCGCTGACGCCGCGGCGGATCAGGTCGCGATAGAGCTGGACGTCGTTGACATGGCCGATCACGACGACCTTGGTGCCGGGGTCGCAGCTTTCGGACAGGGATTCGAGATGCGAGACCAGCGTCGCGGGGTCGGCCACGGCTTCGAGCACGATGACGTTGGGCGTGGGCGCGGCGCGGAAGGCCTCGACGGCGGCCGCCGGCCCGCCCATCTGGACGCGGGCATGGGCCTTGTCCATGCGCCGGTCGGCGACCGCGGCCTGCATGGTCGCGGCGACGGCCGGCGTTTCGCAGAAGGCCTGCAGCGTGATGCGCGGCAGCGGCGCGATGATCTCGTCGTTCGGCAGGTCGGGCGCGGGGACGTCGCGGGTTTCGGCTTGCATCAGTTGCTGCCTCCGACCGACGAGTTGATCTGCGGCGTCTGCTGGCGGTACTGGGTCGAGGGATCCAGGCCCTCGCGGATCTTGGTGATGGCGCCCATGCGCTTGACGATGTCGGGTCGGCCTTCGTCGCGGGAGCGGACGAGATCGATCGGATCGGCAACCTGCGCCGCCAGCGTCGCCTGCGATGCGCAGCCGAAATTCCAGTAAGGCGCGTTCGAGGCCGAGAACCTGAAATCGGAGCTGCCCAGGTCTGTCGGCCATTGTCCGCAAGAATGCGCCACGCTCGCCTGGAGCGAGGCGAAGGTCAGGCGGATCGGCGAGGTCAGGCTGGGATCCTGGACCGGATAGCTGCGGACGCTGAGGGCGCCGGGCGAGACGCCGCCGCGCGACAACGCCGCCCGGATGCCGTTCAACGTGTCATGGGCGGCTCGGTCGCGGCGGGCGCCGGTCGGGACTTCGGCGACCAGGCCGCCTTTGCCGGAGCGGCGGAATTCGCGGGCGAAGCTGGCGACATCCTCGGCCTGCCGGGCATCGAGCGTGCCGCCGTTGCGCCCGACGAAGACGTCGAGCGAGCGCGGAGCGTCGCGCAGCACGATCGGGTGCCGCTCGCGCACGTCGTCCGGTCCGTAGGCGAGCGTGTCGCCCTCGGCCGCGCGCTTGGCGCAGCCGCCGAGGAGGGCACTGAGCGCCAGCACGGCGGCGATCAGGCGCGGTCCTGTCGAGTTGATCCGGGAGGAAACCGTCATGGTCGGGCCATCCATCATCGTTGTCGCGGGGGGCGCTCAGTCGGCGATGAAGCCGACGCGACCCTTGTAAGCCTGCGGAACCGGGCCGCCGCCGCTGCCGTAGATCTTGTTCAGGCGGCCGAGCAGAATCGCCTGGGCGTCGTGGGTCTCGACGAAGCCGTCATCGGGCCGCTGGACCTCGCTCGGCTGCATCGGCTTGGCGATGTAGGGCGTGACGGCGATCATCAGCTCGGTTTCCTCGCGCTGGTAGTCGCGCGACCGGAACAGCACGCCGATGACCGGCAGATTCATCAGGCCGGGCAGGCCGTTGATCGAGGTCTTGGAGACGCGCTGGATCAGGCCGGCGGTTGCCAGCGTGCCGCCGGACGGCAGCTCGACCGTCGTGTCCGACTTGCGCACGCGGAAGGCGGGGACGGTGACGGTGGGCTGGCCGGATCCGCCCTGGAGCACGATCTGGTTCTCGAAGTCGAGCTCGGTGACCTCGGTCGCGATGCGCATGCTGATCTTGTTCGCCGAGAGCACGATCGGGGTGAAGTTCAGGGCGACGCCGATCGGCTTGTAGGTGACGCCGAGCGTGCAGACGGCCTTGCCCGGGTCGCAGGTGTAGCCGGTCGGGATCGGAACCTCGCCGCCGGCGGTGAATTTCGCGCTCTCGCCCGAGATCGCGGTCACCGTCGGCTCGGCCAGGACGCGCGCCATGCCGGCCCGCTCCAGAGCCCGCAGCGTGAAATTCTGGGAATTGCCGATGCCGGCGCCGATCGCCGAGGCGGACAGGGCCTGCGGCGAAAGCGAGAAGGGGTTGTCGATCGTGGGTGTGATCGAGAGCTTGCCGAGCTTCCATTCGCCGCTGGAATTGATGCCGAGCTGCTTGATCGCCTTGCGCGCGACCTCGGACACCGTGACCTTCACCATCACCTGGTCGCGGTCGCGGATGGTCAGCGAGTTGATCACCGCGCCGGTCCTGAAGGAGGAGGCGCCGCCGACGAAGGCCTTGGCGATGTCGACCGCCTGGGTCGCGTCCGAAGCGTTCGGCACCGTGCCGATGAGCAGGATCGAATCGCCCGCCGGCTTGATTTCGATCTGTGAATTCGGGAGCGCCGTGCGCAGCGTCTGGCGGAGCACGTTGAGATCGCGCCCGACATTGATGTCGAGCGCGGTGATCTGCTGGCCGTCGCCATCCATCACGAACATCGAGGTGTTGCCGTCGGCGATGCCGATCACGAAGAGCTTGCGCGCCGTCCGGACCACCGCGTTGGCGACCTTCGGATTGGCGACGAAGACCTCCTTGGCGTCGCGCGGCAACTCGACGATCAGCGAGCGGCCGATCGAGAGGTCGAGCTTGCGGGAGATCGCGTTCTCGCTCGAGCCGACGTTCAGGACGGGAGCGGGCCCGCTTCCTGTGGACTGGGCGGCGGCGCTGCCTGCGGCCAGAGCGAGCGCGAGGGCCGTCGCGAGACGGAGAGAAGATCTGATCATGGCTTCACGCTCTTCGAGGTGACACCGTAGCGCACGAGCGTCATGGAGTTGTCGGCTTGGGCGGGCGGGTTCTTTTCGCCGGCATCCTTGAGGCTGCGCAGGGCCAGCGAGAGCGAGCCCGACTTCTGGGCCTGGACCAGTCTCTCGACCTGGCCGGGCTCGATTTCGAGCGTCGCGGTTTCGCCGACCACGACCTTCTCGCCGTTGCGCTCCTGCACGTTCTGGCCGATCGCCAGGACGCGGATATTGTGCAGGATGGTTTCGCTGACATGGGCCTCGCCGCTGCCGCTGGTCGACTCGCCGCGCCAGGTGCAGATCACGTCGACACGGTCGTTGGGAAGGATGAAGCCGCCGGCGGTGTTGGCGCCGCGGCTGTCGGTCGAGATCGCGACGGCGCGCATGCCCGCGGGCAGGACCGCCGAGAGGAAGCCGGTTCCGTCGGTCTTGATCAGCTTCTCGCGGCGGATCGGCTCGGCGCCGAGGGTGGCGTAGCGCGCCACCTGCCCTACGATCTCTGCTTCGGCTTCGGGCGTTTCGTCCTTGCGGATGATGCCGGCCGGCACGCTGGCCAGTGGCCAGTCGAGCCAGCGCAGGTCGGTGGCCGTCACGGTGTTGCCGACCGGGATGTCGGTCGCCGCCACCAGGACCGGCACGGTCGGCGCCTGTTCGATCTTTGCGACGGGCGCGGGTTCTTTGGGGCTCTGAACGAGCAGCGCCGCGCCCAGTCCGGCTATCAGCGCGACCGCGAGAATGATGATGCGTGCGGGACTCATGGACGAACGATCCTCGGCCAAGTGTGATTGGCTCTCGTCCCGGATCGTCGTCGGGAAACGTCAACTTATGGTTAATCGGTCGTATATTTTTTGAGCGCCGCTGACGCTACGGCCGCGCGGCGGGTCAGAGGCCGATCGCGGCGTGCCAGATCGTCGTTTCCGGCAGGACAAGCAGCGCGGCGAAGGCCAGCGCGATGCCGTAGGGCACGCCCTCGTTGGCGGCATGCAGTCGGCGAAGCCACGGCCACGTCTCGACGAGCGCCGGCAACGGGCGCGCGCGCAGCATGAGAATGGCGAAGGTCAGGAGGCCGCCGAGCAGGCCGGCGATCGACAGGTAGGGCATGAGCTGGTCGAAGCCGAACCACAGGGCGGTCGCGGCGGCGAGCTTGGCATCGCCCCCGCCGATCCAGCCGGCGGCGAACAATCCGAAGGAGATGGTGAGCACGAGCGCCCCGGCAGCCAGGTGCGAGCCGAGTGTGGCGAGGTCGAAGCCGAGCACGACCGCGCAGGCCGCGAACCCGGCGATCAGGATCATGCAAAGCCGATTCGAGATCGTCATCGAAACGAGATCGCTCGCGGCCGCGTAGGCCATGGCGAGTGGAAAAAGACCAAGGATGAGGACAAGGGACAGCGACATGGAACCGGGCTCCGGATGCGTGTCATCCTAGCGTGGGTTTATCACCGAAAGCTTTACGCGCATGCGGAAAGCTCGCCTGAAGAAAGAAAGGCGCTCCGGTTTCCCGGAGCGCCTTGGCGTCACCCTTGCGGGCAACTATGGCTCAGGCGCCGCCCTTCAGGGTGCTGGCGATGGTGTTGAACTTGGCGATCAACTGCGTGCCGACGGTGGTCATCGCGGTGATCGCGGCGACGGCGATCAGGGCGGCGATCAGGCCGTATTCGATGGCGGTGGCGCCGGACTCGTCCTTGACGAAGCGAGCGAAAAGATTGGTCATGCTGAAACTCCTTTACACCACGGTTTGACGGCTGCCTGTGCTCTGAGGTGGCTTCGGTCAGCGACAGGGACGACACTAGCCCGTTCGTCTTGCCGATCGGTTAAGAGGATCGAAGAATTGGCCTGTTTTAGGCCGTGTTTTTTCTGTGGTTAACGCTCGATTTAGCAGGCGTAAAGCAACTGGCAGCTTATGAGTAAAGCCGGATTGACGAGTTTTGATCGGTAAACAAGGCGTTTAATCGATCGAATAGCGTCAATTTATTTCGAATTTGCCTCGATATAAGCGCTCGATCTCTCCGTTGTTTCGCTGCGGCATGATCGGTTCAGCCGTGTGAGATCGCTGTCCGCGGCGCGCTTAGGGTTTGATTCATCATTTTGGGCTTCATTGAGGAGGTCGCAAAGCTTGAGGCGCCGCCATGTTGATCATTCGTGCTCCTGAAGGGCGCCGTCGGCTGACGCGCTGGGTGGCCGCAACGGCCCTCGCGATCGCTATCTGCGGGACCGCTGCCGCCGCGCCACCGCGTGAAAAATCCGAAAGCGTGGTCGTTCTCGTCGATCACGCCAAGGTCGTGCGCTTGCCCGAGAAGGCTCAGACGGTCGTCGTCGGCAATCCGGCCATCGCTGATGTGGCGGTGCAGCGCAACGGCGTCATGATCGTCACCGGCAAGAGCTTCGGCGTCACCAACCTGATCGCGCTGGACGCCAACGGAACGCTGCTGGCCGAATCGATGGTGCGGGTCGGTGCGGCGTCCGACGAGGTTCTGACGGTTCAGCGGGGCATGGACCGCGAAAGCTATGCCTGCAATCCGAACTGCGAGCCCTCGATCCAGATGGGCGATGCGCAGAGCTTCTTCGGCCGCACCACAGGGCAGGCGAGCGCGCGCAACGCGCTCGCGGCGGGCGGCGCGCGGAACTAGGGCAGCCCTGGCAGCCGAAACCTGTTCAGGAACGCGCGCGCGGCACGCGCTCGTGCGCGGCCATGGTTAGCGAAAGCTTCATGCCGTTTCGCGCTGACCGGCGGCGCTCCTAACCGATCGGAAATTCTTTTGTCGTAGAGATTTCTCGTCTGGGCCGAAGCTCGACGAGGCAAATGGATGTTTGACCGAACGAAAAATAGGCCGTTGCCGAATGATGGGTCGCAGCGCCGCAGCGCGTGCGGCCTGCTGCTCCGGCGCTTTCGTCGATCCCAGGATGGCGTGGCTGCCGTAGAGTTCGGCTTCGCCGCGGTGCCGTTCTTCGCGCTTCTCTTCGCGATCTTCGAGACGGCCCTGATGTTCTGGTCCAATCAGATTCTGGAAGAGTCGCTGTCGCAGGTTTCGCGCTCTTTGGTCACGGGGCAATCGCGGACGCTCTACAATGCGCCCACCGGCGCGGCGAACGCGGCGAAGTTCCGCGACGCCATCTGCGCCCGTGCGCCGATAGGGCTCATCGATTGCTCGAAACTGTATGTCGACGTCCGCGTCTACAACAGTTTCTCCGCCGCGACGTCCGGGACGGCGGGGAGCAATCCTATTGCCGGCGGGGGCCTCAATACCACCGGCTTCGGCTACACCCAGCCGCAGGGCAACGACATCGTCGTCGTGCGCGCCGTGCTCGACTACAAGCTCTTCCTGACGGGCTGGGCCTCGACGGGGCTGGCCAATATCGGGTCCCCCGGGTCAGGCCGCCGGGGTATCGTCGTGAGCATGGCCTTCCGGGCCGAGCCCTTCGTCGCGTCGGGCGCCACTCCTCCTGCAGGGTCTTGATCGGGATGATGGGCATGCGCAAAAAGACGGGTCCGCGCATCTGGCGCCGGTTCTGCCGCGATCGGGAAGGCGTGGCGCTGGTCGAGTTCGCCATGCTGATGCCGGTGATGCTCGTCGCCTATGTCGGCATGGTGGAGGTGGTGCAACTCGTGATGGTCAACCGCAAGGTCACGCAGCTGACCTCGGCTCTCAGCGATCTCACGGCGCGCGTCCAGTCGGTTTCGCCCGCGGAAGTCGAGAATATCTTCAATGCCGCGCAGACGATCCTGATGCCGTACGACTACAACAATGCCTCCATGGTGATCGCCAATGTCGTCATCGACGCGACCGGCGTTGCGAAGGTCTGCTGGAGCAACCAGCGCAATGGCGTCGCGCCGGGCCGGGGAACCACGGTCATCGTTCCCGACAGCGTCCGGGTTCCGAATACCTCGGTCATCATGGCGCACGCGAGCTACAAATACACGCCGAACCTCGGCGTCGTTATCACCGGGACGCTCACGCTCGGCGACCACCCGATCTTTGCGCGTCCGCGCAATGGCCTGGCCGGCGGCACCCCGAGCGTCGAACAGGTGGTGCGGACCGGCACCAACGCCTGCCCGAACTTCAGCTGAAACGCTTCGCGACGCGGCGACCGGTTGGACGGTCCGCGTTCCCGCGAACACGGGCTCGCCTCCAACGTCTCCCGGTTTCGCGCTCTTTGCAGTCCCGAGCGTAGAAGCCGCTATGCGCTTTTGCTGGAATGGCTCGAGAGCATTTTCGAGCGAAGTGGACACCGGTTCGCGTGACGAAAATGCAGCAAAGCAAGAGCCTGGAGCCATTCGGCGATTCGGGCAATTGCAGAATGGCTCTAGCCGCGCAGCACCATGCGCCCGGTCTGGACTTCGTAGCCTTTGAGCTTGCCGAGGAAGGAGTTGCCCAGCAGGCTTATCGAGAGCGCACCTTCCGGCAGGACGACTGCCTCCACATTGCGCACGACGATATCGCCGAGCCTGATCTCCCGCAGCGTCGTCTGGAAGCCCACGACTGTGCCGTTGGCCGTGCCGAGCATCATCCTGCGCGATGAGGCATCTCTCTTGATCCCGAGCGCGCGAGCATCGGCGGCAGTCAGCGCCACGATGCTGGCGCCGGTATCGACCATCATCTTGACCCGGTAGTTCTCGACCGTCGGGTGTACGATGTAGTGCCCGCGATAATCAGCCGCGACGGCGAGCGTCGAGAGGGTGCGTGGTCCGGGCGCTCTCTGCGCCGTCGCGGCGGCGGGCGCTTCGTTCGCCATGCGCGGGGCGAGCCAATGCGTATAGGACAACGCCCCGACGACAGCGGCACCAGCTACGCCCAACGCCCAGGTCAATGGTGATGTCGTCACGGTCCCTCCGGTCCCTCCGCCGGTGCTCGCACGATGCGGAAGCGAGCCCTGACGAAGCGTGAACGGCCTGCATGCATTTGCGTGCAACCGGAGGAGGAGACCTGGTGGAGTGCCGAAAGGCTTAACCCGGGCTTACCGGCGGGGTTCGCCGGCAAGCGTGGCGGCCATGGCTGCGATCTCGGCCGCAGAGGGGATGCTCGGCTGGGCTCCCCGCTTGGTGCAGGCGAGCGAACCGGCGGCGAGCCCGTCGCGCAGCGCAGCGCCCATCGCCTTCCCGGCGGCGAGCGCCGCAGCGAAGGCACCGGTGAAACTGTCTCCCGCCGCGACGGTGTCGACGACCGCGACCTGCGGCGCGTCGAGCCGATGACGGGTGCCGTCGATCCAGGCTACGACTCCGGCCGCTCCCAGCGTCGCGATCGTGACGATGTACCGCTCATTATCGAGCCGGCGGGCGATCGCATCGGGGTCCCGTTCCGACCAGCCGAGCGCCTGCGCCAGGACCGCAGCCTCGTGCTCGTTGACGATCAGAATATCGAGCTGTTCGAGGAGAGCGGGCGAAGGCGCCTCGGCCGGGGCGAGGTTGAGGATCACGCGCCCGCCGGCTTGCTTCATCGCGAGCGCCGCTGCGAGGCAGGCTTCCTCGGGAACCTCGCGTTGCAGCAGCAGGATATCCTCCGCCGCAAGCTCGAGCTGCCCCAAGGCATCCGGCCGCACGACGGCATTGGCGCCGGCTGCGACGATGATCTGGTTGGCGCCCTCGCGATCCGTCGCGATGAAGGCGGCGCCGGTCGGCTCGTCGACCAGTGCGACATGATCGAGGTCGACGCCGTCGGCCGTGAGCAGCGCCAGCGCGGCATCGCTGAATCTGTCCCGCCCGGTCGCGCCGACGAGCACGACATCCGCACCGGCGCGTCGGGCGGCGAGCGCCTGGTTCGCGCCCTTGCCGCCGGGATGCAGGGCATAGCCCGGGCCGAGCACGGTCTCGCCCGGCCCCGGTAGGCGTTCGACCGGGGTCACGAGATCGATATTGATCGAGCCGAAGACGACGATCATGCCGGGAGATCCGCCGCGAGCTGCCTGATGCCCGCCACGAAGGCCGTCTCGGGTGAGACGAGCTGGATGGCGTGCCCCCTTGCCTGCAGGCCGGCGCCATAGCTCTCGGCCAGCGCTCCGTCAGCGACGAGATGGATCGTCTGGCCCTTGCCGAACAAGGCCTCGGCGCCGGCGATCTCCTGCCCGACGAGCAGCGCCGAGAGATAGGGGCCGACCGCGCCGCCCTGCATCCGGCCGGCAAGGACCTCGGTGCGGGCCGCGAAGGCGGTGTTGAGCAGCCCGCCGAGCCGGCCGGCCGCGGCGCGGCCGCGCGCGGCGCCATCGGCCGTGTCCGCCTCCGAGGGGGCCTCTGCCAGCCGGGCGAGGATCGAATCGTTGCGCAGCAGCCCGTAGATCTCGCCGGTCATGAAGCTGGCGAAGCGGGTGATGCGACCCTGCCTGATCTCGGCCCATTTCGAATGCGTGCCGGGCAGGCAGGCGATGCCGTCGGTCAGGCCGAGCCCGACGATCAGGGTCTCCTCGCCGCGCATGACGTCGAAGGCGCCGTCGTCGCAGCTCAGGCCGGGCAGGATGGTCGCCGTCGTCGCGGCATCGAGCTCGGCCTTGATGGCCGCGGCGGCGATCGCCGCGGGCGAAGCCGGGCAGGGGACATAGCGTGCCTCGATCCAGCCGTTACGGCTGCCGACCATGCCGGCGAGCACGATCGCTGCATCGGGCGCAGCCTTCAGGAAATCGCCGGCAAGCTCGGCGAAGGCTTCCGGATAGCCGCCGGTCGGAATCGACTGGATGCCGCGATCGGCGATGCGCCGCTCCAGCACTGCTCCCGTCTCCGAGATCAGGAAGGCGCGCGCGCGGGTCGTGCCCCAGTCGAGCGCGATCAGAGGTTTGGGCATGGCAGGCTCCGGCAGCAGCATCGGACCGAAAAGTGGAATCCACTTTTCGGAAGAAGCCGATGCAACAATACATGTATGGATCGCCGTTATCGCGTCCGATAGGGCGCGCGGCGATCCAAGGCGCGCGACTGTCTCTGCCGCCTTCCATCGGGTCAAGAGCCGGCGTTTGGAAGCCTTGTGCAGAGCCCGCCTTCGCGGCAACCCTGCAAGCCTTGATGGCGGGAACGAATCGGACAAGCCGGATGCTCGAACTGCAAGCGGGCGGCCTCGACGCCGTCATTCATCCCGAGATGGGCGGCATCGTCTCCTCCCTGAGCTGGCGCGGGCCGGACGGGCGGCGCCATGACGTGCTCTATCCGCCCGCCGGGCGGCAGCCGGGCACGGCCTCGCCGAACTTCTTCGGGACATGGGCGCTGCTGCCCTTCGCCAACCGCGCCTTCGGCTGCGTCGTCAACGATGGCGAGCAACGCTTTCTCGTCCCGCAGAACGATCCGGGCGGGGCGATCCACGGCTTCGGCTGGCAGGCGGCATGGGATGTGCTGGAGTATGACCGCGGTCATACCGTCCTCGAACATCGCCGGACGGAGGGGACGGACCCTTATCGCTACCGGGCGCGGCAGGATATCAGTCTCGACGAGGCCGGTATGACCATTCGGATGACGATTACCAACGAGGCGGCGACGGCACTACCGTTCGGCATGGGACACCATCCCTGGTTTCCCTGTGCCGCCGATACGCGCCTCGTCATGCGCAGCAACCGCGCGCTGATCTTCGGCGAGGCCTTCCGGGCCACCGGCCAGCAGGCCTTCGCCGATGGCGGCCCCTATGCCGAGGCGCATCCTTTCCGCGCCGAGACCGTCACCGCCTGGAGCTTCCTCGGCTGGGACGGCACGGCGAGGGTCGAGACGCCCTCGACAGGCCTCGCCATTACCCTGACCGCGAGCGGCAATCTCGACTGCCCGGTGGTCTGGGCGCCGGCGGGTGCGGATTTCCTCTGTGTCGAGCCGCAGAGCCACGCCATCGGCGCACCGAGCGAACCGGCGGCGCGCGCCGCCGCACCGCTCCAGCGTCTGGCGCCGGGCGAGACGCTGGAAGGCTGGTTCAGGATCGTGCCTGAGGCGATCTAGCGCTTGAAAGCTTGTGCGGAAACCCGCCGGTCATCCCGGGCTTGACCCGGGATCCATCGTAGAGTGACGAGCCCTCCGATGGATTCCGGATCGGCGCTGCTTCGCAGCTTGTCCGGAATGACGACGCATCTTTCCATCAAGCGGGGCGCTTTCGCCCGTCAGCGCCAGCCGTAGCCGCGCGGGTAATAGGGCTGATAGCCATAAGCGCCGGCCGGCAGCGTGGGCCGCAGCAGGATCTGGCTGCGCGCCGCTTCCCAGTCGCCGCCGCGACGCTGCTGGGCGACGCTCGTCGCCTGATGGCGCTGCTTGGCCTTGGCGAGGGTCTGCTTGGACGACTGAGCCTTCGCGAGCTTGGCCTTCGACGGCGACGAGGCCTTGGCGAAGCGCGAGAGATTGTCGGGCGCGGCGCCGTGCAGCGCGATCTTGGTCTGGCTGGAGCCGTGCTTCTTCACCAGCGCGAACAGCTTGGCGGCATTGGCGGGGTGCAGGCGGATGCAGCCATGCGAGGCCGGGCGGCCGAGCGCGCCGACCGCCGTGGTGCCATGGATCGCATAGCCGCCACGGAAGAACACGGAATGGGGCATCGCGCCGCCGTACTTGCGCGAATACCAGTTCTTCTCGAGCCGGGTCGGTCGATAGACCCCATTGGGCGAGCGGAAGCCCTTGCGGCCCGACGAGATCTTCCAGTCGTAGACCTCGCCATCGGTGGTGGTCACCGACATACGCTGGGCGACGATATCGACCCTGACATCGACGCCGGCATGGGCGGCGCCGGCGAAGGCCGACAGGATGAGGGCGGCCAGGATGCCGAGAACGCGACGCATCACACTCACTCCGAAAGACGCTACTGCTGGATGAGGCGTTATCGAGCTCTGACGGCTGCCGCCCTTGACTCTAGGAAAGCGCCGACGCCCCCGGCTTGTAAAGCCGGAAGGCGGAACGTGGTTTCCAGCCGGTCAGATCATCGGCAGCGAGGCGGGCTTGCGGCCGCGTGGGAACGCGGCGTCGATCCGGGCGATCTCTGCCTCGGACAGCGCGAGGTTCAACGCGCCGGCATTGTCCTCGACATGGGCGACCCGGCCGGCCTTGGGGATCGCGAACACGCCGTCGCGCCGCGTCAGGAAGGCGAGCGCGACCTGCCGGGCCGTCGCGCCGTGGTTCGCCGCGATCTCGGCCAGGACCTTGCCCGGAGCGCTGCCGGAAGCCGGGAAATCGTCATGGCCGAAGGGGCTGTAGGCGACGACGGCGACGCCGTTCCGCTCGCACCACGGGATCACCGCATGCTCGATCGCGCGCTCGCGCAGATGGTAGAGCACCTGGTTGCAGGCGATCCTGCCCTTGCCGGCGGCGGCGAGTGCCTCGTCGAGGTCATCCTCGTCGAAATTGCTGACGCCCCAGGACAGGATCTTGCCTTCCTGCCGTAGCGCCTCGAAAGCGGCGAAGGTTTCGGCCAGCGGATGCGGGCCGCGCCAGTGCAGCAGGTAGCAATCGAGCCGGTCGGTCCTGAGTTGCTTCAGCGAGCGCTCGCAGGCGGCCTGAACGCCGCGTCGCGAGGCGTTGTGCGGCAGCACCTTGGAGACCAGGAAAACCTCGTCGCGCCGCCCTGCGATGGCCTCGCCGATCAGCGCCTCGGCGCGGCCATCGCCATACATCTCGGCCGTGTCGATATGGGTTAGGCCAAGATCGAGCCCGCGCCGGAAGGCCGCGATGGCCTCGCGCCTGTCACCCTGCTCGCTGTACCAGCTACCCTGGCCGATCGAGGGGACCAGCGGGCCCGAGGCTCCGAAGCTGCGCTGCATGACGTTCCTCTTAGTCGACCGCGATCTCGAAACGCTCGTGGCGGATCTCGCCATCATTGTAGCGGATGCGGACGAGGAAGCTGTCGGCACCGCGATAGCCGCGTTTCGAAGTGTATTCGAAGGCGAGCGAGGGCCCGACCTTGCCGTCGCAATGCCGCATCGGCCCCGGACCGTATTCGGCCGCGGCCTTGCGGGTCGCCAGCCGGACCTTGCCGTGGCGGGGCGGCTTGGTCAGCACGCCCTTGGGGCGCGGGATCGGCCGGCAGCGCTCGTCCATCGTCATGAAGGTCTTCTGCAGGAAGGTCCGCTTGCCGGATGCGACCCGCTCCGTGCCTTCGGCCTGCCCGGATGCGGTGCCCTCGGTGGTGACACAGCCGCCGAGCAGGCTGCAGAGCAGCGTGGCGGCGAGGATGGTCAGTCCGGGAACGGGCATGGCTTTCCTCTTTACGGTTCGGCAGGAGATTCGGAACCTGCCGTTCCTCTGAAAAAATACCTCGTCATCCCGGGCGACCGTAGGGAGACCCGGGATCCATGCCGGAACGCCAACCGGAGAGGCTCCGGAATGGATCCCGGATCTCCGCTTCGCTCCGTCCGGGATGACCCGCGCTTCCTAAACACGGCGCTGCAAACATCCGACAATTAGGTCGGTGGCGTGCCGTTATCCGAGAGCACTTCGCCCGCGAGATAGAGCGAGCCGCAGATCAGGATGCGCGGCGGCACCGGCCAGTCGCGCGCAGCGATTGTCCGCAGCGCCTGTTCCACCGAGCTGGCGATCTCGGCGACGAGACCGGCGCTGCGAGCGGCCTCCGCGACCTCCTCGGCCGGGCGCGCGGCCAGCGAATTATGGATCGGCACGGCGTAGAGCACCTGCGCCAACCCCTTGAAATGGCGCAGCGTAGCAGTGGCATCCTTGGTCGAGAGCAGCCCAGCGATCATCACCAGCGGCGCCGGGTTGCGGTCGGCGAGATCGGCCATGGCCTGGGCGAGCACGCGCCCGCCATCGGGGTTATGGCCGCCATCGAGCCAGAGCTCGGCGCGTTCAGGCACGATCTCGGCCAGTGACCCACGGGAGAGACGCTGCAACCGCGCCGGCCAGTCGGCATTGCGCATCCCGTCCTCGAAGGCACGCGTCGGCAGGGCGCCATAGCCGGCCGCCCGCAAAGCCGCGATCGCCGTGCCGGCATTGATATGCTGGTGCCGGCCCGACAGGCGCGGCAACGGCAGGTCGAGCAAGCCGTCCTGATCCTCGTAGACCAGCCGCCCGCCGGCCTCGTGGACGTTGAAATCCTGCGCGCCGATCAGGATCTTGGAGGCGCCGGCGCGCTCCGCCGCTGCTTCCAGAACGGCGGTCGGTTCGGGCTCCTGCGGCGCGATCACGGCGGGCGCGCCGCGCTTGAAGATGCCGGCCTTTTCGCCCGCGATCTTGGTGACGGTGTCGCCGAGATATTCGGAATGGTCGAGCGAGACCGGCGTCACCACCGTGCAGGCCGGGTGCGCGATGACATTGGTCGCGTCGAAGCGCCCGCCGAGCCCGACCTCCAGCAGCAGCACATCGGCCGGATGCTCGGAGAAGAGCAGTATTCCGGCCGCCGTCGTCATCTCGAAGAAGGTGATGGGATCGCCGGCATTGATCGCTTCGCAGCGCTCCAGCGCCTCGACCAGCTTGTCCTCGGCGACGAAGCGCCCGCCGCCGGGGGCGCCCAGCCGGATGCGCTCATGGAAGCGCACCAGATGCGGCGAGATATAGACATGGACGGAGAGGCCGGCCGCTTCGAGGATCGCCCGCATGAAGGCGATGGTCGAGCCCTTGCCGTTGGTGCCGGCGACATGGATCACCGGCGGCAGCTTCTTCTGGGGATCGCCGAGCCGTTCGAGCAGGGTCAGGATGCGCCCGAGCGAGAGGTCGATCAGCTTGGGATGCAGCGCCATGAAGCGCGCGAGCAGCGTGTCGGACGAGCCCATGATGCGTGCGCTCCTCGAAATCTTACGAATCTGCCGATTTTACACGGAACCACGCCGTCATCCCGGACAAGCGGCAAGGCCGCACCGATCCGGGATGACGGCGTGGTTCCGTACAAAATCAGCAAGCTTCAGACCGCCTCGGCCACAGGGCGTACCGGCGCGTGCTCTGCCGCCTCGTCCTTCACGGCCGGCTGCTTCGTCAGCAGGCGGCCGAGCCGGGCCAGCGTCTCCGGCAGGTCGCGGCGATGCACGACCATGTCGACCATGCCGTGATCCTTGAGATATTCCGAGCGCTGGAAGCCGTCCGGTAGCTTCTCGCGGATCGTCTGCTCGATCACGCGCGGGCCGGCGAAGCCGATCAGCGCGCCGGGCTCGGCGATATGGATGTCACCCAACATGGCATAGGAGGCGGTGACGCCACCGGTCGTCGGGTTGGTCAGCACGACGAGATAGGGCAGGCCGGCCGCGCGCAGGCGCCGCACCGCGACCGTCGTGCGCGGCAACTGCATCAGCGAGAGGATGCCTTCCTGCATGCGCGCGCCGCCCGACGCGGCGAAGACGACATAGGGCGTCTTCTTGTCGAGCGCGGTCTCGGCGCCCTTCACGAAGGCTTCGCCCGCGGCCATGCCGAGCGAGCCGCCCATGAAATGGAAATCCTGCGCCGCCAGCGTCATCGGCAGGCCCTTGACCCGGCCATAGCCGATCTTGAAGGCGTCCTGCATGCCGGTCTTGGCGCGGGCATCCTTCAGACGGTCGACATAGCGCTTCTCGTCGCGGAACTTCAGCGGATCGACCGAGACTTCAGGCAGCGCGACATCGAGCCATTTGCCGTCATCGAAGGTCAGGCGCAGGCGCTCCGGCGCGGTGACGCGCATATGATGCTCGGAGCCGGGGATGACATAGCCATTGGCCTCGACATCCTTGTGGAACACCATCTGCCCGGAATCGGGGCACTTGATCCAGAGGTTCTCGGGGCTCTCGCGCTTGAACAGCGTCTTGATGCGCGGCCGGACGACTTCGGAAATCCAGTTCATCGGATGAATCCCTGATGGGCTTGTCAGCACTTGCGCGCCGTCACGCCGAAAATGGGGTCGCGCCTGCCGGCGGGCAAGCGACGCGACCATGAACGAAACTTGGCCTCAGGCCGCCTTGGCGACGGAGCGGATGCCCTGAGCGAGCTCGCTGACCAGCGAGGTGACAGCCGAAACCGTCTTTTCCGTGGCCTTGCCTTCGCTGTCGAGCGAAAGGCGGACGCGCTCGACCAGCGCCGAGCCGACGACGACGCCGTCCGCCCGCTTGGCGATGGTGGCGGCATCCTCGGCGGTCTTGACGCCGAAGCCGACCGCGACGGGCAGGTCGGTATGGCGCTTGATCCGGGCGACGGCATCGCCGACCGCGCCGTAATCGGCGATGGCGCCGCCGGTCACGCCGGTGACCGAGACGTAATAGACGAAGCCGGAGGTGTTCTGCAGCACCTTGGGCAGGCGCTTGTCATCGGTGGTCGGTGTCGCCAGACGAATGAACGACACACCGGCCTTCAGCGCCGGCAGGCAGAGCTCCTCGTCCTCTTCCGGCGGCAGGTCGACGACGATCAGGCCATCGATGCCGACGCGGCGGGCATCCGCCAGGAAGGCTTCGACGCCATAGGCCCAGATCGGGTTGTAATAGCCCATCAGCACGATCGGCGTGTCATGGCCGGCCTTGCGGAAGCTCTCGACCATGGCGAGGGTCTTGCGCAGGGTCTGGCCGGCCTTGAGCGCGCGCTGGCCGGCGAGTTGGACGGGGATGCCGTCCGCCATCGGATCGGTGAAGGGGACGCCGAGCTCGATCACGTCCGCGCCCGCTCCGGGCAGGGCGGCGAGGATCGCGCTGGAGGTCTCGAAATCCGGGTCGCCGGCAGTGACGAAGGTCACGAGCGCCGCCCGGCCCTCGCGGGCGCAGGCCTGGAAACGGTTCTGGATGCGGGTCTGGCCGGTCTCAGTCATGCCGCAGCGGTTAGCATGATGCGTGCCGGCTGGCGAGTGGCTTGCGCGTAGGGCGCGGCTGCGCCACATCGGCCGGGCATGCGCGCCTTCGACACGCCCCTTCCGATCGACGTCGTTCTCGGCGATCTCGCCGCCGCCCTGCGCGCGCGGCCGAACGCCGTGCTGGTCGCCCCGCCCGGCGCCGGCAAGACCACGCGCGTGCCGCTTGCCCTGCTCGACGAGCCCTGGACGCTAGCGCGCAAGCTGATCGTGCTGGAGCCGCGCCGTCTGGCGGCGCGCGGCGCGGCGAACCGGATGGCGCAGACGCTGGGCGAGCGCGTCGGCGAGACGGTCGGCCTGCGCGTGCGCCTCGGCTCGAAGATCGGCCCGAAGACGCGCATCGAGGTTGTGACCGAGGGCGTCTTCGCCCGGATGATCCTCGACGATCCCACACTCGACGGCGTCGCCGCCGTGCTCTTCGACGAGTTCCACGAGCGTTCGCTCGACGCCGATTTCGGGCTGGCGCTGGCGCTCGATGCGCAGGGCGGCCTGCGCGAGGATCTGCGTATCCTCGTGATGTCCGCGACGCTCGACGGCGCCCGCGTCGCAAGGCTGCTGGGCGATGCGCCGGTGATCGAGAGCGAGGGCCGTGCCTATCCGATCGAGACGCGCTATCGCAGCCGCGACCCACTGAAGCGCATCGAGGATCAGGTCACCGAGACGGTCCTGCTGGCGCTGAACGAGCAGGCGGGCTCGCAGCTCGTCTTCCTGCCCGGCCAGGGCGAGATCCGCCGCGTCGAGGAGCGCCTGCGCGAGAAATTGCGCGATCCCGCTGTCGAGATCGCTCCGCTCTACGGCGCGCTCGACCAGCGCGAGCAGGACCGTGCCGTGCTGCCGGCTTCGGCGGGCAGGCGCAAGATCGTGCTCGCCACGGCCATCGCCGAGACCTCGCTGACCATCGAGGGCGTGCGCGTCGTCATCGATTCCGGCCTCGCCCGTGTGCCGGTCTACGAGCCCGATATCGGCGTGACCCGATTGGAGACCCGCCGCGTCAGCCGCGCTGCCGCCGACCAGCGCCGGGGCCGCGCCGGCCGCACCGAGCCGGGTGTTTGCTACCGGCTCTGGGAGGAGGCCGCGACAGGCGCGCTCGAAGCCTTCGCCAGGCCGGAAATCCTCTCGGCCGATCTCAGCCCGCTGCTGCTCGATTGCGCCGCCTGGGGCGTCAGTGACCCCACTGCGCTGGTCTTCCTCGACCCCCCGCCTGCGCCAGCCCTCAAGGAAGCCCGCGCGCTCCTGAACAATATCGGCGCGCTCGATGCCGATGGCCGTATCACGTCCGATGGGCGCGCCTTGCAGGCCCTGCCGCTGCCGCCACGCCTCGCCCGCATGGTCGTGACTGCCGCGCGCTTCGGGCAGGCGGATGCTGCCGCCGATCTTGCCGCTGTGCTGGTCGAACGCGGCCTCGGCGGCGATGTGATCGACCTGGCCGAGCGACTGGAACGCTACGGCCGCGAGCGCGGCGGCCGGGCCGGCGACATGCGCCGCCTCGCCGAGGGCTGGGCACGCACCGCCGAGCGCAGCATCGGCAAGGATCAGGCTTCGGCCACCGATCCGCTCTCCCCCGGCCTCCTGCTCGCCTTCGCCTACCCTGACCGGATCGCCAAGGCCCGCGCGCCAGGCTCCGGCCAGTATCTTCTCGCCAATGGCCGCGGGGGGGCATTGGAGCCGTCGCAGCGGCTGGCGCGGGAACCCTATGTCGTTGTCGCGGAGATGACCGGCGCGGCCCAGCAGGCCCGTATCATGGCGGCGGCCGCGATCAGCGAAGCAGAGATCGCGACGCTCGTCGCCTGCGGCCTTGCCCCCTTCGCGATTGCCGAACGCGAGGAAGCGAGTTTCGACCGCACCGTGCGCGCCCTGCGCGTCCGGGCCGTGCGCCGCTATGGCGCGCTCTCGCTCTCGGAACGTCCGCTCTCCGTCGCCGACACCCCCGAAAATGCGGAAGCGCTGGCCAAGGGGATCGCCGTGCTCGGCATCAACCTCCTGCCCTGGACGAAGGGGCAGAATCAGTTGCGTGAGCGCGCCGCCTTCCTGCGCAAAGCCGAGCCGGAGGCCGGCTGGCCCGACCTTTCCGATGAAGGCTTGTCGCAGGAGCCGGAACTCTGGCTGGCGCCGCACCTCGCCGGCCGCGCCTCGCTCGCGGCGATCCAGCCTTCCGACCTTGATTCCGCGTTGGCAGGGCTGCTCCCGTGGGAACTGAAGCGCCGGCTCGATCAGGATGCGCCGACCCATTTCACCGCCCCGACAGGCTCCTCGCTCGCGGTCGACTACGCTGCCGAGGCCGGCCCGACCATTTCGGTGCGCGTACAGGAACTCTACGGTCTCGCGACGCATCCGGCGCTGGCCGGCGGGCGCGTACCGCTCGTGCTGGAATTGCTCTCCCCGGCGCATCGGCCGATCCAGGTCACGCGCGACCTGCCGGGCTTCTGGCGGGGTTCATGGGCTGCGGTGAAGTCGGAGATGAAGGGCCGCTATCCCCGCCATCTCTGGCCGGACGATCCCGCAGCAGCGCTGCCGACGACACGGGCGAAGCCACGGGGGACGTAGCCCAAGGGCAATCGGCCAAAGCCAACGAACTCCCTTCTCCCCTTGCGGGAGAAGGTGCCGGCAGGCGGATGAGGGGTCGCGCTGCGCTTTCCGTCATTGCGAGCGCAGCGAAGCAATCCAGGGGAATGGGCTGAACCGTTCAACTCAGTCCCCTGGATTGCTTCGTCGCTTTGCTCCTCGCAATGACGGCTGGGTCAGCCGACCCCTCATCCGTCTCGGCTGCGCCGAGCCACCTTCTCCCGCAAGGGGAGAAGGGAAGCACCGGCTTCTCTCAGTTCCCCATCCGGTCGCGCCATTGTCGCTCGCCGGCGAGGCAGGTCGCGATATTGCCGGACTGTGCCTTGTGGAAGGTCGCGTCGGCCGGCGCCTCCGCGATCTCGCGCAGCAGCTTCGTCTTGGTCGCCTCGACGAATTGGTGCTTCTCGCGGATCGGAATGACGAAGGCGCCGATGCCGGTGATGACGCAGTCCGTGTAATAGACGTCGAGATTGTCGATGTCGAAATAGCTGGCCTGCTTCAGCATCACCGGCAGGCCGTTGATGGCGATGCCCTTGGCGCCGGCCTCGTCGCGCGCCACGGTGACCGGGCGTCCGTCATTGTTGGCGCCGTCGCCGGAGATGTCGATCACGCGTCGCATCGCCGTGACGTTCGACTGCTCCAGCAATTGCACGCCGAGATCGATCGCGCCCGAGATCGAGGTGCGCCGGCCACGCCGCGTCGGCGCCTCGCCCAGTTCCTCGGCGAAGGCGATGGCCGCAGCCGGGCCGTCGATCACCTTCCACGGCCGGACGACGTACTGGAAGCTGCCGCCGGCCCATTCGAAATAGGTCACGGCGATCTTGCCGATCGCGCCCTTGTCGATGGCGTCGTGGAGCTGTTTCGAGCGAAAGGCTTCGATATAGCCGTTGCGCTGCAAGGCGAGCTCGTCGAGATCCATCGAGTAGGAGACATCGACCGCCAGCACGAGCGCGACATCGACCTCCTCGGGTGGGGCTGCCGCCGTCTGAGCCCGAGGCAGGGCGGGCTGCCACAGCGCCGCCGCTGCCAGACATGAGAGACCGTACAGCCAACGCCGCATCGCCACCTCCGTCGCCGATTTGCGAGGGGAAGTGTGCGCTTGGGGGAGACGCGCGCCAAGCCGGAAAATCCGGCTGACGGCGCCTGTCTTGGTAGCAAATTCGCGAGCAGAACAGCTCAGGCGGCGCGGCGGCCTTCGACGATCTCGATCGCCGCAGTGGCGGCCTCCTCGACGGTGAGCGCCGAAGTGTCGAGCACGACCGCATCCTCGGCAGCCTTGAGCGGCGCGTCGCTGCGGCCGGAATCGCGGGCATCGCGCCGGCGGATATCGGCGAGGATGCCGTCGAAGGTGACGGCCTCGCCACGCCCGACCAGCTCCTTGTGCCGGCGGGCAGCGCGCACCTCCGGCGTCGCGGTGACGAAGAGCTTGGCCGGCGCCTCCGGGCAGATCACCGTGCCGATATCGCGCCCGTCGAGCACGGCGCCGCCGGGTTGCGCGGCGAAGCGCCGCTGCCGGGTCAGCAGGCCGGCGCGCACGGCCGGCATCGCCGCGACCACGGAAGCGGCTTCGCCGATCTCGCGGCCGCGCAGCCGCTCCTCGGGGAAGGCGGTCTCGTCGAAGCTGCCGACGATTGCCTCGGCCGCGACGGCGTCGTGGATGTCGTGCCCGGCATCGAGCATGGCGCGCGCCACCATCCGGTAGAGCAGGCCGGTATCGAGGTAGGGCAGGCCGTAATGCGCGGCGAGCCGGCGCGCGAGCGTGCCCTTGCCCGAAGCGGCGGGGCCGTCCACGGCGATGACGAGGCGGCCGGGCCGTGCCGGGCTCATCCGATCTGGCCTCCGAGCCCGTTCATCAGCGAGACGAAGCTCGGGAAGCTCGTCGCGATCATGGCACCGTCATCGACCACGACCGGCTGCTCTGTCGCCAGCCCCATGATCAGGAAGCTCATCGCGATGCGGTGGTCGAGATGGGTCGCGACCGGCCCGCCGCCGCGCACCGGTCCGCCGCCAGAGCCCTCGACGATCAGGTCATCGCCCTCGATCCGGCAGGTCACGCCGGCAGCCTTCAGCCCGGCCTCGACCGCGGCGAGGCGGTCGGATTCCTTGACGCGCAGCTCCTGCAGACCGCGCATCCGCGTCGTGCCCGTCGCGAAGGAGGCGGCCACCGCCAGCACCGGATATTCGTCGATCATCGCCGGCGCCCGCTCGGGCGGCACCGTCACGCCCTTCAGGCTGGAGGCACGCACGCGCAGGTCGCAGACCGTCTCGCCGCCCTCGTTGGCCTCGCGCTCGACGGTGATGTCGGCGCCCATCTCGCGCAGCGTGGTCAGGAGACCCGAGCGCAGCGGATTGGTCATCACGCTCTCGATCAGGATGTCCGAGCCCGGCACGATCAGCCCCGCCACCAGCGGGAAGGCGGCCGAGGACGGATCCGCCGGTACGACGATCGGCGCCGCCTTCAGTTCTGGCTGGCCCTTCAGCACGATGCGCCGGCCATGTTCGCCCTCTTGCGTCACCGTGATCTCGGCGCCGAAATGGGCGAGCATCTTCTCGGTATGGTCGCGGGTCGCTTCCGCCTCGATCACCGTGGTCTCGCCGGGCGCGGCAAGCGCGGCCAGCAGCACGGCCGACTTGATCTGTGCCGAGGCGACCGGCGGGCGGTAGGTGATCGGGATCGCCTCCTTCGGGCCGCGCAGGGTCAACGGCACGCGGCCGCCCTCCTGCTGCGAGACGACGACGGTGCCCATCTGCTCGAGCGGGTCGAGAATGCGCCGCATCGGCCGCTTGCGCAGCGAGGCGTCGCCGTCGAAGGTCGTGGTGATCGGGTGGGAGCCGCAGATGCCCATCATCAGGCGCGAACCGGTGCCGGCATTGCCGAAATCGAGAACCTCGGTCGGTTCGCGCAGGCCGCCGACGCCGACGCCCTGCACGCGCCAGGCGCCCGGGCCGTCATGATGGACGATGGCGCCGAGAGCCCGCGCCGCGGCGGCGGTGCGCATCACGTCTTCGCCTTCGAGCAGGCCGGTGACCTTGGTCTCGCCGATCGCCAAGAGGCCGAAGATCATCGCCCGGTGCGAGATCGACTTGTCGCCGGGCACGCGGACGCGGCCCTTCAGCGGCCCCCCGGCGCGGGCGGTGACGGGAACGGGATCATGGTCGTGGGACACGGTGGGCGGTCTCTGCGGGCTGGCCGAAAGGAATGCAGGAAGGGCCGTAGCATGCCCGCGCGCGACGCGCCAAGGCGCGGTCGTGGCGGCGTGCCGAAACGTCGCTTTCGGGCGCTTGCGTGGCGCGCCTTGAAAATCAACATTTGACAGCGCCGCCTACCCCGACTAACGGACGCGCCTGCTTTTCAAAACATGATAGTTGAAGGTCCGACGCAGTGGCGAAACCGGAACTCGGAACGAAGCGCGTTTGCCCGGTCACGGGCCGCAAATTCTATGACCTGAACAAGGACCCGATCGTCTCGCCCTATACGGGGCAGGCTTATCCGCGGGCCGTGTTCGAGCCGCAGGCTAAAGCTGCTGCCGCTGCAGTGGCGAAGCCCGAAGCCGATGAGGAAGACGAGGCCGAGGCCGCCGATGGCGCCGTCGAGCTCGTTTCGCTCGACGAGGCCGATGCCGAGGCTTCGGAGAAGGAGGCCGTCGTCACCAGCGAGGACGATATCGAGGTCGAGGATGTCGGCGACGATGACGAGGACGACACCTTCCTCGAAGAGGATGAGGAAGGCGACGACGACGTCTCCGACCTGATCGATGGCGACATCGAAGGCGACGAGGACAACTGATCCACAGCCTCGAAAAAAGATGACGACACGGCGACATTAAGCGCTTGTGTCTTCCGCCCGAGCCGCCTATAGAGCGCTTCGTCGCCGGCAGGGCGGCCCGGACGGAACCGCCGAGGCGGTACCAAAATCCGGTTGGTGATCGGTCCCCAAGCCGATCATCGCGAGTGGGGCCATAGCTCAGTTGGGAGAGCGCTTGAATGGCATTCAAGAGGTCGGCGGTTCGATTCCGCCTGGCTCCACCAAATTTCTTCCGAGACTCTGACAGGCTGGTGTTTCGGATCACGCTTCGGCGCTGCCCTGATGTTTCGAACGCTTCCCGTCGATCTGAAACCTGATGGCATGGTCGTTCGTCGCGCCTCATATGATTCGCTCGAGACCTGCCGCATATCGCGGGCCGACCGCGCCCGGACGGCGGAATCGGGCGGGTGCTCCCTGGCTCTCGCGTCGTTCACGCTGACGCTTCCGTCTTGCTCCGTCGGAGGCCGCGAATCACCCGTCGGCTTGCCGCGCAGGCAATCGCGAATAGCGGTGTGAAAGCCGCCCCGTTGCACGTTCCCCGGAAGGAAGCAGGAATGGCCAAGCGCACGAAATCCAAAGCCCTGGATACCGAGTTCACCATGTTCGACGTCGTCTACGAGGACGGGTCGCGGACATCGAACCGGCGCGTTCTGACGTCGTTGCTCGGCGGCCTGGATGGCGACGAGCCCGCCCGGACAGCGATCGAGGAGCAGGATCAGGCCATCTCGGAGAAGTCGGGCAAGCCGCCTTTGACGATTGCCACGCTTGCGCGGTCGTCCAAATCGTCGGCCGAGCCGGACGAGCGCAAGGATGGTCGGAAGAAGCGCTCGGCGTGAAAGCCTGCAACGACGGGGCTTGTCTTTCCTGAGGCGATGAGCGAGCACGCGGCCATGCCGCGCCGCTTGCAGGCGCGATCTGGAGGGCGGTTGTCCTGATGTCGGATCTGCAGAACATCCTGCGCGAGCCGCGCTACGATCTCGTCACCGCGCCGACGCCGCTGCAGCGTCTCTCCGGCTTCGAACGGAAGCTCGGCCGTCCCGGCCTCTACATGAAACGCGACGACCTGATGGAGATCGGTCTCGGCGGCAACAAGCTGCGCAGCCTCGAATTCTGGCTAGGCGCCGCGCTCCGGGAGCGGGCCGATATCGTCCTCGTCGCCGGCGGAGCGACGTCCAATCTCTGCCGCCTCACCGCCGCTGCCGCTTCAATGGCGGGTCTGGATTGCGTGATCATCCACAATGCCGAAGACAGCCCGGCGAATCGCGAGCGCTCCTTCCTGAACCGGTTGTTCGGCGCGGAAACCCGCTTCATCGGCTCCGTCGGCGAGGACGAGCGCGGAGCGGCGATGAAGGCGGCGGCCGAAGAGCTGAAGCGACAGGGGCGAGTCCCCTACATCGTCGGCGATGCCGTCCTTGGCGCGCTCGGCTATGTCCTCGCCGCTTTCGAACTGCACGAGCAGTCGCAGCGCGAAGCGGCGCCTTTGCGCCATGTCTTCCTCGCCGGTTCGATGGGGCCGACCGAGGCCGGCTTCATCTTCGGAAACGCCATGCTCGGCCACCCCTTCCAGGTTCATCTCGTCAGCGTCGAATACGAGCAGGCCGAACTGGAGGCGCGCATCCGCCGGATCTACGACGGCATCGGTGAGCGGACCGGGATCTCGGTCGGCGGGCTCGACCACGCGCCACTGCACTACCACATGGCCCATCTCGGTGGCGGCTGGGGCGTACCCACGGCGGAATCGGAGGCGGCGATCATCGCCTTCGCCCGCACCGAGGGCATCCTGGTCGAGCATGTCTATACGGCGAAGACCTGCGCCGGCTTTCTCGATCTGGTCGCGAATGGTGCGATTCCGCCGGGCGAGCCGGCCTGCATCATCCACACCGGCGGGACGGCCTCGCTATTCGCGCAGCGCGAACAGTTCCGCACGGTGAGTTGACCGCGCCGGCCGGTTGCAATCCTCAGAAGCGCGATCGCGGCCGATAGGGCTGGGCGAGGTCGCGGGCGTTGTTGAGCGCGAGCGCGAGCTCGGTGATGTGCAGGGCGAGAGCGCCCGAGAAACGCGGTGCTTCGCCGCGCCGGATCGCCTCGGCCTGATCCGCCACGCCGCGCATGAAATCGATCTGCGAGGGATAGCCCGGCAAGGCTTTGCTCGCCGGTTGCGCCGGATAGGCCAGCTTGCGCCCCGGCGTTGGCTTCCACGGCAGCACGCGCCCGAGCTTGGCTTCCGCCCGCGTCAGGAGCCGCTCGAGCAGGGGGCGGGGCGCATCGACCTCCTCGACATGGACCACCGAACGATTGTCCCAGAGATCGCGCACCGTCAGCGAGCCCTTCTCGGCGAAGATTTGCAGCGAGCGGTCGCGCGGCGCGGCGAGCCCGTTGGTCAATCGCGCCACGACGCCGGAGCGGAAGGTCAGGCAGCCGACCGAGAAATCCGGGGCCATCGCGATGTGCTGGGTGCCCGGCCCCTTGGCGGGGAAGGTCACGGCCGAGAAGGCGGTCAGGCTCTCGACCGGGCCGAACAGCGTCACCAGCCAGGACAGCGCGTAGCCGGCATGTTCCAGCGTGCAGCCGATCTCGAATTCGTGCAGTCCGGGCCAGGGCGCACCCGAGCGCGAGCGCCAGCTTGCCCATTTGTCGCGGAAGACCGGCCCGTCCTCCATCGCCGCATAGACCAATCGCGGCGCGCCGATCCGGCCGGAGTGCAAGGCATCCTCGACGAGGCGATGCGTGTCGCTGAGCCCGTTGGCGGGGGCGGTTGCGAGCGTCAGCCCGGAGCCTTGCGCCTGTGCGACCAGCGCCTCGGCCTGCGCCAGTTCCATCGCCAGCGGCTTCTCGCAATAGACATGCTTGCCGGCGGCGAGCGCGCGGCTGGTGATCTCGTAATGGCTTTCCGGCGTCGTCAGATTGACGACGATCTGCACGGCCGGGTCGGCGAGCAGGGCATCGAGATCGGGATAGGCCAGGACATTGTGGAAGGCGCGGAAGGCTTCGAGCCGCGCCGCATCGCGATCCCACACGCCGGCGAGCGTGAGTGCCGGATGGTTCGCCAGCGTCGTCATGTAGTAATCGGCGACGAAACCCGTGCCGACGATTGCGATCTTCATGCCTGAACCCGTTCCATCGACCCATAAGCCGATGGAACGGCCTCTATCAGGCAAGGATGAAGATCGGCTTTCGCGAAAGCGCGACCGGAAGCATTTTCGAGCGAAGTGGGTACCGGTTCGCGTGAAGAAAATGCGGAGAATCTGGATACTTTACGCGGCCCCGATCGCGTTGGACGGCGTCTGCCGGTCGGTGATCTGCTGGCCGAACAGGCTGCCGGCGAGCTCGACCGCGAGACGGGCCGTCATGCCACGATCGTCGAGGAAGGGGTTGAGCTCGACGATATCCATCGAGCGCACCAGCCCGGAATCGTGCAGCAGCTCCATCACCAGATGAGCCTCGCGATAGGTCGCGCCGCCCGGCACGGTGGTGCCGACGCCCGGCGCCAGCGGCGGATCGAGGAAATCGACGTCGAAGGAAACGTGTAGCACGCCGTTGGCGGCACGCACCTTCTCGATCACCTGGCGGATCAGCACGCCGACGCCGTGCTCGTCGATGGCGCGCATGTCGGCGATGTCGACGCCGCGCGCCTTCACGGCAGCTTTCTCCAGCGGGTCGATCGAGCGGATGCCGAACAGGCTGAGCTGCTCATAGGCGATCGAGGCGCGCGGCTCTGAGCCGAGCAGGTCGTCGAGCCCGGCCTCGCCGCACAGGAACGCCGAGGACATGCCGTGCATGTTCCCGGAGGGCGAGATCGCCGGCATGTTGAAATCGGCATGGGCGTCGAGCCAGAGCACGAAGAGCTTGCGGCCCTGCTCCTGCCAGTGGCGGGCGACGCCGTTGACCGACCCCATCGACAGGCTGTGGTCGCCGCCGAGGAAGATCGGCGTATCGCCGGAGCGGGCGAGTTCGTAGGCGCGGGCGCTGAGGGCGCGCATCCAGGCGGCGATCTCGTTGTAGAAGCGGGCATTGGCCGGGGCCGGGCCGTCGACCGGGGTGAGGTCGCGCGGCAGGATGTCGCCGTGGTCGCTGACCGTGTAGCCGAGGCTTTCCAGGACGCCGACGAGGCCGGCGGTGCGCAGGCCGGCCGGACCCATCAGCGCGCCGCGGCGCGAGGCGCCGACCTCGATGGGCGCGCCGAGCAGGGCGATGCGGCCCTGGGAAACGGGAGCGTTGGCTGAAGAGGCGGTCATTCCAGTGGTCCGTCTATGCGATTTCGGTCGGCGTCAAGCGCCGATGCGCCGTCCATGGCGCATCGGCCTGCCCCTGTCGAGTGTTGTGGTCAGCGGCGCTTGAGCAGGATCATCTTCTCCTGCGTCATGTCGCGCATCGTGTAGGGGATGCCGCCGGTGCCGTAGCCGGACACCCGTCGGCCGGCGAAGGGCATCCAGTCGGTGCGGAAGGTCGTGGGGTCGTTGACCATCACGGCCGACGCATCGAGCCGGTTCGCGGCGCGCAGGGCCACGTCAATGTTCTGCGCGAAGATGCTGGCCTGGAACGCCACGGGGAGCGAATTCGCCCGCGCGATCGCGTCGTCGAGCTTGCTGTAGCGGTAGATCGCGACGACCGGGCCGAACACCTCCTCGCTGGAGATACGGGCTTCCGGATCGGGATCGATCAGCACGGCCGGCTCCAGCGTCGTCTCCGACAGGCGCCTGCCGCCGGTGGCGAGCCTTGCGCCGCCCTTCACGGCCTCGTCGATCCAGGAGGCGACACGGTCCGCCTCCTTCGGGATGATCAGCGGCCCGACTTCGGTGTCCTTTAGCGTCGGGTCGCCGGTGCGCAGCTTCTTCACCCGCGTCACGAGCCGTTCGGTGAAGTCGTTGATGATGGCGTCATGGACATAGATGCGTTGCGTCGACACGCAGACCTGTCCGGCATGGTAATAACCGCCCTTCACGATCGGCTCGATGATCCCGTCGAGATCGGCGCTTTTGTCGACGATCGCCGGCGCCACGCCGCCATGCTCCAGCGCCGAGCGGGCGCCGTGCGCAAGCTTCGAATGCAGGTACCAGCCGACCTTGGCCGAGCCGATGAAGCTGAGGAAGGCGATGCGCGGATCGGTCGCGAATCTCTCCGCCAGGGCCGTCTCCAGCGGCACGAAGGTCTGGCACCAGGCCTCCGGCAGCCCGGCTTCATGCACCAGCTTGACGAAATCGATGCAGGAGAGCGGCGTCGTGCCGGCCGGCTTGACGATGACCGGGCAGCCGACCGCGATCGCCGGTGCGACCTGATGCACGATCAGGTTGAGCGGGTGGTTGAAGGCCGAGATCGCCGCGACGATGCCGATCGGCTCCCTGGTGGTGAAGGCCCAGCGATCGGCCGCCGCCGCCGAGAGCCCCATCGGGATTTCGCGCCCAGCGAAGTTCCTGAGCTCCTCGGCGGCATTGTAGACGCCGTCCACCGCCCGGTTCGCCTCGACGATTGCGTCCGGCAGCGGCTTGCCGCCCTCGCGCGCGATCTGCATGGCGAAATGGTCGCGCCTTGCTTCGAGGAGGCCGGCGAGCTTGCGCAGGATCGCGATGCGCTGATGCGGCTTCAGCCAGTTGTCGCGATCCTTGAAGACCGCCTGCGCCGCCTGCAGCTTGCGTTCGAGCGCGGCTTCGTCGTCCGTCTCGATCTCGGTGATCGGGGCGCGGTCATAAGCCTGAACAACCCTGAGCATGATCTTGCCTCCTTTGGACATCGACATTTCCGAGCCCTCATCCTGAGGAGCCATTCCCTCGGGAATGGCGTCTCGAAGGATGTTTCAGGAGGCTCGGAGACATCTGGAGCATCCTTCGAGACGCCGCTTGCGCGGCTCCTCAGGATGAGGGCTTCGGTGATGGCGGCCGTTAAGCCAGATCGACGTCCGGCACCTTGTTCCTGAGTTCCTCGACGAGGACGCGGGTGTTTTCGGAATAGTCGATCGGGCAATCGACGAGATGGACGCCGCCGCCCTTGAAGGCAGCTTCCAGCGTCGGCACCAGCGCTTCGGCCGAAGTCACGCGCGAGCCCTTGGCGCCATAGGCCTTGGCATAGGCGACGAAGTCGGGATTGCCGAAGGTCATGCCGTAATCCGGGAACTGGTCGACGGCCTGCTTCCAGCGGATCATGCCGTAGGCGCCGTCATTGAGGACGAGCACCACGAGGTTCAGCCCGAGCCGGACCGCCGTCTCCATCTCCTGCGAGTTCATCATGAAGCCGCCATCGCCGCAGACGGCCATGACGCGCCGCTCGGGATGCAGCATCGCCGCCATCATCGCCGAGGGCAGGCCTGCGCCCATCGTCGCCAGCGCATTGTCGAGCAGGAGTGTGTTGGCGACATGGGTGCGGTAGTTCCGCGCGAACCAGATCTTGTACATGCCGTTGTCGAGGCAGACCATGCCGTCCTCCGGCATCACCGCGCGCACGTCATGGACGAGCCGCTGCGGCGTCACCGGGAAGCGGTCTTCCTCGGCGCGGGCATTGATCTTGGCCAGGATCTTCTGGCGCCGCTCCAGCATCTGCGTCTGTTCGGGCAGCTTGCCTTCCAGCCGGTCGGCGAGCCCCGTCATCGTGACGCCGATATCGCCGATCACCTCCGCATCGGGATGGTAGACCTGCTCGACATTGGCCGACTGGAAGCCGAGATGGATCACCTTCGGCCCGCCGGCATTGCGCATCAGGAAGGGCGGTTTCTCGATCGTGTCGTGGCCGACCGCGATGATCAGGTCCGCCGCGGCGACGGCCTCATGGACATAGTCGCCCTCGGAGAGCGCCGCCGTGCCGAGATAGAGGTTCGAGCCGCCGGTGACGGCGCCCTTGCCCATCTGGGTGTTGAAGAAGGGCAGGCCGATGCGGCGGACCGCGGCCGAAAGCGGCTCGACCAGCCGCGGCCGGTTGCCGGCGGCACCGATCATCACCAGCGGCCGCTTGGCGGCGAGGACCATTGCGGCGGCGCGGTCGAGCGAGGCGGCAGGCGCGATCGGCCGGTCGAGCGCGTGGACGGGAATCAGCGGGACATCCTCGATCTCCTCGGCCGCGACATCCTCGGGCAGTTCGAGATGGACCGGCCCCGGCCGCTCCTCCATCGCGACGCGGAAGGCATCGCGCACCACGGAGGGAATGCTGGCGGGGCTGACGATCTGGCGCGTCATCTTGGTCAGCGGGCGCATCGAGGCGACGACGTCGACGATCTGGAAGCGCGCCTGCTTGGCAGTCATGATCGCCTTCTGCCCGGTGAGCAGGATCATCGGCATCGCGCCGAGATGGGCATAGGCCGCGCCGGTCGAGAAATTCAGCGCGCCGGGGCCGAGCGTCGCGATGCAGACGCCGGGCCGGCCGGTCAGGCGCCCATGCGTCGCGGCCATGAAGGCGGCGGCCTGCTCGTGCCGCGTCAGCACCAGCTCGATCTTGGATTTGCGCAGCGATTCGACGACGTCGAGATTTTCTTCGCCGGGAACGCCGAAGACGCGATCGACGCCCTCGTTCTCAAGCGCCTTGACCAGAAGATCGGAACCCTTCTTCATCGCCCGTGCCTTTCCCGGAGATAGCCTCGTCGAACGGCAAGGCTAGGCTCTCGACGTAAGAAGGCAACCGGGGGCGTGTCAGGGCGCGCGGCGCATGGCAGTCCTGCCCCGGAGCGACTTGAGATGGGCCAGTCGATACCGGCTCAGGCGGCTTGTTTCAGCGCGATCTCGAAGGGCGAGAAGGTCACCGCGCCGCCCAGGACCGCGACCAGCGTGTTGCAGGGCAGGGCCTGCCAGCATTCGCGGGCGGCATCGACCGGCTCGGAAGCGATGACGACGCTGTCGGGCCGCTCGCAGACATAGAGGCTCGGCGGCTTCGTATCGGAGGACCAGCGGATCGCATGGATGCTGTCGCCGTCGGCGAGCGCGGCCGCGCAGCGCAGCGGCTCGCGGATGCCGGCCTGCTGCATCAGCGAGAGCGCGTCCGTCAGGGCGGCGGCGAGCGCCTGCCCCGGGGCCATGCCTTCCGCGAGATGGGATAGCGCGAGCAGGAACAGCGCTTCCGAGTCGGTCGTGCCGGCGCGGGCGCCGTAGAGCGAATCCGGGATCAGCGCTTCCAGCCGCCGGCGGATCGTGCCGTAGCCGCCGATCTGGCCGTTATGCATGAAGAGATAGCGGCCATGGACGAAGGGGTGGCAGTTCGCCCGCGTCGTCGCGGTGCCGGTTGCGGCACGGACATGGGCGAAGAACAGATGCGAGCGCACCTGCCGCGCGATCGAAAGCAGGTTCTCGTCCGACCAGGCGGGCCTGACCTCGCGATACTGGCCCGGCTCGGGCCGCTCGCCATACCAGCCGACGCCGAAACCGTCGCCATTCGTGCCGGTCTTGGCCTCCTCGGCATGAAGCGACTGATGGATCAGCGAATGGCAGGGCGAGGCGACGAAATCCTCGAGGAAGACGGGAACGCCGGAATAGGCGAGGAAACGGCACATCGGCGCCTCAAATCGACGGTTGGAAGCGAGTCGGAGAATAATGTTCTCCGAAAATGAACGCGAACATAACGTTTCTTCGCCGGGGCGGCGAGATCGGTCCCGGTACGCAATCTGCTGCTGCGAAAACAGGCAGTCGCGCACTCCGCCTTTGGTCCAATGGATAAGGCCCGCGCAGTCTTGCGTGCAGCGCATCCCTCCTATACCGATCCAGCGCATAAACTGCGCATAAACACGAACCGGCCTGACATATCCGGTCCATGGCGCCTCTCGACGGGAGCGGGAATGTGAAGGGTCTCCTTGGCATCAGCCGGGTCATCGACGTGGTCAACGGCTTCATCGGCAGGAAAGTCGCCTGGCTGATCCTGATTGCGGTTATCGTTGCGGCCGGCAACGCGATCATCCGCAAGGTCTTCAACTGGTCATCCAATTCGCTGCTCGAGCTGCAATGGATGCTGTTCGGTGCGGTCTTCCTGATGTGCGCCTCCTGGACGATGCAGGTGAAGGAGCACATCCGCATCGACATTGTGAATGCCACGCTGCCGAAGCGCGTCCGTCAGTGGATCGAGCTCATCGGCCACACGCTCTTCCTGATGCCGTTCTGCCTGCTGATCGTCTACCATTCCTGGCCGTTCTTCATGCGCTCCTACGCCATCAACGAGCAGTCGCTCTCGGCTGGCGGCCTGCCGCAATGGCCGGCCAAGGGCCTCGTCGTCATCGGCTTCGTGATGCTGACCTTCCAGGGCATCTCCGAGATCATCAAGACGATCGCGATCATGCGCGGCGATCTCGAGGACGACGAGGCGGCGCTCGGCCATGCCGCGGCGGCCGAGGCTGAAGCCCAGCGCCTGCTCGACCAAGCCAAGGAACAGGGCCTCGCCTCGTGAGCGGCCCGCAAGAAGTCCGGAACCGTCCCATGCACGCTCATCGCCTTCCGCGCGTCGCCGGCCTGCTGCTCGCGCTCACGCTCCTCGCCTTCTTCGGCCTCCATACCGGCGACGCCTTCGCGGCGGGCGGCGGCATCGGAGACTTCCTGCGCGTCAACATGGCGCCGGTGATGTTTGCCGCCCTCGTCGTCTTCCTGCTGCTCGGCTATCCCGTGGCCTTCGCGCTCGCCGCCAACGGCCTGCTCTTCGCGCTGATCGGCATCGAGCTCGGCATGTTCCAGGAGAACTTCCTCCAGGCCCTGCCCGAACGCATCTACGGCACGATGAACAACGACGTGCTGCTGGCCGTGCCGTTCTTCACATTCATGGGCCTGGTCCTCGAGCGTTCCGGCATGGCCGAGGACCTGCTCGACACCATCGGCCAGCTCTTCGGGCCGATCCGCGGCGGCCTCGCCTATGCCGTGATCTTCGTCGGCGCGCTTCTCGCCGCGACCACCGGCGTCGTCGCGGCCTCGGTGATCTCGATGGGCCTGATCTCGCTGCCGATCATGCTGCGCTACGGCTATGATCGGCGCCTCGCCTCGGGTGTCATCGCGGCCTCTGGCACGCTCGCGCAGATCATCCCGCCCTCGCTCGTCCTGATCGTGCTCGCCGACCAGCTCGGCCGCTCGGTCGGCGACATGTACGAGGGCGCCTTCCTCCCCGGCCTCGTGCTCTCGGCGATGTATGCCGGCTACGTCTTCCTCGTCACCATGGTCTATCCCAATCGCGCGCCCGGCCTGCCGCCGGAAGCGCAGACCCTGCGCGATGCCGACGGCAAGACGCGGCGCCTGTCGCTGCTGGTCGTCGCACTGCTCTCGCTCGCGCTGGCCTATGGCTACATGAAGCTCTTCACCAAGCTGACGGCGGGCGCCGATTTCGTCATCCTGACGATGTCGCTGATGGTGGCGATCTCCTTCGTCATCGCGCTGGTCAACAAGCTCCTGGGTCTTGGCCTGCTCTCGCGCATGACCGAGCAGGTCGTCTTCGTGATGGTGCCGCCGCTGGCGCTGATCTTCCTGGTGCTCGGCACGATCTTCATCGGTGTCGCCACGCCGACGGAGGGCGGCGCGATGGGCGCCGCCGGCGCGATCCTGCTCGCCTATGGCAAGAAGCGCATGACCTTCGACCTGCTCCGGCAGGCCACGGAGTCCACGGCCAAGCTCTCGGCCTTCGTGCTCTTCATCCTGGTCGGCGCGCGCGTATTCTCGCTGACCTTCTACGGCGTCAACGGCCATCTCTGGGTCGAGCATCTGCTGGTCGGCCTGCCCGGCGGCGCTACGGGCTTCCTGATCGTCGTCAACGTGATGGTCTTCCTGCTCGCCTTCTTCCTCGACTTCTTCGAGCTGGCCTTCATCGTCGTGCCGCTGCTCGGACCGGCCGCGGAGAAGCTCGGCATCGACCTGATCTGGTTCGGCGTCATCCTCGGCGTGAACATGCAGACCTCGTTCATGCACCCGCCCTTCGGCTTCGCGCTGTTCTTCCTGCGCTCGGTCGCGCCGAAGAACGCCTACAAGGACCGCGTCACCGGCAAGATGATGGAGCCGGTCACTACCGGCCAGATCTACTGGGGCGCCGTGCCTTTCGTGGTGATCCAGTGCATCATGGTCGCGCTCGTCGTGCTCTTCCCGCAGATGGTGATGCACTACAAGGCTTCGGCGGTTCAGCTCGACCAGAAGGCGATCGACAAGCAGTTCGACTCGATCCAGATCCCCGGCCTCGGCAGCACGGGCCTGCCCGGCGGCTTCGACCTGAACGCGCCGCCGGTCATCGGCACGCCGCCCAAGCCATAAGGCGGGTCGTGTCGTGACGAGAGCGGCCGGCAGGCTCATTGCAATGGCGTCACTCGCGTTCATGGCGACGCCGGGTGCCGCCTGGGCGGCGGGCGATATCGGCGGTGCCGGCATGGGGCCCGGCTGGGCCTTGCCCTTCGCCGGCATGCTGCTCTCGATTGCGCTGGGGCCCGTGCTGTTCCCGCATCTCTGGGAGCATCATTACGGCAAGTTCGCCGCCTTCTGGGCCGCGCTGACACTGGTGCCGCTCGTCCTGCTGCGCGGCATCGATCCGGCGCTCGGCGCGCTGCTGCATACGGCGCTGCTTGACTACATCCCTTTCATCATCCTGCTCTTCGCGCTGTTCACCATCGCGGGGGGCATCCTGATCTCCGGCAACCTGCACGGTACGCCGCTGACAAACACGGTGCTGCTGGCGATCGGCACGGTGCTGGCGAGCTTCGTCGGCACGACCGGCGCCTCGATCATCATGATCCGGCCGGTGCTGCGCGCCAATGACGACCGGCGCTTCAACGTCCATGTCGTCGTCTTCTTCATCTTCCTGGTCTCGAATATCGGCGGTTCGCTGACCCCGCTCGGCGACCCCCCGCTCTTCCTCGGCTTCCTGCGCGGCGTCGACTTCTTCTGGACCACGACACATCTGCTGCCCGAGACGGCTTTCGCGGTCGTCGTGCTGCTCGTCCTGTTCTACGCGCTCGACAGCTGGTTCTTCCGCAAGGAGGAGGGCTTTCCGAGGCTCAAGGACCCGACGCCGGATCGTGCCATCAAGCTCTGGGGCAAGGTCAACATCCTGCTGCTGGCGGGCGTCATCGCCGCGATCCTGATGTCGGCGAACTGGAAGCCGGGCGTGGCCTTCACCATTCACGGCGTCCCGGTCGAGGGCCAGAATCTGCTGCGCGACGTCGCCCTGCTCGTTCTTGCCGGCCTCTCGCTCAAGCTCACGCCCGGCCCGGTCCGCGCCGGCAACGAATTCTCCTGGGGGCCGATCAAGGAGGTCGCCAAGCTCTTCGCTGGCATCTTCATCTGCATCATCCCGGTGCTGGCGATGCTGCAGGCGGGCAAGAACGGCGCCTTCGCGACGCTGGTCGGGCTCGTCACCAATGCGGATGGCAGCGCCAACACGGTCGCCTATTTCTGGCTGACCGGCATGCTCTCGTCCTTCCTCGATAACGCACCGACCTATCTCGTCTTCTTCGAGCTGGCGGGCGGCGATCCCAGGGCGCTGATGACGACGGGCGCGTTGACGCTGGCGGCGATCTCGGCCGGCGCGGTCTTCATGGGCGCCAACAGCTATATCGGCAACGCCCCGAACTTCATGGTCTATGCCATCGCCAAGGACCGGAAGGTGAAGATGCCGAGCTTCTTCGGCTACATGCTCTGGTCCGGCGCGATTCTGATCCCGCTCTTCGTTGTGCAGACGCTGCTGTTCTTCCGGTAAAAGGAAGGGTGTCATCCCGTGCGCGCCGCAGCATGCAATGCTGCTGCGCAGGCACGGGACCGTCTCACGGAAGGGGGGCCTTTGCCTGAGCGCCCTCCGAAGAGGGCGCTTCTTTCTGCCGCCGGTCCCGTGTCTGCGCAGCGGCACTTCGCGCCGCAGCGCGCACGGGATGACACCCTTCAGCAGTCTTACGGCCGCCCGGTCGGCACACCCTCCCGGATCTTCTTGGAGAAATGTGGATCGTCCGGCGAGATGCTGCGTGCGCGTTCGCTGATGCTGCCGAGGCGGGTGAGTTCCGCGAGCGGGATGTCCTGCCGGATCGCGCCGGTATCCCGGAGATAGCCCGGCAGATAGCCGGAGAGCAGCACGCGCGGATCGGTCGGCAGCGGAAACCGCCAGCCCGGCGTCACCGTCCCCGCGAGATGATAGACCACCGTTGTGCAATTCGTCGTCAGCGTGTTGTACCAGCGCGGCTTGGCGGCGAGCGCGTTGATGTCATCGACATAGGCGAGGAGCAGGCCCCGCGCCTGTGCCGCTCCGGCGCTGAGCCGGTAGAGGCGAACGTCCTCCCGCCGCGCATGGGTCCGTAGCGCCACGATATCGCGCTCGTCGGCGGCGACATAGGCCATCTCGTACCGGCGGAAGAAGCCGCCGAGCGCCGACCACTCCTCGCCCTTCTCGCGCCGGACCTCGATCGAGAAGGTCAGCGGCACGGCATCCGTGAAGGTGAAGCTCACCAGCAGATGCGCGATCGCCTCGCCCGACCAGTAGCTCAGGAAGATGTCGGCGCCGCTGAGCTTCGACAGGTCATAGCGCCGGGTCTCCCAGCGCTGGTCGTAATCCGTCTCCGTGCGCCAGCGGAAATCGCGAAGATTGGAGACGGTGATCGCCTCGCCCTCGCGCGCGACGGTCGGCAGCCGCGCGAGCTCGGGAATCCAGTCGCGGTCATGCGAGGGCTGGAGGCTGCTCCACCACCCGAGCAGGCCGACGAAGACCATGGCGAAGCCGAGCGACAGGCGCGCATCGCTGGTCCAGATGCCGACGAGCCCGGCCAAAGCCGCGATGCCGAAGCCGATTGCGGCGATGCTGGCGGTCGTTCCCGACAGGCGGAACAGCAGGAAGCCCGCGCCCCATATGGCGGCGCCGAGCAGGACGAGAGTGAAGAGAAGCTTCAGCACAATGAAAAAGAGGCGGCCCATGGCCGCCTCTCGTAACCGATTTCTCGATCCATCCCAAACGTGGTCATCCCGGGCGACCGGAGGGAGGCCCGGGATCCATTCCGGAACGGTTGGGAATGGAGCCTGGATCGGCGCCTCTTCCGTCGGACGGTCCCGTGTCTGCGCAGCAGCATTCACATGCTGCAGCGCGCACGGGATGACAGGCGGATCTCAGGCCGCGAGCGAACTCGACGGCGCAGCGGCCTTAACGGCGTCATCGACATGGTCCTCGAACTTGGCGAAGTTCTTGGCGAACATCTCGACGAGGTTCTTGGCCGTCTCGGCGAAGGCGGCCTTATCGGCCCAGGTCTTCACGGGATAGAGGATATGCGGCTCGACGCCGGGCACCGAAGTCGGGACGGCGAAACCGAAATAGGGATCGCGGCGGAAATCGGCGCGGTTGAGCGAGCCGTCGAGCGCCGAGGAGAGCAGGCGGCGCGTCACGCGGATCGGCATGCGTCGGCCGGTGCCGTATTTGCCGCCGGTCCAGCCGGTGTTCACCAGCCAGCAATCGACATGATGCTTGGCGATGAAGTCACGCAGCAGGTTGGCGTATTCCGACGGGTGGCGCGGCAGGAAGGGCGAGCCGAAGCAGGTCGAGAATTCCGGCTCGACGCCGGTGAGGCCACGCTCCGTGCCGGCGACCTTGGCGGTGTAGCCGGAGAGGAAGTGGTACATCGCCTCGGCCGGGGTCAGCTTGGCGATCGGCGGCATCACGCCGAAGGCGTCGGCGGTCAGCATCACGATGTTCTTCGGGATGCCGGCGCGGCCGGTGCGCGAGGCGTTGGGGATGAAGTCGAGCGGATAGGCCGAGCGGGTGTTCTCGGTCTTGGTCTGGTCGTCGAAATCGACCTCGCGGGTCAGCGGGTCCATGACGATGTTCTCGAGCACGGTGCCGAAGCGCAGCGAGGCCGCGTGGATCATCGGTTCGGCCTCGGCCGAGAGGCGGATCGTCTTGGCGTAGCAGCCGCCCTCGAAATTGAAGATGCCGTCCTTCGACCAGCCATGCTCGTCGTCGCCGATCAGCGTGCGCTCGGGGTCGGCCGAAAGCGTGGTCTTGCCGGTGCCGGACAGGCCGAAGAAGATCGCGGAATCGTCCTTGGAACCGACATTGGCCGAGCAGTGCATCGGCACCACGCCCTTGGTCGGCAGGACGTAGTTCAGATAGGTGAAGACCGATTTCTTCATCTCGCCGGCATAGGCCGAGCCGCCGATCAGCACGATCTTGCGGGTGAAGTCGATGGCGACGACGGTCTCGCTGCGGCAGCCATGGCGCTTCGGATCGGCCCTGAAGCTCGGCAGATCGACGATCGTCATCTCCGGCACATAGGTGTTGATCTCGTCGCGCGGCGGGCGGATCAGCAGGTTGCGGATGAAGAGCGAGTGCCAGGCCATCTCGGTGAAGACGCGGGCCTTGACGCGATGGACGGGGTCGGCGCCGCCATAGAGATCCTGCGCGAACAGCTCCTTGCCCTCGGCATGGGTCAGGAAATCGCCGAGCAGCGTCTCGAAATGCTCAGGGCTCATCGCCTGGTTGTTCTCCCACCAGACGGTGTTCTCGGTCAGCGCGTCGCGCACCGTGAACTTGTCCTTGGGCGAGCGGCCGGTATGGGTGCCGGTGTCGGCGCAGAGCGCGCCGCCACGGGCGAGCCGGGATTCGCCCCGGTCCAGCGACTGCTCGTAGAGCTGCGGCGCTTCCAGGTTCCAGTGCACGGCCTTCAGCTTGCGGAAGCCGAAGCCCTCGGCGCCTTGGGCGGCATTGAACTGACCGATATTGTCCACTGAATTCCTCCGGAGGCCGGCCATGCTGTCGGCGGCCCGTTGTCTTCACGAATGCGCACGGGCCGGTGGCGGGGCCCAAGCGTCGAAGGCCGCGGCCGCGAGGCCACGATGGGTCTTTACGGCGATGCGGCCTTTCGCTCAAGTCATTGAAAAGACCCGATGACCTTGCGTCGGCTCCTAAATCGATTGAATCTCAACCTGTGGTAAATGGCCGCGCGGTCCCGCGACCGTTCTGTTTCCAAGGCGATTTTCGGGGCGTCACGCCGCCTGGGTGCGCGCTTTCGTGGCAAGTTCCGCCAGGACGCGCCTGAGGCCCCCGGGGCCGTCCACCGAGGCCGGGAACGGCAGGCGCAGCGTCGCGCTGCCCAGCGCCATGTCGAGCCCGTCGGGATCGAGACCGATGGCGCGCCAGTCTCCCGGCTTCGCCCCGAGCAGCCCCGTCGCATAGAGGCCGATCGCGTCGGCATGGTCCTCGTTCATATGCGCGACGGCGCCGGCCTCGACCTCCGCAAGCGCGGCGGCATGGGCGGGATCGCTCAGGAGGTCGGCCGGCGTCGGCGCGAAGGCGCGGGCGAAGCCGCCATTGAGGCTGGCGCCCTCGATGTCGAGCGCGAAGAACGAGAAATCCGGGAAATCGGCATAGAGCGCAGATTTCGGCTGGCGCGCGAGATAGCGCCGGCGGATGCGCGCGCCGTCCTCGCTCTCGCGCTCGATCTTGCGCGCACGGACCTTCAGCGTGATCCGGGCATGGGCGAGCGGATCGCCCTTGCCGCCGGGCGAAATCAAGAGCGAAGCCCGCGGATCACCGGCAATGTTGGCGGTGTGGGCGGCCAGTCCCGAGATCAGGATGATGGGAGTGCCATCGATGTCGGTGGCGAGCCCGACGAGGCTCGCGGAGGGGTGGCCGTCGGGGCCGAGGGTGGCGAGCGCGGCGGAGCGCGCCTCCCGCAACAGGCCCTTGGCCTCCGCGCGGACCGCCTCGTCCATCGGCTGAATCACGTCTTTGGCGGCCTTGGTCATGGAACTTCGCTCCGATTTCCGGCTTGTGAACGGGGTCATAGGCAAATCGCCACGCCCCGGCTAGATTGCCGCCATGCTTTGGCCCCTCTCGCGCGGGAGGGGAACCCTGTATTGCAACGAGAACAAGAGACGAAAGCCTTATGCCAACGATTGCGCTGGTCGACGACGACCGCAACATCCTGACATCGGTTTCGATCGCCCTCGAGGCCGAGGGCTATCGCATCATGACCTATACGGACGGCGCCTCGGCCCTCGACGGCCTCAAGCAGAACCCGCCCGATCTCGCGATCTTCGACATCAAGATGCCGCGCATGGACGGCATGGAGTTGCTGCGGCGGCTCCGCCAGAAATCCGATCTGCCGGTCATCTTCCTGACCTCGAAGGACGAGGAGATCGACGAGCTCTTCGGCCTGAAGATGGGCGCCGACGACTTCATCCGGAAGCCGTTCTCGCAGCGCCTGCTGGTCGAGCGCGTCAAGGCGATCCTGCGTCGTGCCGGCGCCAAGGACGCAACTGCCGCTCCCCGCACCGAGGATGCCAAGGCGCTGGAGCGCGGTCTGCTGCGCATGGATCCGGAGCGTCATACCTGCACCTGGCGCGGCGAGCCGGTGACGCTCACCGTCACAGAGTTCCTGATCCTGCAGTCGCTGGCGCAGCGTCCGGGCGTGGTGAAGAGCCGCAACGCCCTGATGGATGCGGCTTATGACGACGAGGTCTATGTCGACGACCGCACCATCGACAGCCACATCAAGCGCCTGCGCAAGAAGTTCAATCAGGTCGATGCCGATTTCGACATGATCGAGACGCTCTACGGCGTGGGCTATCGCTTCAAGGAAGTCTGAGGTTAAAGCACTTTCGAGCGGAAGCGGGTGCCGGTTCGCGTGAAGAACCGAAGGTCCGCGTCAGCGAACGTGCGATAAGGCCGAAGACTTCGAAGGCGAGCGTGCGCCGGATACGCCGCCGCCGTCATCCCGAGCGGAAAGCAAGCCGCAGCCATGGCAACCGTCGACAACGAGGCTAGAGCGTCCGCGCCGCCCGCCGGCTGGCGCGCCGTGCTGCGTCGCCGCATCGGTATCGCCTGGCGGCGCCTGGCGCGCGCGGTCTCGCTGCGTGCCGCTTCCAGCCTGACGCGGCGTATCCTCGTCCTCAATCTCGGCGGGCTCGTCGCGCTGCTGATCGGCTTCCTCTATCTCAACCAGTTCCGCGAGGGGCTGATCGAGGCGCGCGTCCAGAGCCTGCTCACCCAGGGCGAGATCATCGCCGGCGCGATCGCCTCCTCGGCCACGGTCGAGATCGATACGATCACCATCGATCCCGACAAGCTCCTGCAGCTTCAGGCGGGCGAGAGCGCCGGCATCGCCGAGGACCCGCTCGATTTCTCGATCAATCCCGAGAAGGTCGCCCCGCTGCTGCGCCGCCTTGTGACGCCGACCAAGACCCGCGCGCGGGTCTACGACAAGGACGGCATGCTCACCATCGACTCTCGCAGCCTCTATTCGCGCGGCGATGTGCTGCGCCTCGATCTGCCCCGCGTCGGCGAGCCCGATGAGCCGCCGCTGCTGGAACGCACCTGGAACATGCTGCGCAACCGCCTGGGCAAGGCGGATGTCCCGACCTATGACGATTTCGAGAACGCCAACGGCAAATCCTATCCGGAGGTCGCCCGCGCCCTGATCGGCGCGCCGGCGAGCGTCGTGCGCGTCAACACCCGTGGCCAGACCATCGTCTCGGTCGCCGTGCCCGTGCAGCGCTTCCGTACTGTGAAGGGCGCGCTGCTGCTGTCCACGCAGGGCGGCGACATCGATGCGGTGATCGCCGCCGAGCGCTTCGCGATCTTCCAGGTCTTCGCCGTCGCGGCCGGCGTGATGATCGTGCTCTCGATTCTGCTCGCCGGCACCATCGCCGAGCCGATCCGGAAGCTCGCGGACGCCGCCCAGCGCGTGCGCCGCGGCGTCAAGTCGCGCGAGCAGATCCCGGATTTCAGCGGCCGCCACGACGAGATCGGCCATTTGTCCGGCACGCTGCGCGACATGACCAAGGCGCTCTACAGCCGCATCGAGGCGATCGAGAGCTTCGCCGCCGACGTCGCGCATGAACTGAAGAACCCGCTGACCTCGCTGCGCAGCGCCGTCGAGACCCTGCCGCGCGCCAAGACGGACGATGCCCGCGGCCGGCTGATGGCGGTGATCCAGCACGATGTCCGCCGGCTCGACCGGCTGATCTCGGATATCTCCGACGCCTCGCGGCTCGATGCCGAGCTTGCCCGCGACGATTCCGCCCCGGTCGATGTCGCGCAGGTGCTCGGCGCCGTCGTGACGATTCAGAACGAGACGCGGCGCGAGGGGCAGCCGAGGATCGAGCTGAGCAGCGACCGGCGCAGCCAGCGCCTCGGCGACGACGCCTTCTTCGTACTCGGCCACGATTCCCGCCTCGGCCAGGTCCTGGTCAATCTGATCGACAACGCCCGCTCCTTCTCGCCGCCCGACAAGCCGGTGAAGGTCATGCTCTCGCGCGTCGCCAACGACGTGCTGGTCACCGTCGAGGACGAGGGGCCGGGCATCGAGCCGCACGCGCTGGAGCGCATCTTCGAGCGCTTCTATACCGATCGCCCGAGTGAGGGGTTCGGCCAGAATTCCGGTCTTGGCCTGTCGATTTCGCGCCAGATCGTCGAGGCGCATCGCGGCTCGATCCGGGCAGAGAACCGGCTCGGTCCTGCCGGCCCTGACGGGGAGGCGCAGCGCCTCGGCGCCCGCTTCATCGTCTGCCTGCCGGCGGCCTATACCCATGCGGCCTGATGCCGGGATGGCCGCGATGCCCGCGCACAAGCGAACCCGTATCCACGCGACCGTCATCGCTGTCGGCGAAGCCGGCATCCTGATCCGCGGCGCTTCGGGCACCGGCAAGTCCACGCTCGCGCTTGCACTGATCGCTTTGGCCTCGCAGGCAGGCCGCTTCGCCCGGCTTGTCGCCGACGACCGCGTCGAGCTTGTGGCCAAGGGTGGGCGGCTGCTGGCGCGGCCCGTCGCGCCGCTGGAGGGGATCGTCGAGCGGCGCGGGCTCGGCCTCACGCCGGAGCCGCATACGGGCGCGATCGTGGTCCGGCTCATCGTCGATCTGGCGGCCGAGGAGCCGGCGCGGATGCCGGAGCCGGAGGATCTCGTCGACAACCTCGCCGGCATCGACCTCCCGCGCCTGCGCATGACAGGGCGCGCCGGGGACGAGAGGCTTACGTTGAACGCGCTGGACTTATTCACAGAGGCCGAGCGCTAACCACGATTTCGACAAGTTTGACGGTCGACGGCTTGCGTATACCGCGCTCCTGACGCATAAACCGCGACCTTGTCCGGGCGCTTGTGGCGCTCTCCGGTGCTGGATTGAATGATCGGACTGGTCCTCGTGACGCATGGGCATTTGGCGACGGAGTTCCGCGCTGCGCTCGAACACGTCGTCGGCCCCCAGAATAACCTCGCCACGATCGCCATCGCTCCCGATGACGACATGGAGAGCCGCCGCCGCGACATCATCGCGGCCGTCGAGCAGGTCGAGACCGACCGCGGCGTCATCATCCTCACCGACATGTTCGGCGGCACGCCCTCGAACCTGGCGATCTCGGTGATGGAGCCGGGCCGCATTGATGTCGTCGCCGGCGTCAACCTGCCGATGCTGATCAAGCTCGCCAGCGTGCGCGAGGAGAAGACCCTCGACGAAGCCGTCACCAGCGCGCAGGATGCGGGGCGGAAATACATCACGGTCGCCAGCCGCGTACTGGCCGGCAAGTAACGACGCCGAGAGGGGCGGATGGACGAAGACTGCGACTGCCCCGAAGTCGAAATTCCCAACGGCGCGCTCTACGGGGAATTCGAGATCGTCAACAAGAAGGGCCTGCACGCCCGCGCCACGGCGAAATTCGTGCAATGCGCCGCGCGCTACGAGGCCGACATCACCGTGAGCCGCTGCGGCGAGACGGTGGGTGCCACTTCGATCATGGGCGTCCTGACGCTCGGCGCCGGCATCGGCTCGACCATCACCATCGTCGCCAAGGGCGCCGAGGCGAAGCCTGCGCTCGATGCGCTCGCGGCCCTGATCGCCGACAAGTTCGGCGAGGGGGAATAGGCCGGATACGGTTGACCGGTCGGCTCTGACCCCAAAATTCGATGCCTCAACCTTTGCTGTGCAGGATGCGAGCTAGGGCGGTTCGAATGAGGGGGTATCGATGGCCGAGCGGGTGGAGCGATTTGTTTATTCCGACCACGCCAAAGAGATGCTGCGCGAACGCAACATCGAGAGTGAATGGGTCGAGCGGACGATTATCGACCCGGATGCGGTTGAAAGCGATCCAAAGCATGCCGATCGGGTCAGGGCCTTCAGGGCTTTGCCGGAACGCGACGGAAGAGTTCTGCGTGTGGTATATGTTGGGTCGGGGGAAGCGTATCGCGTGATCACGCTCTTCCTCGACCGGAGCCGCAGACGATGAAGACCCACTACGATACCGAAGTCGACGCCCTCTATCTTCGGTTCGCCGATGGGCCGGTGAGCGACAGCGAGGAAGTGCGTCCCGGCATCATCTTTGACTATGACGCTGATGGCAGGATCGTCGCGGTCGAAATCCTGGATGCGACCGAGCATCTCGCCAGCGGCGCGGATCTGTCGAAGTTGGTTGCGGCCTGATCTATCTGGGCTAGTCACGGTCCGCATATAAAGACATCTTTATATCTTTGATTGCCATTCGCTCCGAGCGCTGCTAGAGAGCGCGCCATCATTCAGGCTGAGCGATTGGAGCCCCCCGTGTCGGATTACATCGTCAAGGACATCTCGCTTGCGGATTACGGCCGCAAGGAAATCAACATGGCCCAGGACGAGATGCCGGGCCTGATGGCGATCCGCGCCGAGCACAAGGGCAAGTTCCCGCTCAAGGGCGCCCGCATCGCCGGCTGCCTGCACATGACCATCCAGACCGCCGTGCTGATCGAGACGCTGAAGGAACTCGGCGCTGACGTGCGCTGGTCCTCCTGCAACATCTTCTCGACCCAGGACCATGCCGCCGCCGCGATCGCCGCGTCCGGCACCCCCGTCTTCGCCATCAAGGGCGAGACGCTGGAGGAGTACTGGGAATACGTTCTGAAGACCGCGACCTGGGGCGACGGCGGCACGCCGAACATGATCCTCGACGATGGCGGCGACCTGACCATGCTGATCATCCTCGGTGCCGAGGCCGAGGCCGGCAAGGCCGAGTTCTTGGACAAGCCGGGCAATGAGGAAGAGACGATCTTCTTCAAGCTGATCAAGCGCGAGCTCAAGGCCAATCCGGGCTGGTTCACCAAGACCCGCGCCGCCATCAAGGGCGTCTCGGAAGAGACCACGACGGGCGTGCATCGCCTGTACGAGCTGGCCAAGGCAGGCCGCATGCCCTTCCCGGCGATCAACGTCAACGACAGCGTCACCAAGTCGAAGTTCGACAATCTCTATGGCTGCCGCGAGTCGCTCGTCGACGCCATCCGCCGCGGCACCGACGTCATGATGTCGGGCAAGGTCGCGGCCGTCGCCGGCTATGGCGACGTCGGCAAGGGCTCGGCCGCCTCGCTGCGCCAGGCCGGCTGCCGCGTGCTCGTCACCGAGATCGACCCGATCTGCGCCCTGCAGGCGGCGATGGAGGGCTACGAGGTCGTCACCATGGAGGACGCCGCTCCGCGCGCCGACATCTTCGTGACCGCCACCGGCAACCTCGACGTCATCACCGTCGAGCACATGCGTGCGATGAAGCACCGCGCCATCGTCTGCAACATCGGCCATTTCGACTCGGAGATTCAGGTTGCCGGCCTGAAGAACTTCAAGTGGGACAACGTCAAGCCGCAGGTCGACGAGATCGAGTTCCCCGACGGCAAGCGCATCATCCTGCTCTCGGAAGGCCGCCTGGTGAACCTCGGCAACGCGACCGGCCATCCGTCCTTCGTGATGTCCTGTTCGTTCTCGAACCAGACGCTCGCCCAGATCGAGCTGTGGAACCACCACGCCAAGTACGAGAACAAGGTCTACACGCTGCCGAAGCATCTCGACGAGAAGGTCGCGGCGCTGCATCTGGCCAAGGTTGGCGCCAAGCTGACCGTGCTCAACGATGCGCAGGCCAAGTATCTCGGCCTGCCCGTGACCGGTCCGTTCAAGCCGGAACTCTACCGCTACTGACACGCGCTCAAGCGTTGACCATCCCAAGGCCCGGCGTCAGCCGGGCCTTTTTTCATGGTTGTGCCTTCCGGGAATCACCGCCGGCGGCACTACAAATTGTGTCGGTGTGGCTGGAGGCATCTACTGGTTGATGATCGCGCGCTTAAGCTCCGCTCGTCCGGAAAAACGGACGATTTACCTGTCATTAAGCACTTCCTGACGGAGTCCAGCGATGATTAGAGTGGAACTGATTCGGCTGCCGCGATGCGCGGGCCGGAACGCAGCTCTGATGTGATTGGCGTGGTGGCGAGCGTGGATCGGCCCCTCCGGAGATGGCAGCCCTGCCAGCTCCCCCGGCCGATTCCGACGGGCCCGATGGACAAGGCGGCTCCTGCCGCCGGAGAGACGACGGAAGCGGAATGGCACGGGCGAGGCGACAGGGGCGAGATGGCGGCTGGCGTCCGCGCGCGATGTTGCCCGGGCTGGCGGCAGCGTCAGTCACCGTCCCGACCATGGCCCACAGCGAATGGCTGGCTCCGGTTCCCGTCGACGCCATGAGTTCCGGTGGTTTGTCGCTGGTCCTGGTGGGCTTGACCGCCTTCGCCACGACGACATCGCTGATCTATGTGCGCGAGCGGACGCGCTGGCAGAAGCGCGAGGCCAAGCTCGCGGCCGACCTCGAGGCGGCACGCAGCCACCAGGAACGGCTCTCCATTCTGCTCGCGGCCGATCCGCAGGTGGTGGTGAGCTGGAAGGGCCGTGATGCCGAGCCCGTCTTCGAGGGTGACAGCGGCTTCCTCGGGGCTCCCGGTGCGACGCTCGCTCTCGCCTATGGCAGCTGGGCGCCTCCGGCCGATGCCAAGCGCCTGGAGCTGGCGACAGACGCGCTGAAGCAGCGCGGCGAGGCCTTCAACGTTACGCTGCGCAGCAAGGCGGGGCCCTTCATCGATGTCGAAGGGCGCCCCGTCGCCGGCCGTGCGGTGATCCGCTTCCGCGAGGTGACGGGCGAACGGGCGGAGGTCATGACGCTCCGCGGCGAACTCGAACGCGTGACGGCCGGTCATGCAGCCTTGTCGAGCCTGCTCGCCGGGCTGCCGCACCCGGCCTGGATGCGCAACGCCGATGGCCGCCTGACCTGGGTCAACGCCGCCTATGGCCGCGCCGTCGAGGCTGCCGACACGGCTGCCGTCGTGAAGAGCGGGCTCGAATTGCTCGACCGTACCGAGCGTGACGCCGCCGCGCGGGCGCGGCGCGAAGGCGCGACCTTCGCCCTGCGGGCGCCGGCCGTGGTCTCCGGGCAGCGGCGCACGCTCGACATCATGGAATTGCCGACCGCGACCGGCTATGCCGGCTTCGCCATCGACATGAGCGAGCTGGAGGCGATCCGGGCCGACCTCCAGCGCCAGATGGATGCCCATGTCCGCACGCTCGACCGGCTCAAGACGGCGGTTGCCGTCTTCGACGGCGCCCAGCGTCTCGTCTATCGCAATTCAGGCTTCGATGCGCTCTGGTCTCTGGAAGCCGGTTTCCTCGACGGCCAGCCGACCGATGGCGAGATCCTCGACAAGCTGCGCGCCGAGCGGCGCCTGCCCGAGCTCGGCGATTACCGGAGCTGGAAGGCCGCGGCGCAGGCGGCCTACACCGCGACCCGCGCCAGCGAGGACTGGTGGTATCTGCCGGACGGGCGCACCATCCATGTCGTCGCCAGCCCCAATCCGCAGGGCGGCGTCACCTATCTCTATGACGACGTGACCGAGCGCTTCACGCTGGAATCGCGCTTCAACGCCCTCTCGCGCACCCAGCGCGAGACGCTGGACTCGCTGCGCGAAGGCGTCGCCGTGTTCGGCTCGGACGGGCGGCTCAAGCTCTCGAACCCCGCCTTCGCCCAGTCCTGGCGCATCCAGGGCGGCGATCTCGCGGCGAGCGCACCGCATATCGACGAGGTCATCCGGCTCTGCCGGCCGCTCTTCCCGCAGGACGAGGTCTGGAGCGAGTTGCACAGCGTCGTCACTGGCGTGCGCGATGCGCGCGAGGACTACAGCAGCCGCATCGAGCGGCGCGACGGCACCGTGCTCGACATGGCCGCGGCGCCGTTGCCGGACGGCGCGACGCTGATCTCCTTCGCCGACGTCACCGCCAGCGTGAATGTCGAGCGGGCGCTGACCGAGAAGAACGAGGCGCTGGAGACGATTTCGCGACTGCGCGAGGATTTCGTCCACCACGTCTCCTACGAATTGCGCTCGCCGCTCACCAACATCATCGGCTTCGCGCAGTTGCTGGGCACCGAGACGGTCGGCGCGCTCAACGAAAAGCAGCGCGACTACACCTCCCATATCGTCCGCTCGTCGGGCGCGCTGCTCGCCATCATCAACGACATCCTCGACCTCGCCACGATCGACAACGGCGCCCTGACGCTCGAGATTCAGGATGTCGACGTCGCCGACGCCATCGCGCAGGCGACTTCCGGGCTGCAGGACCGGCTGACCGACAGCAAGGTCGAGCTGAAGGTCGAGATCGACGCGCGCACCGGCCCGCTGCGGGCCGACGGCAAGCGCCTGCGGCAAGTACTGTTCAACCTCCTCTCCAACGCCATCGGCTTCTCCTCCCCCGGCCAGACCATCACGGTGAACGCGACGCGCACCGGCGGGGACATCCGCATCACCGTCGCCGATCAGGGCCGCGGCATCCCGGCCGAGGTCATGGAGAAGGTGTTCGAGCGCTTCGAGAGCCATTCGTTCGGCTCCAGCCATCGCGGCGTCGGCCTGGGCCTCTCCATTGTCCGCTCGATCGTCGAATTGCATGGTGGCCATGTCGAGCTTGATTCCGCGCCGGGCCGCGGCACCCGGGTGACCGCCGTCTTCCCGGCACAGGGCGTACCGCTCTCGGATGCCGCCGAATGACGGAAGAAGCCCGCAAGGCCGGCACGCACCGGCTTCTGCTGGCGGACGAGGCGGCGACGCTGCGTCTCGCCGCCGATATCGCCGCCATCCTCAAGCCCGGCGACATCGTCGCGCTCTCCGGCCATCTCGGCTCCGGCAAGTCGCTGCTGGCCCGCGCCATCCTGCGCGAGCTTGCCCGCGATCCCGCACTGGAGGCACCGAGCCCGACCTTCACGCTGGTCCAGAGCTACGAGACGGGACACGGCACGGTGCTGCATGCCGATCTCTACCGCGTGCGCTCGCCCGACGAACTCGACGATATCGGGCTGGTCGAGGATATCGATCGCCTGATCATGCTGGTCGAATGGCCGGACCGGGCCGGTTCGCGCCTGCCTGCCGGGCGTCGCCTCGACATCGTGCTCGACGTCGACCCTGACAATCCCGAGACCGGCCGCATCGCGGATCTCTCGGGCGGCGTCCTCTGGAAGCAGCGCGTGGCGATTGCGGTCGCCTCGCGCCGGCTTCTCGATGGTGCCGGCTGGGGCGAGGCCCGCCGCGACTTCATGCTCGGCGACGCCTCGACGCGCGCCTATGAGCGCCTGACCCGGCCGAATGGCGAGACATCGGTGCTGATGATCTCGCCGCCGCGCCCGGACGGCCCGCCGATCCGCCTCGGCAAGCCCTATAGCGCGCTCGCCCATCTCGCCGAGAATGTCGAGGCCTTCGTCGCGATGGATCGCGGCCTGCGCTCGCTCGGCTATTCCGCGCCGGACATCCTGGCCGAGGACCTGACGACCGGCCTGCTCGTTATCGAGAATCTCGGCAACGAGGGCGTGATCGATGCCGAGCGCCGGCCGATCGCCGAGCGCTACGAGGCCGCTGCCAGGCTGCTCGCCGATCTCCACCGCCACACCCTGCCCGCGATCCTGCCGGTCGCGGAGGGGCGCGATCACGCCATCCCCGAATACGACCGACAGGCCATGGCGATCGAGGCCGAGTTGATCCTGGAATGGTATGCGCCGCATATCGCCGGTGTGACGCTGCCCGCCGTGACGCAGGCCGAGTTCGCACGGATCTGGGGCAAGCTCTTCGACGAGATCCTCGCCCAGCCCGCGACCTGGACCTTGCGCGATTACCACTCGCCGAATCTGATCTGGCTGGAAGGCCGCGAGGGCCATGCCAGGCTCGGCCTGATCGATTTCCAGGACGCGGTGCTCGGCCACCCCGCCTATGACCTCGCCTCGCTCGGGCAGGACGCGCGCGTCGATGTCCCGGCTTCGCTGGAGCTCAGGCTGCTTGCGGCTTACGGCGCCGCGCGTCGGGCCGACACACCTGACTTTGACCTCGCCGATTTCGCCCGCGCCTATGCGATCCTCGGCGCCCAGCGCAACACCAAGATCGCCGGCATCTTCGCGAGGCTCGACAAGCGCGACGGCAAGCCGGATTACCTGAAGCACCTGCCGCGCATCGAGGGCTATCTGCGCCGCAATCTCGATCACCCCGCTCTCGCAGAGCTGAAGGCCTGGTATCAGGCGCATATGCCGAAGCTGTTCGAGACGTCGTGAGAAGGCTCCGTCATGCTCGCCCTTGTGGCGAGCATCCACGTCTCGATCACCGCTCCGCCGCCATGAAGACGTGGATGGTCGGGACAAGCCCGACCATGACGCGCTATGGAAGGCCATTCGCCCGTTTCAGGAGATTCGCGTGACCACAACCGCTTCGCCGCCGATCCGCCGGGCGATCGTGCTGGCGGCCGGCCTCGGGCAGCGCATGCGCCCGATCACCGACACGCTGCCCAAGCCGCTGGTGAAGATCGGCGGCAAGACGATGCTCGACCATGCGCTCGATCGGCTGGCTGACGCCGGCGTCGAGGAGGCGGTCGTCAACGTCCATCACCTCGCCGGGCAGGTCGAGGCCCATCTCGCCGGTCGCGTTCACCCCCGCATCACCATCTCGGACGAGCGCGGTGAATTGCTCGAAACCGGCGGCGGCGCCAAGAAGGCCCTGCCGCTGCTCGGTGACGGCCCGTTCTTCAGCGTCAATTCGGATTCGCTCTGGAGCGAGCGCGGCATCTCCAATTTCGGCGCGATGGCCGCCGCCTGGAACGGCGAGACCATGGACATGCTGCTGCTGCTGGCGGAGCGCGAGAGCAGCGTCGGCTTCAACGGCCCCGGCGATTTCTTCCGTGACGACGAAGGCCGCCTGACGCGGCGCGGCGCGGCGGCGACCGCGCCTTACGTCTATGCCGGCATCGCGATCGTGACGCCGGAGTTCTTCGTGGATACGCCGGCTTCGTTCTCGTTCAACCTGCTTTACGACCGGGCCATCGCACGCGGGCGGCTCTCCGGCCATGTCCTTGAAGGCCGCTGGTTGCATGTCGACCGGCCGGAGGCGATCGCGCCGGCCGAGGCTGCCTTTGCCGCCGATCAGCCGGTCGATGCCTGAGCTCAACCTGTTCAGCATCCCGGCCGGCGCGCCCTTCCTGGAAGTGCTGGCGCAGGCGATGCTGGATGGCCGGCTCGGGCCGGTCCATGACCCCGCCGATCCCGCCGCGATGGCGCGCGCGACGCTCTACCTGCCGACGCGCCGCGCCGCCCGCGCCTTCGCCACGATCCTCGCCGGAAAGCTCGGCGGCAGGCCATTGCTGCTCCCGCGTATCGTCCCGCTCGGCGATGTCGACGAGGCCGAGACCGCGTTGATCGGCGCGGGCGCCTGGGCGCAGGAGCGCGTCGCCCCGATCGCCCCGCTCGAACGCCGGATGCTGCTGACGCGGCTGGTCGATGCCTGGGGCCGCACGGCCAACCGCAATCATCTCCGGCTCGATCCGTCTGAGCCCGCCCTGGTGCCGGCGACGCTGGCCGAAGCCTATGGGCTCGCCGGCGACCTCGCCGCCCTGCTCGACCAGATGCAGACCGAAGGCGTTTCGGTCGAGCGACTGGCTTCGCTCGATGCCGCGCGTTTCGACCGGGTCTGGCAGCTCAACGCCGGTTTCCTCGCCATTCTCGGTGAGGCCTGGCCCGACATTCTGGCCGAGCGCGGCGCCTGCGATCCGGCCGCCTTCCGCAACCGCATGCTGGCGGCCGAGCGCGACAGGCTCATCGACGGTGGCGCGACGGGGCCGATCATCGCCGCCGGCTCGACCGGTACCGTCCCGGCCACTGCCCGCTTGCTCGCTGCCATCGCCCGCTTGCCGAACGGGGCCGTGGTCCTGCCCGGTATCGATCTCGGTCTGGACCAGCGTGCCTGGGACGCGATCATCAGGGAGCCCGCGCCGTCGCATCCGCAGGCTGCCCTGCATCACCTGATGGACACGCTCGAAGCCGAGCGCGACGATGTCCGCGAACTCTCGCAGCCCGGTGCGGGGCGCGGGGCTCGCGCCGCGCTGCTGCGCGAGGCGATGCTACCCGCTTCGGTCACGGAACTCTGGTCCGATGTCGGCGCCCGCATCCCGGAAGCCATGGCGGCGGAAGGCTTCGCGGGCCTGCGCGTCGTCGAGGCGGCCGACGAGCGCGAGGAGGCGCTGATCGTCGCCATCGCCCTGCGTGAGACGCTGGAACGGCCGGGTGCCCATGCGGCCTTGGTGACGCCGGATCGTGGGCTCGCCGAGCGCGTCGCCGTGGAGCTGAAGCGCTGGGGCGTCGAGGTCGACGATTCCGCCGGCCTGCCGCTCGGACGCTGGCCGGCGGGTTCGCTGCTGCGGTTGATCCTCGAAGCGGTGCTGGCCGAGATGGCGCCGGTCACCCTCGTGCCGTTGCTCGCCCATCCGCTCTGCCGGTTGGGGCTCGGCCGGGATGCGCTGGCGCGCGGTGCCGCCGCGCTCGAGATCGGGACATGGCGAGGCCAGGCCGTGGGTCGCGGAATGCCCGGTCTGGTGGCTGCTCTCGGTAACTGGGAGGCGATCCGCGAGAGCGGGCATGTCCCGCGTCCGCGGAGACGTTTGACGGCAGAAGACCAAGCCGCTGCCGCCGAGGTGTTGCATGCGCTCGGAGCAGCAAGCGCCGCCTTGCGCGAGGCCTTCGCGGCCGAGAAGCCGGCCTTGGCTGCGCTCGTCACGGCGGCCCGCGAAGCCGTCACCGCCCTCAGCCTGAGCCGGGCCGGCACGCCGCTCGCCTTCGTCGGGCCGGATGGCGAGGCGCTGGCCGGGCTGTTCGACGAGCTTGCCGGCGCCGAGGCCGTGATGCCGCCGGGCGGTACGGCGCGGGACTGCGTCGCCATCCTCGATGGTCTGCTGGCGGAGACCGTGGTCAAGCGGGCGGCGCCGGGCTATCCGCGCGTTGCGATCTGGGGCCTGCTCGAAGCGCGCCTGCTGGAAGCCGACCATGTCGTGCTCGGTGGCCTGAACGAAACCGTCTGGCCGCCGCAGACCACGACCGATTCCTTCATCAACCGCCCGATGCGTGCCGAGCTCGGCCTGCCGCCGCCGGAGCGACGCGTCGGCCAGACCGCGCATGACTTCGTCCTGGCCGCGCTCGCGCCCGAGGTCACGCTGACGCGCCCGCGCAAGGCGGGGGAGGCCGAGACCATCGCCTCGCGCTTCTGGCAGCGCCTGCAGGCGGTGACGCCGCAGCTGGTCTGGACGAAGGCCGTGGACGAGGGCGCCAAGCTGCGGACCTTGGCCGGCGTCCTCAGTGCGCCTGCGGATGCGAAACCGATCGGCCGCCCGGCGCCGCGCCCGCCGCGCGATCTTCAGCCGCTTTCGCTCAGCGTCACCGAGGTCGAGACGCTTTATCGCGACCCCTACCAGATCCATGCGCGTAAGATCCTGAAGCTCGACGCGCTCGACGATCTCGTGGCGGATCCGACCGCGCAGGATCGCGGCAAGCTGCTGCACGGCATCGTCGAGGAATTCACCACGACCTATCCCGAAGGGCTGCCGGCCGATGCGCTGGGCCAACTGGTCGGCATCGGCGCCCGGCTCTTCCGCGCCTATGACGACGTGCCGGAGGTCAGGGCCTTCTGGTGGCCGCGCTTCCTGCTGACCGCCGGGCATTTCATCCGCTGGGAGGAGCGTCGCCGCGATGACATCGCCCAGATCGGCGTCGAGCTCTTCACCGGCGCGAGCTTCCCGCTCGCCGATGGCAGCAGCTTCCGCCTGAGCGGCCGGGCCGACCGCATCGAACTGACGCGCGAGCCGGCTTTGCGTATCGTCGATTTCAAGACCGGCGCACCGCCGAGCAAGGCGCAGGTCGAGAAGGGCTTTGCCCCGCAATTGACGCTGGAAGCGGAGCTTGCGGCCCGCTCCGGCTTCGAGGGGCTCAGCGGTCCGACGCCGGTCGCGGCGGTGCTCTACATGAAGCTCCATCACGATCCGAAGGGCTGGGCCAAGGACAAGCCGCTCGATTTCGACGGCGAGCCGCTGGCCGATGTCGCCGCACGCCATCTCGAACGCCTGCTCGAGTATCTGGACGCCTTGCGGTCGGGCCGCGAACCCTTCGTCTCGCGCCGCGCCCCCGACTATATCCGCTATGCCAGCCCCTACGATCACCTGGCCCGCGTCAAGGAATGGTCGGCCGCGCCCGGTGGTGACGAGGGGGGCGAGGCATGAAGCCCGGCTGGATCGTTCCGTCGCTGACCAACCAGCGCCAGGCGCAGGCTGCCGATCCCGGGCTCTCCGCCTGGGTCTCGGCCAATGCCGGCTCGGGCAAGACCCATGTGCTGGTCAACCGTGTGCTCCGGCTGCTGCTCGACGATGTCGCGCCCGGCCGGATGCTCTGCATCACCTATACCAAGGCGGCCGCCGCCAATATGGCGAACCGCATCTTCAAGGCGCTGAGCGCCTGGGCGACGCTGTCCGACGAGGCGCTGGGTCGCGAACTCACGAAGCTCACCGGCCGGGTGCCGGCGATGGCCGAGCGAGCCAAGGCGCGCCGTCTCTTCGCGCAGGCGCTGGAGACGCCGGGCGGGCTGCGCATCGAGACGATCCACGCCTTCTGTACCCGCGTGCTGCAGGCGGCGCCCTTCGAGGCCAATGTGCCGCCGCGCTTCGAGGTCGCCGACGATCTGGCCCAGGCCGAAATGCTGCGTTCGGCGCGCCGTGAATTGCTCGCTCACGTCGCGGCCGAGCCGAACGGCCCGGAGGCCCGGGCGCTTGACCTGCTCGCGCGGCTCGCGGCGCAGGACAGTTTCGAGACGATGTTCCAGGAGGCGCTGCGCCAGCGTGCCCTGTTCAGCGGGGCGGATGGCCGTGCCCGCAATCCTGAAGAGGTGACGGCCGGCATCGCCGCCTTCCTCGGCATCCCACCCGACCTGTCGCCCGATGCGATCAGAACGCGCTTCCGCAACGATCTGGCGGGACTGCCGGGGCTTCATGCCCTGATCGAGGCGCTTCAAGCCGGCAGCGCCACGCGGCAGAATGTTGCGGCGAACCTGCGGACCCTGCTCGCCGGGCAGGACGATGGCGATCCCGTCGCCTTCTGCCGGCGCGGCTTCATCACCGAGGCTGGCACGATCAACGCCAATATCCGCGGCAAGGGCAAAACCGAGTTCGACGGCGCCTTGCTGGCGACGCTGGAGGCGCTCGCCGCTTGCGTGCTCGGTGCCGCCGAGCAGTTGAACGCCGTCGCGATCCGCGATCGCAGCGCGGCGCTCGCCTTGCTGGTGACGCGCATGCTCGCTTCCTATCAGCGCCAGAAGAGCCTGCGCTCGCTGCTCGACTATGACGACCTGATCGCACGGACGCGCTCGCTGCTGGAGCGGGTCGAGGCCGCCTGGGTGCTCTACAAGCTCGATGCCGGCATCGACCACATCCTGCTCGACGAGGCGCAGGATACCGGCGAGGCGCAATGGGCGATCCTGCGCAAGCTGGCGGAGGAATTCACCAGCGGCGGCGATCTCCGGGCGAAGCCGCGCACCATCTTCGTGGTAGGCGACGAGAAGCAGTCGATCTACGGCTTCCAGGGTGCGGCGCCCGCGGCCTTCGGCGAGGAGCGCCGCGCGTTGGGCAATCGCATCCGGGCGGCGGAGCGCGATTTCGAGGCGATCAGCCTCAACACCTCCTTCCGCTCGGCGCCGGACATCATGCAGGCGGTCGATGCCGTCTTCGCCTTGCCGGAGCATGCGCGCGGCCTCGTCTTCGACGGGGCGGCCCGGCCCGAGATTCACGATACCGTCCGCCGCAACGCGCCGGGCACCGTCGATATCTGGCCGCTTGCCGCCAATGATACCGGCGAGCCGCCCGACGCCTGGACGACGCCGGTCGACGCGCCCGAGCGGCGCAGCGGCACGGTGAAGCTCGCCGAGCGCATCGCGCGGACCTTGCAGCGCTGGCATCGCGATCGTCGCGACGATCTCGGCCATCCCTTCGCGGCCGGCGACGTCATGATCCTGCTGCGCCAGCGCGGCGCGCTGTTCGAGGCGATCGTCAAGGCGCTGAAGGATGCCGGCGTGCCGGTCGCCGGCCGCGACCGCCTGACGCTTGCCGAGCACCCGGCGGTGGAGGACCTCGTCGTGCTCGGCCGCGCCCTGCTCCTGCCCGACGACGACCTGACGCTCGCGACCGCGCTCAAGACGCCGCTGATCGATCTCGACGACGACGACCTCCTGCGCCTCGCGCCGGATCGCAGGGGTTCGCTCCGCGCCGCCTTGCAGGAAGCCGCCGCCAGTGAGCCGCGCTATGCCGCCGCCGAAGCGAAGCTTGTGCGCTGGACGCAACAGGCCGGGCGGCAGGGACCGTTCCGCTTCTTCGCCGATCTGCTCGGTCCGGGCGGCGGGCGCAATCTCGCGCTCGCAAGGCTTGGCGCGGAGGCGGGCGATGCGCTCGACGCCTTCCTCAACGCCGCGCTCGACCATGAGCGCCGCCATGGCCCCTCGCTCGCCGGCTTCCTCCAGCATGTCGCCGGCAGCGCCGCCGACGTGAAGCGCGATCTCTCGGCCAGCGCCGGGGATGTCCGCGTCATGACCGTACATGGCTCGAAGGGCCTGGAGGCGAAGATCGTCATCCTCGCCGATCTCGGCGTCGAACCGGGCCCGCGGCGCCTGCCGAAGATCCTGGCCGTGCCGACACCATCGGGCGACCTCGTGCCGCTCTGGCCGCCGGCCTCGGCGGAGGATGTCCAGGCGACCGAGGCGGCCAAGGCCGTGGTGGTCGCGCAGATGGTCGAGGAGCATCACCGGCTGCTCTATGTCGCGATGACCCGTGCCGAGGCTCGTCTGATCGTCTGCGGGGCGCAGCCCAAGGGCGAGGCGCCGCCCGGAAGCTGGTACGCGATGATCGAGCAGGGCTTGATGCAATCGGAGGCCGGGCTGAAGCAGCTTGGCGAGGGCGACGAGGCGGTGTTGCGCTTCATGGTTTCGCCGCCATCGGTGGCGGTGGAGGAGGCTCAGGCTGAGCGCCAGCCTGCGTCTTTCGTCGTCCCGCCCTGGCTGATGAAGCCTGTCATACGAGAGGCTGAGCCTTTGCCGCCGCTGAAACCGTCGAGCGCGCTCACCGCTGCCGATGGCGAGGAGCGGCCGGGCGACGGCCCCTTCCTCGCCGAAGCGGCGGCGGCAGGCCGGCTGGCGCATCTTCTTCTGCAGATCCTGCCGGGTGTTCCCGAGGCACGCCGCCTCACCACAGCGGAAGCTCTTGCGGAAGCGCGTGGCGGAGCCTTGCGGCCTGAAAGGCGCGCCAGCATCGTTGCCGACGCCCTGCAATTGCTGGCGGCCCCGGCCTTGGCCGGGCTCTTTGCCGCGGGCGGCCTCGCCGAGGTCCCGGTGGCCGGCTCGATCCGCCTGCCGGATGGCGAATCGCGCGTCGTGTCCGGTCGAATCGACCGGCTGGCCGTCACGGCGGATAGCGTCGTCGTCGCTGATTTCAAGACCACGGCCCGCCCTCCGCGCGACGTCGATGCCATTCCCGCCACGACCATCGCCCAGCTCGCCGCTTATGCCGCGCTGATGCGGGAGATCTATCCGGGCCGGGCCGTGCGGGCACTGGCGATCTACACGGCGAGCCTCACTTGTTTCGAACTCGATGCCGGCCGGCTCGATGCCGCGCTCGCTGCGCTGGCGGCCGGTGAGGGCGCCGGTTCTGCCGAGGGAGCGTTCACGCCATGAGATTCGTGCCGCATTCCCTGTCCCTGCGCCCGCGCCTGCTGATCGCCCTGGCCGCCGGAGCCGCGCTCACCCTGTCGCTGCCCGGCGAATGGCGCTGGGCGACGCGGTTGCTGGTGGCCTGGGACGCCGGCGCGATCCTCTATCTCGGTCTGCTGGCAACGACGATGTTCACCGAGACGGTCGACGAGATTCGGGCGCGGGCCGAGAAGCAGGACGAGGGCGCCGTCGCCATCCTCGTGATCTCCTGCCTTGCGGCGAGCGCCAGTCTGGCCGCCATCGCGGTCCAACTCACCGGCATAGGAAGCATCCCTACGGCCGAGCGGGGCATCCATCTCGCGCTCGGCGGCGTCACGATCCTGTGTTCCTGGACGTTGCTGCACGCCTTCTTCACGCTGCACTATGCCGGCATCTATTACCGCGGCGGCAAGGCCGAGCCCTGCCTGGATTTTCCCGGCAAGAGCGACCCGGACTATGTCGATTTCCTGTATTTCTCCTACACGATCGGCTGCACCTCCCAGACCTCCGACATCGCCGTGACCACGCGCCATGCACGCGGCATCGTGCTGGTACATTCGATCCTGACCTTCATCTTCAACACCTCGATCCTGGCGATGGCGATCAATGTCGGGGCGAGCCTGGTCTCGGGCGGCTCGTGACGCGCCGGCTTCACTTCTGCTCTGCGGTGCACGCGCCTTGACCCGGGGGGCCGGCGTTCATAGCTTCGCTGGCGAAGGGTGGCATTGCCCCCCATTGAAACCGAAAGGCGGCCAGTCATGGCAACGAGCAAGGTAACCGACGCGAGCTTCGAGGCCGACGTCCTGAAGTCGTCCGAGCCGGTCGTGGTGGATTTCTGGGCGGAATGGTGCGGCCCCTGCCGCATGATCGGCCCGGCGCTCGAGGAAATCGCGACCGAGCTCAACGGCAAGGTCAAGATCGTCAAGATGAACGTCGACGAGAATCAGCAGATCCCGGCCCAGTTCGGCATCCGCTCGATCCCGACGCTGATGCTGTTCAAGGACGGCAAGCTCGCCTCGCAGAAGGTCGGCGCCGCCCCCAAGAGCGATCTTTCGCGCTGGATTTCCGCGGCGGTCTGACCGGCCTGCTTCAGATATGAAAAAGGCCCGCTTCCGATGAGGAAGCGGGCCTTTCCCGTTTCTGAGCGGCTTGAGCCTCAGCCCTTGCGCGATTCGATAGCGAAGGCGCCGGGGCCGGCGGTCGCGATGTAGAGGAAGATGAAGCTGAACAGCATCGCGGCTTCGCCGCCGTTCAGCAGCGGATAGAAGCCCTGCGAACCATGGGCCATCCAGTAGGCGACGGCCATCAGGCCCGACAGGACGAAGGCGGCCTGGCGGGTCAGGAAGCCGACGAGGACAAGGGCGCCGCCGACGACCTCCAGCACGCCGGCGATCCAGGGCAGCGACAGCGCGGCCGGCATGCCCCAGGACGGCGGAACCGGAAAGCCGAACAGCTTCTGCGTGCCGTGCGAGATGAAGGTCAGCGCGGTGAAGATGCGGAGCAGGCCAAGCGTGTAGGGCGCGTAGCGGGACAGAGACTGCATGCAGGGGTCCTTCGTTCAGATTCTGCGATCATGATCGGATCTTGTCGGCCGGGTTCTAGGCGGGGCGCCCGAGTTTGCGCAATGGCCCGGTTGATGACGATTCCGTTTGCGCGTTTGCAAGTGTGATCACGTTCTCGCGACAGCTATGCAGCTCCTGCCGCATTGCACGCTTTACGAACCCTTAAAAGCGCCATGTTTGAATCCTGTGTGACCTGACCGCATTTGCGAGGCGGCATGGCGGCCGAAAACGGGGCAGGATGAACGACCGGATTGCACGAGGCGAGCGGCGCGAGCCCTCCTTTGGTTATGAGCGTGGCGAAGTCCGCGCGGACGGTGACATGCGCCTTTCTCCTGACGATCGCCCCACCCGTTTCCGCAATGCTCCGGCGCAGCCCGAGCCGAGCCGGCAGCTCCGCAACCCGCCCAAGCGTGGCAAGAGTAGCGGTGGCGGAGGTGGCGGCAAGCGCCGTGGCCGGCGCGGCCGCCGCTCGTTCCTGGGCGGCCTGTTCTACTGGTCGATGGTGCTTGGCCTCTGGTGCGCCATCGGCGTCGGCGGGCTCGTCGCCTATCACGCCTCGCAATTGCCGCCGATCGACCAGCTCACCGTGCCGAAGCGGCCGCCGAACATCGCGATCCTCGCGGCCGACGGCTCGCTGCTCGCCAATCGCGGCGAGACCGGCGGGCGCACCATCACGATCGGCGAGGTACCGCCCTACCTGCCGCGCGCCTTCGTGGCGATCGAGGACCGGCGCTTCTACGAGCATTTCGGCATCGACCCGATCGGCATCACCCGCGCGCTCGTCACCAACCTGCGCGGGCGGGGCGTGGCGCAGGGCGGCTCGACCCTGACCCAGCAGCTCGCGAAGAATCTCTTCCTGACGCAGGACCGCACCGCGGCCCGCAAGATCCAGGAGGCGATCCTGGCGCTCTGGCTGGAGCGCACCTACACCAAGGATCAGATCCTCGAGCTCTATCTCAACCGCGTCTATTTCGGCTCCGGCGCCTATGGCGTCGAGGCGGCTGCGCAGCGCTATTTCAACAAGTCGGCGCGCTCGGTGACGATCGCGGAAGCCGCGATGCTCGCCGGGCTTGTCCAGGCCCCGTCGCGGCTCGCGCCCAACCGCAATCCCGATCTGGCCGAGAAGCGCGCCCAGCTCGTCATCGCCGCGATGACCGACCAGGGCTTCATCACGCCAGCCGCGGCCAAGACGGCCCTGACGGCGCCGGCCGAGGTGCCCGAGCGGGTCGGCGCGGGCTCGGTCAACTACGCAGCCGACTACGTCATGGACGTACTCGACGATTTCATCGGGGCGGTCGAAGGCGACGTTACCGTCCTGACCACGATCGATTCGAAGCTGCAGTCCTCGGCCGAGACGACGCTCGTCGATGCGTTGTCCACGCAGGGTGCCAAGCTGAACGCGTCTCAGGGTGCGGTCGTTTCGCTCGCGCCTGACGGTGCTATCCGTGCGCTGATCGGTGGCCGTGACTACACCAAGAGCCAGTTCAACCGCGCCACGGCGGCGCGTCGCCAGCCGGGCTCATCCTTCAAGCCCTTCGTCTATCTCACCGCGGTCGAGAAGGGCATGACGCCCGATACCATCCGCGACGACGCTCCCGTCTCGATCAAGGGCTGGGAGCCGGAAAACTATTCGCGCAACTATCGCGGCCCGGTGACGCTCGCGACGGCGATGCAGCATTCGCTCAACACCGTGGCCGCCCGCCTGATCCAGGAGGTGACGCCCCGAGAGGTCATCCGCACGGCGCAGCGCCTCGGCATCAACTCGGCCCTGCAGCCGAATCTGTCGCTGGCGCTCGGTACGTCGGAGGTGACACCGCTGGAGTTGACGGCCGCCTACGCGACTTTCGCCAATGGCGGCCAGTCGGTGCTGCCCTATGTCATCCGCGAGGTGCGCCAGACCAATGGCAAGGTCGTCTACGCTCGCAAGGCTGCGGGGCTCGGCCCGGTCATCCAGCCGCAGAATCTCGCCATGATCAACACCATGTTCAACGGCGTGATGAACGGCGGTACCGGCAGCAAGTTCAACATTTCGGGCTGGCAGGTCGGCGGCAAATCGGGCACGACGCAGGATTATGGCGACGCCTGGTTTGTCGGCTTCACCGCCAAGCTCGTAACTGCCGTCTGGGTCGGCAACGACGACAATTCGAAGATGAAGCGCGTCACCGGCGCGGGCCTGCCCGGCGAGATCTGGGGCAAGTACATGAAGGCGGCGCATGCCGGCGCCCAGCCGATTCCGCTGCCCGGCGGTTTCTGGCAGGGCGCGCCGAAGGCGATCGGCGATGGCGCGCCGGTCGCCGACGCACGGGTTCCCGCGCAGGCCCAGCCTCAGGGCGACAGCGGCTGGGTTCGCCCGGCGCCGCAGGAGAAGAACTTCTTCGAGCGCCTCTTCGGCGGTTGAGGCTCTAAGTCTTCGCCGCCCGGATGCCGCGCGTCGCGTGGAACAGGACGAGCGCCGCCACACCCAGCGCCGACATCACCAGCGGCAAGGGCAATGCGGCGTTCTTCAAGAGGTGGCCGACGAGCAGCCCGACGCAGGCCGAGAGCAGCATCTGGCAGAGCCCGTTGAAGGAGGAGGCCGCGCCGGCCCGATCCGGGAAGGGCATCATCGCCGAGGCCTGCGCCTGCGGCATGGTCAGCCCGACGCCGCAGGCATAGAGCGCCATCGGCACGACGACGCCGGCAGCGCCGCCGAACCCGGTGAGCACACCGACCAGCATAGCCAGCCCGCCGCCGGCCAGACAGGCGACACCGATGGCGATGACACCGTCCATGCCGCGCCGTCCGACCAGTCGCTGCGCGATGATCGTGCCGGTGATATAGCCGAGCACGCCGAAGCCGAAGGAGAAGCCGTACTCGATGGGCGAGAGCCCGTAGACGCCGATCAGCACGAAGGACGAGCCCGAGATGAAGGCGAAGAGCCCGGCATAGGCCAGCGCCGTCAACGCGACATAGACGCGGAAGGCGCGGTTATGCAGCAGCGTGCCGAAGCCTCGGAAGATGCCGAAGAGGGAGAGCGGCTGCGGCGAACGCGCCCGCAATGTCTCGGGCATCACGGTGATGATGACGGCCGCGAGCACCAGCCCGAAGGCGAGCGAGGCGATGAAGGTCGAACGCCAGCCGAAGGCGACCTGCAGCACGCCGCCGATCACCGGCGCGACCGCCGGCACCAGCCCCATGATCATGCCCATGCGGGCGAGCTCGCGCCCGGCGCGCGGCCCGTCATAGAGATCGCGCACCATGGCGCGGCCGAGCACGATGGGTCCGGACGCCCCGAGTGCCTGGAAGGCGCGTGCCAGCGTCAGCGCCCCGATCGAGGGCGCGAAGGCGCAGGCCAGCGTCGCGACCCCGAACAGGGCAAGGCCCGCCAGCAGCACCGGCCGGCGTCCAAGCCGGTCCGAGAGCGGCCCCCAGAAGATCTGCCCGGCCGCGAAGCCGAACAGGAAGGAGGACAGCGTCGCCTGCGCGCCGGCGACATCCGTCTGCATCACCCGCGCGATCTCGGGCAGGGAGGGCAGGTAGAAATCGGTCGAAAGCGGCCCCAGCGCCGTCAGCATGGCGAGGACGGCGGTCATCGCCAGCGTGTCGGGACGAAGCTTCATGCACGGCCTCCGGCGCGGCCGCAGAGGGGGCCGCGCTCCGGGTTGTGCTACGACGTCAGCGGGTCATCCGGCAATGGCCCGCGCCGCCGACCGGTCCTGCGTCTCGCCGTGATAGGCCGTCGCCTGCATCGAGGGCCGTCGCGAGAAAGCCTCATACCAGCGCGTCAGCCTCGGCCGCCCGGCCCGGAAATCCGGGAGCTTGCGAAATTCCAGCCAGGCGAGCGCCGTGGCCAGCCCGATATGGCCGATATGCACGGGCTCCTCGAAGCTCTCGTTGCGCTCCAGTACGTCGTAGGATTCGACGAGCTTCGCCGTCTGCCCCTCCTGAAGAGGCGGATAGCGCAGGTGCTCCGGTCGCCGCAGCGTCTCCCAGCGCAATGCGATACCGGCATCGCAGAGCCCTTGCGCGATCGCATGGAGGCGCAGCGCCTGCCAGCGCCCGGGGCCTTCGGCAGGGATCAGCTTGCGGCCGCCGTGGAGGCGGTCGAGATAGTCGCAGATCACCAGCGAGTCGAAGATCGCGCCTGCTTCCGGCGTGACCAGGACCGGCACCTTGCCGAGTGGGTTGACCGCGAACACCTCGGCATTGCGGTTTGTCGGGCTGGTCTCCTGATCGATGATCGCGAGCCGGTCGGCGATGCCCGCTTCATGTGCGAAGACGATGGTCTTGCGCGCATAGGGCGAATGGCTCTGCGAATGCAGCGTCAGACGCTCACCGCCCCGCATGGTCAAGCGACCTCCTCCGGCTTGAGGCCGACGAGTTCGGCATAGCGCGCCGGGTCGGTTGCGCCCTCGGTGTTGACGAGGAAGACGCGCGATTGGCCGTCGAGTTTCAAGGCCGCGCGCGCCTGCGGATCGCGCAGGACCGCCAGAAGCCCGGCTAGCCCGGCTCCGCCGCTTTCGCCGGCAACGATGGCGGGGTCTCCCGCGGCCGGTCGTGCCAAGCGGTTCATCGCTTCCACCGCATCGGCATCCTCGGCCGTCAGGAAGGCATCCGCCGCGCGGTAGAGCACGCGCAGCGCCAGCGGCGAAGGATCGTAGCATTCAAGCATCGCCATCACGGTCGGCGCACCATGCGGGATCTTGCCGGGCTTGCCGTTCTTGGCCGCCTCGAAGATGCAAGCCGCGCGGGAGGGCTCGACCACCGTGAAGAGCGGCCGCTCTTCTCCGAAACTGGTCTGCATCTGTGCGGCGAGCGCGGCGGCGATGCCGCCGACGCCGGCCTGCACGAAGACATGCGTCGGGCGTTGCGGCATCTGCGCCAACCCCTCGCGGGCGATGGCGGTGTAGCCCTGCATCACTAGGCCGGGGATGCGCTCGTAGCCTTCCCAGGAGGTGTCGGAGACGATCGTCCAGCCGCGCTCGGTCGCGACGCGGGCGGCCTCGACCACGGAATCGTCATAGGTGCCGTCGACGCGCACCATCTCGGCGCCGAAGCGAGCGATGGCCGCGACGCGCTCGTCGCTGACGCCGCCATGCACGAAGATCACGGCCTTCGCGCCGAGCAGTTGCGCGCCCTGGGCCACCGAGCGGCCATGGTTGCCGTCGGTCGCGCAGGCGAAGGTCATGCCGGCCGCCGCCGCGCGGACGGCGGGGTCGTTCATGTCGGCGTCGCCGAGCCGGCGACCGAGCTTTTCGGAGGCCGCTTCCAGCGCCAGCCGGATCACCGCATAGGCGCCGCCGAGCGCCTTGAAGCTGCCGAGCCCGAGGCGCTGGCCCTCGTCCTTGATGAAGAGCGCGCCGATGCCGAGCGCGGCGGCGAGAGCCGGGAGGCTATGGAGCGGCGTCGGCACATGGTTGGGCCGCTCCGCCAGATGCGCCGCGATCGCGTCCGCCCCGGCCGGTCCCAGCGTCTCGACATCCTCCGGATGCAGGGCGGTGCGGTAGTCCGGGTGATGGTTGAGCAGGAACATGGTGGCCTCGTCTGGCTGGATGCCTGAATGGATATTGCATCGCGAGTGAAAAAGGCGCTGGATTTGGCTGCAAGCCTTGCAAGTTTCTTTCGCGGGATGGGGTATGGCTGAGCCGACCGCTCATGATCTCGATGCTTTCGACCGGGCGATCCTCGCCATCCTCCAGCAGGACAACACCACGCCGCAGCGGGTGATCGGCGAGCGCGTCAACCTGTCGGCGCCGGCCGTGCAGCGCCGCATCCGCCGGATGGAGGCGAACGGCGTGATCCGCGCCAATGTCGCGGTGGTCGATCCCGCCGCGCTCGGGCATCCGATCACGCTCTTCGTCGAGATCGAACTGGTCAGCGAGACCGCCCCCGATATCGACGCGGCCAAGAGCGCCTTCCTCGCTGCGCCGGAGGTGCAGCAATGCTACTATGTCACCGGCGAGGTCGACTTCATGCTGGTCGTGCTGGTGCCGAGCATGGCGGCCTATGAGGCGCTGACGCGGCGCCTGTTCTTCGCCAACCCGAACATCCGCAAGTTCCGCTCCTTCGTCGCCATGGACCGGGTCAAGACCGGGCTGGCGGTGCCGATCACGTAACCGTCCTGCGGCACGGGCGGGGCTGCTATCGCCACGCCGTCTTGTTCCGGCCGCTTCGATATGCGACCGCGAACGGACGTGACGAACGAGCCTGGCGGGCCTTGCCGTGATCACCGTGAAAGCCACCGAAACGCCGGTCGGGACAGGCGATGCGCCGCAGGGCTGGCGCGCGCTCGTCCGCTCCAGTGAGATCGGCATCGTGGTGCTGGCCTGCGTGGTCGGCGTGCTCGCCGGGCTCGTCGTGCTGGCGATGTCCTTCACCACGCAGCTCCTGCATGAAGTGATCTTCGGGCTGCCGGATAGTCAGCGGCTTTCGATCACGACCACGATCCCGCCCTGGCGGGCGATTGTCGGGCCGGTTATCGGCGGCCTCGTCATCGGCTGCGCCTCCTGGCTGTTCTTCCGCCGCCGCAAGCAGCCGATCGACCCGATCGAAGCCAATGCGCTGCATGGCGGGCGCATGTCCTTGCGTGACAGCGTCTTCGTCGCGCTCCAGACCATGGGCTCCAGCGGCGCGGGCGCCTCGGTCGGCCTTGAAGCCGGCTATACGCAAGCTGCGAGCGGACTCGCCTCGCATATCGGCCGCCGCCTGCGCCTGCGCCGGGCGGATATGCGCCTGATGGTCGGCTGCGCGGCCGGCGGCGCCATCGGCGCGGCCTTCGATGCGCCCCTCACTGGCGCATTCTACGCCTTCGAGCTGATCCTCGGCAGCTACTCGATCGCCGCCTTCGCGCCGATCATGGCCGCGACCTTCATGGCGACCGTGACCCACAGCCTGCTCGCGCCCTCGCTGCTTGCGGTCGAGGTGCCGCCGATCGGGACGATTACCATGGCGAACCTGCCGCTAGTCGTCCTGCTCGGCGCCACCTGCGGTCTTGTCGGCATCGTCGTGATGCGCACGGCCGCCTTCGTCGAGGCAGGCTTCCGGCGTTCGCGGATTCCGACATGGCTCAGGCCGGCCTTCGGCGGCCTGCTCGTCGGCGCGCTGGCGGTCTGGAACCCCTCGGTCTTCTCGGCGGGCCATGGCGCGATCAATCTCTATCTCGGGATCGAGGCCAGCCTGCTGCTCTTCGCGCTGGTGCTTGTCGCGAAGGCGCTGGCCTCCTCGGTCTCGATCGGCTCCGGCTTCCGCGGCGGCCTGTTCTTCGCTTCGCTCCTGCTCGGCGTGTTGACGGGGCGCCTCTTCATCGGTCTGCTGACGCTCGCCTTCCCGAACCTCGCCGGGCACGAGACGCTGTTCGCGCTGGTCGGCATGAGTTCGCTCGCGGTCTCGATCGTCGGCGGGCCGATGACAATGACCCTGCTCGCGCTCGAGATGACCGGCGATCTCAAATTGACGCTCGCCGTGGTCGGCGCTGCCGGCGCGGCCTCGCTGGTGACGCGCCGCCTGTTCGGCTTCTCCTTCGCGACCTGGCGCTTCCACCTGCGCGGCGAGAGCATCCGCGGCGCCCATGATGTCGGCTGGATGCGCGATCTCACCGCCGGCAGCATGATGCGCCTGGAAGTGCCGAAGATCGCGGCCGATGCCACCATCGCCGAGGCGCGGCTGAAATATCCGCCGGGCTCGACCAGTTATCTCGTCGCCATCGGCCCCGGCGACGCCTATGCCGGCATGGTGCTGCCGGGTGCGCTCTACGAACCCGACCCGGCGCTCGGCGAGGAAGCGGCAGCCGAGCCGGCGCCGCGTACCGTGCGCCATCTTCTGCGCAATACCGATCGGATGCTGCTCGCCGACATGTCGGTGCGCGACACGCTGAAGCTGTTCGAGGCATCCGAGAGCGAGGCGCTGCCCGTCGTCGCCGATCGCGACAGTCGCCGCCTCGTCGGCATCCTCAGCGAGGCGCATGCGATCAAGCGCTACAGCGACGAGGTCAGCCGCCGCAACCGCGAACTGACCGGCGAATAGACGGAAAGTTCAGGTAGAGCGCAGCGCGATGCTCGTCACGACCCGCCAGTCGGCGATGGGCACGTCCTGGCCGGAGGTCACGATGCCCACGCGGTCGAAGCGGATGGCGCGCCCCGCGAGGCGGGCGCCGATCTCCGCGATCGCCGCCGCCTTCGCGGATGCCTCGACCGCCCCGTAGAGCAGCGAGACATGCGGCATGAAGGGCGAGGAATCCTCCGGGTCGAGCCTGCGTTTCAGCGTTGTGAGCGGGGCTGAGGCGGCGAAGCGCGCGTAGAAGGAGCGGAAATAGCTCTCGATACCCTCGACGGCCGTGACCGGCTCCGAAAAGGCCTCGACGGTTTCCGCGACGGTCGTGATCGCGCGCTCCAGCGCGGTGGGCGTCGTCTCCGTGTCGCCCAGCAATGTCAGGTGCGGGGCGAAAAGCGGGGTGCCGAAACGGCTCGACAATTCGCCGGCGATGGCGGCCAGCATCGCTTCATCGGAAGGCGCCGGCATGAGCCAGAGAGAATGAATCCGCGCTGTCATCCGAGTTTCACAAAGCTCTTGCATAGACTGCGCCCCGTGCGTAACGTTTATTTCAACTGAGCCGGAGATGGAAGAAATATTCCATTGTCAGGCGATAAAAGCAGAACCGGGGGAGTAGGCGCCTTGCAGCCGGAAACGCAAGCCAGAGCGGGTAGCGGCGCGGCCATCGGCGTGCGCGGTCTCAAGGTCGCCTATGGTGGCACGCGCGTGCTGCATGGCATCGATCTGGATTTCACCCCCGGCAGCTTCACCGCGCTTCTCGGCTCCTCCGGCTGCGGCAAGACCACGCTGCTGCGCTCGCTCTCCGGCTTCGTCCCGGTCGAGGAAGGCTCGATCGTCGTCGGCGGGCGCGATGTTGCCGGCCTGCCGCCGGAAAAGCGCGGCATGGCGATGGTCTTCCAATCCTATGCGCTCTGGCCGCATATGACCGTGCTCCAGAACATTGGCTACGGACTGAAGCTCCGCGGCAAGTCCAAACCCGAGATCGCCGCCAAGGTCGGCGAGATGCTGAATTTCCTCGGCCTTGCCGGCTATGAGGACCGCAAGGTCACGGCGCTCTCCGGCGGCCAGCGCCAGCGCGTCGCGCTTGGCCGGGCGCTCGCGATCGATCCCGGCATCCTCCTGCTCGACGAGCCGCTCTCCAATCTCGATGCCAAGATCCGCATGGTGATGCGCCACGAGATCCGCGCCATCCAGCAGCGGCTCGGCCTCACCGCCGTCCACGTCACGCATGATCGCGAGGAGGCCATGACGATGGCCGACCGGCTGGTCATCATGCAGGCCGGTCGCGTCGCGCAGGTCGGCACGCCGGAGGAGGTCTATGATCGCCCGGCCAGCGCCTTCGTCGCCAATTTCATGGGCGCGGAGAATGTGCTGCCGCTCAACATCGCCAAGGGCGAAGGGCAGGCTCTCGTCGTGGCCGGCGCGGCCCGTGCCACGCTCGCAGGCGCTGCGACCGCGGCCCTGCCGGTCGGCGAGGCACTCGCCTATTTCCGCGACGATGTCGCGAGCCTTGACGCGCATGATGCGGCAGCTGCCGGCGGCGACCTCGTCGTGCCCGGCACCATCGCCGCGCGCGCCTATCCCGGTGGCATCTACCGCTACAAGGTCGAAGCCGCCGGCCGCCAGATCACGGTCGACGATGTCGCCCGTCACGAACTCGGAACGAAGATCGGGCTGCGCATTCCGCTGCAGCGCCTTCACATCTTCCCGGCGACCGAGGCCGGAATCGCCGCCTGACAAGGAGTCAGACACATGCGCATCCTCACGCTTGCCTGCTCGCTCGCCGCGCTGATCGTGGCATCGCCGCTATCCGCGCAGACCCTCAACGTCGCCTCCGCCGGCGACCAGAACATGGTCGACTACGTCAAGGACTATCTCGGGCCGATGTTCGAGAAGGCCAATCCCGGCGTGAAGGTCGTCTCGGTCGGCACCGGCCCAGGCGATTCCGGCTCGCAGAAGATCTACGAGAAGCTCGACGCCCAGAAGGGCGCCGCGACCACCGATTTCGACGTTGTCGTCATCCACCAGAAGGCCGCCGGCCAGATGGTCAAGGAAGGCCTGCTCAACAAGTACACGGGCAATGTCGAGACGGCCAAGCTCGCCACCGGCGACGCCGCCAAGAACGCGCTCGGCACCGATGTCGGCGGCTTCGTCATCCCGATGTTCCAGTCGCAGACGGCGCTCGCCTACAATGCCGACATGGTCAAGACGCCACCGGCGACCTTCGCCGAGCTCGCCGACTGGGCCAAGAAGAACCCCAAGCAGTTCGGCTATAACGGCATCAAGGGCGGCATGTCCGGCGTCTCCTTCGTCGCCGGCTGGGTCTATGCCTTCGGCGGCGACGCCGACAAGCTGATGAAGGGCCCCTATGACGCGGCCACCAAGACCAGCTGGGACAAGGCCTTCGCCGATCTCAAGGAGTTCAACAAGAACGCCGTGATCACCCCTGGCAATGCCGGCACGCTCGACATGCTGAACCGCGGCGAGATCGCGATCGGCCCGGTCTGGGTCGACATGTTCTATTCCTGGCAGGCCGACGGCAAGCTGCCGCCGAACATGAAGCTGAAGCTCGTCTCGCCCGGCATGCCCGGCCAGCCGATGTACTACGCCGTGCCGGAGAAATCGGCCCAGAAGAAGCTGGCGGAAGCCTTCATCGCGCTCGCGACCTCGCCGCAGGTGCAGGCCGACGGCATCGTCAAGAAGTTCAACTGGTATCCGGGTATCGACGCCAAGAACCTCGAAGGCAAGCTCGACAAGGCCGCTTGGGACAAGCTCTTCACCGACGTCACCCCGGCCGAACTCGCCAAGAACGGCAAGCCGTTCCCGATCGCGCCCTATTTCAACGACATCCTCGAGGGCTACGAGAAGAAGGTCGCGAACTGATCTGTTCGCGCCCGGGATGACGCGGAGAAACACCGTGTCATCCCGGGCGCAGCGAAGCGCAGACCCGGGATCCATTCCGGAACGGCTCAGGCATGGATCCCGGATCGGCGCGGCTTCGCCGCTTGTCCGGGATGACCTCGCGGTGCCGGATATCTATTTGACCATCCGTCGCGGAGAGCGCCGCTCATCATGAGCCTGTCCCAACGCAACCTCGCCCTGCTGCTGATCGCGCCCGGCCTCGCGCTCGTCGCGGCGCTGTTCCTCTATCCGCTCTGCTTCTCGCTGATCTCGGCCTTCACGGGGCCGCAGGGCGGCTTCTCGCTGCAGGCCTTCGGCAAGGCCTGGGAGCTCTATTCCGGCGACGTCGTCTTCACCGTCGTCATCGTGCTCGCCTCCTGCTTCTTCACCGGGCTCGCCGCCATCATCATCGCCGGCACGCTGACGCTCGGCGAGAACCGTTACATCGTCGGTACGCTGAAGGCGCTCTATCGCTGGCCGCTCTTCATCCCCTTCATCGTCGCGGCGCAGTGCATGCGCACCTTCCTCGCCAAGAACGGCCTGATGAACAACAGCTTCGTCTCGCTCGGCCTGATGGAGCCGTTGCAGGCGGTGAGTTACCTCGACTGGCGCGGCATCATCGCGACCTTCGTTTGGAAGCAGACCCCCTTCGTCGCTCTGCTGCTGGCCGGTGCGCTCGCCTCGCTCGACCGCGCCACGCTGGAGGCCGGCCGCAATCTCGGCGCCTCGCGCATGCGCGTCCTTGTCGAGCTCGCCCTGCCGCAGGTGATGCCGCAGCTCCTCGTCGCGCTCGTCCTCTCCTTCGTGACGATGCTCTCGGTGCTCTCGGTGCCGATGATGGTGGCGGGCTCGCAGCCGACGATGCTGACCGTCGACATGGCCTTCCGCATCAACGCCTATGGCGACTACGCCACGGCCAATGCGCTCGGCGTCATCACCTATCTGATCTCGGCCGGCGCGGCGATCATCTATCTCAAACGCGGCATGGCGAAGGAGAACACGCCATGACCCGTGCCGTCTCCGGCCTGCGGATGGTCCTTGCGGCCTTCGCGCTCGCGGCCTTCGCCTTCTTCCTGATCGGGCCCTTGGTCAATCTCGCGCTCTGGTCCGTCGCCGAGCGCTGGTACACGCCCTACAAGCTGCCGGTCGTCTACGGCACGCGCTACTGGGAGCAGGTCTTCCGCCCGACCGGCGACGCCATGGCCTCGCTCGCGACCTCGGTCTGGATCGCGGTGCTGACGGTGCTCGTCGCGCTCGCGCTCTCGATCCCCGCCGGCTACGCGCTGGCTCGACTGAAGCTGCCGGCGCGCGCCTTCTTCATGGTGCTCTTCCTGCTGCCGCAGGCCTTTCCCTCGGTCGCGATCTACATCAACGTCGCGCGCGTCTTCTACAATATCGGCATCAACGGCACGGTCTTCGCCGTGGTGCTGGTCCATGCCGCGCATGGCCTCGTCTATTCCGTCTGGATCGCGGCTGCGGCCTTCGCCGCCGTCGACAAGGATCTCGAACTCGCGGCGCGCAATATCGGGGCCTCGCCGCTCAAGGCCTTCTTCACGGTGACGCTGCCCTTGGCGGCGCCCGGCATCATCGCCAGCGGCATCTTCGTCTTCCTGGAATCGCTCGACGAGTTCACCGGCACCTTCTTCGTCGGTGTGCCGCAGGTCACGACCCTGCCGCTCCTGCTCTACAACGCGGCGATGGGCGGCAATTATCAGGTCGCCTCGATCACGGCTCTGATCCTGCTCGTGCCCTCGGTGCTGTTCATGCTGTTCATCGAGCGCTTCCTGCGGGCGGATGTGCTCGCCAAGGTTGGGGCCTGAGGCGAGGGCGGGCTTGCGCGCCCACGGGCGATCCGCAACTCTGCCGCTCCCTCCTGCCTTGCGGACCCGCGATGACGAACGCTGCTGAACTTCCCCGATCCGGGACGAATCCGGGTCCGGTTCCGCGTGGCCGTCCCTTCGCGGGGCTTGCCCCCAGCCTGATCGGCTTCGGCGGCGCGCCGCTTGGCGATCTCTATGGGCATCTCGACGAGGTCACGGCACAGGACACGGTCCGTGCCGCGCTCGCGGCCGGCATCAACCTCGTCGACACCTCGCCGCTTTATGGCCACGGCCTCTCCGAGCATCGCATCGGCGCCGCACTCCGCAGCGTTCCGCGTGCGAGCGTCATCCTCTCGACCAAGGTCGGCCGCTGGATGCAGGCCGGCGAGCCGAAGCGCGACGGCTCCGGCTATGCCGGCGGCCTGCCGCACCCGGCGGTGATCGACTATTCCTATGACGGTGCGATGCGTTCCTTCGAGCAGTCGCTGCTCCGGCTTGGCACCGACCATATCGACATCCTGCTGATCCACGACGTCGATGTCTGGACCCATGGCGACAGGATGGAGCAGCGCTTCGCCGAGGCGATGGACGGCGCCTATCGCGCATTGGAAAAGCTGCGCTCATCCGGCGCGGTCAAGGCGATCGGCGTCGGCGTCAACGAAGCCGAGATGTGCGTGCGCTTCGCCCGCGCGGGCGATTTCGATGTGATGATGCTGGCCGGCCGCTACTCGCTGCTGGAGCAGGGCGCGCTAACGGAATTCCTGCCGCTGGCGTTGGAAAAGAAGATCGCGGTGATGCTGGCCGGGGTCTTCAATTCCGGCATCCTCGCCACCGGCGCCAGGCCCGGAGCCTTCTACAACTACAAGCCGGCGCCGCCCGAGGTGCTGGCGCGTGTTACCCGCATCGAGGCGGTCTGCGCCAGCCATGGCGTCGCCCTGCCGCAGGCGGCGCTCGCTTTCTGCGCTGCCCATCCCGCGGTGGCGACGATCGTGCTTGGCGCGGTGACGCCCCAGGAGGTCGCTGGTAATCTCGACCTCGTCGCGCGGCCGGTGCCGGCCGCGCTCTGGCGTGATCTGAAGCGCGAGGGGCTGCTCGCCGAAGCGGCGCCGGTCCCGGAGGCTTGAGCCTTACTTGGTGGTCGCTCCCGTCGAGCCGAGATAATCCACCGCGCAAGCGACATGCAGCTTCATCACCGCGATGGCCTCGTCGATGGTGACATGCTCCTCGTCGGTGCCCATGCTGATCGGCGATGGCCCGCAGATCAGCGCGGGAACGCCCCGCCAGCGCCAGTAGCGCGTGTCGGTGCCGCCGAGGCTCGAGACCGGCGGCGCGTCATGGCCGAGCAGGTCGCGGATATTGCCGCGCAGGATGTTCGCCATCTCGCTGAACGGATCGGTCAGGCTCGCGGGATAGCTGTGGTCCTCGTTGACCACCATTTCGCAATCGGCCTCGCGGGCCAGCGTTTCGAGATCGGCGCGGATCGCATCGCGGTCGGAGCCGATCGGGATGCGCATGTCGAGATGGGCGATGCAATGCGTCGGGATCTGCGTCGCCTTCTGACCGCCCTGCAGGATGCCGACATTGACGGTGATGCGCCTTGCGACATCGCCCGCGCCCTTGCCGAGGTTGAGGTCGGCCGCCGCGATCGTCTCGGCCGAGGTCAGCACCGCGTCGATCTCGGGCGGCAGCGCCGCGAGCTTGAGGTGGTAGCGGTCATAGATCGCAGTCACGAGCCGGCTCACATCCGCGATCGGGTTGCGCGCCCGATGGGCGTAGCCACCATGGCCGCCGATGCTCTTGGCCGAGAGCGAGAAGCGCAGCGTGCCCTTCTCGGTGAAGCGCAGGTTGGCGAGGCCGCTCGGCTCGCCGTTGAGGCAGCAATCGGCCTCCATCTCGTCGCCGAATGTGTCGAACAGGTATTTGGTGCCGTAGCGCCCGCCGGACTGCTCGTCCGAGACCACGGTCAGCGACAGCGCGCCATGAAGCTTCTCGCGGTGAGGGTAGAGCTGGCAGAAGGCGAGGATCGAGGCGAGCGTGCCGGTCTTCATGTCGGAGGCGCCGCGGCCCATGATCTTGCCGTCGATGATCTCCGCTTCCCAGAGCTTCTCGTTGGTGACTGGGAAGATATCCATATGGCCGTTGAGCATGAGGTGCCGGCCGGGCTTTCCGGCCTCCCAGCGGCTGATGATGTTCGGCATCTCCGGCACGAAGGCCTCGGTGCGATGCGCCACGCCGGCCGCATCAAGCAACTCGCGCACGAAGGCCGCCGCCTCGCGCGTATCGCCCGGCGGGTTGACGCTCCTGATGCGCAGGAAGCGGCGCAGCAACGCGATGATCTCGTCGCGGCGCTGATCGATCGCCTGAAGCAGTTCGGCTTTCAAGGCGGCTTTGTCGGTGGACATGGACGGTCTTCTAGGTCGGCGTTTCGAAAGGGATGGAGCGTTCAGCCGCGGTTGCGGAATGACATCGCGCGGGTCAGCTCGGTCTTCTCCAACCGCGCGGCAACGCAATAGGCGGGGTTGAAGACATTGGCGATGTCGTAGCGCACCGCCTGTCCGAGCAGATGGCTCGCCTCGATCGGATCGACGCCGAGAGCCTCGCCGACCCAGCGCAGCAATTCCGTCGTAGCGAATTGCAGGGGCTGGTCGAGCGGGCGTCCGCTGGCAATCACCAGCAGGTCGGTCTCGGTCTCGCAGCGCGGCCAGCGCAGGTTCTGCTTCTTGAGGAGCTTCACGGAAAATTCGACCTCGAACGAGGTCTCGACGCCGGTGCCGGCGACCTCGCCATCGCCCTGGCAGGCATGGCCGTCCCCCAGGAAGAACAGCGCGCCCTCGACGAAGACCGGGAAGGCGATCGTCGCGCCTGGCCCGAACAGCCGGTAGTCCATGTTGCCACCATTGGCACCGCTGGTCGCGGTCGAGATCGCCTGGCCGCGTTCCGGGGCGACGCCGAAGCAGCCCATCATCGGCGCGAGCGGGAAGCTCCAGCCCTTGGTCCGGGCGGAGGGCTCCAGCAACTTCACCGTGCCGGCTTCGGCGTCGATCGCCCATTCATGGCGCTCGCGCTTCGGCAGCTCAGCTAGGACCGAAGGGTCGAGCACGCCGGGCGCCAGCGGCGAATAGGTCCAGCCGGTCTTCCGGTTCGGCGTCATCCGCTCAATGGTGACCAGCAATGCGTCGCCGGGCTCGGCGCCGGTGACGAAGAACGGTCCGGTCATCGGGTTGCCGCGCGGGGCATGCTGCGCACCATCGCCACCGAAGCCGGCGGCATCCAGCGTGGTGGTGACGACGCCGTCGCCGCTGGCGATCTCCAAAACTGGCGGCAGGGTGGCGAGCACGTTCGAATAGCGGGTCGGAACGAAGTTGTGGCGCGCCATGGAAGCCTTCCTGAGCCGGGTTCGCGTCGGTGTGTGACGGTGACCGTAGGAGCAAGCACCCGGCTTGAGAAGCGTACGTGGGCGAACAGGTGCCTTGCGTGGCGGTCGGCTGGTGCCGTGCAAGGCGTCAGCGAATGTCCCTGGCCGTCAACCGTGGCCAACCGGCATTGGCACGGGCGATGTAGGTCTTCGTCCGCCCGAGCCAGGTTTCCCGCACGCCGAGATCGTAGTTCAGGTAGAGCCGTCCATCGACGATCGACCAGGCCTCCGGCTCGACTTTCACGAGATAGCCGCGCGAGGTGCCATAGGCGCAGTAGCCACCATAGGCCGGCACATAGCGCTCCGGGTCCGCCTCGAACAGGGCCTTGTGCTCGGCGTTGGCGAAACGCCAGACGGCGCCGGCATACCGGAGTGCGAATTCCGGCTTGCCCAGCCGCGGCCCCCCATCGCGAAAATAGGCGACGGGGTCGTAGCCGCGGATCGCGATACCCTCCTCGGAGCCGAGCGTGTTGACCGGGCGCGGCGCTTCGGCCCTTGCCGATGCCGAGGCGACCAGCGCCGCTGTGGCGAGGCCGAGGAAGGTGCGTCTGTCGAGCATGGCGTTCCTCCTGCGCTCAGGCCCGGCGCGCTTCGAGCGCCTCGAAGACATAGGCCGCGAGGTAGCCGTAGAGCGCGTGGCCGACGAGGCTCATGAAGGAGAGGCGCGGCACGTCGTTCAGCAGGAAATGCTGCCCGGCCAGCGGCGCGAAGAAGGCGAGCGCGATGAAATAGGTGATCACGCCCCAGATCCAGCCATCGGCCGGCATGCCGAAGCTCTTCACCCAGCGCGTCAGCACCCAGTAGCCGAGCGGGTAGAACAGGAAGCCGGTGACGAAATGCAGCAGCTTGGCGGTCGGCGCCGAAATCATCAGGCCGAGCTGATGGAAGAAGAGCGATTTCACCAGCTCCGGCGGCTCCAGCGGATATTCGGCGAACCAGGCGGTCGGAACGGCCGAGAACAATTCCCAGAAGCCCAAGCCGGCAAAGCCACCGAGGGCGAGGTTGATCACGGTGCGGGTCGAAGGCAGCGCGAAGCCGCGGGTCAGGGTCGCGGTGGTCATGGCGAGAGTCCTTTCCGGATCTCAGTGAGCGATGGCGAGCGGTGTCGAGGCGATGGCGAGCGCGGCGAGTCGCTCCGCGCCGTGGCTGCGCAACTGCGCCAGTCGGCGGGCGGCGAAGAGGTTGTTGCCGCCGCGCCGCGTCAGACGTTCGCCGAGGACCTGGGCGGCGCGGTCATGCTGGCCTGCCCGGATCAGGCTTTCGGCATGGGCTTGCTCGAACAGGTCGCGCTGGGCATGGCTGCCGCCGATCGCGAGCAAGCCGTCGCGGGCCAAGCCGAGCAGCCGCGTGGCTTCGTCATAGTCGCCCTCATGGAAGGCGATGAGCCCGAAGGCTGCGAACGCACCGTTGCGGGCGGCGGCGCGCCGCTCGCCGCTGGGATGAGCCTCGGCATTCTCGATCAGACTGCGTGCGATGGTCTCGGCTCCGTCGGTATGGCCGGCACCGAGCAGCGACAGGGCATAGTGCAGGTCGGCGAAGACGAGGCGGCCGTCATGGATGCGTCCCTCGGCCTTGGCCGCGAGCTCCTCCCAGCGATCGCCGACATCGACTCCGGCATAGTCGAGCCGGGCGAGCAGCGAGGCGCCATTGGCGATGTCGCGATAATCGTCGGTCGGTTCGGCCCGGATCTCCTCGTCATAGAGCCGCAGCACCTCGGTGGTCTCGCCGCGCTCCAGCCGGAACAGCGCGAGATGCCAGACGATGTGGAAGCGCAGGTTGTTGGCATGGGCGACAGGCCGTCCGTCGCCGAGCCAGGCGATGCCCTCGTCGACACGGCCGGTCATCTCCAGCACATGGGCGACGGCATGGCGGCCCCAGGCGTCGCGCGGGCTCAGGGCCACGGCGCGGCGGCCGGTGCGCTCGGCCTGCGCATAGAAACCCCGCTCTTCGAGCGCGAAGGCGTGGCAGCCATGGACGAAGCCTGCCAGCGGATGGGTCTCGCCGAAGCCCGGTGCGTGGCGGTTCAGTGTCGCCAGCATCTCGGCTTGATCGCCGAGCATGAAGCGCAGACCGTGCGAGAGCTTGAGCGCGAGCACGTCGAAGGGATGGGCGAGCAGGATCGCCTCCAGCCGCTCGGCCGCCCGGCGCGGGGCGTCGTCGAGCCACAGCGCCAAGGCCTCGATCACCATCGTCTCGCGTCGCGTGACCGGCCGTCGGACAGCGGCTGCCCGCGCCTTGCCGAGGCAGTCGCGGGCAGGTGCGACGAGCTCGGCGCGCGCCAGTGTGAGCAGCATCAGTCCCTTGGCGGCATGGGCGAGCGCGAAGTCGGGATCGGCGTCGAGCGTCCGGGCGAGATGCTCGGGCGTCGCCGCGGCATGGGCCATCAGCGCTTCGAGCGTGGCGTTCCAGGCGAGGCGCGCGGCATCGCCGGAGACGGTGATGCGATCGCCGGAGAGATCGTGATGGACGGCGTCAGACATGGGTTGCTCCATTGCCGCGCCGCGAAGGGCGCTTGTGAGGGAGTTCGCAACGGCGCGATCAACCGGCGTTCAACTTGCTTCACGGACCCGTGTGATCCGCGCCGGGCCAGCGGATGCGCCTTGCTGCTCCGGCGCAGGCTTGCGTGCCGGGCCGGCCCAGGGGGCGCTTTTGAACCAGCCGACCACGAGCGCGGTGGCGAGGATCAGCGCGAAGCCCGCAAGGTTGAGCAGCGCGACCAGAAGTTCGCCGCGCCCGGCCATGTCGGCGATCGTGCCGAGCAGGCGCGACAGGACGACACTCGCCAGGAAGGCCGCGAGGGACTGCCGTCCGATCAGGATGAGCAGATGGCCCGCGCCGCGGTCGAGCCGGTCCCGCCAGGGCTCGATCAGGCTGAGCACGAGATAGGCGAGCGCCAGGAAATGCAGCACGCGCAGGATATGCAGGTCGGTCTTTTCGCCGGCCGGGATCAGCAGGTCGCGCACGGCCTGCGCGAAGGGCCAATGCTCCAGGATGCCCCAGAAGGAGAGCGGCAGCGACAGCAGCAGGAAGATTGCGGCAGCGAGCATCAGCCGGCGGTCGCCGAGCCGGGGCACTGGCAGCCATCTCATGCCGATGAAGAAGCCGATGAAGAAGATCAGCTGCCAGGCGAAGGGGTTGAGGAACCAGCCCGTGCCGTTCCAGGGATTGCCGGAGAGATTGAAACCGGTCGCCCAGACCATCGCATAGAGCGCCGCCGCGGTCAGCAAGGGCAAGGCGGCATGGAGATGCCGCGCCAGCATCATCACCGGCACCAGTGCCAGGATGACGAGATACATCGGCAGGATGTCGAGATAGTCCGGCTGCCAGGTGAGCGTGACCAGGCCGAACAGCGCCTGCTCGGGATCGGACAGCAGCGGCGCGAACTGCCGCGCGATCTCCGCCAGGCCGAAGATGCGATCGAGCGCGGCGGCGAGCGCGATCAGTGCGAGGACGAGGCCGATCTGCGCCCAGTAGACCTGCCAGATCCGGTAGGCGATGCGCGCCGTGCCCAGCCACAACCCGCGACGCGTGAAGACGCCGCCGAAGGCCAGCGCGCTGGCGATGCCGGAGCAGAAGACGAAGAGCTCGGCGCCGGACGAGAACCCGAAGCGCGCGGGAATCCAGGCGTTCCAGCTGTTATCCGGCAGATGCGCGACGAAGATGATCAGCATGGTCAGGCCGCGAAACAGGTCGAGCCGCTCGTCGCGTGACCGCTTTGCCGGCGTCGTGGGGAGCCCTGCCATCAGAAGGCTCCCTCGTAGCTCGCGGCGTCGATACGGCAGGCGAGCAGCGTGAAGCCGCTGCGCCAGAACGCCGCTTCGGCTTCGCGCGCCAGCGTCTCGCGATCCTCGATCGTCGCGCCATGCCCGCCCATCGCGCGCGCGACCGCGGCGAAATCGGTTTCGCCGATATCGACGCCGGCGCGGGCCAGGCCGAGCTGACGCTGCTTCAGCGCGATCAGCCCGAGCGCCCGGTCGACCAGTACGACGACGATCACCGGGAGGCGGAGATCCCGTAGCGTCGCCAGCTCGCCCAGCACCATCTCAAGCCCGGCATCGCCGACGAAGCACAGCGTCGGGCGGCCCGCGCCGAGGGCGGCGCCGGTTGCCAGCGGCAGGGCGCAGCCCATGGTGCAGAGCCCGCTCGATTGCAGCAGGCGGCGCGGCCCGTCGCAGCTCCACATCTGGCTGAGCAGGATGCGATGCGCGCCGGAATCGGCCGTTGCGACCGTACCGGCCGGTGCGATCCAGCGCAGGGTCTCGAAGACGGCGTGCGGCCCCCATTCCTTGGGATCGGCGAAGGCGGCAAGGAAGGCCTCGCGCGCTGTCGTCGGTTCGCGGCCGGGCCAGGTCCGGCCGCCTGTCAGCCCGTCCGACAGGCGGGTCAGGATCGTGCCGACATCGCCTGCCAGCAGCAGGCTGGAATGATGCATGCCGTGCTGAACGGGCTCGGCGACGATGTCGATGACCGGCTTGCCGGCCGGCCAGGGGTTTCGCCAGCCCTGGCGCATCTCGATCGGATCGTAGCCGGCCAGCACGATCAGGTCGGCGGCCTCGATCAGCGGCCGGGCCAGCGCATCGGCTTTGGGCGAGAGGCCGACGGCGCCGATCACGCGCGGATCGCTGTCCGGCACCAGCCCCTTGGCCTTGTAGGTGGTGAGGAGCGCCGCGCCGGTCGCGACCAGGAAGCGATCGAGCGCTGCTCCGCCTCCGTCCTGATTGACGAGGTCGAGCCCGGCGATCACGAGCGGCCTCTGCGCGGCGGCGATCAGGGCTTGCGCAGGCCAAATATCGGCCGGAATCGCGGGAGCGGCGGGCGGAGTGACGTAGGTCGCATGCGAGGCTGTGCGGGCTTCGGCGATCGAGATCGGCAGGTCGATATGGACCGGTCCCGGCCGGCCGCTCCGGGCGAGTGCGACGGCCTTGGCGACGACGAGAGCCTCGGTGCCCGGCGCAACGCGAAAGCTGGCCTTGACCAGCGGGCGCAATACGGCCTGATGGTCGAAGACCTGATGGGTGTAGCTCTCGGCCAGGGCCTGGTCGACGCAGCCGGTCACGAAGACCAGCGGCACGCGATCCTGCTGCGCGTTGGCGACGACATTGACGGCATTGGCGACGCCGGGACCGAGCGTCGCGACCAGTACGGGCAGGGCGCCGGTCGCGTGCCAGAGCCCTTCCGCCATGAAGCCGGCGGCGTTCTCGTGCCGCGCGAGTTCGAAACGGATGCCGGCACGTTCGAGCGCATCGACCAGCGCCAGCACCTCGCCGCCGGGAATGCCGAACGCATGGGTCGCGCCTGCTGTTGCGAGCGTGGCGGCCAGGAGATCGGCGCCAGTCACGAACTCTTCCGGACGGGTTCCGTCCGGCCCCGCGGCCGCTATCCGTTCGTGGCGCATCGTCTCTCTCTCCGTTCGCCGCCGCAGCGGCCATGCCGGAGAGATCGCGCCGGGCGCTCGTTTGGTTACACGATCACGGAGACGTGAGGCTGCTGCGCCCTGCGGCAGCGGGCAATCCGGCCGGCATCGTCAAACGCCAGGCGCGCTCGACCCAGGCCGCAACGACGTCGTGACCGCCAGGATGCAGGCAGAGTTCCAGCCGTGAGGGGTTGTCGCAGCCGCTGGCGACGCGGCAGGCGAGTTCGCCCGCGTCGCTGGCGGCGAGCGTGCTTCCGGTCCAGTTGGCCGTGCAGCCGCCAGGCGCGATGATCGCGAAACTCCTGAAGACATCGCCCTGCCGGGCGCCGGAGCGCAGCGTGCGGCCGGCGAGCGGAACCGTCATGTCGCTCGTGCCGTGGACATGGATCAGCGGTGGACGCGGGCTTTCGCAGCTTGCGGGCAGCGGCTCCCAAAACGCGCCGGCGATCGGGGCGAAGGCGGCGAAGCGCCGTGGCATGCGGCAGGCGAGGGACCAGACCATCGAACCACCCTGAGAGAAGCCGCTCGCGAGGATTCGGCGGGGATCAATGGGGAAACGTGCGACGACATCGTCCAGCACCTGCCCGACGAAGGCGAATTCGTCGCGCTGCTTCGCGGGAGAGCCGGGGAAGGACCAGGAGCGGCCGGCGCCGTCGGGCGCGACCAGTGCGACCCCGAGGCGACGGGCGACGGCGGCGAAGACGGGATCGGCGATCACCTCCTCGGCCGAGCTCTGATAGCCGTGAAAATACAGGATGGCGCCGACCGGCTGCCCTGCCGCAGCCTGCGGCGGCAGCATGATGCGATAGCTGCCGCTCGCCACGCTGCAACCCCGATCGGCGGGGCAGGCGCTGCCGGGCTGAGCATGGCCCGGCTCCTGCGCATGCGCCGAAGCGACCATGCAAAACCCGGCCATCGCGCCGGCGAGCCTCAGCCTTGTTGCCATGCCTGATTTCTCCGCCGCGGGGTGTAGCTTCGAGGCTCCCGCGCGAGCGTAGCGGGGCGCCGGGTTCGCTTCACCTCGCCATCGCGGGCTTGTGAGCCAGCGCCCGCCATGCGACGGAGTTGAGCTGCGAATCCTCCTGGAAAAAGCGCAAGACGTGTCGCTGCAAGAGCTCGAAACCCTGCTCCGACCGATCTTCCTCGCGGCCCTTGCCGGCGATGCAGCGGCCTATCGCCTCTTCCTCGACACGATCAGCGTGCGGCTGCGCGGCTATCTGCGCCAGATGCTGGCGCGCGCCGGCCGGACCGAGGCGAACGAGGCGGAGGATGTGTTGCAGGAGACCTTGCTGGCGCTGCACCTCGCGCGCCACACCTACGATGCCGCGAGCCCGGTGACGGCCTGGGCCCATGCCATCGCGCGCTACAAGCTGGTCGATCATCTGCGCCGTTCCGGCCGCCATGCCGGCGCCCTGCCGCTCGAAGACGAGGCATATCAGCTCGCAGGTCCGTCGGAGACCGTTGCGGCCGAGGCAAGGCTCGATCTGGAGCGCGCGATGGCCACGCTGCCGGAGCGCACGCGCCGTTTGATCGATCAGGTCAAGCTTCAGGGCGCCAGCGTGGCCGAAGCAGCCGGCCGTGCCGGAATGACGGAGACGGCGGCGAAGGTCGCTATCCATCGCGGCCTGCAGGCGATGGCGAAATTCCTCTCGAAACGCCGGGCGGGGCCATGATGCAGCCGATGCGCATTCCAAGGTCCGTAACCTTCCGCCGGCTCCTCGCGAACTTTAAGAAGGCCGGAACATTCCCGAAGGTCGAGCCATGCAGACCGACGATCTGATCACCCTGATGAGCGCGAGCAGCCGGCCGGTCGATACCGGCTGGCTGCGCCGTGCGACCTGGCTCGGCGCCTTCGCGGCGTTTGTGGCCACGGCCGGGCTCGTCCTGCTGACGCTCGGGACCCGTCCCGATCTTGCCGGCGCCTGGACGACGCTCCCGGTCATCGCCAAGGCTCTGTTCGGCGCTAGCATTGCGGCCGTCGCGCTCACGCTGTTTCAGAGCAGCCTGCGGCCGGGGCTGAAGCCGGCGCGGCGCCTGCCGGTCGTCGCGATCCCGCTCCTGGTGGTGGCCGGCTGGGCGCTCCTGACGCTGGCGCAGGCGCCGGCCGAACAATGGGACACGCTGATCTTCGGCCGCCATTGGCAAGCCTGCCTGATCGCGGTGACCCTCTATGCCTTGCTGCCGCTCGTCGTGCTGTTCTTGCTGGCGCGCCGTGGCGCGCCGGTCGACGGCGCCCTGACGGGGGCCTGTGCCGGCCTCGCCTCGGCAGGGCTGGCTACCGTCGCCTACAGCCTGCATTGCCCGGACGACACGGCTCCCTTTCTGGCGACCTGGTACACGCTCGCGACTGCGATCGTCGCGGCGCTGGGAGCGTTGATCCTGCCGCGCTTCCTGCGCTGGTGAGGTCGTTTCTGACGGTACCGGCGCTTGTGGCTCTGCAGGCTCGCCCTCGGCCCGGCTGATCCCGGATCAACAGCCTGACGAAGACCGGGCTGCCGATCAAACTCGTCAGCACCTCCAGCGGGATCGCGAGAGCCATTGTGGACCACCCGTATGCCTCACGCGGGCGGCCAGCCAGGCGTTCAGCTCCTTGTCGCTTGCGAAGCGCGGCGTCGGCGCGAGGAAACGCTCGCACATGTTGCCCACCTGGTTCTCACCCGCGTCATCCTCACCCGCGCCGCGCTAAAGCACAGTGGCGCAGCGCAGATGACCCGGGGAGCGGAGCCTTATCGGACGCCGATCACCGGGGTTTACGGAGGCATATTGCACCCCGATTTCCTGCCCTGGGCCTACACCCCAAGGCCCGAAGCCTCGGCCGGAGGACGACGCTTACAAGCCTGCGGTCAAGGGCCATAAACTCGCCCTTAACCTCGATCGGTCATTTCGTCTGATTAGTAGTAGTGGCTTCGCGCGGGCGGTACCTGCTGCGGCGCGAGGGTGGCAAACCATGCGGCTGATCGTCGGTTCAATCATCGTCTTCGTCTGCGTCTTCGGCAGCTACGCGGCTATGGGTGGCCATCTCGAGGTCCTCTGGCAGCCGTTCGAGTTTGTCATCATCCTCGGTGCAGCGATCGGTGCCTTCATCATCGGCAACCCCGGGCCGGTGCTCAAGGCCGTGCCCTCCATGCTCGGCACCATCGTGAAAGGCCCCAAGTACAAGCAGGAAGCTTATGTCGAACTGCTGGGGATGCAGTTTTCGCTTTATAAGCTCGTGAAACAGAAGGGCATGCTCGCGGTCGAGCAGCACATCGAGAATCCGATCGAGTCGACGCTGTTCAACGCGTTCCCGACTTTCGCGGCGAACCATCATGCGGTCGAGTTCGTCTGCGACTACATGCGCATGCTGACGCTCGGCGCCAACAACGTCCACGAGATCAGCGATCTCATGGACGAGGAGCTGGAGACGCACCACCAGGAGCAGGAGCGTATCGTTTCGGCCATGCAGTCGATCGCGGACGGAACACCGGCGCTCGGCATCGTTGCCGCCGTGCTCGGCGTGATCAAGACGATGGGGGCGATCAAGGAGCCGCCGGAGGTGCTGGGACATCTGATCGGTGGCGCGCTCGTCGGCACCTTCTTCGGCGTCTTCGTCGCCTACGGCTTCTTCGCGCCGATGGCGGCGTCGCTCAAGAGCACCTTCGAGGCGGAAGCCAAGTACTTCCTTTCGCTCAAGGCGGGTCTCCTCGCCCATATCAGCGGCCAGCCGCCGGTGATGGCGGTCGAATTTGCCCGCAAGGCCCTGATGAGCGACGTCCGCCCGACCTTCGCCGAAGTGGAAGCGGCAACCGCCGCTCTGCCCGCCAGCGTCTGACCCGATCTCCAGCAGGAACGCGATGGCCAAGTCGACCCAGCCGATTATCATCAAGAAGGTCAAGAAGGCCGCTCATGCCCACCACGGCGGAGCCTGGAAGATCGCCTATGCGGACTTCGTGACCGCCATGATGGCGTTCTTTCTGCTGATGTGGCTGATCAGCATGACGACGCAGGAGCAGAAGGACGGCCTGGCGGAGTACTTCGCGCCGACGTCTGCTCTGAGCCCCGGCACGAGTGGCGCTGGCGGCGTCCTGATGGGCACCGCCCTGGACAAGGCTGGCAACAAGACGTCGGCGCCCCGCGACGCGGCGAGGGACACGGCCGGGCAGGATGGCAAGGCGCGACCGACCAACTCGGGCGGCGCCAGCGACCGCGAGGCCAGCCGTCGGGCCGCCAGCATGCAGGTCAATTACAGCGCCATAGCCAGCCTCCGGCAGGCGCTCCAGAACATGCCCGAAATTGCCGATCTGTCGCGCAACATCGTGATCGAGCAGACCAAGGATGGGTTGAACGTGTCCCTCGTGGACGATAACGGCCGCTCCATGTTCCCCGAGGGTTCGGTCCAGCCCTATGAGCGCACCCGTCTCGTGCTGGAGGCGATAGCGCCCACCATACGTCGGCTGCCCAACCAACTGTCTGTCAGCGGCCACACGGCCGCCGCACGCCCGGGCTCGGTGCAGGCCGTCGATTCCTGGGGCCTTACCGCCGGGCGCGCGCTCGCCGTGCGCGAGATCCTGTCGGGTGCCGGGCTCCCCAACGACCGCTTCACGTCCGTGGTGGGACGCGCCGACACCGAGCCGCTCTTCCTCGACAATCCCTACATCCCGCCGAACCGACGGGTGACGATCACGCTGCTCAATGCGGAGCCGCCGCTGCCCCCGGGCGCCTTTCCCTGACGACAAGGCGCCTCGGATGAGAGCGGCCAAACGTGAAACGCGTACGGAACGCCGCTGACCACGATGAAAAGCATAGAGGTCGCCACGCTGAGAAAAAGCGGCGCCGGCGGCCATCTGGGCGGCGACAGTCTGGCCGCGAGGGCTATTGCGATCGCGGCATTCGGCGTGCGCATCAATGCCGAAATCGCTCTCCAACTGGCAACGGAAGAGACGCCGACTCAATATCGCGTCCGATGTTGATCCCGCCTGAGCCATCCTGTGTCGAGCCGCCGGGGAGCGGACATTCGGACTGTCCGCAATGGGCTAGACCTCGCCTCGGGCTCTAGGTTCTTGGATGACCTGAAGACCGCCTGGCGAGTCCGCTTTTCGCCGGATTGTCGGTCTTGAACATCCAGACCTGCGGCGACATCGAACTCTTCCTTTTCAAAAGGCGCCGAGCCAGCGGCGATCCAGAGTTGGAAATCGCGCCGTTTTTTGCTGTTCCGTGGCATCACCCCTCTGGGAAAGGCGGGGGTGCGTCGCAAAAATACGATTCGAGCCCATCCGGACGACAATCTCGCTGCACATCGCAAGTTCGACACGCAAAGAGCGGTGATGGGGCAACTATTGGGGCAAGAGTCGAAACTCGCGAAAATATCTATTTTCTTCAGATATTTAATGGAGTTTCATGGCGGACAGGGCGGGATTCGAACCCGCGATACGGTTTCCCGTATACACACTTTCCAGGCGTGCGCCTTCAACCACTCGGCCACCTGTCCGGCGCGCTGCTTATGACTGCCGGCCCACGATCTTTCAAGGGCCGAGATGCAGTGTTTTGCACAATCCCGGTAAATCGCACGCAATCGGTTGCGATCTGCGGCCGGCAAGGTCACATCTGGTCGCCGGAAGGGTTGCGCCGGCCGGGAGGTTCGCGGCGTAGCCCGGTGGATCGCGGCGGGAGCAGGTGGTGCGGTTTCTTCTCCGGTTGATCGGTTATCTGTCCGTCGCGGCCGGCTTCGTCGCGCTCGTGATCGACGGCGCCCGATCGATCGCCAATGCCGGATTGCGCTTCACGCCGCTCAGCGAGGTGCTGACCGCCGTCATCCATGAGCGCTATCAATCGATCCAGCCGGCGATCGAGCGCAATCTCCATCCCTGGCTCTGGGACCCGCTGCTGCTGACGCTGCTGCGCGCTCCGGTGGCCGCCGCAGCACTCCTGCTCGGCTTCGCGTTGCTCTGGCTCGGCCGCCACCCGCGGGAGGTCATCGGCATCGTCACGCGTCGGTGATGGCCCGCTTGCGTTCCCGCCCCTGTCCGAACCGGCCCGGGGCGCTTACATAGGCGTCGAGCTCGAACGAAACGGAGCCAATGATGTTCTCCTTGCGCAAGAAGACCGAGATTCCGACCGCCGCCGAGGCGCTGCCCGGCCGTGCCACGGCGATTCCCACCGCCGAAACCCATTTCGTCAACGGCCGCCCGCTGGCCGGACCTTATCCGGAAGCGTTCCGCAAGGCCGTCTTCGGCCTCGGCTGCTTCTGGGGTGCCGAACGCAAGTTCTGGCAGAGCGGCGAGGGCATCTGGGTGACCGCGGTGGGCTATGCCGGCGGTTCCACGCCCAATCCGACCTATGAAGAGGCTTGCAGCGGCCTCACCGGCCATACCGAGGTCGTCCTCGTGGTCTTTGATCCCGCGAAGATCGCCTATGAGGACCTGCTGAGGATCTTCTGGGAGAACCACGACCCGACCCAGGGCATGCGCCAGGGCGGCGATATCGGCACGCAGTATCGCTCGGCGATCTACACCTACGATGCCGGGCAGCAGGAAGCGGCCGAACGCTCGCGCGCTGAATACGGCAAGGCGCTGGCCGCCGGCGGCTACGGTCCGATCACGACCGAGATCCGCGAGGCGCCGACGCTCTACTTCGCCGAGGACTATCACCAGCAGTATCTGGCGAAGAACCCGGGCGGCTATTGCGGCCTGGGCGGCACCGGCGTCGCCTGCCAGATCGGCCTCGGCGTCGAGGCCTGATGCAAAGGGGAGGCATGGCCTCCCCTTCTTTCGGTCTGTTGAGTTCCCTGTATGTTCTTGCGTTGCCGTCAAAGCTTCGCTAGCCTTCCCATGGGGCAGGGGAGCGGGGCCGAAATGGTGGCGCGGGTCGCGACGGTGGCGTTCGAGGGCATCGAGGCGCGCGCCGTCGACGTTCAGGTCCAGATCGCGCCGGGCGGCGTCGCCTTCGTGCTGGTCGGCCTCCCCGACAAGGCCGTGGCCGAAAGCCGCGAGCGGGTCCGCGCCGCGCTCCTCGCTTCAGGGCTCGCGCTGCCCGCCAAGCGCGTCACCGTCAATCTCGCCCCGGCCGACCTGCCCAAGGAGGGCAGCCATTACGACCTGCCGATCGCGCTCGCCGTGATGGCTGCGATCGGGGCGATCCCGGCCGACGCCCTCGCAGGCTATGCGGTTCTTGGGGAGCTTGCGCTCGACGGCTCGATCGCGCCGGTGGCGGGCGTCCTGCCGGCGGCGATCGCGGCCTATGCGAGGGGGCAAGGCCTGATCTGCCCGGCGGCGTCTGGCTCGGAAGCGGCCTGGGCCGCGGCCGATATCGACATTCTGGCGCCGCGTTCGCTGATCCAGCTCGCCAACCATTTCAAGGGTACGCAGGTGATGGCCCGGCCCGAGCCGGCCGTAGCGCGCCAGGCTGGCCCCTTGCCGGATCTGGCTGACGTCAAGGGCCAGGAAAGTGCCCGGCGCGTGCTCGAGATCGCAGCGGCGGGCGGGCACAATCTCCTTCCGTTGTTGACAATGGACCCCGTGCGAGGCCCGCGTAGGCCCATCGCCTGTCTCATTTAGACACCGTAGGGATGAGACAGGGAGGGGTCAGAAGTCGTCGTTGTCGCCTTCCGCCTCCCTCTCGGCCTGCTCGATCTGGGCCGGCGTCATCACCTCCCTGAGTTGGTTGAACAGGTCCGGGAGCTTCCGGCCGAAGTGAATGGCGAAGGCCATGGCCGCCAACTCGGTGTTGCTGGAGAGCTTGTTCCCGAACTCGTCGGCCAGCCGGTTTGCGTACCTGCGGGACTGCTCGTCCTTGAACGTCTCGGCATCAAAGTCCGGCTGGGGCTCCATCCCCTCGGCATGCCTCCTCGCCGCCCGCCACGTGTCGAAGCACTGAGCGAGGTTGCCGAGGGTCTTCTTCGCGGTCCTCATGCGGGCCACTTGGGCCTTGCTGACGCCAGCCTTCGCGGCGATGAAGCTGAGGGAGTAGTCGCCCAGCGCCTCCATCTTCCACGCATGGTTCTGCTTGTCCGACGTCGTCATGGGAAGCCGGACGTGGGAGTTGCGCTCGCCGGCCTCCGCCAAGGCGTCATCTACGGTGCCCTCGAAGAACTCGACGGGGACCTCCTCGGTCCATTTCGCTCCCTCGTAGGCGGCCATGCGGTGGTGTCCGTCGAGAAGGTAGACCTTGTCCCCGGCCTCCCAGACCACAACCGGCGTCAATGCCCCGTGCGTCCGCACCGCCCTCGTCAGCAAGGAGATGTTGTGCTCGTTGACCTCGCGGGGCTGGAACAACTCCTCAAGGATCGTGATGGAGCCCGCTGGGAGGCTCTTGGGGCGCTCAGGGACCGCTGACGGCCGAGCAAGGGCCCGCAGTGCTCCCATGGCTTCGGCGGCCTTGGTGCGGTGGAAGGTGGTGCTCATGCAAGGTCCGTCAGTGCCTTGTGGAAGTCGGCCTTTTCCTGCCGCTTCGTCTCGATGTCCGCGAGGTGGAGCTTCGCCAGATGGAGGCCGACCACTCCCAACGTCTCCACCAGCCAGCCGGCGATGATGTCCGCCGCGCCCGGCGTGAAGTCGCGGTAGGAGCGCTTCGTGCGGCCCGTCTGGTGGTCGTACCACTCGCCCACGTTGACCTCGCCGAGGCGCATCACGCGTCGAGCAATCTGCCGCCTGAACGCCCCATCAGAGCGGAACCTTCGGGGCTCAAGGTCCAAGAGCATGTACATGGCCAGCACGGTCTCCACGACCACGCGCGGCTCGATTTCGGCCGCGAGCTTGACTATGGCGTTGGCCGCCGTCCGCTCGTTTCGGCTACCCGGCATGCCCCTGTTGGCCTCCGCAACGATGCCTTTGGCATGGGCCACCACGGCCTGCCAGCGGTCATCGCAAGCGGTCCATGTAGGGTTGCCCGCGTTCTTCTCAATCCTCGCCCTGACGAGGTCCGTGTAGGGCTTCAGGACTTCCTTGGTGATGCCCACCTGCCCGACGTCGCCGTGACGCCTCCAGCGGCTCTTGTGGGTCGTACAAAAGTGCCCGTAGCGGGTGGCTGGTTTGCCGCACCCCGGAGCACGGCATAGGCCGGCCATTCGATGTCCCGATTAGTTGCGTCCATCCCCCGACGGACAGGAGCGGAAATAAAACTGGAAGCGGGTGGCTGCAAGCGATGGTGGGCCGGTCCAAGCGCCTGTGAAGGCTGGGGTGGGGCACGGGGGAAGTCCACGCTCGCCGCTATGCGAATGCCCTCTCAGATTTTCTCCCCGAAAGCGCCGGGAAGGGAAGGCGGGGAGCGCCACGTGAAAGCCCCCCGCCGGCATGTCAGATCATGCGCTTGATCTCAGTGTAAGCTCCGGTCGTCTTGAGCTTGATCGTGACATCGGCCCTGCCGCGGTTGCGGAAGAACCAGCCATGGGCGCCGTCACCCTCCGCCGTTAGGACGCCCTCGTCGCTGGGGACACCTCGGCCCTGCTTGTAGCTCTTCTCCTTGCCGCCCCCGGTGGGCGTGCCGTGCATGTCGTAGTTCACGGTTCCGTTGTCGGTCGTCCAGTTGAAGTTCACCTTCGCCCCGGCCTTCATCGTGAGCTTGTACTCGACGCCTTCGTTGGGCTTGAGCGTGATGACCGTCTCGTCACTGCGGCTGGCCACTTGGGCATGGGCGGGCGCCACGAGGAGATTGGCTAGGATGGTCGTGAGTAGGCTGGATTGCTTGTCGGGTGCAGGGGTAGCCGGCACGGCTCCCGCGGGGCCTGATGGAGCCTGATTATCGCGTGCGCGGTCGGCTTCGGCCTCCAGCGCCAGCTGGGTCTTGATCTCACCCATGTCGGTTAGCTGAAGGGCGCGTCCGATGCCCGTGGGGTCGATGGCGTATTCGGCCGGGAGGACGATGGTGACGAGGATCGCGAGCGCCGCGACGAAGGCGATGGCGGTGGAGCGCAGGAGCTGCTTGGTGGTCGGCAGCTCGGCGCGGGTCGGAATGTCGGTGTTGTACATGAGATGAGGTCCTTGACGGTCAGGAGACAAAGAAGCCGGTGAGCTGGTAGCCGACGAGGACGAAGCCTGCCGTGAGCATCCAGACGTTGGCGGTGTAGGCATGGCGCCAGAAGCCGACAGTGCGGCGCCAGTAGCCCATGGCGATCAGGATCATCGCGAGCGCCGTCAGCTGTCCGAGTTCCACGCCGACGTTGAAGGCGAGCAGGTTCGGGACAAGGCCGTCCGGCGAGATGTTGTATTCGAGGATCTTGGTGGACAGCCCGAAGCCATGGAACAGGCCGAAGATCAGCGTGGCGGCCTTGGTGTTGGGTTGGAAGCCGAACCACCGCTGATAGGCGCCCATGTTGTCGAGCGCCTTGTAGACGACCGACAGGCCGATGATCGCGTCGATGATGTAGCTGTTGATGCCGATGTTGAAGTAGACCCCGAGCAGCATCGTGGTCGAATGCCCGAGCGCGAAGAGGCTGACGTAGATCGCGATGTGGTTCAGCCGATAGAGGAAGAAGATCACCCCGAACAGGAACAGGATGTGGTCATAGCCGGTGACCATGTGCTTTGCGCCCAGATAGGTGAAGGGGAGCAGATGGATGCCGGTGATCTCCTTGATGTAGCCCTTGTCGCCTTCAGCGACTGCATGGGCGAGGGCGGCGTTGAGGCTGATCAGCCCCAGCATCGCGACGAGTAGGAGCACGAGCAGCGCACGCAGCTTGCGGCGCCCCTCGATCGAGGATCGTTTCATGTAGGTTCCAAGAGTTCGTCGTGGAGGGACGCCGCGAGTTGCGGCGCACGTCAGGCGACGAGCGGTCTCGGTGGGCGGTCTAGGCCATGCTGGCGATCATGTGCGGCCCCTTCTTGAAGGGCCGGCAGGGAGACCCGAACGGGAACACGATGGCCGAAGCCGGGGACGGGGATGATCGTCACCACGTCGTGGATGTGGTCTGTCGAGTTATGGCCGTGCAGGTGACCGGGGAGGCGCTCCGCTTCCTCGCCGTCGAAGTGGGTGTGCCCGTGCTCGGCTGCCTCGACTGCTAGGGCGGCGTGGCGTTCGGCTTCGGCCTGCGCGAGGGCGACGGGGTTGTGGCTGGTCGTGACATGCAATGCAGACAGCAGCATCCCCGCCGCCGCCGCGATGGCGACGACGAGCTTCAGCAAACGGCCTGTGCTGCCACGCGTCATTCCAACCAATCTCCGACCCTGTCCTTAACGAGGCGTTGACGCTGATGTCCACCCAGCGCGGCTTCCCTTATCCCCCCGAGGGGGATAGAAGCAAGAGATGTCAGAGCCGCACCAGCACGCCACCCATCCCGCCATCGTGAAGCGCCTAAGGCGAGCTGGAGGGCACCTCTCCAAGGTCGTCCAGATGATCGAAGAGGGCCGTCCCTGCCTCGACATCGCGACCCAGCTCCAGGCGGTCGAGAGCGCCATCGCGCAGGCCAAGCGGACGCTGGTGCAGGACCATCTCGACCATTGCCTCGACGAAGCCGTGGGCGAGCTACCGGCCGAGAAGCGGCGGCCCATCGACGAGTTCAAGCAGATCACCAAGTTCCTCTGAGGTCGGCATGTTCAAGGTTCTCGCTCATCGTACCTACGGGCGGCTCTTCTCGGCCCAGATCATCGCGCTGATAGGCACTGGCCTCTTGACGGTCGCGCTCGGCTTGCTTGCCTTCGACATCGCGGGCGACAAGGCAGGAGCTGTGCTCGGCACCGCGCTGGCCATCAAGATGATCGCCTACGTCACGGTGGCGCCGGTGGTTGGCGCATTCTCCGCCCAACTTCCACGGCGGGCGTTCCTGATCTCGATGGACTTGGTCAGGGCGGCCATCGCCCTATCGCTGCCCTTCATCACCGAGGTCTGGCAGGTCTACATCGCCGTGTTTTTGCTGCAGTCGGCATCGGCTGCCTTCACCCCAACCTTTCAGGCGACCATCCCCGACGTGTTGCCCAAGGAGGAGGACTACACCAACGCCCTGTCGCTCTCGCGGCTGGCCTATGACCTCGAAAGCATCGTCAGCCCGATGCTGGCCGCTGCGCTGCTCACCGTGATCAACTTCCACTGGCTCTTCGCCGGGACGGTGGTGGGCTTCGTGATCTCGGCGGCGCTGGTCCTTTCGGTCGTCCTTCCCGTGTCCCCGGCGAAGCCCCGCGAAGGCGGCATCTATGACAAGACTACACGCGGCTCGCGCATCTACCTCGCAACGCCACGGCTACGGGGACTGCTGGCGTTGAACATGGCGGTGGCGATGGGCGGGGCCTTGGTCATCGTGAACACGGTTGTCATTGTGAAGGGGCGCCTCGGCTTCGACGACAAGGCGGTGGCCCTTGCGCTTGCTTGCTTCGGCGGCGGGTCCATGTTGTCCGCCCTGACCCTTCCGCGGGTGTTGGAGCGCGTTGCCGACCGTGCAGTCATGCTAGCCGCAGCGACCTTCCTCGCCGCAGTTCTCGTGACCTTCGCGGCCGTCTTGTACATCAACGGCTGGGCCTTCGCGCCCGCCGCTACCGCATCAGGCTGGGCCGTCCTGCTACTGACGTGGGGACTGCTTGGCGTTGGCTATTCGGCCACCCAGACGCCTTCGGGCCGGCTGCTCAGGCGCTCGGCGCACGCGGAGGATCGACCTGCCGTGTTCGCCGCCCAGTTCGCTCTTTCGCACGCCTGTTGGCTCATCACCTACCCACTCGCCGGGTGGCTAGGCGCGTCGTTGCCCTTGGCGGCGCTGGGCGGCCTGTTCGGGCTGGCGACCGCCGCTGCCACCATCGCGGCTGCGTGGCTCTGGCCAGCAGGCACGGCCGAAGCATTGGAGCACAGTCATCCCGACCTTCCGGCCAACCACCCGCATCTCAAGGATCACGGTGCTCGCCACTCACACCCCGTCGTCATCGACGATCTACACACACGCTGGCCGGCGCAGGCGATCTAGACGCCCCCCGGAGATCGAAGGACACCAACGTCCAGCCGCGATTAAGCGTGGCGTGTCGGTAACGCGGGCTCTTCGTCAGTCGGCTCCGGCCACGCGAACATGATGTCCGTGCTCCCGCCCTGCCGCCACTCGAACTCCAGACGGCCGGACACATAGTTCACGACCACCTTGGAGAAGACCTGTCGCATCAGGGCGTTGGCCAACTCGTGTGGGACCGGCTCGGCTTCGAGGGCACGCAACAGGTCGTCGATCCGGGATTGAAGTGACGGGCCCGACACGGTCCCATGCAGCGCCCACAGGTCTTGTTCCTCGCTGCGGAGTTGTGCAAGCAGACCTTCGTACTCGGCCAAGCGGGTGCGGATCGCTGGGGAAGGTCTCTCCGCAAGTTCGGTCACCAACGTCTCGACTTGATCGGAGACGACGGACGCCTGGAGTTCGACATCCTTGATGCGGTCATCTACCGAAGCGTCTCCGCTGGGAGCCGTGGCCATCATCCAGCCGGCGTTGCGGATCAGGGCGTCCTCCGCCTCATCGAGCTTCACGGCGCGGTACCGGCAACCGGCTCCGGCCTTGGCCCGCGTACACACAAGGTAGGGCCTACCGCCCCTTCCAGTCGCGCCCTTGGACACCCTCGTCATGGTACCGCTACAGAGAGGGCAGCGGGCGAGCCCCCCGAAGATGTTGGCAACCACGCCGGCCCTGATGGAAGGCGCCCGCTTGTCCATCCGCTGGGCTTGGACCCGCTGGAACAGGGCCTCCTCGACGATGGGAGGGTAGTAGCCCAACACCGGCTCGTGTGCCTTCCGCAGCCGCTTGCCCTCCTCGTAGATCAGTTCATGGGGCACTAGCGTCCCTATCACAGCGGGGTTGGCCAGCAGCTTCTTGACGTAGGACCGATGCCAATGGGCGGCGGTGCCGAAGCAGGGCACGCCCTCGGTGTTGAGCGTCTCGGCGATGCGGTGTTGCCCGGTTCCTGTCGCGGTCATCTGATAGATGCGGACGACCACCGCCGCCTTCTGCTCGTCCACGACGAAGCTCGCCGGCTTGCCCTCCAGCCGGAGCCAAGCGGGCACTCTGGAGGTCATCGCCTTCGTGGAAGCTGAGCGTCGCTTGGCGTCCCAGACGGCCTTAAGACGGCGCGACTTGGTCTCACTCTCCTCGTTGGCCCGGATCATCACCATGAGGCTCTCGAAGATGCGGTAGGGGTTGTCCCGAAGCGCCTCCCGGCTCCACGTCCGGTTGTCCTGCAAGGTGACGATGGTGACGCCGGCGTTGATGATCTGCTGGAAGACGGGCATGGCGTCCCAAGGGCTCGCCCGGCTGACACGATCAAGGCTCTCGACAAGAAGGTAGGAGCCGTCTTCAACGTGGCCGTCGTCGATGGCCCGCAGGAACCGCCCCAAGGCTCCCTGACGGACGTTCTTCGCTCGATAGGCGCTGACCCCTTCGTCGGTCATTCGGAGCTTGGTGTCGAGCGTGAGGCCGTGCTGGAAGGCGTATCGTTCGGCCATCTCCATCTGGCGGCGGAAGCTGTCGCCCTTGGCCTGTTCGGGAGTGGAGAAGCGCAGGTAGGAGTAGGCGATTGTCATGGTGTCCTCGGTCGTCCGCAGGTAGCATGTGGGTCCACCGTGTACAACATGCTGATGAACGGGCCGCCCGGTGCCGGAAAGTCGATGCTGGCGAGCCGTCTGCCCTCGATCCTGCCGCCGCTCTCGCCGCGCGAGCTGCTCGAGGTCTCGATGGTTCTGTCCGTCGCCGGAAAGCTGGCCGAAGGCGCCCTGACCGACCGACGGCCCTTCCGCGCGCCGCATCACTCGGCCTCGATGGCGGCGCTCGTCGGCGGCGGCCTGCAAGCCCGGCCGGGCGAGGTCTCGCTTGCGCATCACGGCGTGCTTTTCCTCGACGAGTTGCCGGAATTCCAGCCGCAGGCGCTCGACGCCCTGCGCCAGCCGATGGAGACCGGCGACGTCCTGATCTCCCGCGCCAATCACCGCGCCGTCTATCCCGCGCGCTTCCAGCTCGTCGCTGCGATGAACCCCTGCCGCTGCGGCCGGGCGACCGAACCCGGCTTCGCCTGCCGCCGCCAGCCGAACGAGCGCTGCATGGCGCAATACCAGGCGCGCGTCTCCGGCCCGCTGCTTGACCGGATCGACATCACGATCGACGTGCCCGCCGTGACGGCGGCGGACCTGATTCGCCCGGCCGCGGGAGAGAGCTCGGCGACGGTCGCCGCTCGCGTCGCGGCGGCCCGCCGCATCCAGGCATCCCGCTTCGAGAGCCTCGGCCTCGGTCACGTCATGACCAATGCCGCCTGTCCGGTGTCGGTGGTCGAGGAGGTCGCGCGGCCGGACAATGCGGGGCTTGCGCTCCTGCGCGACGCGGCGGAAGCTCTGCGGTTGACGGCGCGCGCCTATCATCGCGTGCTCAAGGTTGCCCGCACGCTCGCCGATCTCGACGGAGAGGCGCAGGTCGGCCGGCGCCATCTCGCGGAAGCCCTCTCTTATCGGGCGCGGGGGGAGGAACTCGTCCAGGCCGCCTGAGGCCGAGGGTTAATGGACCCTCCTCTCGAAACGGTCGAATTCGCGGCTTTCGCCGGCCGCTTTTTCAAGGTGGTCTGCGTAGATCGAAGGGCATGGCTTCTTCGATCTGGTCATGGTTCGCCTTCGCGGCGCTGCTTCTCCCGGCAGGGGGTGTCGTCCTGTGGCTGCTGCACCAACGCAGCGGCCTGCGTGGCCAGGTGGCCGCGCTCGCGCACGATGTCGAGACGCTCAATGACCGGCTCTGGAATCTCGCGGACAGCGAGGAGCGTTACCGGAGCCTGATCGAGGCCCAGGGCGACCTGATCGTTCGGCGCGACGGCATCCGGATCGTCTATGCCAACAGGGCCTATGCGGCCTTGTTCGGCGCCGGGGAGCAGGATCTCGTCGGCAGCGAGATGCTGCTGCCGCAACTCGCCAGTCGTCCGATCATCCTGCTCGAGGGTGGCGCCCGCAGCTTCGACGAATGCCTCGCCACCTATGAGGGTGAACGCTGGATCTCCTGGATCGAGACCGCGGTGCCGGGCCCTGGCGGGCGCACGCTGATCCAGCGCGTCGGCCGCGACATCTCGGCACGCATCGCCAGCGAGGATGCGTTGGTCGAGGCGCGGGCGCGGGCCGAGGCCGCAAACGAGGCGAAGTCGCGCTTCCTGGCGACCGTCAGCCACGAGTTCCGCACGCCGCTCAACGGCATCCTCGGCATGGCCGACCTCCTGACCGATACCGGTCCCGATGCCGAGCAGGCGACCTATGTCGCGGCCTTGCGCACCTCCGGCGAGGCGCTTCTGGCGCTGGTCGACGACATCCTCGACTTCGCCAAGGTCGAGGCCGGCAAGCTGGAGCTGGTCGCGGAACCCTTCGATCCGGTCCAGCTCGTCGAAACCGTCGCGGAACTGATGGCGCCGCGTGCGCAGGCCAAAGGCATCGAGCTTGCGGCCCATATCGCGCCCGACCTGCCGGCGAGGCTGGTCGGCGACCGCGACCGGCTGCGCCAGATCCTGCTGAATCTCGTCGGCAACGCGGTGAAGTTCACGGAAGCCGGCGGTGTCGGCCTGAGCCTTGCCCGGACCGGGGAACGCCTCGAGATCGCCGTCGCCGATACCGGGCCGGGCATCCCCGCCGACCGGCTCGACATGATCTTCGGCGAATTCGAACAGCTGGATCATGGTGCAGCCGCAGGTCAGACCGGCACCGGTCTCGGCCTCGCGATCGTGCGCCGTCTCGCCCGCCTGATGGGTGGCGAGGTCCAGGTCGAAAGCCGGCTCGGCGAGGGCGCGACCTTTCGCGTCACGCTGCCGCTCGCGGCGTCGGCTGATGCGCCGGATGCGCGGATTCCGCATTGGCCGGGGCACCATATCCTGCTCGTTTCGCCGGCGCCTTTCGCCGTGCGCTTTCTGGCCGAAACGATCCGGACGACCGGCGCAGCCGTCTCGATCGCCGGCACGATCGAGGCCGCGCGGGCAAAGCTCGGCGGGGGGCTCCCGGTCACGGCGGTGCTGATCGACCATGCGCTCGGCGATGCGCCGGCAAAGGAGTTGGCGGCGGCCGCTGCGTCGGTCGGCATTCGCGATTGCCTTATCCTGCTGTCGCCTCATGCCCGCCGGCAGTTCGGATCGCCGCAGGCAGCCGGGTTCTCCGGCTTCCTGATCAAGCCGGTGCGCACGCGCTCGCTCTACGAGCGACTGGGCAACGGCCTTCAGCCCGGGCCGTCGGCTGCGGGTGAGCCGGCTGCGCTGACCGCGACGCTGATGCGCCAGCCCGGAGCCGGCCTGACGGTGCTGGTTGCGGAAGACAACGAGATCAATGCCCTGCTCGCGACGCGCACATTGGAGCGCTTCGGCTGCACGGCGATATGGGCGCGCGATGGGCGCGAGGCCCTGAAGCGGGTCGAAGCCAGCTTTGCCGGCACCGAGCCGCCCTTGGCGCTCGCCCTGCTCGATGTTCGCATGCCCAGGATGACAGGACTCGATTGTGCCCGTGCCGTGCGCGCGCTGGAGCGACGGTTCGGCCGTGCCGCCACGCTGCGGCTGGTGGCTGTCACGGCCAATGTCTCCGCCACGGACCGGGCTGCCGCCTTCGCCGCCGGGATGGATGATTGCCTGGCGAAACCTTTGGAGCGCGAGGCTCTGTTGCGGTGGCTGGAGCGCCTGTCGCAAGCGCCTGCCGGCAGTCTGACGGCTTGACGGCCGTCATCGCTCCGACGCAGTTTCGTCGCGAAGTTGTAAGATCATCGGAGCAAGCCTACCTCATGCCGGTAGCGGCAGGAGATGAGAGAAGCGATGGCATTGCACGTTTCTGGAAGCAAGAACGCGCTGCCCGGTCGGTTTTCAGCCGGCAATCCGTTCTCGCGCTTCGCCCCGTTGATATTGATGAAGGGTGGAGCCATGCGCCGGTCGGGCGCCGAAATCGACGAAACGCCGCTATCGGGCACGCTTGGGCGGCTCGGCTCGCTTGAGGTGCGGCTGGCTCGCGGTCCGCGCGAGATCTGGCGGGCGCAGCGCCTGCGCTATCGCGTCTTCTACCAGGAAATGTCGGCCAAGCCCGATGTGATCTCGCGCATGTTCCGTCGCGATGCCGATCGTTTCGACAAGGCCTGCGACCATCTCCTCGTTATCGATCATGCCGCGCGTGGCCGCTTCGGCGGGATCAAGCCCAAGGTCGTCGGCACCTACCGCCTGATGCGCCAGAGCGCGGCCGAGCGCCTCGGCGGCTTCTATACCCAGGGCGAGTTCGATCTCGCACCGATGCTGGCGCTCCACCCCGGAAGCCGTTTCCTAGAGCTCGGCCGTTCCTGCGTGCTGAAGCCCTATCGTACCAAGCGGACGGTCGAACTGCTCTGGTCGGGCATCTGGGCCTATCTGCAGCATCATCGCATCGACGCGATGTTCGGCTGCGCCTCCTTCGACGGCACCGATCCCGATGCCCTGGCGCTGCCCTTGAGCTTCCTGCATCACCACGCCCGTTCGGAAGGCGATTGGGCCGCGACCGCGCATGCCGAGCACTTCGTCGGCATGGACCGCCTGCCGCCGGAGATGGTCGACGCCAAGCTCGCGCTCAAGCAGTTGCCGCCTTTGATCAAGGGGTATCTGCGGCTCGGTGCCCGCTTCGGCACCGGTGCTGTCATCGACCGCCAGTTCGGCACCACCGACGTGCTCGTCGTGCTGCCGGTCTCGGCGATCGACAAGCGCTATGCCGATTATTACGGCGGCGAAGGCCCGCGCCACGCCGCCTGACTATTCGCCGGCTGCGGCCAGGGCGCGCAGCGCCTCGCGATAGGTCGGGTAGCGGAAGGCATAGCCGAATTCCCGCTTCACCAGCGCGTTCGAGACGCGCTTGCTCTCGCCATAGAAGCTCGCCGCCATCGGCGAGAGCTTTGCCTGCTCGAACGCGACCTCCGGCGGCGGCGCAAGGCCGGTCAACTCGGCTGCGAAGGTGATCACGTCCTGCGGCGGGCCGGGCTCGTCGTCCGTGACATTGTAGATCGCGCCCTGGCGCGGCTGCGCCAGCGAGGCCATCAGCACCCCGGCGATATCGTCGACATGGATGCGGTTGAAGACCTGGCCCGGCTTGATCAGCCGGTTCGCCGTGCCGTTGCGCAGCTTGGTGATGGCGTTGCGGCCGGGGCCGTAGATGCCTGACAGACGGAAGATCTGCACGGGCTTGCCGCTGTCGCTGCCGAGCTGAAGCCAGGCCTCCTCGATCTCGACGCGCTGGCGTGTGCGGGCATTGGTTGGTGCCGGCGGCGTAGCCTCGTCGATCCAGGCGCCGCCCTGATCGCCATAGACGCCGATCGTCGAGAGATAGCCGATCCAGCGCAGGTTCGGGGCGGCCATGAGCGCCGCGCGCAAGGGCCCGAGCGCCGGGTCGCCATCCTCCGCCGGCTGCACCGAGACCAGCACGGCATCGGCCTCCGCCACCGCCTTGGCGAGCGCCGACGAGACCGCGAAGCCGCCGAAGACCAGTGTCCGGATGCCGTCGCGGCTGAGCTCCGCGGCCTTCTCGGCCGAACGGACGGTGCCCGTCACTTCCCAGCCTCGCACTAGGGCGGCGCGCGCGAAGAAGCCGGCGGAATAGCCGAGGCCGAGGATCAGGATGTTCATGCGGCATCTTCCGTCTGGGGCGTGAGCGCATGCCATTCGGCACGCACCTGCGGGTCGGTTTCATCGGCGAGTCGCACAAGGGCGAGTTGGCCGGCGCGTTCGGCATCGAGACGCCCCAGCGCCCAGACCGCCATCGCACGGACCAGCGGCGAGGGGTCGGCGAGATGGGGCAGGGCGCTGTCGATGAGCTCCGGCCGGCCGCTATTGCCGATCGCGATCAGCACGTTGCGCAGGAAGCGGTCGCGGCCGGTGCGCTTCACCGGCGTGCCCGCGAAGAGCGTGCGGAAGGCGGGATCGTCGAGCCGGGCGAGCGCGGCGAGGTCAAGCCCGTCGAGTTCGTCCTTGAGCGCGAGCCGGGTTTCCTGCGCGGCTGCGGCGAACTTGTTCCAGGGGCAGACGGCGAGGCAATCGTCGCAGCCGAAGACGCGGTTGCCGATGCCCGGACGCAAGGCGGTGTCGATATGGCCGGCATGCTCGATGGTGAGATAGGCGATGCAGCGGCGCGCATCGAGCTGGTAGGGCGCCGGGAAAGCGTCGGTCGGGCAGATATCGAGGCAGCGCCGGCAGGAGCCGCAATGGTCGCGCTCGGCCGCGTCGGCCGGTAGTTCGGCGGTGGTGTAGATCGCCCCTAACAGCAGCCAGGAGCCGTGCTCGCGCGAAACCAGCACCGTGTGCTTGCCCTGCCAGCCAAGCCCGGCCGCCTGGGCCAGCGGCTTCTCCATGACCGGCGCCGTATCGACGAAGACTTTCACGTCGGCACCGCCGCGCGCCGCGAGCAGCCCCGCGACGCTCTTCAGCTTCCCCTTGATGACGTCGTGATAGTCGCGCCGTCTCGCATAGAGCGAGATCGCGGCCTTGTCTGGCTGGGCCAGCATCGCGAGCGGATCGCCCTCGCCGGCATAGTTCATGCCGAGCATGACGACGGAGCGGACCTCGCTCCAGAGCTGGCGAGGATCGGCGCGCTGTGCCTGCCGCTCCTCCATCCAGCCCATCTCGCCCTGATAGCCATTGGCGAGCCAGGCTTCGAGGCGCTCCGGCGCTTGCGGAATCGCATCGGCACCGGCGACGCGCATCACCGCGAAGCCTTCGGCAAGCGCACGCTCGGCGACGGCGCGCTTCAGCTTCTCGGCCTTCAAAAATCCAGATTGTCGTAATGGGCGCTCGGAGCCATGCCGGGTATGCGGTCGCTCAACAGCGGCCGGAAGCTCGGTCTCGACTTGATCCTCGCATACCATGCGCGAGCCGCCTCATCCTCTTCCCAGGGCACGTCGCCGAGATAGTCGACGCAGGACAGATGCGCCGCCGCCGCGAGATCGGCATAGCTCATCTGCGCCCCTGCGAGCCAGTTCCGCTTGGCCAGCAGCCAGGAGATATAGCGCAGATGATAGCGCACATTGGCGCGCGCGGCGCGGATCGCGCTCATTTCCGGCGGGCCGCCGCCCTCGTCGCGGCTCATGAAGCGCTTCATCACCTTTTCCAGCACGAGCGGGCCGGTGATCTCGTCATGGAATTTGATGTTGAACCAGTCGAGCAGGCGGCGCACCTCGACGCGCTCGCCCGGCCCTTCCGGCAGCAGGCGGCGGTCGCCGAGCGCGAGCCCCCGCGTCTCGTCGAGATACTCCGCGATCGGCCCGGCGCCGGGTACGGCGAGCCCGTTCTGCTCCTGGAAGACCGGCGTCGTGCCCGCAGTGTTGAGCTCGATGAACTCCCGCCGACGCTCCCAGACGCGTTCCTCGACCAGTTCGGCCTCCATGCCGAACTCGCTGAGTACGAGGCGGATGAAACGCGAATGCGGGCATAGCGGATGATGATACAGGGTCGCCATGGCACTCATGAAGACTGTGAAGCAGGCAAAATGCGACGGAAGCAGGGCCGCCGGGCTGGTAGCGACCCGATAGGCGACGGCGGCTTGCTATAGTCATGCCGGAAAAACGCCACAACCCGCCGCGATGCCGAAGCCCGCAATTTGCAGATGCTGCTTCGCGAAGTGGTAACCAATTTGCAAAGAGCTGGGCGTAAGCCGGCGACAGGCTGGCACGGATTGAAAGCCGGGCCGCCTGATTCGCGCGAGGAAAGCCTTCCATGCACAACCTGATCGAAGCCTTCATCCTCGGCATCGTCGAGGGCCTGACCGAGTTCCTGCCGGTCTCCTCGACCGGGCATCTGCTCCTGATCGGCCATTTCCTCGGCTTCGAATCCAACGGCAAGACCTTCGAGGTGCTGGTCCAGCTCGGCGCGATCCTGGCGATCACGCTGGTCTATTTCCGGCGCCTGCTCGACATCGCGCTGCGCATCCCCAGCGACCCCTCCGCCCGCCGCTTCGTCATCGGCGTGCTCATCGCCTTCCTGCCGGCGGCGGTGATCGGCGCCTTGCTGCACAGCTTCATCAAGGGCGTGCTGTTTAACCCCTTCATCGTCTGCTGCACGCTGATCGCCGGCGGCCTGATCCTGCTCGTCGTCGACGAGCTGGAATTGCAGGAGAAGCACACCGACGCCACCACCTTCCCGCTGCCGATGTATTTCAAGATCGGCCTGATCCAATGCCTGGCGATGATCCCTGGCGTATCGCGCTCGGGCTCGACCATCGTCGGCGCCATGCTGCTCGGTGCCAGCAAGCGCGCCGCGGCCGAGTTCTCCTTCTTTCTGGCCATGCCGACCATGGCCGGCGCCTTCGCTTATGATCTGCTCAAGAGCTACAAGTTCCTCACCATCGACGATGGCGTGCTGATCGGCGTCGGCTTCGTCGCCGCCTTCATCTCGGCCCTGATCGTGGTGCGCAGCTTCCTCGATTTCGTCTCGAAGCGCGGCTTCGCGCTCTTCGCCTGGTGGCGGATCATCGTCGGCATGGTCGGCCTTGCCGGCCTCTGGGTTGTCGGCTGAAGCCGAGGCCTTAAGCCGGCCGTGACGGGTCGTTGAGCGAGTCGGCCAGCGTCGGCGTTCGGCTCGGTGTCAGTTGCGGCAGCGAGGCCGTCTGCCGCTCGATCATGCGGTGGACCACCGGCGGGTTCGGGCCGCTATGTAGGGCGCGGACCTGCTCGCCGATCTCGGCATCGGCCTGGGTGACGCGCTGGTTCTGCCGGACATATTCGACCCAGGTCGGGCTGTCGTAACGCTCGATCCAGAGCGTCGGGTCGGTCAGGTCGCGCAGCAGCGTCCAGTGCCGGGCGCCGTCGCGGCGCCGGATGCGCCGGCGCTCCGCCATCACGGTCAGGAAGGCGACGACGTCCTCGGGCTTGATGATGTATTCGATGGTGACGATGACCGGGCCGGAGCGCGGCTCGATATCGACCGCGACCTTGGGCTCGCGCCAGCGGCTGAGCGGGTCGAGATTGAGTTCCTCGAGCGGCGGCAGCCGGTAGCGCAGCCCCATCACGGCACCAGCGACCAGGACTACGGCCGACATCAGCAGGGCCTTCTCGACGCCGAAATGCAGCGCCGAGCGGCCCCAGGCCCAGCTGCCCATCGCCATGCCGCCGAAGGTCGCCATCTGGTACATCGCCAGCGCCCGGCCGACGACCCAGCGCGGCGCCGAGAGCTGCACCGTCGCGTTGAAGGTCGAGAGCGCCAGGACCCAGCAGGCGCCGCAGACGCACAGGCCCGCCATCGCCAGCCAGATCGTCTGGCTGAAGGCGATCAGCGAGACGCCGCAGGCATAGGCGACGAAGGTCGAGCGGACGAGAGCTTCCGTGCTCATCGCCCGGCGCAGGCGCGCGCTCATGAAGGCGCCCGCTACCGCGCCGGCGCCGAAGGCGCCGAGCAGCACGCCATAGGTCAAAGGGCCGCCGCGCACGAGATCGCGCGCGATCAGCGGCAGGAGGGCCAATCCGACGATGGCGCCGAAGCCATAGACGAAGGCACGCAGCGTGACCGTGCGGATGTTCGGGGACATCGCGACATAGCGGATGCCCGCGCTCATCGCGATGAACAGGGTCTCGCGCGGCAGGAGTCGCTCGACCTTGGGCGGAGACCAGCGCGCCAGCACGACGAGCAGCGGGATATAGCTGAAGGCGTTGATGATGAAGGCCGCAACCGCGCCGGCCGCCGCGACGATCGCGCCGCCAATCGCGGGCCCGACGCTGCGGGCGATGTTGAAGGCGACGCTGTTCAGCGTCACCGCCGCCGGCACGTCGCGGCGCGGGACCATGTCGCCGACCGAGGATTGCCAGGCCGGGTTGTTCAGCGCCGTGCCGCAGCCGATCAGGAAGGTGAAGGTGAGCAGCAGCCAGGGCGTGATCAGGCCGAACCAGGCGAAGACCGCGAGCCCGATCGAGACCGCCAGCATGAAGCATTGCGCGGTCAGCAGGATCTTGCGTCGGTCGTAATTGTCGGCGATGGCGCCGGCCGCGAGCGAGAACAGCATCACCGGCAAGGTCGTCGAGGCCTGGACCAGCGCCACCATCTCGGCCGAGGGCGAGATTGAGGCCATCATCCAGGAGGCGCCGACTGCCTGGACCAGCCCACCGAAATTCGAGATGAGGCTGGCGAACCAGACGGCGCGGAAGATCGGCTGCTGCAGCGGAACGAAGGGCGAGACCCGGGCCTGGGTAGGCCTGATGCCCTCCGAGGCGAGCTCGGCTTCTACGACATCGGCCGTGGGCTGGGCGTGCGGGTCGTCAGGCATGTCATAGGGTTAGAGCATGAGCGCTGGAGGGGGAAACCCTTTCCATCTGGAAGATGTCGAAACTTGGAAAGTTTTTCTCTCACGCCGTCCGAGCGGCCGCCGTCTCGCGCGCCTGTCGCGGCGGGCGGGCCTTGCGGGCGCGCAGGCCATGGCCGAGCGCGACCGCGAACCCCGCGAGCGCGACCCAGTGCGCCGGCCGGAGCGAGGCATAGTCCTGATAGGTCAGGATGTCGGCATTGGCCTGGAAGACAAGCCAGGCCGAGACGCCGGAGGTCGCCGCATACCAGCCCGCTTCCAGGCAGGCGGTGAGCAGCCCGCCGAGAAGCGCCACCCCGGCGAGCGCGGCTAAGGAAGCAGGCAGCTTCCAGCGATACAGCCCGCGATAGAGCATGAGCAGCAGGAAGAGCCCGCTCATCAGCGCCGGCTCGGTGACGTCGATCTTCGATTGCAGCGCGAAATGCAGCAGCGCCAGCATCGCAACGGGATAGACGAGGTTGTGCAGGCGCTGCCAGTTCTTGCCGAGCCGGCGGATCATGCCGTCGGTCGAGGTCACGCCCTGCGCGACGAGGCCGAGAAGCGCGACGAAGCCGATCGTCAGGTAGAAGCGTTTGACGATCTCGGAGACGATCAGCCCCCAGTCGAAGGCCATGTCGATGCAGTAGAGCGCGAGATGGCCGAGCGCATAGGCCATGACGCCGAGACCGAGCATGCGGCGGATGCCGATCAGCTTGCTCCAGTCGAACAGCCGCCGGAGCGGCGAGACCGCGAGCGTGGCGATGAGGATCCTGACCGTCCAGGTTCCGGTCTGGTGGATCGCCTGCGTCCAGGGTTTTGAGCCGAGCTGGTGCATCCAGGCCGCGTAGAGCAGCATGAGCGCGGGCACGAGGAGCAGCGCGAAGGCGGCGGCCCGTAAGCCGGAGAACCGGCCCTGCCGGTCGGTCCAGGGCAGCCAGGTTCGTAAAGCTGTATTTGCGGGGCGGGCGCTCATGACCCCGGCATAAACGATGGGGTCCACCCCTGTCCCGCACGTCTGGACACAAGCGCGTGAATGGGTTGTCCTGCCGGCCCTTTCAACCGGGTTCGGTCATGGCTTCCAGCACACCCATCGTCGTCTTCGATGTCGGCAACGTCCTGCTGCGCTGGGATGCGCGGCTGATCTATCGTTCGCTGATCCCGGAGCCTGAGCGGCTCGACTGGTTCATGCAGAACATCTGCACCGGCGACTGGAATCTGGAGCAGGACCGGGGGCGCTCCTGGGAAGAGGGCGTGGCGCTTCTGGTGAAACAGCATCCGGAATGGGAGCGCGAGATCCGCGCCTTCGACGAAAGCTGGCACGACAGCGTGCCCCATACCATCGCCGACAGCGTCGCGGTGCTGGAGGAGTTGAAAAGGCAGGGCGAGAAGGTCTACGCCATCACCAACTTCTCGCGCGAGAAATGGGCGGAATGCCTGATCCGCTTCCCGTTCCTGCAGAGCTTCGACGGCGTCGTCGTTTCCGCCCATGAGCGGATGCTGAAGCCGGAGCGCGCGATCTACGAGGTGCTGTTCGATCGTTACGGCCTGAAGGCCGGAGACTGCATCTTCGTCGACGACAGCGAGAAGAACGTGGTGGGGGCCCGCGCCGCCGGCATGCGGGCCGTCCATTTCGTCGAGCCCATCGACCTGCGCGCCGAACTGCGCGGCCTGGGCGTCAGGCTCTGACGGGCAGAGCCTGACCGTCGGAGCCTGTTTCGTCATTCACGGAAACACGCCTTCATTCCGGGGCGCCCGAAGGGCGAGCCCGGAACCTATGAACACCGCGCTGCTCCAGCCGTCATGCTCGCCCTTGTGGCGAGCATCCGCGTCTTGAACACGGCCTTCGACGGGGGAAGGCGTGGATGGTCGGGACAAGCCCGACCATAACGACAGGTGTCGTGTTCGTGGGTTCCGGGCTCAGGCCTGCGGCTTGCCCCGGAATGACGGCGTGGTCTTATCGTCTCGATACCCGAGCGCAGGCGTTCAGGCTGCGCTCTTGATCGCGACGCTCGGCACGAGGCCGGCGGCATCGACGCCGCGGGCTTCGCCGACCAGCCGGGCGCCGGCCTTGGTCGCGAGGAAGTCGGCGAGGATGGCGTCTTCCTGGCGCACGAAGCCCTTGGCGGGCAGCTTGCCGGCGAGGAAGAGCTCGACCATCGCGACGCAGCCGGCGGCGGTGGTGAGCTGGATCGCGCCGAGTTCGTCATTGCCGTCATAGCGCAGCACGACGCTCTCTTCCTCGAGGCGGCCGTTGCGCTCGCCGACGCCGGTCACGAAGATCACGACCACGTCCTTGCGGGTGAAGGGCGCGGAATGCGTGAGGATGCGGCGCAGCGTCTCGCGGTCGTCGGCGAGGTCGAGGTCGCGCAGCAGGAGCTTCATGATCTCGGCATGGCCGGGATAGCGCAGCGTCTTGTAGCTCATGTTGCGCACCTTGCCGGCGAGCGTTTCGGTCAGCGTGCCCAGACCGCCCGAGGTGTTGAAGGCCTCGTAGGCGACGCCGTCGATCATCACGCTCTCGATGCCTTCGAGTGCCGGCACCAGGGTCGGCTGGCCGTCGAAGACGATCTCGCAGGGGTTGCAGTATTCGTTGATCAGGCCGTCGACCGACCAGGTCACGTTGTAGCGCAGCGCATTGGTCGGATAGAGCGGCAGGGCGCCGACGCGCATCTTGATGGCGCGGACGTTTTCGAAACGCGCCGCCATGTCGGCGCCGAGGATGCAGATGAAGCCGGGCGCCAGGCCGCATTGCGGGACGAGCGCGACATCGGAGGTTTCGCCGAGCTCCTTGATATAGGAGGTGGTGGCGACGTCCTCGGTCAGATCGAAATAATGGGTCTTGGTTTCGGCCGCGACCTTGGCAATGCCCTTGTTCAGGAAATAGGGGCAGGCGCTGACGACGATGTCGCGGTCTTTCAGGAACGCGCGGAGAGCGTCGAGGTTCGAGGCATCGACGGTCTCGGTGGCAAAGCGGCTGCCGGCGGCGTTCTTGAGCTGCGCGGCGGAAGCGTCGGCCAGCGTCACCTGATGGCCCTGCTCGGCCAGCATGCCGGCGATGATGACGCCGATCTGGCCGGCGCCGAGCACGGCAATGCGCTTCTTGATGGTCATCTTGCGATCTCCTGGTGGGTGTCGGGTCGGCCAGGAGCCTCCCCCTCGATGCGAAGCATCGCCGCAAGCCGCGCAGGCTTTAACGGGCGGATCGCCGGAGGAGGGCGTTATGATCAGTCAATTCGATGGGATATGAATAAGAACGACGGGAAACGGTCAGCGCTGCGGCAGCCGCGCTCTCAGCGCTCGAATTTGCGGGCCAGAATCACGGAGGAGGTCGTCCGGCGCACGCCTTCCATTTCCGCGATCCAGTCGATGATCGTGTCGAGGTCGCTGGAGGTCTCGCACTCGATCTTGACGCTGAGGTCGAAATGGCCGCTCAGCGTGTGGCATTGCACGATTTCCGGCCGTTTTTTCAACGCCGCGACCACGCCGCCCTGCTGTTTCATCTCCAGCTCGATCAGGATCAGCGCCGCGATCGTGGTCGCCGGCCGGCTCGCCTTGCCGAGGATCGTGGTGTAGCCGGCGATCACCCCGTCGCGTTCGAGCCGGCTGAGCCGTCCCTGCGCCGTCGCGCGGGAGACGCCGAGCTGCTTGGCGATCTCCGACAGCGGCAGGCGGGCATTCTCGGTGAGGATGCGGATGAGCTCGCGGTCCTTCGCGGCGTCTGACGGCCGTGCCATGTCGTCTCCAGCGGTTCGGCGGGCCGTCATATAGCAGGGAAACGGTGCTGTCTCGCAAGGCCCGGCTTGTTTCGCTATCCGCGAGCCGTTCAGCGGCTATGGAACGAGAATCCGCCCGAAAAGGAACATCTTGTGGTCCGAAGCATTGTCGGCACGCCGGAGGGGACTTGCTTCGGGGTGCAAATCGGAGTGGCATGCCGACCGGCGGCAGCACGCTTTGCCATGGAGAACGCCATGTTCAGGACTCTCATTCTCGCATCAGCATCGGCCTTCGCGCTTGTCTCCTTCTCCGTGGTGCCCGCCTCGGCGCTGACCATGAAGGAATGCAGCGCCAAGTATCAGGACGCCAAGAAGGCCAATACGCTGAAGGGCCAGAAGTGGAACGATTTCCGCAAGGCCCAGTGCGGCGACGACGACGCTGCCGACGACGAGGCTGCAGCCGCCATGCCGGCCGAGCCGGCGAAGCCCGCCGCTTCCGCCACGGCGGCGGCGCCCGCTGCCAAGCCCGCCGCGATGCCTGCCGGCAAGGCGAAGGCCGCTGTCTTCCCGAAGACGGTTTCGCAGAAATATTCGAGCGAGACGGCCGGCAAGGCGCGCCTCAAGACCTGCGTCGATCAGTACAACGCCAACAAGGCGGCCAATGCCAATGGCGATCTCAAGTGGATCGAGAAGGGCGGCGGCTACTGGAGCCAGTGCAACACCAAGCTGAAGAGCTGATCTTCAGACGCAGCCGAGTTTCCGGAACGCCGCGCCGCAAGGCGCGGCGTCTTTCGTTCGTAGGGTCGTTAAGGGAAACGCGTTGTCATTCCGGACAAGCCGCGCGAGCGGCGCCGATCCGGAACCCACGACCGGGTTAGACATTCTATGCCGCGTCGGAGCCGCTCAACCAGTCGTGGGTTCCGGGTTCTTCGCTACGCAAAGCCCGGGAATGACAAGGTGAGGTTCGAAGCGCTGCGATCCGGCGTGCACACCGCCTAAAGCGACTGCGAGGGGCGTGAACCTGAATCGGTCGGCCGGCTTGGCGCGGGGGTGCCGGGCCTTTGCCCCTTGCTGATCATCTCGCCGCGCGAGCGGATGACATGGGCCGTGACCACTTCCTGGACGCGCTTCTCCGCGGCATCGCGCACGGCGTTGCGGTTCGCCTGCCGGCCGTCTTCGGTTTCGATGATTTCGATCGTGGCGTTGGTCAGGGCGTCGACATCGCCCTTGCAGAACAGCATCGCGGCCTTGGCGACGACCTCGGCCTTCTCGTCGGTCAGCAGCATTGGTGCGCCCTCGCGGCCGATGCAGACCAGCATCTTGGTGCGGATCAGGTCGCGCGTCTTCTCCAGCAATGCCTTCTTCTCGGCTCGTGCGGCGCGTTCCTGCTCCGTCGGCTGGGGCGTCTGAGCCTGGGCGGGAGCGCCGGGCGAGACCGGGCCGCGTACATTGGCACTCTGCTTCACGCATTCGACCAGCGCCGGCAGCATCTCGCCGGTCGAGGTCAGCGCGAAGGTATAGCGCGCGTCATTGGCGACCAGCTCGAGGTAGCGTCCCTGCCGGAAGGCGTTGATCAGGGCGGACTGGGCCGGCATGGCGATTGTGACGAGCGTCGGCGACTTGATATTGGCGGTGACGTCGATGGTCGAGCGCCGATCGAACACGAGCTGAAGCTTCAGCGTCTCGCCGGTCCTGAGTTTCCAGTCCGGCTTCGAGAAGCCGAGCAGCCAGGAGAATTGCGCGGTCACCGAGGTCAGCATCGTGACGCCGCTCTTGTAACGGGCGCTGACGGCGCAATGCGAGAAGGCGCCCGTCTGGTCGTTGGTAAAGGTCCCACCCGACCAGTTGCCGACGACGATCTTGCCGAACGGGCCGGCTGCCGCCGCCGGCAGCGACAGAAGACAGCTCAGGGCGACGATCGCGGCCCGCATCCAGTTTCCTCCGTTGAGACCCTATCCCAAGGCTAAAGCAGGATGGCGGCCGGGGGGAACCCGCTTTTTCGTCAGGCGATCTCGCGCCGGAGCGGGCGCAGCAGCATGGCGAGAAGGTCGCTCTGGCTGACGAGCCCGGTCAGACGCTCCTGGTCGTCGACGACGATGACGGCGTGGTGGCGGCCATCCGTGAGGGCGGCTATGAGATCGACCGCCGGCTCCTCGGGACGCGCGATCAGGGCGGGAGACATCACGTCGCGCACGCGCACGCCCGGCCGGGTCAGTTCGCGCAGGCCGACCGTGCCGAGCAGCCTGTTCTCGCGGTCGACCACAGGCAGCGTCCGAACCGCATGGTCGAGCAGCAAGCGGCGGGCGGTCTCGATATCGTCGTGCTGGTCAACCCGGATGAGATCGCGCGACATGATGTCGGCGCAGCGCGGCAGGTCGTGCTTGCGGGCGAGCGCGTGCAATTCGACGCGCCGCAGCAGCCGGTCGAGATCCTCCCGGTCGATGTCGAAGGCCTCGCCGACATCGCTCAGCGCCGCGTCGATATCGGCCTCATTGAAGCCGACGCGCTGCGCCGGCGGCAGGTCCTTGGTGCCGTGGCTGTTCGCCGGGGCCTGCGCGCGATGCGGATAGCTGTGGCTGGAGAAGCGATGGAACGCGATGCCGAGCAGGGTCAGCACCAGCGCATTGAGGCCGACGGGAACGAAGGCGAAGCCGAGCCCATAGGTCGCGACCGCCGGTCCGCCGAGCGCCGCGGTCAGCGCAGCCGCTCCGCCCGGCGGATGCAGGCAGCGCAGCAGCGACATCGCCGCGATCGCGAATGCGACGGCGCAGCCGGCCGCGACCGCCGGCTCCGGCACATAGCGGCTGACGATCAGGCCGATCAGGGCGGAGACGGTGTTGCCGCCGACAATCGGCCATGGCTGCGCCAGCGGGCTCGACGGGATCGCGAAGAGCAGCAGAGCGGAGGCGCCCATCGGCGCGACGAGCAACGGCAGATGCGGATCATTGCCGAGCAGCAGGCTGCAGATCAGCCCGGTCGCGCCGACGCAGACAAGCGCGCCAACGCAGGAGATCAGGCGGTCGCGCCAGGTCGCACCAGCCAGGATCGGCACGAAGAACCGGAAACGCGAGTGCCGGCTTGCCGGGGAAGGAGAGGAAGCGGAACTCATGACGGCCGATTGGCTGCTTAAAGAGATGGCAGGCTCAATAGGCGGATCGCGATCGGCGGGGCAACGCCATTCAGCCGTCAAATCGGCCGTTTTTCTGCAAAAGGCAGAAACGTCTTTTCGAGCAGCGCGATCGGAGAATTTCGATCTAGGGACCGTTCATGATCTCCGGAACCACGCAGGTCATCCCGGGCTTGACCCGGGATCCATGCCTGAGCGCTTCCGTAGAAGGTTCAGGCATGAATCCCGGCTCTCCACTGCGCTTCGGCCGGGATGACCCGCATTTCCGAGAAGAGATGATTGCCCTTGGCCGGTCGTCCGGCAGGGCAACCTGCTCGCTATCAATCGACGACGCGCACGGCGCCCTTGGCCGCGCTCGTCGTCGTCGCGGCATAGGCCTTCAGCGCGGTCGTGACCTTGCGCTTGCGCGGCGCAGCCGGCTTCCAGGCATCCTTGCCCTTCGCCTCCATCGCCGCGCGGCGGCGTGCCAGCTCCTCGTCGGAAACCTCGAGCGAGATGCTGCGATTGGGGATGTCGATCGCGATGATGTCGCCGCTCTCGACCAGGCCGATCGCGCCGCCTTCCGCCGCTTCCGGCGAGACATGGCCGATCGAGAGGCCGGAGGAACCGCCCGAGAAGCGCCCGTCGGTGATCAGCGCACAGGCCTTTCCGAGGCCCTTCGATTTCAGGTAGCTCGTCGGATAGAGCATCTCCTGCATGCCCGGCCCGCCGCGGGGCCCCTCATAGCGGATCAGCACGATATCGCCGGGCGCGACCTTGCGGTTGAGGATGCCGTCGACCGCCGCGTCCTGGCTTTCGAAGATCACGGCCGGGCCGGAGAACTTGAGGATCGAGGCATCGACGCCGGCCGTCTTCACGATGCAGCCGTCGAGCGCGATGTTGCCGAACAGCACGGCGAGACCGCCGTCCTTCGAGTAGGCATGCTCCGCGCTGCGGATCACGCCCTTCTCGCGGTCGGCGTCGAGTTCCGCGAAGCGGCGATCCTGGCTGAAGGCGGTCTGCGTCGGCACGCCGCCGGGCGCGGCGCTATAGAAGGAGCGCACCGCCTCGCTCTCGGTCTGCGTGATGTCCCAGCGCGCCAGCGCGTCCGCCATCGTCGTGCTGTGCACGGTCGGCAGCGAGGTGTCGATCAGCCCGGCGCGGTCGAGTTCGCCGAGGATCGCCATGATGCCGCCGGCGCGATGGACGTCTTCCATATGGACGTCGGCGACGGCCGGCGCGACCTTGCAGAGCACCGGCACACGCCGCGACAGCCGGTCGATATCAGCCATGGTGAAGTCGATCTCGGCCTCATGCGCCGCGGCCAGCAGGTGCAGTACCGTATTGGTCGACCCGCCCATGGCGATGTCGAGCGTCATCGCGTTCTCGAAGGCCTTGAACGAGCCGACTTGGCGCGGCAGCACGCTCTCGTCATCCTGCTCGTAATAGCGGCGGGCGAGATCGACGATCAGATGGCCGGCCTCGACGAAGAGGCGCTTGCGGTCGGCATGGGTGGCGAGCGTCGAGCCGTTGCCCGGCAGGGCAAGGCCAAGCGCCTCGGTCAGGCAGTTCATCGAATTGGCGGTGAACATGCCCGAGCAGGAGCCGCAGGTCGGGCAGGCCGAGCGCTCGATCACGTCGACTTCGGCGTCGGTGTACTTGTCATCGGCTGCCGCGATCATCGCATCGACGAGGTCGACCTTCTTCAGCACGCCCTCGGCGATGAACTTGCCGGCCTCCATCGGCCCGCCCGAGACGAACACGGTCGGGATGTTCAGGCGCATCGAGGCCATCAGCATGCCGGGCGTGATCTTGTCGCAATTGGAGATGCAGACCATCGCATCCGCGCAATGCGCGTTGACCATGTACTCGACGCTGTCGGCGATCAGCTCGCGCGAGGGCAGGCTGTAGAGCATGCCGTCATGGCCCATGGCGATGCCGTCATCGACCGCGATGGTGTTGAACTCCTTGGCAACGCCGCCGGCCTTCTCGATCTCGCGCGCCACCAACTGGCCGAGGTCCTGGAGATGGACATGGCCCGGCACGAACTGGGTGAAGGAGTTCACCACCGCGATGATCGGCTTGCCGAAATCGCTGTCCTTCATGCCGGTGGCGCGCCACAGGCCGCGGGCGCCGGCCATGTTGCGGCCATGGGTGGAGGTGGCGGATCTCAGCCTGGGCATTGCGTTTACATCTCCGGTCTCGGGCTTTGATCGTCCCGTTGGGCGACACGCTATCGCCCCCGCGCCCTGCAACAAAATTGAATTCTTCGATTTCCATGATCGGCGCCGCGCATGGCGCGCTGATTTTCCCACCGCCGTCATCCCGGATCGGCGCGGCTTTGCCGCTTGTCCGGGATGACCTGCGTTTTCTAAAGGTGCTTGCGGTTCCCAGGAACGGGCGGAGGACGAACATCATGCTGCGCAATATCGATGTCGACCTGCTGCGGAGCTTCGTCACGGTCGCGGAGCTCAGGAGCTTCACGCGGGCGGCCGCTGCGCTCTTCCGCAGCCAGTCGACGGTCAGCACCCAGATCCGCCGGCTTGAAGAACTGGCCGGCCAGACCCTGTTGCAGCGTTCGCCCCAAGAAGTTTTTCTCACGCGCGCAGGCGAGCAGTTCCATGGCTATGCCCGCCGTATCGTCGCGCTGCATGACGAGGCGCTCGACGTCATCAATGCGCAGAGCGTCAGCGGCCGGGTGCGTCTCGCGGTGATGGATGACTACGCCACCATCGTCCTGCCGGAGACCTTGGCGCGCTTTGCCCGCTCGCACCCGGATGTCGAGCTGGAGGTCACGACAGGCTTCACGCGCGATCTCCTGAACAGCCTCGGCGAGGAGTTCGATCTCGTGCTCGCGACCCAGAGGGCGGGAGACGGGCGCGGCGAGATCCTGCGCAGGGAGCAGACGGTCTGGGCCTGTTCTGATCGCGTCGCCTTCGCCCTGGAGGAGCCTTTGCAGCTCGCCCTCCTGAAGGCGCCCAACATGTTTCGCGAATGGGCGCTCGAAGCGTTGAACGAGGTGGGCCTGCGCTGGCGTATCCTGTTCTCCTCCTCAAGCATCGGCGCTGTCGAGGCCATGGCGGCCTCCGGCGTGGCACTCACCGTGGTCAAGGCGGGTACGGCGCGCCCCGGTCTTCAGTTGCTCGGCCCTGAGCTCGGGCTGCCGGCCCTGCCGGCCTCCGAGATCGCGCTGCATCTGGCGCCGGGCCGTGCATCGGCCGCCGTCGCGGCGCTGAGCACCTTTCTGGCGGAAGCGCTGAGCGACGCCGCCGCTCTTCCTTGAGGTCGTATCTTCCAGGGTTTTGTCCGTCGGCCCGCCGAAAGAGCCTCGAAACGGGTCCGACAGCAGCCCATCCGAAGCGCGGAACTCATACTTTCGTATTAAGTGCCTGATTTCGTTGCGTGACTTATTTTGTCGAGGAATTTTCATTGGGTGTGTTGACTTCTGATCTGGGCGTGGCCTATAACGCGGCCATCGAGACGGCGCCGCCGCTGAGCGGCGCCTCTTCTGCGCTTCCTGAGGACGCTGGGGCTTATGCCGGTTCGCCGGATG